>Ga0075424_100002450_pt1 | contig 16968 bp, 19 predicted proteins | sample SoiMethybrSBSTD3_FD_75301 | JGI IMG/M metagenome (GOLD analysis project Ga0075424, IMG submission 75301) | Bulk soil microbial communities from a Populus tree surrounding site in Tennessee, USA - Soil MetaG P. TD hybrid SBSTD3 | ecosystem: Environmental > Terrestrial > Soil > Tree plantation...
CGCAACCAGCGCGAGTCCTTCCATAACCACTTCATTACCGAAGAGGGCATCGCGATCATCTCGCTGCTGGGCTCGAAGGTGTTCGATGATTTTCCCAACCTGAAGCTCGTCATCTCCCACGGCGGCGGGCCGGTTCCTTACCAAGTCGGCCGCTGGCGCTCGCAGCTGCGCGGTCCCAACGATACGGAGAACTTCGACGAGCGGCTGAAGAAGCTCTATTTCGACACGGCGCTCTACAACGTCGAGTCGCTGGAGCTGCTCTTCAAAGTCGTGGGGCCGGACCGCTGCCTTTTCGGCACGGAGCGTCCCGGCGCCGGCTCTAAAAAAGACCCCCGGACCGGCCGCTGGTACGACGACGTTCGTCCGATAATCGAGAGCCTCTCGTGGTTGAACGCGGAGCAGAAAGAAAAAATCTTTCATCAAAATGCCGAGAAGGTCTTCAGCCGCTTCAAAGCGAAGTAATTCCAGCCGCTTACAGCCGGCCCGCCAGGGCCGGCTTTTTTATTTTGGCTCGGGTATTTTTCCGACGCTTTCCACCCCACGGAAGATTCGACTGAGGCAGGCGATTCAAGCTTGCCCAAAGGCGCGGCAAACTAAATCCACAAGTCGGGAAAAGCCGCGACCAGACCTTCCTCAGCATCGCGGGGAGCTGAAAGCGAATTTCTGCCTTTCCCGCACCTTACCAACTTCATAGTAATTTAATCCTCGAGGCCTTTCCTCGCTCCTTTCGCCGATGGCTTTGGCGCGGTATGATATTCCATGTCTCGAGTCTTCCTCCTTCTCTTCTTTCTCTGGGTGCAATGTGCCGTCGTCGCAGTGGCCGCTGATCCGTTCGCGCCGATTCAGGAGCGCGAGAACCAATTTCGCCAGGAAAGGCAGCTCCAGGAACTGCAGCGCGGTCAGCAGATGAACCAGTTGAGGCAACAGCAGGATCTAGGACGCGTGCAGCATGAGATCGATCAGCTTCGCGTCAAACCGCCGGACCCCAACGTGACGCCGCCGGACGTCAACCGGATGCAGCTTGATTTAGACCGGCTCCAGAACGAACAGCAGCTAAAACGCTTGCAGGCCGATCAACGGCTGCTGCAGCTCCAGAAGCAGCAGCCCGCCAACGTTCAACGCACCCAGCAGCAGACAAACGAGTTTACCCGCCAGCAGCAGATCGAGCGGCTCCAGCAGCGACAGAAGCTCGACGATATCGAAGACGAGGTTAGGCGTTTCAGCGGTAAATAAGACGATCCCAAACGACAACCTGAGGGTTTTTAGCGGCCCTCGACGCTGCGCCAGTTCGCCAGCGTGACGGCGAGTCCACCGGCCGCTAATCCCGCAGCCGCAATATACATCCAAAAATATCCTGCCAGCTCGACCGCGCTGCCAGTCCATAGTGCTCCGACTCCCGCGGCCGCGGGGTAGGCGATCGAGAACGACGCCATCGCCTTGCCGCGCCGGTGCGGGTGGGCGCGATGGATCGCGATGGCGAGTGTTGTGGACGAGCCGATCGCATTGCCCAGCGAAAAGATGACGCCGCACACGAGCAGCAGGCCGAGTCCGGAAGCCGCGTTCAGGAGAAGCAGCGCGATCATCTCGAGAACGAAGCCGGCGGCGAGCGACGGCCCCGCGCCGATCCGGTCGCCCAGCCGCCCGAGCAGCGGGCGCGCGAGCAGGCTCGTCGCCCCGCTCGCGACGAAATACCACGCCTCATGTTGGATGCCCATCGTGCGCGCATAGAGAACGAGAAAAGCCGTCGTCGCGGGATACGTGAGGTTCAAGCAGAAGAGCAGCGCCGACGGCAGCAGGACTTCGCGCTCGAGCGCGAAGGGATTGAGCGGCATTGCCGCGGCGTCCGCCGCAGGCCGCGCGGCCGGATGCTTAGGCGCGCCGCCGCGCAGCGAAAAACCGGCGAGTGCGCCCGCCGCCGCGAAGGCGCCTGCCGCCAGTATGACGCCGTGAAACCCGAACGACGCATCCATCAGCCAGAGGCCGACCGCCGGAAAGACAATACCGGCTCCACCCTGAACGCCGCTATAGTAGCCCGACGCTTCGGCGCGGCGCATCGCGGGGGCAACCAGCGCGAGGAGCGCGTAGCCGCCCGTGTTGAGCGCGGCCCAGCCGATGCCGCGAAGCGCGTTCGCCGGCAGCGTCGCCAACGCGGCCGGTGCAAGAAACAAGAGCATGCTGGCGGCGAGCACTGAGCATCCGAAGACGAGCACGCCGGCCTCGTTGCGCATGTCCGCGATATGACCGATAACCGGCCGGAACAGCACGCTCGTGACCGCGAAGGAAGCGAGCGCGAAGCCCACCATCAAGGGCGAGCCGCCGAGCTGCGTGATATAAAGCGGAAGCGTCGGTGTAAGAATCGCGTTGTGAGCGTAGCCCAGCAATTGCGTCAGGCAAAGCAGCGCGAAGGTCTGGCTCCAAATAGAGTCGGGCTTGGCGGTCGGCATGGAGGAGCGCGGAAGACCTCCTCCACATACACGATAACGCCGAGAAAATACATCGCCGCTGTCCGGCTGCTGGCAAAAACCGCCGCTCTTCTGCTACAAACGGTGGGGATGATCCGGCGGGAATTTCGCGAAACACTCGAGGCGCAGCACGGCGCGCTGCTGGCGCTATGGGTGATTTTCGCGTGCGGTATCCTGATCTATATCGCCGTCGCGCAGATCTTTCTCGCAGGCAAGCAGCTCGCCATCAGCTATGCTTTTGCGCAAACGGCGAAAATGTTTCTCTGGTTCCTCACGTTCGTCGATATCGCGACGCTCGTCTGGTGGAAGCGGCGCTTTCTCAATAAGCAGGCGATTCTCGCCGGCGTGAAGCGTTACAAGGTGCTTCAGGCGCTGCAGGAGCATAAAGGCGAGAGCGAACAGCGGGCGGCCGTTCTCGTCTCGTCCTATGTCACAGGAAAAATCGTCGCGTTCGCGCTCGCGGAAGCCGTCGCGATCTACGGCTTCGCGCTGGTATTGACGAGTCATTATTTTGTCGGCCAATACATTTTGTCGATTGCGAGCGCAGTACTGCTGATACTGGAATTTCCCTCCCGACGTGTCTTGACCGACCTCGTCGCTGCGGCGGAGAAAAACTAACTTCGATTTCACGTGACTAGTCGACAGGCAGGAAAAACTCTACGCAAGACGGCCGACGGGCCGCTCGCGCCGTTTCGCCATCGCGACTTTCGCGTCTTCTGGACCGGGTCGATGCTTTCGACGATGGGCTCGCAGTTCACGCAGGTCGCGATGGCGTGGCAGATATACGAGCTGACCAACTCCCCGCTGCAGATCGGCCTTCTCGGCCTTGCCCGCGGGCTGCCGCAGATCGCGCTGCTCCTCGTCGGGGGCCTGCTCGCCGACGCTGTCAACCGACGCAAGCTCATGATGTGCACGCAGACGAGCCTGTTTTGCGTCTCGGCCTCGCTCGCGCTGTTGACGCATAGCGGCCGGGCGTCGCCGGGAATTCTCTATGCCGCGACGATCCTGCTCGCTTTCTTCAACTCGCTCGACAATCCGTCGCGGCAGGCGCTCGTCCCGAACCTCGTGCCGCGCGAGACGCTGGCGCGGGCGCTCGCGCTCAACAGCTCGCAGCGCTACGTCGCTGTCATCGCTGGACCTTCGCTTGCGGGTGTCGTTCTCGCCGCGTTTGGCCCGCAGGCCTGCTATGCGGTCGACGCGCTATCGTGGCTTTATATGGTGGTGACGCTTGCGTCGATCCGCACGCCGCTGCAGGAGGGGAGAGGCTGGCGGTCGGTTTCGTTTCATTCACTCCGCGAGGGGTTGGCGTTCGTCGTCGGCCACGGCATCATCTTTCCGCTGATGCTGATGGATTTCGGCGCGATGTTTTTCGGCTCGGCGAAAGCGCTTCTGCCGATCTATGCGCGTGACATCCTCGCGGTCGGGCCGCGCGGCCTCGGGCTTCTGTACGCGGCGAGCGCCGTCGGCTCGCTTTTATCCGCCGTCGGATTCAGTTTCATCGGCGGTGTGCGGCGCGCCGGGCTGTGGATTTTTGGCGGCGTAACGGTTTACGGCGTGGCCACCGTCCTTTTCGCCGAATCCCGCATGTTCTGGCTATCGGTCGTTCTGCTCGCCGCCGGCGGCGCCGGCGACACGATCAGCGCGATCTTGCGCGGCACCATCAATCAACTCGCGACGCCCGACGATCTGCGCGGCCGGATGGCGTCGATCAACAGCATCTTCACCAATACCGGACCGCCGCTGGGGCAGTTCGAATCCGGCGTCGTCGCCGCGTGGTTCGGAGCGCCGATGTCGGCGCTGAGCGGCGGCGTCGCCACGCTCGCGCTGCTCGCGCTCGTCGCGGCCGCTTTTCCCGCGGTACGCCGTTTTCAGATCGGCGGCGTCGCGCTCGCCGAGGAAGTCAGGGCCGCAGCGCCGGGGTGATCCGACGCTGCGGCCGCCCGAATTCCGCACGCCCGTTATTTACCACTCGTAGCGGCTCGACCAGCGGTGCCAGCCGCCGCCATCGCGTTCCAGCTCGGCGTAAGCTTCAGCGAGTAACCTGCGCTCACGCGCGATCTGGCGTCGGTCGAAGGCGATCTCCGCGGGGCTCGCGCCGTTTCTCAGGTCGCGTCTGAGCTCCATTTCATTGCGGAACAGCCTGCGCTTCAGCATCTCGATGTACGAATAGTCGCGGTAGCCGTAGTCGCGCCGCAACCCGCCGCCGCGCCAGCCGTAATCGAAATCGGCGAACGCCGGCTGTCCCGCCGCGAGCAGCGAAGCTGCTATCAATCCGCCAAAAATCCATTTTTTCGTTTTGTTCATATCGCCTCCCTGCCAGCTTAGACGCGACAGGAGGCCGGAGGGTTTACGCGCGAGCCCGGAACTGTAGGATCACTTATTTCCGAAGAGGTTCTGAAGGCCGCGAATGATCTCGTCCTTGGTGTTGTTCTTTTTTTTCTTCTTCCCGCCGTCGTCGGTCGGCGCGCTCTCGTCGGTGCCGGCGGCGTCGGACGATTTCTTCGACTTTTTGCCGCCGAGGTTGTCGAGCGTCTGGCCGAGGAAGCTTTTCTGCATCGCGCGCCCGACGTAATTCATGTCGGGTTTCGGCTTGGCGCCGGGAAGCTTGCCGGAAAGCGTGAAGGGCATCTCGAGCTGCCCCTGGTCGTTGAGAAAGCCTTTGGCCTGTTTGGCTTTGTTGACGATATCCTGCGAAAGCGGTTGCGAGAACGTGAGGAGCGCGTGGAAGTCGACCTTGCGGTCGAACGCCACCCATCCTTTGCCCAGCGTTTCGAACTCGGCGGCGGAGACAATGAGGTCGTCGGTGCGCGCGCGTCCGTCGGCGATGACCGCGGTTCCCTTCATCTGCTTGAACTCGGTGTCCTTTGCGCTGAAGACCGCGGGATATTTTTTGCGGATGTCGTTCGGCACGATGTTGAGGCCGCCGGGCACGTTCGAAAAGACGCTCTCCGCGAGGTTGACGTCGAGGAGCGCGCCGTTTTTAACTTCCATCTTCGCCTGACCCTTGAGAGCATTCTGGATCGCGTCCCAGTCCTTGCCCGCTCCGGTGACGTCGAGATCCATATCGAGAAAACCGCGGAGATTCTTGGGCGCGCTCGGGGAAATTGCGTTGGAAAGGGCGGCGACGTCCACCGCCTTGATGTTCCCGGTAGCGGTGAAGCGCGGCGTCGCCTCCCGCATATCGTAGCGGCCTTTCGCTTTCACGTTGCCGCTGAAGGCGTCGGTTGAGAAGCTCTCGATTGTCGCGACGCGGTCGGCGAACGCAACCGACGCCTGCAGGTTTTTAAAATCGCCGTCGGCGATCGTCCCGCCCGAGGCGCTGTAAGTGCCGCGCGAGGTGATCGCTCCGTTTTTCACCAGCAGCGTCCCTTCGCCCTTGAAACCTTTCACGACTTCGGGTTTTTTTCTGTCCTTGGCCGGACCCTTGATGTCGGCGAGGTTGAGCTCCGGCGAGGATACGCGGTAGCTCAAATTCAGCGGCGCGAAGCTCGCGGCCTTTGCCGAAAGCCGGACCTGCGAATTTCCGATCTTGAACGCCGTTTCCGGCAGATCGGCGGTCTTGCCGGTGAAGCTGATTTTCGCGTTGACGTCTTTCACCGGTTCTGCGAGCGCCGGCACGCGCGCGCTGATGCCGGCCAGGTTCAGCGTGCCGTTAACGTCCGGCAGCACATTCTTGCCGAAACGTCCGGTGACCCGGCTTTTCACGCCGACGCTGCCGGCGAGCGCCACGTCCTTCGGTAATTTCTTGCTCACGCCCGGCAGCGTCTTCTCCAGATTTTCGAGCGCAATCGTGTCGAGCTCGACATCGCCGTCCACCGGCAGATCGCTGAAGTCGGCTTTCGGGCCGAGCGGGCCGATGCGGCCTTTCAGGCGAAAATTTTGTTTCGCCGCGCCGAGCACCGCGGCTTTGAGATCGACGTCGATCGGGCGCTCGAAGTTGATGTCTTTCACCTTGAAGTCGAGCTGCGTCGCGTGAAAATCGACGCCCTCGGCCGCGTCCTTGTAGTGAATCTCGCCGTCGTCGACGTCGACAAGGGAAACGGCAAGCGACGGCGGCGCTCCGCGCTCACCGGTGCGCTCTTTCTTTTCCTTCTCCGCTTTGTCTTTTTTCTCTTTCTCGCCGCCGATGGTGGCGAAGTTGAATTGTCCGCTGTTATCCCGGAGAACGTTGATCACCGGCCGGTGGAGGACCATGTTCCGGATCTCCAGCTCTCTCTTGAACAGCAGCGGCAGGAGCTTCATGTTGACCTGGAGATCGGCCGCACGGACGAATGGCTCGCTCGAAAAAGCTGGATCGTCGGAAAGCGTGAATTGCTTCAAGCGCACGCCGATGCCGCCCCACAGCGTGAGGCCGATCTCGCCTACGGTCATCGTCCGTCCCATCGATTCCTGCGCGCGCGCGAGCAGGTAGTCCTTGTTACGGTTGATCAGGCTGTTGAGATTCGCGAGCGCAAGAAGGGTGACGACGATCATCACGACTACCGCTGCGCCGGCGGCGATAAGCCATTTTTTCATAGCGTTTCTCCGTCCGTTGGAACGGCCGGTAAGCTTCAATTATCGCTCTTAATGGCGTCAGTTTCCAGCGCGGGACTTCCTTGCCGCGCCTCGCGGCTTCGCATAGAATCGAACTTCAACACGAGGGAGGTTTTATGTGGTACTTGATTCAGCGCCGCCCGGTGCGGCCGCGCGAGGAGTGGACCGTCAGCCTAGATCAGCATCTCGCCTGGATGAAGGAGCAGCATGAGAACGGACGCATTCTTTTCTCCGGGCCCAGCGCCGACCGCAAGCTCGGCATCTACGTCATTCGCGCGGCGTCGCGCGCGGAGGCTGAGCGCCTCGCCGCGAGCGATCCGTACACCAAGGCGGGCTTCTGCGCCTTTGACATCATCGAATGGGAAGTGCACCAAATCCTCGGCGCCGGCCCGTTTACGGCGGCCGAGCTGCGGGGGCACAAATAGTGGATATCGCCGGGGCGCTGAAGTTTCTCTCCGATCATCACCGCGGCGTGCTCGCGACGCGGCGCCGGAGCGGCGCGATTCAAATGTCGCCGGTGTCGCCCGGCGTGGACGCCGCCGGCCGTGTGATCATCACGAGCCGCGAGACCGCCTACAAGATCCTAAACCTCAGGCGCGACCCGCGCGCGTCGCTTTGCGTTTTTACCGACGCGTTCCACGGTTTGGGCTGGGTGCAGATCGACGGCCGCGCCGAAATCCTCTCGCTGCCGGAGGCGATGGAGCCGCTCGTCGACTGGCACCGCCGCGTCAAAGGAGAGCATCGCGATTGGAGCGAATACCGGAAAACGATGGAGGCGCAGCGGCGCGTGCTGCTCCGGATTGCCATCGAGCGCGCCGGGCCGGATCGCAAAGGTTAGATTTTTTCATTGACTAAAAAATCGCCGGGCGATAGTTTCGTTTCAACACGATAGGAGAGAACCCATGTCGGTCAACAAAGTCATTTTAATCGGCAATCTCGGCAAAGACCCCGAGGTGCGCTACACCGCGAACGGCCGCGCTGTGGCGCGCTTTCCGATCGCAACCAGCGAGGTCTGGAACGACGCAGAGGGGAATCGTCAAGAAAGGACCGAATGGCACAACATCATCGTCTGGGGCAAGCAGGGCGAGACCTGCGGCCAGTATCTCGCCAAAGGGCGCCAGGCCTATATCGAAGGCAGCATTCGCACGCGCTCCTACGACGATAAAAACGGACAGAAGCGTTATGTGACGGAGATCATTGCCCAGCGGGTGCGGTTCTTGGGCGGTGGAGGCGGCGGTCGCGTCGCCCCCGAGGCCGATGCGGACGCGCCCGCCGAAGCACATTCCGGCGCCGGCCAGGCGCCGATCGAGGACGATATTCCGTTCTGATTCTCGGTCACGTCTGACGAAAGTCGGCCAGTTACCTCCCTCCGGTAAATTCCATGCCGAATTCCATGTTTTGCTGATATCGCCGCAATTCCCCCAAGGCTATCTTACAACTAGCTCGAAAGGGGGATCCTTTCATGGGCATTTTGGGTTGGATCGTATTCGGCTTGATAGTCGGTATTGTGGCGAAGTTCCTGACACCGGGGCGCGACCCGGGCGGTTTCATCGTCACGATTCTGATCGGAATCGTCGGCGCGTTGCTCGGCGGCTTTATCGGACGGGCTATCGGGTTCTATCGCGAAGACGATCCTGTGGGCTTCGTCATGGCGGTGATCGGGTCGATCATCCTGCTGCTGCTTTATCGCATGTTTACGGGCGGCCGGCGCCGGTCGATCGCCTGACGCGCGTCAAGCCACCCGGTTTCTCTCCCTGCCGGCGAGGAAAGCGAGGATGTTTTCCTCCACCTCGCGGATCAGGCGTTCCCGCGCCTCGCGCGCCGACCAGGCGCAGTGCGGCGTGACGAGCAGGTTGTCGAGCTCCTCGGCAGCCCGGATGATCGGATGATCGGCGGGCGGCGGCTCGCGCGAAATCACGTCCAGCGCCGCCCCGGCGAGCCTTTTTTCCCTCAACGCCGCGATCAGCGCGCCCTCGTCGACAAGCGCTCCGCGCGCCGTATTCACGAGAAACGCCCCGGGTTTCATGTGCGCCAGAGCGGCGGCGTCGATGAGGTTCTTCGTCGCCGACGTCAACGGCGCGTGCAGAGAGAGAAAATCGACTTCCGGCAGCAATTTATCGAGGGGCAGACGCCCTACTTCAGTCTCTGTCGTTCCCGGCCTTATCGATACAAGTACTTCCATACCCAGCGCCCGCGCCATCTCGGCGACGCGGCGGCCGATGTTGCCGTGGCCAATAATGCCGAGTTTTTTCCCGGCTAATTCTACCGTCGGGAAGTCGAGCCGGGTGTAAATCGGGCTCTCTTCCCAATGGCCGCAGCGGACGACGTCGATGTAGCCGCCGGCGCGCGTGGCGAGCTCAAGGATTAATGCGATCGTAAACTGCGCGACCGATTGCGCCGCATAGCCGGGCACATTCGCGACCGCGACGCCGCGCTCGCGCGCCGCGGCGAGGTCGATGTTATCCGTCCCGGTCGCCGCCTCGGCGATGAATGTCAAGTTTCGCGCTTCGGGCGCGTTCAGCGCCGCCCGGTCGAGCGGGACCTTGTTCGTGACGACGATGGGGAAGCCGTCGATCCGGCGCAATATGTCCGCGGATGTCGTTTGCGCATGGATCGTGCAATTCCATCGCGCGGTAAAAGCATCGAGCGGAACGTCACCGAAGGTCGCGGCGTCGAGGAACACGATGCGGAGCGGCGCGTCAGGCATGACTATTCGCGCTCCATGCGCTTCGCCTCTTCCCAGAAGAGATCCATCTCCTCCAGGCTCGCATCGCGCAATTTTCTGCCCTGGCCTTCGATGCGCGCTTCCACGTGAGCGAAGCGGCGGAGAAAGCGCTCTGCGGCATCACCGAGGCAGTCTTCCGCCTCGGCTTCGAGAAAACGCGAGAGATTGACGAGCGAGAGAAGAAGGTCGCCCATTTCCTCGCCGACGCGGCGGCGGTCGCCGGAAGAGGCGGCCTTTTTCAGCTCGTCGAGCTCTTCTTCGACCTTTTTCCACACCGGCTCGGCGTTGGGCCAGTCGAAGCCCAGCGTCGACGCCCATTCCGTGACGCGCTGCGCGCGCGCAAGCGCCGGCAAAGATTTCGGAAAGCCCTTTTTCCGCTGCGCCATGCGGCAGATATAAGCCATGGTTCCGGCGATGTCTAGACGATGCTCTCTTGTCAGGTCGAATACGCTGGGCTAGTGTGCGTCCATTTCATGCGCCCGGAATTCATCGCCATCCTCTCCTCGATGCTCTGGGCGGCGGACGCCGTTTTGGTGAGCCTCGGCGCGCGCACGTCCAACGTCATCGGAGCGGCATTCCTCAGCTATGCGTTTTCGGCGGGGGCGATGTGGCTCGTTCTCTCGACGTATTTCCCTTTTGAGCGTCTCGCGTCGCCCGCGACCGTTTACTTTCTCCTGAGCGGCTGTCTCCAGCCGCTGCTCGCCCGCATTCTCTATTACAGCGGCATCACCCGCATCGGCGTCGCGCGGGCCGGACCGCTCCGGGGTGTGGAGCCGCTGCTGTCGGTGACGCTTGCGATCCTTTTTCTCCACGAGCGGCCGAGCGTCAACGTTTACTTAGGCGCGGCGCTGATCGTTGCCAGCGTCTGGCTCGTGCTCTGGCGCAGCGAAGGCGACGCGCGCGCGACTTTCACCGACTACCTCCTGCCGCTCGGCGCGGCGCTCTGTGGCGCGATCTCGCAAAATCTTCGCAAGACCGGGCTCCTGCTCCTGGCCGATCCCTACGCCGGCACCGCGGTGAGTACGTCGCTGTCGCTGGTGCTCTTCGGCGCGTATCTCGCCGGCAGCGGGAAAGCGCGGCTCATCGCGCCGACCCGGCGCGGCTTGCCGTTTTTCGCCGTCGCCGCGATGGTTTCGACAGTGGCGCAGGTGCTGAATTACGAGGCTCTCAATCTGGGTGAAGTTTCGGCGATGGTGCCGCTTCTCAACACGACGCCGCTCTTCGCGGTGCTTTTCAGCGCGGTGTTTTTGCGGCACGTCGAGACCGTGACTTTCCGGGTCGCGCTCGGCGCGTTAGTCATGTTCGCGGGCGTAGTCGTGATCGCGCTCAGATAGCGTTCGCGGGCGCTATACGCTGGACCCTGAAAAAAAAATCTGATAAACAAAGAGCGAATTTTCATCCGGTATTTCACTGCGACAGGAGGCGCGCATGGACGTCACGACTTCCACACTCCAGCTCAATACGCCCGACGGGAAGATGGAAACTTTCGAGGCGCGGCCGAAAGAAGGCGGCGCGCATCCGGCGGTCATCGTCATCATGGAGGCATTCGGCCTCAACGGCCATATCAAGAACGTGACCGAGCGCATCGCGCGCGAAGGCTACGTCGCGATCGCGCCCGACCTCTACCATCGCGAGCCGGAGCGCGTCGTGCCGTATGCGGAGCTGCAGAAGGCGGTCGGCATCATGAACCGATTGCAGGACGATAAGGTGATGAGCGACGTGGGAGCCGTCATCGCTCATTTGAAGGCGCAGAATTACGTCAAGGCGGGATCGATCGGCGTCACCGGTTTCTGCATGGGCGGGCGCTTCACTTATCTCGCCGCCGCGCATCACAACAAAGACGTCAAGGCCGCGGTCGCCTTCTACGGCGGCGGCATCCCGATGGGCAAGCCGAGCCCGCTTTCGCGCACGGGCGAGATCAACTGCCCGATCTATCTTTTCTTTGGCGGCAAGGACCCGCTGATCCCGGCCGATCACGTGGCGCAAATCAACAAGGCGCTTACGGATCATCACAAAACATTCATGATGAAGCTCTATCCCGACGCGACGCACGGGTTTTTCTGCGACGAGCGGCAGAGCTATCATCCCGACGCCGCCAAGGACGCGTGGGAGAAAACGAAATCCTTCTTCGCGCAGCATCTGAAGTAGGCGCGCGCGCCGGAGCCCAGAGCCTAGAGTGCCGCGCAAAAAAAATGCCAGAGAGGTTGCCGTCGGCCTCGTTCAGATGAGCGCCGGTGATGAACCGCGCGCCAATCTCGAAAAAGCAACGCAGCGCATCGCGGCGGCGGCGAAAAAGGGCGCGGAGATTGTCTGTCTGCAGGAGCTTTTCCGCTCGCGCTATTTTCCCCAGGTAGAGGACGCCGAGAACTTCAAACTCGCCGAGCCGATTCCCGGCCCTACGACGGACGCGCTCGGGCGCATAGCGAAAAAAAACCGCATCGTCATCGTCGCTTCGCTATTCGAAGAGCGCTCCGCCGGGATTTATCACAATACCGCCGTCGTACTCGGCCGCGACGGCGCAATCGTCGGCCGCTACCGGAAAATGCACATTCCCGACGATCCCGGGTTTTACGAAAAATTTTATTTTACACCCGGAGACCTGGGCTTCCTGAGCTTTTCGACCGAGGCCGGCAAAGTCGGCGTGCTCATCTGCTGGGATCAGTGGTTTCCGGAGGCGGCGCGGCTCACAGCGCTGGCGGGCGCGGAAATTCTTTTTTATCCGACGGCGATCGGCTGGCTCCCGACCGAGCCGCCGGACGTCGCCCAGGCGCAGCGCGCCGCGTGGCAGCTCGTACAGCGCGGCCACGCGGTTGCGAACGGCATTTACGTCGCCGTCGCCAACCGGGTCGGCCGCGAAGGGAAGCTCAAATTTTGGGGCACATCGTTCGTCGCCGCGCCGTCGGGCGAGATCATCGCCCAGGCGGGGCAGGAGCGCGAGGAAATTTTGCTCGCCCGCTGCGATCTCGATAAGATCGCCGAGGCGCGCCAGAGCTGGCCGTTTCTCCGCGATCGCCGGATCGACGCCTACGTCGGCCTCACCTCGCGCTTTCTCGGTGACCGCCGGTAGCCGCGGCATCGGCAAAAACTTTCCCCCGGTCGTTCGACGGCCATGACCTAATGACAGACTCCAAAGCAACTCCGAAAGAGCTTGGCTACCGCATGCCCGCCGAATGGGCGCCGCACGAAGCGACGTGGCTTTCCTGGCCGCATAACCGCGATACGTGGCCGGAACAGCTGGACGATGTGAAGGACATCTGGACGCAGATGATCCGCGCGCTCGCCGGCGGAGAGAAGGTCCGGCTGCTGATCGATGACGCGGCGGAGAAAAGAGAGGCGGCGGAGCGCATCGTGCGCTCCGGCGCTAGCATGGAGAATGTCGAGTTCATCGAGATTCCCACCGTCGACGTATGGATGCGCGACTACGGCCCAACCTTTGTGACGCGCGAAGGCGCGGAGCCGCTCGCTTTCAACGACTGGATATTCGACGGCTGGGGGAACAAATACGGGTCTTACGCTGAGGACGACAGCGTGACGAAAGCGATCGCGCGGCGCTTGCAGGTCCCGGTCTTCGCGCACGACGTCGTGCTCGAGGGCGGATCGATCGAGGTGAACGGCGCCGGCACGTGTCTCACGACGGAACAGTGCCTGCTGAACCCCAACCGCAATCCGCATTTGAGCCGCGGCGACATCGTGAGCCTGCTGAAAAGCTCGCTCGGCGTCGAGCACGTTCTGTGGCTCGGCGACGGCATCGTCGGCGACGACACCGACGGGCATATCGACGACATCGCGCGGTTCGTCGACGCGAAGACGATCGTCTGCGCGGTCGAGGACGATCCGCGCGATGAAAATTACCGTCCGCTCCAGGAGAACTTCGAGCGCCTCCAGAGCGCGAAAGATCAGAGCGGGGCCAGAATAGAGGTCGTGAAGCTGCCGATGCCCGGAAAAATCGCGTACGGCGGCGCGCGGTTGCCGGCAAGCTACGCGAATTTTTACATCGCCAACGAAGCGGTTCTCGTTCCGACGTACGATCACCCGAACGATCGGCGCGCGCTCGGCCTCCTCGGCGAGCTCTTTTCCGGCAGAACGGTCGTCGCGATTCCCTGCGCTCCGGTCGTCATCGGTCTCGGCGCGATCCACTGCGTCACGCAGCAGCAGCCGCGCGTAAAATTCACTTTTATTACTTGACAAAGACGCTCCAAGGTCCGTAAGCTAGGCTGATTTATTAACATGGGGCAGGTGATTCATCTAAGGGGGATTCAGCAAGCGAAGCGCCGGCGCGAGAGCGTGAGCATGGAGGAATGCGTCGGACTCCTCGAATGGAATCTCAAAATCAGCCTCGATCACTATTTTTCATCTCCGCCCGAGGAGAAATCGATGCGGGCAACCCAAATCCGCAAGTTGAGCGAGATCCTGGAATACGCCCTGCGTCTTGTCTAGCAGAGCGTAAATCGTGGAATCGCTGAATCCGCTTCCGATCATCATCGTCGTCCTTTGTGGATTCGCCGCCCTCGGCTGGCTCTGGATGCGGCGGCTGCGCGCTCTGATCGAAGAGAAAAAGCAGGATCCCTCTTTTCTCCTGATCCAGCAGCAGATCGACCAACTCCGCGGTCAGGTGACGCAGGTGCTGGACGGCAACACGAACATGATCAACCAGCAGCTCGGCCAACTGCTCGGGAACGTCAACGAGCGGCTTAAGGAAAATTCCGAGGTCATGCAGAAGACGCAGCAGAGCCTAGGCGAGCGACTCGACAACGCCGCGCGCGTCGTCGGCAGCGTGCAGAAGACCCTCGGAACTCTGGAAGAGGCGAACCGCAAGATCTACGACGTCGGCAAGGACATCGCCTCGCTGCACGAGATCTTGCGCGCGCCGAAGCTCCGCGGCGGTCTCGGCGAATTCTTTCTCGGCGACCTGCTCGGACAGATTCTTCCGCCGGATCACTACTACACGCAGTATGCGTTCCGGAGCGGCGAGCGCGTCGACGCCGCCATCAAGCTCGGAGGCTCGCTCGTGCCCGTCGACTCGAAATTCCCGCTGGAGAATTTCAAGCGCATGCTCGACGGGGGCTCGGACGAGGAGAAGGCCAAGGCCAAGAAGATGTTCGCCAGCGACGTCAAAAAACACATCGACGCGATCGCGGCGAAATACATCCTCCCCGACGAAGGCACCTACGACTTCGCGCTCATGTATATTCCGGCGGAGAATGTCTACTACGAGACGATCATCAAAGAAGACGGCGTCGAGAACGACAAGACGCTCAGCGCCTATGCGATGGCGAAGCGCGTGATTCCGGTTTCGCCGAACAGCTTCTACGCGTATCTGCAGGCGATCGTCCTCGGACTGAAAGGTCTGAAAATAGAGTCGCGGGCGAAGGAGATCGGACAGTATCTCAGCCGTCTCGAAAGCGACTTGGGCAAGTTTCGCGAGGATTTCAATCTGGTGGGAAAACATTTAGGGCACGCGCAGGCCTGCTTTCAGAGTTCCGAGAAGCGGCTCGAGCAATTCGGCCAGAAGCTGCTCGCCGCCGGGGACAAGGAGGAGCTACCGGAGCCGCTCTAATGTGCGGCCCTTTCAGAGCGCGACCATGAAACTCACGCTGTTCTCCCGGCTGGTGGTCGGCTATCTCGCCATCTTCCTTCTCATGACGGCAGTCGGCGTGTACGCCGTCTACCAGCTCCGCCGTATTCAGGACATCACGCGCTCGGTGCTCGAGCGCGACCGCCGAATTCTCGATCTGGGCGAAAAGCTGGGCGAGACCATGCTGTCGGAAGTCCGTTACGAAAAGAAATTTTTTATCATCAAGGATCACGCGCTCTACGACCAATTTCTGCTGTTTCAGAAAGATTTCGAGCGCCTGCTTGAGAACGCTGGCGGAATCGCCGATGTCCGGGGAAAGGCGCTGCTCGACGCGATCCGCACGCAGCATCAACGCTACGGCAAGCTCGTCGGCGAAGAGATGGAACTCGTCCAATCGCGGCAGGCCTATTCCGAAAAGAGCTATCGCGACGAGAAGGAGAACACGGTTGACGGCATCATCGGCGATCTCGAAAAGCTCAAAGTCCGCGGGCAACAGCGCAGCGAGGGGAAGCTGACCGGTCTCGCCGCCGCGGGCGACGACGCGCACCGCATCGCCGTCCTCATCGCCGCCGCGGCCCTCATCCTGGTCGTTGCGATCTCGCTCGTAATCACGCGCAGCGTCACCAAACCGCTTTCGATTCTTAAGGAGCGGACGAGCCTGATCGCGCGCGGCGAGTTCGATGGCAAGGTCGACCTTACCTCGCCGCCGGAGATCGTCGAGCTCGCGCGCGCTTTCAATCTGATGTGCGACCGCCTGAAAGACCTCGACAACATGAAGTCGGACTTCTTTTCGATGATGTCGCACGAGTTGAGGACGCCCCTGACCTCGATCAAGGAAGGCATCGGGCTCCTGCTGGAAGGCGTCGGCGGCTCGGTGACCGACAAGCAGAGGCGGCTCTTGACGATCCTCGCCGAAGAGAGCCAGCGGCTGATCAGCCTTGTCAACTCCCTGCTGGACCTCTCCAAAATGGAGGCCGGTATGATGACCTACCACCTCCAGCCGGCTAGTCTCGCTTCGGTTATCGACCGGGCCGTCACCGAGCTCGGCCCGCTCGCCGAGGCGAAAAGGATCAAGATCGAAGCGCGCATCCGCGACCCGATTCCGCTCGTCAAGATGGATCCCGACCGGATCCTCCAGGCGCTCAGGAATCTCGTCGGCAACGCCGTTAAGTTCACTCCCGACGGCGGTCGCGTGACTCTGCAGGCGGCGCAGAAAAATGGCTCCGTCGAAGTCGCGGTGAGCGACACCGGGCCGGGAATCGCCACCGACGACCTGCCGATGATTTTCGATAAATACCGGCAGGGAAGCTCGAAGTCGGCCTACATGCTTCGCGGCACGGGGTTGGGTTTAGCGATCGTTAAGCATATCATTACGTCACATGGCGGTCAGGTATGGGTAGAAAGCGAAGCCGGACAAGGCAGCTCGTTTATTTTTGTATTGCCCAATTGATCGCGCTATCGCTTTCGTCGTGCGGTCTCATCCCCCGTCCCGTCGAGCGCGAGGAGGATCAGGCGCAGGTGGCAGTCGCGCGGGCGCGGCGCCTGCTGACCCAGCAGGATTTCGAGGGCGCCGCCAAAGAGAATCAGCGGGCGATCACGCTTGCGCGCAATAGGTCGCCGGTGGACGAAGCGCTGTTTCAACTCGGCCTCATCTCGGCGACAGTCGCTAATCC
>Ga0075424_100002452_pt1 | contig 16968 bp, 17 predicted proteins | sample SoiMethybrSBSTD3_FD_75301 | JGI IMG/M metagenome (GOLD analysis project Ga0075424, IMG submission 75301) | Bulk soil microbial communities from a Populus tree surrounding site in Tennessee, USA - Soil MetaG P. TD hybrid SBSTD3 | ecosystem: Environmental > Terrestrial > Soil > Tree plantation...
GGTATCGTTCGACCGCGCGTGCTCGCAGAAGTTCGCCGCCGGTTGCGAGAACTCTGTTGCGATCGCGGCGACCGGCATGTTCCGCCACGACGCTCCGACCGCGTCCGACTACCCATTCATACTCCGCGGCAGTAAGGGTCCGATCGAGGACCGAGAGCCCGCGCACCTCTATGCCCGCGCCTGCTCATTGGGATGGCCAGGCGCCTGCGGGCCTCAGTGATCACTCAGGCGTCGTAGAGACGACTCGACGCCTTTCCGAGCCACTCTGCGCAAACCATTACATGCTCTCGGGAAAGACGTGTGCCGATAGGTCTGTTGTCGAGACGCACTCACGTCACACGCATCTGCTCCCCCCACGAATCAGGAGCAGACATGACGGAGAAACAGAAATCGTTCCGCCGCATCTGGAAGAAGTTCATCGGATGGACTTCGCTGCTGCTGGCTGCCGTTGTCGGCGTCATGATTCTCATGGCAAATCTGCGGCTGCAGGCCTATCAACAGCAATCGGTCGCCAACGAGGCAAAGCATGCCGCGACGATCGTCGATCGAGACTCTCAGATCGCGATCCTGCAAAACGCGCTCAATCGGACGACCTCCGACCTGTCCAGCAGAGAATCGCTGATCGCGCGGCTCAATCTGCTGATCGGCCAGTTGAAAGAGGCTTCCGGCATCGCCGAAAAAGCCGGGCTCGTTCTGCTGACGCTGGCCGATCAGAACAGTGTCGCGTTCAAAGTGTCGCAGTCGACGCTCACCCCCGACCAACGGGAGAAACTGGCGGAGAACCTCGTTCTGATCAAGTACGCGAGAACGTTTCCCGAATTCGAAATCCAGATTAGCGGTCACACCGACGACACCTGGGAGGGCAAGGCCGATCACAGCGACTCGTCGCGGAAGAAGAATCATGACCTCTCGTCGAAGAGAGCGGAGGCCGTCAAACAGTTCCTCGTCGATCACCAGATTCCCGCGGACAAGATTCACGCGGAGGGGCGTGGCATGCTCTGGCCGGCGGGGGTGATGACCGAGGCAGACGAGGCGACGATTACCGAACGGAACAAGAACGACAGCGCTCGACAAGCGAACCGCCGCGTGGAGGTGCTGATCAAGGGCGTCGACCTCAACGTACCGACGCCACAAGACGCGAAACCGTAATTTCTTTCTTGCCAACGCAGACCGGATTTTCGTAACCGGGCCGGCCAAGATTCGTGGAGCGCACGCGCGATATCAACAGCGACGGCTGGGCGCGAAAGTTGCTTCGGGGCATTCCGGCGTACGTTGACCGCGGCCCCCCCCGGTTACTGGTTTTTCACAACGCCCTGCGTTTCCCCAAGGAGTCCGGTCTGAACGGGAAGGGTTCATCATCCAAGCACCGGCCCGACTGTTTCGGTCCGTTTCGTGTTCGTACCGACCTCGGTGCGAGTCGTTTCGGGCCGGTCTTTCTTGGCCGCGATCCCTCGACGAACGCGCGAGTCGTCATTCGCACGTTCGACCTGTCTCCGGAATGGCGCGAGTTCGGAGAACTGTCCGAACTGCTCGACTCGTTCCGAAAGCTGTGCGAGACGACGATTGAGCACTCGAGTCTGGCCCGTCCTCTAGCGTTCGGCGCCGAACGGAAGATCCCGTACATCGTCTATTCAGATCTCGCAGGCACGGCCATGGACGCAGTGATGCGGCAGGATGGCCCTCGTCCCGTTGCAGAGGTCTTGCTACGCGCGAAACAGCTGGCCGACGCCATCGACTTTGCTGCGAGCGCAGGCGTCTATCACGGGATGATGGTGCCGAGCGACGTGATCCTGGACGGTGAACGCACTGGAGTCAGCGGGTTCGGGATTGCGCAGGCGTTGATCAAATCAGGAATCCCCGCGGAAGCGGCAGCTCCGTACGGCTCTCCGCAACGACTCGCAGGCGCACCGCCAACGCGTGCCGACGATATCTATTCGCTTGCATCGATCACGATCGAGCTCCTCATCGGAACGCCCGCGGATCCAGACCAGGACGTGAGTCGTGCACTCCGGGAGGCGCAGGGTCTTCCAGAGCGTCGTCGCATTGCGCGGCCTGCACCCCACGAGACGCGACTGTTCACGCGAATCGCCGGCGTTGACGCGGGGAAGTTGCGGGCGTGTTTCGCGGCGGCATTCTCCGAAGCGCCGAGCGATCGACCATCGACGGCGTCTGAATTCCTCGCCAGCCTCGAAGACGCCGTCTCGACCAGACGCGTGACAGACGAGGCCGCGCCGAGCGTGGTGGCAGTGGCATCCGTCAGCGACGAACGCGAGGAACCACCTGCGGCTCCCGTATTGGAGATCAAGCGCGCAGACGTTGCAGAAGTTGAAGTTGGGGCAACTCTCGAGCCGCCGGCTCGCAAGGAGGGCGCCGCAGCCGAGGGGCGCGCGGCGCGCCGACGACGAGCGCGGGCGCGCCGGCGAGAGAGGCTGGCAGCGAGTCAGCCGATCGTGCGGGAGTCACCCGAGCACGAACCGCGAGAGCGCACACCCGAGAGCCGCGCGGCTCGACCCGAACCAATCGACGATGTCGCGTTGCTCAAGGAAGTCGTCGCGCTGCGTGAAGGAAAGAGTGAGGGGTCACGGACCCTTCTCGTCGCGGGCGTTGTCGCGGTAAGTGTCGCGAGTTTCGCGGCCGGATTTGGTGGAGGGTTCGTATTCGGACAACGTTCGGGGCCCTCGACCGAGTCGATCGTCGTCAGCCACCACAAGTCGGTTGCGGCGCCTCAACCTCCGCGCGCAGCAGTAGAGGATCCGAAGCCGATCGCTTCAACCACGCAGACGGCTGAACCGATTTCGGAAGAAAAGATCACAAGTCCAGAGCCGATCGCCGCGCCTGTGGCACATGAAAGCGACCCGGATCACGACAAGCGGCCGCAGCGGGTCACGAACTCGACCCCCTCGACTCGCTCCGCTGGCTCGGGGCAGGCAGGCTCGCTGCAAGTAGCCACGCGTCCGTCAGGAGCACAGGTCTTCGTCGACGACAGCCTGATTGGAACAACGCCTCTCCTGCTCTCGAATATCGAAGCGGGTTCGAAGCGTCTGAGAATCGAGTTGTCGGGCTACAAGACCTGGGCAACATCGGTTCAGATCGAGCCGAGTGCACGATCTCGAGTGACGGCACGTCTGGAGCCGTGAGGGCTGTTACTTCGAGGGGGCGATCCGCTTCAGTTCCTCGAACCAGTTCACGGTCACCTGAATTTCATGCGTCGGTGGATCGGGATGCAGCGGCTGGACTCGGAGGAAGCGTTTGCCGTCGGCGCTCACGTCATAGCTGGCAACGCCGTTTGGACTGAGGATGTAGCGGCCCTCGAAAAGCAGACGCGGTGCACCGGCCGAGAACGCTGGTGACGTCTTGACCTCGACGGCCATCATCGCATCGCCGTTGAGATAGAACAGTTCCCGACCATCTCGAGACCACACAGGCTCCGTGCCGCTGCTCGTGGAAATCTGCGTTCTCGCTCCCGCCTCCGGGAACGACTGCACCATGACTTCATTGCGCCCGGATTCGTTGGTCACGTACGCGAGCCAATGACCATCTGACGACAGCCGCGGGTACTGTTCAGCAAACGGCGTCTTCACGATCGCGCGCGGTTTGCGATCGCCCCCGACGGGCAGAGCGACGACGTCGAAACCGGTTGCCGGGTCGGAGTCGTAGTAGACGAGCCATTGACCGTCGCCCGAAAACGAGCCCGGCGTCTGAACGCCCTCGCTGGTCGTCAAACGCTCTTCTCCCTTGGCATCGTCCACGGTCTTCCACCACAGGTTCCGCGACCCGGTTCGTGTTCCGCGATAGACGATGCGGGTGCCGTCGGGAGTCCAGCGCGGCGCCTGGCTGCTTCCCTTCCCTGTGGTTAGCGGCGTCAGTGTGCCGCGCATGAAGTCGTAGAGCCACACACCGACCGCCCCGCCTTCCATATCGACGGCTGCTCGCGTCCCGTCCGGCGAGATGACGGCGTTTCCGTAGTACTCGCGCGGCGGCGCCGCCAGCGGCTCGACGCCACCATCGCGGCGCACCCACACGAGCCGGCGCTCGGTCCGGTCCGCACGTCCAGCGATAGACACGAAGACCCCGTTGTCCGACACCGCATATTGGTTGCCTTCGCTGCCTCTCCACGCCGCGTCGCTCAGACGACTCGCCTGCCCGGACACACGCAGTCGGTCCACGTCGAACGGCACGGCGAACAACTCGTCATTCCTCGCGTAGATCACATGGCCCGACGCGACGTAACGGCCTGACGCCCCGGCCTGGACGATCGTTGTAGGCGTCCCACCCTCCAGCGGCTGAACGCGGATCGACTTCTCGTCGGCACCCGGCCCTGTCCACACGTCGAACAACAGCGCCTTGCCACCGGGGAGCACCTGCGGCCATCGATGGCTCACCTCGCCGTTGGCACGATCGAGTGTCGTGACGTCGGCCGGCGCTCCGCCATCGGCCGACACCTTCGAGATCCGGGAGTTGCTGTTGGCCGCGAAGTAGATGGTATTGCCGGCCCAGCTTCCACCGCGCGGATTGGGCGCGTCGCACAGCGTCTGCGTCGTCCCGGTCGCGACAGAGATCTTCTTCAGCTTTCCCTGCGCGAAGAAGCCGATCCACTGCCCATCGTCAGAGAAGAACGGGTTATGGGCCTGGTCGGTGCCTGGAAGCACCTTCGATTCGGCACTGTCGATGGCGCGTACGTGAAGCTGTTCGCGACCGCTTGCGACTGCGATGTACGCCACGAGCGTCCCGCTGGGCGATACCGCCAGCAAGGGAGTATCATCCACGGCTCCGAAGCGCTGATCGTCGGGCAGCGTGATGGCCAAGCGCGCGATGGGGGCCGCTGGTGCGACTGTCGGACGCGACATCATCCACACGCCACCGACGACGACGACGACGACCGCAGCGATCACCGCCGCAATCGCCGCGAGGCTGAACGCCGCGCTGCCCGTCCATCGCGTGTCTGGAGACGAGGTCGTCGGTGAGGCAAAACCGGCAGTCTCGAACGTGCCTTCCAGCGCCAGGCGCACGTCACCCATATCGCGAATCCGCTGGCGCGGTTCCTTCACCAGGCATTGCCGAATGAGACGCACGATATGCGGCGGCACGTCGACAGGGAGGGCCTGCCAGGGCGGCTCGGACTTCATCACCTCCGCCAGCGTCTCCGACACCGTTTCGCCTGAGAACGCCTGCCGACCCGACACCATCTCGAACAGCACCGCCCCAAACGCCCACACATCAGCGCGTCGATCGACGGTCCGTGCCTTCGCCTGTTCTGGCGACATGTAGGCCGCCGTGCCCAGAATCATCCCGACCTGCGTCATCGCCGGTGTGATGAGCGTTGGCGACATCGAGAGACCCGGTGACGAGACGGAGATTGGATCCAGTGCCTTGGCCAACCCGAAGTCCAGCACCTTCACTGTGCCGTCGCCACGCACCTTGATGTTGGCGGGCTTCAGATCGCGATGGATGATGCCCTGCTCGTGCGCCGCTTCGAGCGCCTCGGCGATCTGCTTCGCGATTGGGAGTGCCTCGTCGAGCGGGATGGCACCGCGCGCTATGCGCTGCGATAGATCCTCGCCCTCGACCAGTTCCATGACGAGGGCGTGGACGCCTGCGGACTTCTCGACCGCATAGATTGCCGCGACGTGCGGATGATTCAGCGACGCGAGCGTCTTTGCTTCGCGTTCGAATCGCGCGAAGCGTTCGGGGTCAGCGGCGAACGCCTCCGGCAGAATCTTGATCGCGACTTGCCGGCCCAGTGCGGTATCGGTCGCTCGGTACACCTGCCCCATTCCGCCTTCGCCGATCGGCGCAGTGATTTCGTAGACGCCGAGGCGCGTGCCGGTTGTGAGGGCCAAAATGTGCGGCGATTATATCGGTGCGATTACGTTTCATCGAGGGTGAAGCTCACCTTCACCGTGACCTGCCAGTGAGCGATCGCGCCGTTCTCGAGGTGACCGCGAACCTGGGTGACCTCGAACCACCGCAGGTTATGAAGCGTCTGCGAGGCGCGCGCGATGGCGTTCCGGACGGCGTCGTCGGTGCCAACATTTGATGAACCCGTGAGCTCGACCGACTTGTAGACGTGATTCGACATAGCGTGATCTCTTCGTTCAATGAACGTGCGCTGGACCTGTGGGCCCGACCGATTGGTTATCATCGCCCGGTTCGTTGACGCACAAGCGGAGAATCTTTCATGAGCGCTCGTCCTGAGGAACAGCACGGCGCGCGGCGAGCGTGCAGCCCATTGAGGCACTGAGACTCCATTGAGGACGCGCGCTCGCGATCCGCGTGCGTCGCGCTATGATGCCGGCGATTCGAAGAGGAGATTCTCATGACGAAGTGGATTTCAGGCGCAATCGGGATAGCTGTGTTTGCCGCCGTCGCATCCCTGGGCGTCTCTGCGCAGCAGAATCAGATGACGTTTTTCATCACCAGCGCCGGACCTGGCAACGGGGCCAATCTCGGTGGACTCGCCGGGGCCGATAAGTACTGTCAAACGCTCGCAGCGGCCGCCGGAGCGGGCAACCGCACGTGGCGCGCGTATTTGAGCGCCGCGGCCGCGGCCGGCCAGCCGGCGGTGAACGCGCGCGATCGCATCGGCAAGGGGCCGTGGATGAATGTGAAGGGAACGGTGGTCGCCAAATCGGTGGCTGATCTCCACTCCGATGCCAATAATCTCGGCGGCGAAAACTCACTGACCGAGAAAGGCGCGCAGGTGCCGGGCAACCAGCACGACATCCTCACCGGCTCGAAGGCGGACGGAACGTTGCAGACCGGTGATGCGCCATGCGGCAACTGGACCAGTGCTGAGACGACCGGCGGGGCGATGGTGGGCCATCACAACAAGCAGGGCGGCGGTGATGCGCCGACCTCATGGAACGCCGCGCATAGTTCGAGAGGCTGCTCGCAGCAGAATCTCATCTCCACGGGCGGAAACGGATACTTCTACTGCTTCGCGAATTGACAGGCGTTCGGGTCGTCCGCCTGGGCAGAGGGCGTATCGATGCCGACTGACGGCGAACCCTGGGCGATTGTTGCGCGCGGTCTCACCAAGACGTTTGGAACGGTGACGGCTGTGCGCGGCGTCACTCTGCAAGTGCCCAGCGGCACGATCTTCGCCTTCCTTGGTCCGAACGGATCCGGCAAATCGACCACCGTCAAGCTGCTTACTGGCCTGCTGGCTCCCACGGCGGGAGAGGCGCGGGTGAACGGCCGCGTGGTGTCGGTCGACGATGTCGAGTTGCGCCGAGAGATCGGCATCCTGCCTGAAGATGATGCGCTCTTCCCTGATCTCACGATTTGGGAGCACCTCGAATTGTGCGGCCGGCTCTACGGCTTGGGCCGTCAGGAGACCGCCGCCCGAGCGATTCAACTGCTGCGACACCTCGATCTGGAACAAGGCCGAACGACACTTGTCGAGAAAGCATCGTTTGGCATGCGGAAGAAGTGCGCATTGGCGATGGCCCTGCTGCACAACCCGCGCGTGCTCTTTCTCGATGAGCCATTCGAGGGCATCGATCCCGGTTCGTCCCGCAACATCAAGGATCTGTTGTTGGCACTCGCAGAACGAGGGGTCTCTGTCTTTCTGACCTCGCACATCCTCGAGATCGTCGAACGGCTTGCCGAGCGCTTTGCGCTCATCGTCAAAGGCGAGGTTGTCTGCTGCCAGACCGTCTCGGATCTGGCGCGGGCCGGGACGACGCTCGAGCAGTTGTATCTCGGTTACGCAGGCAAGCCCGACACCGGGAACCTGCAGTGGCTGGGGCATCGCTGATGTTTCGATACCAGTGGCGCGCATTCTGGCGCCGCGCCCTCCGTACGGGACGCGTCAAGTTCTACCTGACGGCGCTGACGGTGTTCGGATGGATCGCTGCAGCCGCCCTGCCAGACACGCTTTCCCGCACGGCCGGTGAGTTGGCCGCAGGTCAGACAGCGTCCATGGGCAGGTTGCTAATGGTTCTGTGCCTGCTCTGGCTCTTCGTGCTCGGTGAGAACCTGAACGTCAGCTTGAGCAGCGATCGTTTGCGGCGTTTTCCAGTCGACGCGCGTTCGTTGCTCACGCTGAAACTGTTGTCACGCTTCCTGTCGCCGCTCGCGTGGCTGGCGACGATCGTGTCATTCGTGGGCCTATCTCCGCTTCTGTCTGCGCGTCATCCTCTGCTCGGCGTCCTCGCGGCAGTCTTCATCCTTGCGCTCACCATTGTTCTCGGCACGGTCGTGTCGGCGGCATTGGGCCGTCTGAGAAGTGGGCGAACGGCTCGCCGCGCAACGAGCATCGCTCGGCTTCCCGGTCGTTTGGGTCCTCTCGTACAGAAAGAGCAACGCGCCGTCAGCAGCGTGTTGGATCTCTGGATGGTCCTCCTCCTATCGCTGCCAGCCGCCGCGCTGTCGCTCTTCGCGTCGATGTCATCGACCTCTCGCCAGACGATGTTCGTGATTCTGTGTGCCCTGAACGGGAACGTGACGCTGAATTGCCTTGGCCTGGATCGACCCGCCGGGTTGACGCGATACCTCATTCTTCCAATTCGCGGGAAGGATCTCTTCGTAGCGAAGAACGTGGGGGTGACGGTGGTCGTAGCGGTGCAACTGCTGCTCCTTCTGGCGATTGGCGCGTGGCAGTCCGGCGTCATGCAGCTCGGCGCGGAGATTCTGGTCGCGTGCGTGCTTGTGCTGACACACCTCGCCTGGGGCAACGTGGTCTCTGTGTTCGAGCCGCGCAGAACGGAGCCGTACAGATTCGCGTCCTCTGCCGATCCGGTGACGATGTTGGTAAGCGTGCTGATAGGCAGCACTCCGGGTGTGGCGGTGATTCTTCTGCTCCGCTCCGATTCACGCGTCGCGGCGTTGGCGATCGCCGTGATCGTCCTGTTGACGATGGCCGCCTACTACGGCTCACTCCGATACGCCGGAAGGAGCTTCGAGCGTCGAATCGAGATCATCAGCCGCCGTTTGGCGTGATGCTCACGAGGGCCGCTCACCCGGGCGGCCTAGCTGCTCGTACAATCGTGCCAGCTCGGCGACCCGGCGGGCGCTGGGATACGTCGAGCCTCGTGGCGCGGCTGGAGCGTTTGAGGGCCCCTCTTGTCCGAGGACGATTGACGATGAAACAGATATCACGACGCCACACGAGCGCCGCAGTGCTCATGCTCGTCATGACGGCGTCGATCGGCGTGGCCACCGCGCAGCGTCGCTCGCCGTCGGAACCGAACTACGACGCGTTCTACGAGCTCGGGCCCGATTCCCTCGTCCGCCGCGGTGTGCCGAAGGGGAAGGTCGCCGGGCCGTTCACGCTGCCGAGCGCGACGTTCCCCGGCGTCGATCACGACTACTGGGTCTACGTGCCTGCGCAGTACGACGGCAAGACCGAGGTGAGCCTCATGGTCTTCAACGATGGGGGCACCTACCTGCAGGCCGACGGGTACTACCGCGCCGGAAACGTCCTCGACAATCTGATCTATCGCCGGGAGCTGCCGCTCATGATCGCGGCGTTCATCGATCCGGGAAAATTCCGGGCCGACGGCAAGTCGAACCGGCAGCCTGAATACGACCCGGTGACCGACCGCTATTCGCACGTCATCATCGACGAGCTGCTGCCGAAGCTCTATGCGGAATATCGGATTTCGCACGAACCAGATCGCCACGGGATCGCCGGCTGGAGCTCGGGTGCCATCGCGGCGTTCACGGTGGCGTGGCAGCGGCCCGATCAGTTCAGAAAAGTGTTGAGCGGTATCGGCACGTACGTCGATCTTGCCGGCGGGCACGTGTATCCGGAGAAGGTCATGGCGAGCGAGCGCAAGCCGCTCCGGATTTTCATGATCGACGGACGCAACGACAACCGCGGCATGAACGCCGACGGTGCGTACGATGCGACGCGTGATTGGTTCTATCAGAACGTCCGGCTCAAGGACGCGCTCGTCGTTAAGGGGTACGACGTGAACTATGCCTGGGGCATGGGCGTCCACAGCCACGACATGGGCGGCGCGATGCTGCCGGAGATGATGCGCTGGCTGTGGCGTGATCATCCCGTGTCCGTCGACCCGCGCGACACCGTCGAACGCTCCTTCCGCAAGTAATCACCGAGACACGCGATGCCACGCACGATACTCACCCTGCTCACTGCCGCGGCGCTGCTCGCCTCGACGCACACGACCGCCGCGCAAGGGTGTCGGCCCGTGCCCGGCAACAACCTCGAGAAGTTCTACCCCATGATGCCCGGTTGGACCCGCGGCAAGCCGCAATCAGAAACCGACCTGTCCGAGTCGGTGTCGAGGACGACGGTAGACTTCGACCGCAAGACCGAGACGATCAGCGTCGAGTTGATGGACTCGTGTCGGAGAGCGGAGGTTCTGCAACTCATACGGGAAACGCTCAAGACGTTGCCGCCCGCCACGCGAGGCACCGTGCAGCGTCACACGACCGTGAACGGATTCCCCGCATATGAAGAGTTCACGGCCGAGTCCGGACACGGCGAGATTCACGTGCTCGTCGCCGACCGATTCATGATCAAAGTGACCGCCGAGGAATCAGATCTGCGAACGCTGCAGAACTCTGCGCAGCAAGTACCGATGACCGCGATAGCGGCGCTGAAGTGACCCACAGGAACAACGCGCGTCTGATCTACTCCACCGACACCGGCGGCAAGTGCCCTGTGTGCGGCTGGCCTCAGCGGAACTGCCAGTGCAGCACGCGTGAAACAGTGGAGGCGGTTCCCGCACGCGTCGTCGCGAAACTGAGAACGGAGAAGAAAGGGCGCGGCGGCAAGACGGTGACGGTGGTGCACGGGCTGCCGCGCAACCCGGAGTTCCTCAGGCAGTTGAGTCAAGAACTGAAACGCGCCTGCGGGGCGGGCGGTACGGTTGTCGACGGCGGAATCGAAATTCAAGGCGACCTTGGCGCGCGCGTGCGCGATGCGCTCGAAAAGCGGGGATACGTCGTCAAGGGCTGATGTGAGGAATCAGGAGGTTCGCATGCGCTCTGCGCTTCGAGCGGTCGTTGTTCTCGCGTCGTCAATTGTGCTGCTTCCGGCGGGTGCTCGTGCGCAGTCTGGCGACGCTGTCGGCTTCGACATCGCGTGGAATCACGTCGCGCTGAGCGTGCCGAGCATCGCCGAATCGATCGCCTGGTACGAGAAGATGCTCGGCTTCAAGGGCACCGTGCGCGGCGGCCAGCCGGGCGCGCGTCAGCAGGTCGCGGATCTTCGGCGAGGCAACATCACGATCGAACTGTTCCAGGTGGCGGACGCGGCGCCGCTGCCGGAGTCGAGAAAGAACCCGTCAGAAGACTTCCGGACGCATGGCGTGAAGCATTTCGGATTCGAGGTCAAGAACCTGGCGGCGGTGCTCGCGGAATTGAAGGCCAAGGGCGTGAAGATGGCCTTCGAGATGCGCGTCACGCCGACCGAGGACTTCGCCTTCATCAGCGACAACGCCGGCAATGCGATCGAGCTGATCGAGCACAAGACGCGGTAGAACGAGAGACCGTCTTGCCAGCCACACCGGCGAATCTCAATTCAGAAACACGCTTATTTGATTCGCCACTTCGGGAGCAGCGCCGTTGCTACCACGCGCGCGAACGATGATCGTCGCGTTCGTCCTGGGGAAACCGTTGACGACACCATCCCACACGAATCGAGGGTCCGTGCTCCAATCGCGCAACACGATGTTGCCCGCGCTCCACTGGTACTCGTGGGGGAGTCTACCGCCGGCACCGACCGCCGAAAACGTGATCGGTTTGCTCAAAGGCGTACCCGGGGGGAACGGGAGCACCGGACTTGTGATCGTGAGGCCGGTCATGAGTGGTAACGGAGGAACCGTCGAGGTCACCGGACTTTCAGCCGTGACGACATGAGTTTCAATCTCGTCGTCGAGGGTGTACTCGAGGCTCAATCGATATGTTGCGGCTGGCGGACGACTGATGTTCAGATCATCCGGTTGGAACATCCCGCCACTTCTGCCTATGGTGCGGGACGGGCCCGGTCCGCCCAACTTCTCTCCCTCGTACGATCCGAGCACCCGGTTGTCGCGGACCGTGCCATCGGCTCCGATCAACCAGAGCTCGAACCGCCGTATCGTCACAACCCTGCTGTACAACTGCTCCGGAAGGCTAATCGAAAAACTGAGGCTGTAACGGAATTGTCCCGGCGCGTTCGTTGCAACGAGCAGCGCCACCGATGGAGATCCTGTGCTCAAGGCCACTGGCGGCGGCGGCCCAGGAGATGGCGGCGATGATGGCGCGGAGGGCGATGTCGGCTCGTTTCCGCAGGCCGCAAATGTCAGACTGAGAGCGAAGATGAGCAAGCGCAACACTGGTGCGAGCATTCAATCGTCATGAAAGTGTGTCGGAGGAAGCCAACGTACGCTTTGGCGCCACTTGCCTGCATTTGCGCTCTTTCGTGTGGCTCGTCGCCCGCAGCGCCGCCCGTGACATCGCCAGATCCAGCAACCAGGCTCGTCACACGAGTGACTCTCGCCAGCGATTTGCCAGACACGGTACTGCCGACGGTGCGAGGCGGCGATGTCCATACGTTCAGGGCGACGGCGGAAGGCGGCACGCCACCGATTGAGTTCCGCTGGATTGCGAACGGCATCGTGTTGCGCGGCTGGCGAACTGACACGAGCTTTTCGTGGGATGGCGTCACAACGGCGGATGGCGTCAGAGCGGCTTCTGGACGCATGTACTTCTGGGTGGAAGCGCGTAGCGCCGGCCGTTTCGAACGTGACATCGGCTCAGCCGTGCTGCAGTTCGATGTGCTCGACTGCCAGGGCCTCGACCGCTTCGCGCAGGCCTGCAATCCAGGTAGGTAGATCCTGTACGGGAATGTGCGGCGCGCCGGTGGGTCCGCCTTCGCCGTCGCAGACAATTGCGCGGCAGACTCGCTGACGACGCTGGACTCGGTGATGTCTGGCTAGACGCAGCTCGCCTGAAGGGCGAGCGAATTCGCCTCCGCGCTTCGGTGGACAACATTCGCGAGTGCTCGCCCGATACGGCCTGCCAACCGTAGACGCGAGCGAAGCGAGCGCCTGGCGAAGATTGGCGGGGTGGACGGGACTCGAACCCGCGGCCTCCGGCGTGACAGGCCGGCGTTCTAACCAACTGAACTACCACCCCAAGGGTTTGAGCGGTACAGGATTCGAACCTGTGACAGCCGGCGTGTAAAGCCGGTGCTCTACCACTGAGCTAACCGCCCGCCTACGCTCGCTGCGCGAGCTTCGGCGGGGCAGGCCCGAGCTCGCTGTTACCAAGCGTGCCTGCGCTACCGATTGACTCGCGTTGTCAGTGCGAGCGTGCACGTCCGCCGCTCTCGCGCGACGCGCAAACACCGATTATATCGACAGCGCAATTTTCAAGGCAAGGACGCCGAAGCCCAGCGCCATGCCGACAACAGCCCGATATTCGCGGTTGCGCATCGCGCGCGCGAGCGAAAACGCGCGCTCGACCGACGTTGTCCCCCCTTTGTAGTCGTCATATGTCGTCCCGAACGTCGCGCGCAGGAAGCGCTCCTCGATCGCGATCGCCGCTCCGATGGTGACCGCCATATAGACAATGACGAACACGGCGACGATGACGCTGCGGGCCGCAACGATGACCCCGAGCGCGATGATGCTCGAGCCGAGATAGAGCGGATGCGCGGTCCAGCGATACGGACCGGATCGGGTCACTTCTCTGCTCTTCTCGAGATGCCCGGCGGCCCACACCCGAATCACTTCGCCCGCGACCGCGATGGCGAGACCACTGCGCCACGTCGACCATGTCGGTCGCGCGAGAACCATGGTGACGACCCCGCTGACGAAGCCCAGGAACACCCGCCTTCGCGCCAGCGTGTTGACGACGCGACTAGGCACGTCCCCCGCCTTCGCGCGACGATCGATCCGCGCCGCGCTCCAGCGAGGCGGGTACCATCCGTCGCTCGACCGCGGCCACCACGTCGTCGAGACTGATGTCCTCGATGCACGGCGTCGCGCGGCGGCAGCGGCGCTCGTAGTGACACGGACAGCTGTCGTATCGCGATAGCGTGATATCGGCCTCGGCCCACGGGCCGTTGCGCGCCGACAGCGTCGGACCGAAGAGCCCAACGGCCGGCGTGCCGACCGCCGCCGCGATATGCAGCGGACCGGTGTCGCCCGACACGATCAGTCGCGCGCCTTTCGCGATCGACGCGATGTCGGTGATCGTCGTGCGCGGCGCAATCCTCGCCGCGCCTCGCGACGCAGCGACCACCGACGCCGCCAGCGACTCCTCACGCGGTCCCCACAACACGATCGACGGCATACCGATGCGATCGCGCATCGCCGCGGCCAGCGCGCCGAATCGATCGGCAGGCCATCGCTTGTTCGGCCACGCCGCGCCTGGATTGAGGAGGGCGTATCCATCCGCGCCCGCCTGTTCGACAACGGCTTTCGCCGCAGACGTCTGCGGCACATCAAGCGGAAACGCCAGGCGATCGTCAGCGGCGCCCACGGCTCGCACGAGCGCGAGCCCCTTGCGGATCACATGCAGATCGGGCCCAGGGTCTGGCGTCTCGCTATAGAACCACGCCGCGATCGGCTCGCGCAGATGCCCGCGCGGCAGCCCGATCGTCCGCCGCGCACCGGCACCGCGCGCGAGCGTCGCCGACTTGATCAGTCCTTGAAAGTCGATCACCGCGTCGTAGTGCGCCGCTCGCAGATCACGAACGGCGCCCACGAGCTGCATGAGACCGGCCCGCGGATCGAGGGGAATCGCGCGATTCACTCCGCGAACCAGCTTCACCAGCTCCACGTACTGCGGATCGACAAGCCAGTCGATGGATGCGTCCTGATACGCACGGCGCAGTGACGCGACGGCAGGGATCGCGTGCACGACATCGCCAAGCGATCCGAGCCGGACGATGAGGAATCTCATTCGGACGGGTCCGGCTGAAGCCGGGCACTACGAGCGCCAGCGCCGATGCGGGCGACGAGGTCGCGCGTGGAGTGATCCTTGGGATCACCGACGATGGCGACGCGGCCGCCGTACGACTTCACCACCTCGCGTTCGGGCACGGTGTCCACGGTGTAATCGGTCCCTTTGCAGTGCACGTCGGGCCGCAGCGCGAGGAGCAGCGGGCCAACCGTCGCCTCCGGAAAGATCACCACGAAATCGACGACCCGCAGTGCGGCCACGAGCTCGGCCCGATGCTCCGCGGCAAGAATGGGCCGGCCTTCTCCCTTGAGCGCTCGTACCGACTGGTCGTCGTTGATCGCGACGACGAGGATGTCGGCCTCCTGCGCCGCCGCTTCGAGATAGCGCACGTGGCCCACGTGCAGGAGATCGAAGACGCCGTTGGCGAACGCAATCGATCGACCTCCGTCGCGTGCCTCGCGCACGCGCGCGACCAACGTCTCGCGCGAGAGCACTTCACCCACGCGCGGACGCTCCCGTGGTTCGTCGCCGTTTAACAGTCTTTGAGTTTTGCGTTTTGACCTTTGAGTTGTGCTCTCGCACCGCAGCGCGCAGTTCGTCGCCGCTCACTGTAGCCGTGCCACGCTTCATCACCACGATCCCGCCGGCGTAGTTGGCCAGCCGCGCCGCGCCCTCGAACGTCGCCCCCGCCGCGAGCGCCAGCGTCATCGTCGCCATCACCGTGTCGCCGGCGCCGGTGACATCGGCCACTTGATCGGATCCGAAGATCGGAATGTGCACCGTCGCTTCGTCGGGTACGAACAGCGCCATGCCGCGGCCGCCACGCGTGATCAGCACCGCCTGCATGCCGGTGCGCTCGAGAATGGTCCGGCCCGCGCGCTCGAGCACCGGCACGCTGTCGTTGATGCGCATGCCGAGCGCCTGCTCGACCTCCGATTCGTTTGGCGTGCACGCGGTGAGACCGCGAAATTCGAGCAGGCGGTATCGCGAGTCGACGAGCATTGGAACCAGGTGACCGCGCTTCTTCAGCGCCGTCTTGATCTTCGCGACCAAGGCCGTCGAGACGAGTCCCGATCCGTAGTCGGAGAGCAGCACCGCATCGGCCTTCGCGGCAGCGGCAACGGCGCGTACGTCGAACGCTTTGCGCGTCGTCCGATCGATGGGCCTGGTTACGGCCCGATCGATCCTCACCACCTGCTGCTTCGCCGAATGCACGCCGCCGGCGAGAATGCGCGTCTTCACCGGCGTCGGCCGCGCGCCAGCGCGAACGATGCCGCGGCCATCGACGCGCGTTTCGAGCGCGTCGACGAGACGCTTGCCCGGTTCGTCGCGTCCGACGATGCCAACGAGAAGCGCGCGACCGCCAAGCGCCGCGACGTTGTTCGCCGCGTTGCCGCCGCCGCCTGGCACCACTTCGGTCGAGTCGTATTCCAGGATGAGCACTGGTGCTTCGCGCGAGATGCGCGCCACACGTCCGTAGACGTACTCATCGGCCATCACGTCACCGATGACGGCCACCGTACGACTCCTCAACGCTCCTACGAGCGAGAGCAGGTGCGCAGCGTCCACCCGACTGCCTCCATCAAATTGTTGAGGATAGCATCGGCGCGCAGACCATCGGGCGGTGTGTCCGCCTCGTGCGCGCCGTGCCCCGATCGCACGAGCACCGTGCGCGTGCCGGCGGCGAAGCCGGCACCGATATCACGCCATCGATCGCCAATCGTGACCGAGCGCGCCGGATCGAGATCGAGCTCGCGGCACGCCTGCTCGATCAAGCCCGGCCCCGGCTTGCGGCATCGGCACGTCTGCCGGTACTTCTCGAGGCTCGCATTCGGCAGATGCGGGCAGTAGTAGTAGCGATCGACTGCGGCGCCGGCGGCGGTCATCCGCGCATCGATCACACGATGGACGGCGTCGAGAAATGTCTCGTCGATCATGCCGCGCGCGATGGCCGACTGGTTCGTCACTACCACCGTCGCATATCCGGCGCGCCTGATCAACCGCAGGGCGTCGCCCGTCCACGGATACAGCGTCACCATGTCGAGGCGATCGATGAAGCCTCGCTCCTCGATGAGCGTGCCGTCGCGATCGAGAAACACCGCC
>Ga0075424_100002453_pt1 | contig 16968 bp, 13 predicted proteins | sample SoiMethybrSBSTD3_FD_75301 | JGI IMG/M metagenome (GOLD analysis project Ga0075424, IMG submission 75301) | Bulk soil microbial communities from a Populus tree surrounding site in Tennessee, USA - Soil MetaG P. TD hybrid SBSTD3 | ecosystem: Environmental > Terrestrial > Soil > Tree plantation...
GAAAGGGGGAAAGGGAGGGGGAAGATGGAGAAGGGGCCTGAGGTCTCCCCTTCTCCCTTTCTCCCCTTCCCCCTTTCCCCCGCTTTTCCGGTTACTGCTGTCCCTGCCCCGGTCCGCTGGTCGGACCGTTCCCTTCGAGCTCCCCGCCACCCTTGAATGCTTCGTAGGCGACCAATGCCCCGCCGGCGATCAGCCCGCCGAGAACACCGGTCCCGGCGACCGACAGCTTCCGCTCGCGGAGAGTCGCGATCGCGCCGCGGGGTATCACGACGCGCTCACCGCGCCACTGCGTTTGCCTGTTGTGGGTGTCCTCCACATGCCAGACTGCAAGCATGATTGCGGACGTGTCGCTGCCGACGACGTCTGCATCGACGGTTTGGGCGTCCGGACCGAGCTGGGACACCAGAGCCCGGCCGCCTTCGTCGGTAAGTCGTAGCTCGACTCGCTTGCCCGGCTCGGGGGAGGCAGTGTCGACCTGCCCCACCGACTGGTAGGAGTAACAGCCGGCGATGAGGGCTAGCGGTAGACTGAAGAGCGATCTCATTGGTCCTCTGCGAGCCGTCGCCTCAATCAATTCGCCAACGGCGTCGAGTTCACGTAGTTGAGCACCGGGCACGGCGCCGGATCGTTGGGGTTGCGGCTGGTCGACGTGATCGGCGTGCCCACCGAGTTGGTCGACGTCGGGATGTTGGGATTGGTATTGAGCTCGGTCAGCCCATAGGGCAGCCGTGCAGCAATCGGCGCGGTGCCGGGTGCATGCGATCCCGCCGGGACCGCCGGCGCGAGCGCCGGCAGGCAGGTCCGCTTGTAGTCGTTCCAGACCTCGGGGTTGAGGAAGAGCGAGATGTACTTCTCCTCGATGATGTTTACCAGAGAAGCCGGAGCGGACCCGAGCGCCGGGAACTGGACTCGCGCACCGTCCAGCGTCCCGTAGAACCGGTTCGCCCGCACCGCATCGAGATACGGCTGTGCGGCAGGCACCACGGTGTTGGGGTCACAACCGGCACAGTTGATATGCCAGGTCGCCTCCGCGCCGATCAGCTGCGCCTCGGTCCAGCTCAGCTCTTGCTGGCGGAAGTTGCCGCTCGAGTTGGTGATCAACGAGCCGTCGATGAACGAGCCGAAGAAGCTGTAGTTGCCGCTGGGTGAGCCGTTACCGGCGTCACCCCCGGGCGCAACCTGCACGTTGGTTGCGCCGCCCGGCCGGAAGCCGAAGAAATCATTCGGCGACCCGTTGCAATCCGCGCAGCTGAAGTAGAAGATCGCACGCGCGTCGTCCTCGAGCCCACCAGTAATCCGGCGTTTGATGATGTTGACCAGCGCCGATCCCGGGGCCACGTCCGCGCGCGTCAACGAGAACTGCCACCAGATGTTGTTGCCGTTGGGCGTGCCATCCGCATACCACTGGAAGTCGTCGTTGGGATTGCTGATGCTCGGCCCGCCGTTGTTGAGGCCCGGCGGCCCCACTTCAGCCAGCGCCCGGTCGTAGTTCGACGGATCCCGCTCGGCCAGGTGCATGTAGTACCGGGCCTTGAGCGAGTGGGCTACCGCCGTGTAGAGCAGTGGCAGGTCGCCCTCCCGCCCTTTGTAGATCAGCTCGGCGTTGTCCTGCCCCGGCCCCAGGTTCGAGGCGCTGCTCGCGGGCAGGTAGATGTTGATCGCCGAGTCGAGCTGCACGAGCACGTCCGCATACACCTGCAACTGGGGATCGAAGTGCGGCGTGAGATTGGTAGAGTCCGCCGCCTCGCGATAGGGAACGTCGCCCCACAGATCCGCAGCGTAGCCCATGATCAGCGCCTCGTACACCTTCCCAAGGCCGATGTAGAGGGAATCGTTCAGCTTCCGCGCGATCTGGTTCATCTTGCGGACGTCCAGGAGCCCGCCGCCGCCGGTGAGCGTTCTGGTCGAGCCGTACACCGCGCCGAAGTACGTGTCCATGTCTTGCGGCTTCGTGGTATAGCGGTCGAAGCCAATTGACTGGCGCGAGTTGCCTGAGACCTGCTGGACGTACTGGACTGCATTCCGGGCCAGCTGCCCCTCCCGCTGCACCACCTGCGCGGCTTGAATGCCGAAGTACAGCGCCCCTGGCCGGGTCAGTTTGTCTACGTTGTTCGGGTCCGTGTCGATGCCGGGACCCGAGAGGTAGTCGCTGCAGGCACCGGCTCCCATCACGAGCGCGAGCCCGAGTGCGACCTTCAGAGCGTTTCGCATGGATCGACTCTCCTGTGGGCTCGGCCCGTCAGCGGTTTAGCGTGAGCGAGAAGAGGAACGACCGTGACTGGGGGTTGTTGAAGTAGTCGATCCCCCGGACCGGTGAAGCGGAGCCCAGCAAGGACGTCTCTGGATCCACCCCGGTATAGTCGTTCCAGCTGACGATATTCCTGGCCGCTACGCGCAGCTCGACGCTGCTGAAGCCGAGCGAGCGGGACACCCACGGCTTGTCCAGCGTGTACGCGAACGAGATTTCGCGCAGCTTGACGAACCCACCGTCTTCCAGGAACTGGCTGGTCGGCCCGTTGAAGACGCCGCCCATGTTGGTGAACCAGGACTCATCCAGCGGCACCGCGGTGTTGGCGCCCGGCCCGGCCACCGGACCCGGCATGAAGTCACGACCGAAGGTGACGTCGGGACCCTGACGAGCTGTCTGCGACTCGATCGTGGTTCCGAAATGGTTGAGCGCGCCCTTGGTCCCGTTGTACGCAATGCCGCCATGCCGCACGTCGAGCAGCCCGCCAACCGCCACCTTTCCGAAGCGGAAGTTGGTGCGCACCGACCCGGTCCAGTCGGGGTTGGGATCGCCCAACACGTACTGGCCGACGTTGTCGATCGTGGGATAGCCGTCTGCCTGGATGAAGAGGGCATTGGTGGGCGCGCCCTGGCAGTAACCGGCCGTGTGATCGATGTCGATATCGTTGATGACCAGCCCGCGGCCGCAGCGCACGAAGTCGGTGCCGTAATACACGCCGATCGGCTGGCCGACGATCGCCACGCCCTGGATGCCGGTCAGACCGTTGGTACCGCCGCTGAAGGGGAACGGCGCGAACTGCACGCCGGCGAGGTCCACGGTCTTACCGCGGTTGCGGGCCCACTGGAAGCCCAAATCCCACGCAAACTTCTGGCTAGTGACCGGGCGCAGGTTGAGCGAGACTTCCCAACCCCGGTTCTGCAACTCCGCCGCATTGGCGGGGACTTCGCTGTAGCCGGTGCTGGTTGCGACCGGAAGGTTCAGGATGACATCAGTGGACTTCTGGTCGTAGTAGGTCACGCTGAGGTCGGCCTTGTCGCTCCAGAGTCCCAGATCGACTCCGGCCTCAAACTCCTTCACCCGCTCGGGCCCGAGCGTGCTGGTCGGCAGGTTGTAGCGGGTCACCAGTCCACCCACGCCGGCGAGCTGGGTCGAGGCCGCCGGTCCCCACCCGGCGTCGGTGATGGTCACGGCGTTGAACACCGAGGGCAGCAGATATGGCAACGGCTGCGTGCCGCTCTGCCCGTACGCCGCGCGCAACTTCCCGTAGCTCAGGAAAGAGTTGCCTTCGGCCCGGCGGAACACCCACGCGGCGCTGCCCTTGGGGAACCAGTTCCGGCGAGTGGAGGCGCCGAAGGTCGAGGCGCCGTCATTCCTGATCGCCGCCGTGAGGAAGATCGAGTTGTTCAGGTCGGCAGTCGCTTGCAGGAAGTACGACGAGAGCCGAATGGTCTGCCGATAGTCGTACGGCGGCGAAAGGGTCGAGGTGTTAGTCAGGTTGAACGGCTGGGGTGCGATTAGATCCACGCCAAGTTGCTGCCGGCTCTGGAACGTCTGGCTGTTGAGGTTCTGACCCGCGGTGATTGTCCCCTTGATGTTCTGACCGAGCCCGTAGGTCAGAGTGCCGGTGAGGTTGTGATCGAGCTGCGAATTGCGGATATAGCCGGCATTGACGGCGCCTACCCCACCGGCCCCTGCGATGGTGGTGTTGGACGTGGTCCAGGGATAACCCTGCGTGCGCTCGTCATTGGCGTAGTCGAGTCCGAGCGAATAATCGAACTTGAGCCACGAGAGAGGGGTCCACTCGGCGTTGATGCCGCCGAATGTGCGGCCGACCTCTGAGGCTGCGAGCGCCTCGTTGGCGACGAAGAACGGGTTATCGTAGCGCCGGCTGGTCTTTTCAGAGCCTGGCGCCGGGTTGGGGAAGCGATAACTCCGGTGCAGCCCGAACACCGGGTCTAGAAAGGGCAGATTGTTGAACTCGGGCGGCGTGCGCCAGGCGCCGAGGGTGAGGCCGTCGGTGCTGTTCCGGGTGGTGAGGAAGCCACCGTCGCCGGAAGAATAGGCGACATTCGCTCCGACTCTGAGCTGGTCGAACAGTCGGTGGGATCCGTTGAAGCGGACAGAAATCCGCTGGTAGTGGTTGTTCGGCCCAACGACGATGCCGCGGTTGTAGTTGTAGGCCCCGGACAGGAAGAACGTGGTCCGATCGTTCCCGCCGGACATGGTCAAGGCGTTGTCGGTCTGCCAGCCGGTTTGGAACATCTCGGCTGCGTGGTCGAAGGTCGGAGTGCCCGAGGCAAGCTCAGGTCCCCAGCTCGCCGCGGCTCCAAACCCCACGGCGCAATTGGCGAGCGCCGGATCGCTGCTCGGCACGCACGCAGGAGTCACTCCTCCGGTGCCGATTCCAAAGGTCCGCTGCAGCGCTGGCAGCTGGGTATGCTGATCGAGCGACCATTGGCTGCGGAGCGAATACTTGGTCGGACCCGCCCGGCCCTTCTTGGTCGTGATGAGAATGACGCCCTGCCCTGCCCGCGAGCCGTAGATCGCGCCGGATGAGGCGCCTTTGAGGATTTCTACGTTCTCGATGTCGTCTGGATTGATGTCGATGATGCGGTTGGGAGGGGCTGCGCTCGAATTGAGCGACGAATTTGTGGGATTGTTGTAATTGATTCCGTTATCGACCGGCACCCCGTCCACCACGAAGAGCGGCTGGCCGTCGCCGGTCCCCGCCGTGATAGTCGTAAGGCCGCGGATCTGGATGAACGACGAAGCGCCGGGATCGCCCGAGCTCGAGGTGACCGTGACGTTGGGCGCCTTGGCCGCCAGCGCCGTCACCAGGTTCTGTTCGGCCGAGTTTTGAATCGCCGACGAATCGATGCTGCTCCGCACGGTGCCGAGCTTTTCAACCTCTGACACCGTGCCCGCGCCGGTCACGACGACCTCGCCCAGCTGCAGCGGATTGTCGGGCAGTGTGAAGTCCTGCTGGGCCGAGCCGCCGGCGAAGTTGATCTCGGCCGTCTTCGCCTTGTACCCGATCAGCCGGGCGGTGACGGCGACCGGTGCGGTCGGCACGCGTGGAGCGGGAATCAGAATGGTGTAGGTTCCATCTCCGCGAGTCGTAGCACCGGCGCCAAGCTGCTCGATCGTCACCTGGGCACCCGACAACGGTGCACCCGCGACGGTCGTCACCCGTCCGGTGAGGGTGGCGGGCTGCTGTGCGAGAAGCCCGGTCGGCGCGAGCGCAACAAGCGCCGCGCAAAGTCGGGATCTCGCCCCCAGTCCGCCGCTCCCAGCCATCCTGCCAAACCCTGCGATGCTCATAGGCACCTCCGTGAGGGGAAGCTGGAACGACATGGGCGTACGCGATTCTGTGTGCTCCGGGATTGAGGGCTCCCGGTTGCCCTTCACCGTCCGGCTTCGACCGCGCCTAGCGGTCAGGAGCGAAAGCGGTAGCCGGATGACAGCGCGGTGAGGATGTGACGAGGCTGCTTGGGATCGTCCTCGATCTTGCGGCGAAGCCGGGCTACGTGGGTGTCCACCACCCGCGCAGTGATCACCGGATTGCCGCCCCAGACCTCTCCCAGCAGGTCCTGGCGGGAGGCGACCATGCCTCTCCGCCGTACCAGGGCGAAGAGAAGGCGGAACTCGGTCTGTGTGACCTTGATCTGCCTGTCCCCTCGCGACACCGCCTGCAACGGCAGGTCGAGCGTGAGGTCACCAGCGACCACCGTGGTCCCCGGCCAGGGAGCGTCGCTTGCGCGGTTCTCCTGACGGGCCTGCGCGAGCAGCTGCTCCACTCGCGCGACCAGGTCCCGCACCAGCTGGGGGTCCGCTGAAACGCTGGCGCCGCCTTCCTGCATGAGGTCGAGCCGAGGCAACGTGCCGGGAATCGGCGTGGGAACCGTGAGCTCGCGCACCAGCGAGCGCGCAGCTCCATTGAGACCGAGTGCGTCCGCCGCCGGAGCCGACCAGGGTCTGGGCGCACCAGGCATCGCCGGGCGTGCTTTGTCGTCGATGATGAGAATTCGCGTATCGCCTCCGTGGCGGCGCCGACACTGGCTCCAGGCACCCTCGAGCACACGCGAGGATAGACGACGGAGGGCGGAAGCAAGAACAGCTTTGGAACGAAGCGCCGGCCTGCGGGAACGAGCCGCAGGCCGGCGGGAACGAATGCGGAGTTAGTCGAGTTACGCCGGCGTCACGAATGTGAACGGCGCGAAGCGCCGGCGGTCAGGGACCAGTGCGGCTGTAGAGCCCGTCGAAGGCAACGGCCCAGGTGCGTCCGCCGTCGGAGGAGGATTCCCAGAGCTGGCGGACCTGGTCCTTGCCTACCCGTTCCCAGGTGATCCGCTGCTCGGTGCGTTTGCCGGTCGAGTCGATGGTCTCGCCGCTTAGCACCATGCGGCCGTCGCGCAAGCCGCCGTCCAGCTGTAACAGCTGCCCTTGATTGTCCACCCAGGTCTGGTGCCACTGCTTCCGGGACGCGTCGTAGATGTTGTAGCTGGTGCCTCGGCTGCCACCGGCACCGCGCCAGCTCTCGCGCAACACGCAGCCGTCGAGTGTCCGCTCGATGGTGTTGGCTCCCGCGGGTTTCCCGTCCGGGGTGGCGACCTGCCAGTCGCCGACCCAGAAGTCGAATTGGCGATACTCGGCGGAGCTGCACGGGCTGGGCGATTGCTTTGGGCTGGGAGCTGCCGATGCAGGGACGGACAGCGCGCCGAACGATAGCGCAACGATCAGCGAGCCGATCTTCACTTCGATTGTTGCCACCGTAACGCCTCCGATGGGGGACAAGTGCCCCTACGGAGGCGTGACTTTGAGCGTTTCCCGCAATCGCACTAGGACTTCGTCAATCATCTTTTCGGAAACGGCACCGACCGACAGGCGGAACCAACCCGGCTCGCCCTCGTAGCCGAAGGCCTCGAACGGGACCGCGGCAATTCCGGCGCGCTCGAGCAGATGACGTCTCACGGCCTCGGTCGCATCGGCATTGGAGCCTGCGTGCCCGTGGGATGTGCCGAACTGCGCGCTCAGATACATGGCACCCGCCGGCGCGACGGCGTCAACCGGCATGCCGTCCTTGCGCATGGCCATTATGCCGGCATGTAACCGGTTAAGGCGGCGCTCCAGTCCGGTCCGCATTGTTTGGCGCGCGGCGGCGACGGCCTCCACATCGGCCAGCATTTCAGCCGTGGCCACTTGAACCGGGCGGGGAGCCCACGCGCCGACGTGACCGAGAAAGGCATTGAACTGGGGGACGAACGGCGCCGGAGGACAGACCCAACCGGCTCTGAGTCCGGTCGCCGCGAACACTTTGGAGATGCCGTCTACCAGGATGGTGTACGGAGCAATCTCGGGGCGAAGCACGGACGGGACCACGTGCGCCAGTCCGCCGAAGGTGAGCATCCAGTACACCTGGTCATACAAGAGGTAAAGCGGAGGCTCATCCTCGGCGCGCCGCTCATTCTCTTCCAGGACGGCGTCGCAAATGGCTTCGAGCGTCGCGGCGTCGAACGCGGTGCCAGTGGGATTCACAGGCGAATTGAGCACCAGCATCCGCGCCCCGCGGATCGCTCGGGCCACCATCGCCGCCGTCGGCAGAAATGCCGATGTCTTGGTGCACTCGAGCGGAACGGGGGTCGCGCTGGAGAGCGCGCAGTAGTGATCGTTGTTCCAGGACGGTACCGGAAACACCACCCGATCGCCGCGTTCGATCATGAGCTGGTATGCGGCGAAAAGCCCGGGCCGGGCGCCGCCGGTGATGACGACCGACGAGGCGGGAATCGAGAGACCGAACTCCCGGGCATAGAGCGCGGAGACCTGCTCGCGCAGACTCGCCATCCCAGCGGACGGTGGGTAGTTGGTTTCACCCCGGCTGAGCGCGCTTCCGATCCGCTCGAGCAGGAGAGGCGGGATGGGGAACTCCCGCGGATCGAAATCACCGATGCTGAGGTTGCAGATCTTGCTGCCTTTGGCCTGCAGAGCCCGGACTTCGTCGGCGATGGCCAGAATCCGGGATCCCTCCAGGCCATCGAGCCGCCGCGCGACTGATGTCACGTCGCCACCTTTCGCTTGACGAGTGTGAGAATAGTGTACACCGCCACCGGCTCCGCGTCCTGGTTGGTCACTTCGACATCCCAGGCCACGATGCCCTGAGGCACCTGCCCGTCGATGGTATCCTTAGCCGTTTTCTGCTTGCAGGTGAGCCGGGCGCGAATCGTGTCGCCGGGATACACCGGCTTCACAAAGCGCAGGTTGTCGAGCCCGTAGTTGGCCAGCACCGGCCCCGGGGCGGGATCGACAAAGAGGCCGGCCGCAGCCGAGAGAACGAAGTAGCCGTGGGCAACGCGCCGCTCGAAGATCGAGGCCTTCGCGGCCCCGTCGTCCATATGGGCGTAGAAAAAGTCGCCGCTGATGCCCGCAAAGTTGACGATGTCGGCTTCAGTGACGGTGCGTGCGTGCGTGAGCCAGGTCTCGCCCAGCCGCAGCTCCTCGAAATGCTTGCGAAACGGGTGAATGCCGTCGCTCAGCTCGGCTGCGCCTTTCACCCACTGCCGTCCGACCGCGGTCAACGTGCTCGGCGTCCCCTGGATCGCGGAGCGTTGCATGTAGTGCAACACCCCACGCACGCCCCCCATTTCTTCGCCGCCGCCGGCGCGGCCGGGGCCGCCATGGATGAGGTGCGGCAGGGGCGAACCGTGCCCGGTGGATTCCTTCGCGTTGTGGCGATTGAGCACCATGAGCCGGCCGTGGTACGCGGCAGTACCCAGCACGACGTCACGGGCCACGCCCTCGTCGGCGGTCACGACCGAACCGCACAGGCTGCCGCGGCCGAGTCGGGCAAGCGCAATCGCCTCGTCGAGCTTGCCATATGGCATCAGCGTGTTCACCGGACCGAACGCCTCGATGTCGTGCGGCTCCGCCTTCCGGAATGGCTGGTCGCAGTAGTAGACCACCGAAGGGAAGAACGCGCCTTTGGACGCGTCCGCGCCGAGCACGTCGAAGTGCCTTGGGTCGCCATACACGCGCTCGCACACCGCGCCGATGCGGTCCGCGCTCCCGCCCACCTCACCCACCTGTGCCCGGCCTGCCAGCGGCCCCATGCGCACGCCGTCCACCGCCGGGTTGCCCAGTGTGGTTCCGGCCAGCCGCTTGGAGAGCGCCCGGACGACATCGTCGGTCATTGCCGCGGGAACGAAGGTCCGGCGGATCGCGGTACACTTCTGCCCCGCCTTCACCGTCATTTCCTTGGCAACTTCCTTGATGAAGAGATCGAATTCCTCCGAGCCCGGCGCCGCATCGGGGCCAAGGATGCAGTAGTTGAGCGAGTCCGCTTCGAGATTGAAGCGCACCGATTCGCTGACTACGCGCGGATGGCTCTTGAGCTTGCGGCCGGTTCCGGCCGAGCCGGTGAAGGTGACCACGTCCTGGCAGGTCAGGTGGTCCAGCAGATCACCGACGCCGCCGCAGATGATTTGCAGAGCACCCTCGGGAAGGATGCCGGCACTCAGCATTGTCCGCGCCAGCCTCTCCGCGAGAAACGACGTTACGGTGGCTGGCTTCACGATCGCCGGCATGCCCGCGAGAAACGTAGGAGCGAGCTTTTCCAGCATTCCCCAGCAGGGGAAGTTGAAGGCGTTGATGTGCACAGCCACGCCCTCGAGCGGCACACAAACGTGGCGGCCCAGGAATGTGCCCCCCTTCGAGATCCGCTCGACTGCACCGTCCACATAGAACGTCTCGTCGGGGAACTCGCGGCGCCCCTGGCTCGCGTACGTGAAGAACGTGGCGATGCCGCCCTCGATATCGATCCAGGAATCGGTCTTGGTCGCTCCGGTGGCCGCCGAGACCTGATACAGCTCGTCCTTGTGCGCCATCAGGTGCTGCGCCATGGCCTTGAGCATGCGAGCCCGCTCGTGGAACGTCATCGCCCGGAGCTTGGGGCCGCCGACCGTGCGGCCGTATTCCAGCATACCCTTGAAGTCGAGGCCTTCGCTGGTCGCCTCGCCGACTTTCTCGCCGGTGACGGCGTGGAAGAGGTCGGTCGCGCGACCGGTTCCGGTCACCCACTGCCCCTGCGCGTAACTCTGCAACCGCATCATGCTAGTCTCCGTCGGCCGGCGGCGCCGACCTGGTCTCGTGCCACGTCTGGTAGGACGCGGGCTGGTCCGGCTGGTCGGCCGGCATCTCCCGGAGGGGCTCGCAGGGACGAAGCGATCCATGCAGGCGGCCAGGGAGAGACTGGTAAAGCCGGGTGCCCTCCGTTTTCCAGTCGAGCATCGCGTCCGACACGCTTTTCACGACGCGGGCCGGATTCCCCGCAACCACTGAGCGCGGCGGGATGACCATGTCTGCGGGAACGAAGGAAAGCGCGCCCACGATCGACTCCGCCCCAACCACCGCCCGATCCATAACCACGGCGTTCATCCCCACCAGCGCATTTCGCCCGATACGAGCCCCGTGCACCACCGCGCCGTGCCCGATGTGGGCGCTGCTCTCCAGTACGACGGTCACACCGGGAAACATGTGGATGGTGCAGTTCTCCTGAACATTGCAGCCGTCCTCGATCACCACACCACCCCAATCACCACGAATCGCCGCGCCCGGGCCGACGTACACGTCTCTGCCGATCACGACGTTGCCGGTCACCGTCGCATTGGGGTGAATGAACGCTGATTCGTGGACTACAGGAATGAAGCCTTCGAAGGCGAAGACGTTGCTCACCGCGCCCTACACCCGCGCAATGATCGTCGCCATGCCCTGCCCCACGCCAACGCACATGGTACAGAGCGCGTGTTGCTTGCCGGTCTCTTTTAACTCGTGCGCCGCGGTAAGCAGCAGACGGGCGCCGGACATGCCGAGTGGATGGCCGAGGGCGATGGCGCCGCCGTTAGGGTTGATTCGCGGATCCTGATCGTCGATGCCAAGCTGGCGGGTGCAGCCAAGGACCTGCGCTGCGAACGCCTCGTTGAGCTCGATGACGTCTAGGTCACCGAGCGTGAGCTTCGTCTTGGCCAGGATTTTTTGGGTGGCGGGAACCGGCCCGAGCCCCATGGTTCGCGGCTCGACGCCGACGACCGAGGTCGCGACGATGCGAGCGAGCGGAGCGAGCCCGTACTGGCGCACAGCGTCTTCCGAGGCGAGCAGCAACGCGCAGGCGCCGTCATTGATGCCTGACGAATTGCCGGCGGTTACACTCCCCTTGCCGTCGGTGCGGAAGGCCGGTTTGAGCTTGGCCAAGCCTTCAATAGTTGAGTCAGGACGAGGAAACTCGTCCTGCCCGAAGGTCCTGGCCGGCTCGCCGCGAGTGGCGCCCGGCACCGACACCGGCACGATCTCCGTCTGGAACCGACAGCGCTTTTGGCTGGCCGCAGTCTTTTGCTGCGACCAGAGGGCGAACGCATCCTGGTCGGCTCGACTGATGTTGAGGTCCGCGGCCACGTTTTCGGCCGTCTGACCCATCGAGTCTACGCCGTAGAGCTCCCGCATCTTGGGATTGATGAATCGCCACCCGAGGCTGGTGTCGAACAGCTCCACATTCCGCGCGAAGGGCTGGCTGGACTTGGACAGGACGTACGGCGCGCGAGTCATCTGCTCCACGCCGCCCGCGATGTAGAGGTCGCCGTCGCCCACGCTCACAGCTCGGGCTGCGTTGGCGACTGCGCTCATGCCGCTGGCGCAGAGTCGGTTGACCGTCTCGCCTGGGACCGACACGGGCAAGCCTGCGAGCAGCGCGGCCATGCGAGCGACGTTGCGGTTGTCCTCGCCGGCCTGGTTGGCGCAGCCCAGCACGACGTCGGTGATCCGCTCGGGGTCGAGATTGGGATGACGCACGAACAGCTTGGTGATGACGTGCGCCGCCAGATCGTCAGCGCGTGAATGGGCGAGACTTCCGCCGAAGCTTCCGATCGGCGTGCGAACGCCGTCCACCAGATATACCGGCCTCATTTGCCACTCACCTGAAAAGTCAGCGACCACACCTTAGCCCAGGAAATGTAGATATATTGTTCACCCTTGTCAGCCTAGCCACGAGCCTCAGAAAACCTTCGATGACCTATCGCTTCATTGCATTCGAGGTCGCTCAAGGCGTCGCGCGCATCACGCTGAATCGGCCGGATGTCCTCAATAGCATCCACGCCGAGATGTCGGCCGAGCTTCAGGATGCGCTCGGCCGCGGTGGCCGGGAAGACGGCATCCGTGCCCTCCTCCTGACCGGCGCCGGACGCGCATTTTGCGCCGGCCAGGATCTGGAGGAAGTCCGTCCCGGCGGAGCCGTAAACGACTTTGCGGCCCATGCGCGCAAGGTCTATACGCCGCTCGTCAAGGGAATCCGCTCAGTCGAAAAGCCGGTGGTTTGTGCCGTGAATGGCGTCGCTGCCGGCGCCGGCGCCAATCTCGCGCTGGCGTGCGACTTGGTGCTGGCCGCGGAAGAGGCTTCCTTCGTTCAGGCCTTCGCCAAGATCGGGCTGGTGCCGGACACGGGCGGCAGCTTCTTTCTCCCGCGGCTTGTTGGGTTCGCGCGGGCGACCGCGCTCACCATGCTCGGCGAGAAGATCAGTGCCCGCCAGGCGGTGGAGATCGGGCTCATTCATCGAGCCTGCCCGGCCGCGACGCTGCTCGAGGAGGCCACCCAGCTCGCAAGTCATCTCGCAACCCAGCCGACCTTCGGGCTCGGCCTCACCAAGCGGTTGTTGAACGCCTCCTTGGTCAACAATCTGGACGCGCAGCTCGAGCTCGAAGCGGAGTTGCAAGGTGTTGCGGGCCGCAGTGCGGATTACGCCGAGGGGGTGGCGGCGTTCCTTGGCAAGCGGAAGCCGACCTTCTCGGGGCGTTGAGACGTGGCCGCCCCGGAGCCGAAGGTCGTGGTGGGTGTGCTCGGGGCCGGAGCAATGGGAAGCGGCATCGCACAGGTCGCCGCGGTGGCCGGGCACGCGGTCGTGCTGCAGGACGTTGACGAAGCAGCGATCAAGCGGGCCCGCACCGGTATTGAAAAGGCGCTCGCGCGAGAAGCCGAGAAGGAGCGCCTGACCCCGTCGGCCGCCGACGCGGCAAGGCAACGCATCTCGTACCGCGCAGGTGGAGATCTCGCTGCGCTGGCGTCCTGCGGACTGGTGATCGAGGCGATCATCGAACGCCTTGCGGCAAAGCGCGAATGTTTTATCGCCCTCGAGCGCGTAGTCACCCCCGAGGCGGTGCTCGCCACCAATACCTCAGCGTTGTCCATCACGAGCATCGGTGCCGCGTGTCGGCGACCGGAACGGGTGCTCGGCCTCCATTTCTTCAATCCGGCGCCGGTCATGCCGCTGGTCGAGATCGTGCGTGGCCACGCAACCTCTGACGTAGTTATTGACACGGGCTGCAACCTGGTCAGCCGATGGGGCAAGACGGCCGTCGTCGCTGCGGACACGCCGGGATTCATCGTGAACCGGATCGCACGGCCCTTCTACGGGGAGGCCCTGCGGATCCTGGACGAGGGCATCGCCGATTGCGCGACTATCGACTGGGCCATGCGCACCTTCGGGGACTTTCGGATGGGTCCGTTCGAGTTGATGGATCTGATCGGCAACGACGTGAACTTTGCGGTCACTACGGCGGTCTACGAGGGCTTCTTCTTCGATCCTCGCTTCAAGCCGTCCCTCACCCAGCGGCGCCTGGTCGATGCCAACCTGCTCGGGCGCAAGACAGGACAGGGCTACTACGATTACCGCGAGGGAGCGGCTCGGCCCGCGCCCAGGCAGGACGAGAACCTCGGCCGCGCAATCCTCGACCGGATCCTGGCCATGCTCATCAACGAGGCCGTGGACGCGGTGTTCTGGCAGGTGGCCACGCCATCCGACATCGACCTCGCGATGGTGAAGGGGGTCAACTACCCCAAGGGGCTCATTGCATGGGGAGAAGAGCGGGGCTACGACGTCACGCTGGGGCGGCTGGAGGCGCTTCAGGCAGAGTACGGTGAAGACCGATACCGGCCGAGCCCGTTGCTGCGGCGCCTGGCCCGCTCCGGAGGAACGCTCCGAACGTGAGCGCTCGGCCCATCACCCCTGAGCGGCGGGCAACCGCAATCGTCCAGAAGATGCTGGCGAACGACGCGTTCAGTCGCTGGCTGGCGGTCGAAGTGCTCGACGTCCGGGTGGGCGGGGTTACCCTGCGCATGAAAGTGCGCGAGGAGATGACTAACGGATTCGGCGTGTGCCACGGCGGGGTGACCTTCGCCTTTGCCGACAGCGCGCTGGCGTTCGCGAGCAATACCGGAGGGAAAGTGACGGTCAGCATCGAGAACAGCATGACGTATCCGGCGCCGGTACAGCTGGGCGACGTCCTGGAGGCCGATGCCGAGCGCGAAGCGATCAGCCGACGCCTGGCATATTACCGGGTGCGGGTCACCCGGGCGGACGGCTCGGTCGTGGCCCTCTTCCGCGGCACGGTGTACCACACGGATCGCGACCACGAGGCGGAGCCTGATGGGAGTGAGTGAGGCTCGCGCGCCGGCTGGCCGCCAGGTGGAAAGCCCGATCGATTGGCGTCGGGTGCTCTATCTGACGCTGGCCTCACGCGCGCTGGACGACATCGAGGAAACCCGGCTCGTTCCCCAGGGAAAAGTGCTGTACCAGTTCTCGGCCCGGGGACACGATATGGCCCAGATCATTCTGGGCACGCTCCTGGACCACCCGCACGACGCTGTCGGGGCGTACTATCGCTCCCGGCCCACGCTGCTCACGCTCGGACTTTCTCTCGAGGACGCGCTCGCCGCGCCCATGGGCAAGTCGGGAGGATTCAGCAACGGTCGCGACATCGGCGTGGTGTGCAACCTCCCCAACACCAGTGGAGCCATCGTGCTGCCGATGTCCGGCGACGTCGGCTCCCAATACACGCCGGCGGCCGGTTGGGCTCAGGGCATCCTCTACCACCGCGACGTACTGGCCGATCGGACCTATGACGGCTCGATCGCCGTCGTGCTGGGCGGCGAGGCCTCGGTGGCAACCAACGGCTTCTGGTCCGCCCTTACAATAGCAACGACCCTCTCGTTGCCCCTGCTCTTCTACATAGAGGACAACGGCTACGGCATCTCGGTACCAGCCAGCTTCCAGACGCCGGGTGGGGACATCGCGGCCAATCTCGCCGGCTTCCGCAACCTTCAAGTCTCGAGCGGTGATGGGACCGAGCCGGTGCAGGCAGCTGCTCTGCTCCAGGAGGCCGTCGCGCACGTGCGAGCGGGCAAGGGCCCTGCTCTGCTGCGGCTCACCGTGCCGCGCTTGAGCGGCCACTCGGCCCAGGACACCCAGGCATACAAGGGCAAGGAGCGTTTGACTCAGGAGCAGGCAAGCGATCCGCTCCCCAAGCTGTACGACTTCCTTCGTTCCGGCGCCCTGGCGCCATCCGAGATCTCCGCGATCGAGTCGCAGGCAAAAGCGGACGTGGATGCCGCCCTCGAGGCGGCGTTGGCGCGGCCGGACCCGTCGCCATCCGACGTAACCCGCTACGTCCGAACCGAGACACGCGCCGACGGGTCTCTGGACCTTCAGATGGTCGGTGGGTTGGCACCGAGCGGCCACCGGTTTCCCCAGGGAACCAATGTGGCGCGCCCGGAGCCCGCCCGGATCAATCTGCTGACCGCCATCCGCAGGACCCTGGAGCACGAGCTCGCGAGCAATCCCAGGATGTTGCTCTTCGGCGAAGACGTGGGACCCAAGGGCGGAGTGCACGCAGCCACCATGGGCCTTCAGGCGGCCTTCGGTGAGCAGCGTGTGTTCGACACCAGTCTTTCGGAAGAGGGGATCATCGGCCGGGCAGTCGGTCTTGCACTCTGCGGACTGCTCCCTGTTCCTGAAATCCAGTTTCGCAAGTACGCCGATCCCGCGACCGAGCAGCTCAACAACTGCGGAACCATGCGGTGGCGAACTCACAACCGGTTCGCGGCGCCGATCGTCGTGCGGATGCCCGGCGGTTATGCGCCGAAATGCGGCGACCCCTGGCACAGCGTCTGTGGCGAGGTGCTGTGGACCCACGCTCCCGGCTGGCAGGTGTGCATTCCTTCCAACGCGGAAGACGCCGTGGGCCTTCTCCGCACCGCGCTTCGCAGCAATGACCCCACGATTTTCTTCGAGCACCGGGCGTTGCTCGATGCCGCCTCGGCTCGGCGGCCGTACCCCGGTGACGAGTTCATGATTCCGTTCGGCCAGGCGAAGATCGTGCTGGCCGGAGAACGTCTCACGGTCGTCACCTGGGGCGCCATGGTGGAACGCTGCGAGCGCGCTGCGCGCGACGTGGGCGACTCTATCGAGGTCCTCGATCTTCGCACGGTGGCGCCCTGGGATCGGGCCGCGGTCCTCGCCTCGGTTCGGAAGACCCGGCGGTGTCTGGTCGTCCATGAGGACACGCTTACGGCTGGATTTGGTGCGGAAGTCGCCGCGGTCGTCGCGGAGGAGGCGTTCCTGAACCTCGATGCCCCAATCTCCCGGCTTGCGATCCCCGACGTGCCCACGCCGTACAACGTGGCTCTCATGAACGCGGTTCTGCCGAGCGCCGAAGGGATCGCTGCCAAGATGCGGGAGCTGCTCGAGTTTTGAGCGAGGATCAGTAATGGCGCCGTTAGTCGACGTCGCGGTCCCGGCCGATCAGGCCGAAGGAACCGAAATGGTGGTGGGGACCTGGTTCAAGCAGGTGGGCGAGGCCGTCACCGAAAATGAGCCATTGCTCGAAATCAATACCGACAAGGTCAC
>Ga0075424_100002455_pt1 | contig 16963 bp, 11 predicted proteins | sample SoiMethybrSBSTD3_FD_75301 | JGI IMG/M metagenome (GOLD analysis project Ga0075424, IMG submission 75301) | Bulk soil microbial communities from a Populus tree surrounding site in Tennessee, USA - Soil MetaG P. TD hybrid SBSTD3 | ecosystem: Environmental > Terrestrial > Soil > Tree plantation...
GCCGCACGAGCGTGCCGGGCATATACGCCATCGGTGACGTCGCCGGCCCGCCCCTATTGGCGCACAAGGCCGAGCACGAGGGCGTGGTGTGCGTGGAAGCCATCAAGGGGCTCAACCCGCATCCCCTCGACAAGCTGAAGATCCCAGGCTGCACCTATTGCAGCCCCCAGATCGCAAGCGTGGGGCTGACCGAAGCGGCGGCTAAGGCGCAGGGCAGAGAGATCAAGGTTGGTCGCTTTCCCTTCATCGGGAACGGCAAGGCCATCGCCCTGGGCGAGGATCAGGGGCTGACCAAGACCATCTTTGAAGCCGCAACAGGTCAGCTGCTGGGCGCCCACATGGTGGGTCCTGAGGTGACCGAGCTGATCCAGGGTTTCGTCATCGCGATGCAGCTTGAGACCACGGAGGAGGATCTCGTGCACACGGTCTTCCCACATCCGACGCTATCCGAGACGATGCATGAGAGCGTGCTCGATGCCTTTGGGCGCGTGATCCACATGTGAGCGCGCCGAAAGCGCCGTCTTGGATCCATCGGATCTAGGTGGGCCCAGCGCCCATCGGGGCGCTCTGCTCGTCATCTAAATTATAAGGGGTCGGTTGGCCGTTCGAGGTTTGTGGCGCCCGGCGATGGCGCGTGCTCCGCGTGGGGCGCGCGGGCCGGGGCCTTGTTGCCGAGATGGCAGCGGCGCTTGGTGCGGCGCGAAAAGCGCCGTGCCGGTGGCGCAGAGCCTCGACGTGATCTGACGAGTCGGTCAGAGTTGCGGGTACGGTCGACCGGCTTACGCGTGCGCGCGCCCGGGCGGCTCACCAAGGAGAAGAGCCATGAACATGAACGCCCAACAGCTCGTGATCTGGGCTGTGATCGGCATCGTCGCAGGCTGGCTGGCCAGCGTTATTGTGGGGGGCGGCGGTGGCCTGTTGCGCTACCTGATCACGGGTCTCATCGGCGCCTTCGTCGGCGGCTTTGTTTTCAATGCGGCCGGTTGGAAGCTCAACCTCGGCAATGACTGGATCGAGCAGGTCGTGGTCGCGGCCATCGGCGCCATCATCATTGTGATCCTCGCTCGGCTAATCGCTTGAAATAGGACCGTCGCGCGGTGGGGGCAAGACCGGGGGCCACCTGCGTGGGCCCCCGGTAGGGGCTACTGCGCGCCCTGTCGCCTGGCGATAAACGCCAGGCGCTCGAACAAGTGCACATCCTGCTCGTTCTTGAGAAGCGCGCCGTGGAGGGGTGGGATCAGTTTCCTGGGGTCGCTCTCGCGCAGTGTTTCGGGGGAAATATCCTCATTGAGCAGCAGCTTGATCCAGTCGAGCAGTTCCGAGGTAGAGGGTTTCTTCTTGATGCCCGGCACCTCGCGCACATCGTAGAATACCTTCAGTGCCTCGCTGACAAGGCGTCCCTTGAGATTAGGGAAGTGCACCTCAACGATCGAGCGCATCGTCTCAGGGTCGGGAAACTTGATGTAATGGAAGAAGCACCGGCGCAGGAAGGCGTCGGGCAGCTCCTTCTCGTTGTTGGAGGTGATGATGACGACGGGGCGATGCTTGGCCTTGATGGTTTCGTGCGTCTCGTAGACGTAGAACTCCATGCGGTCGAGTTCCTGCAGCAGGTCGTTCGGGAACTCGATGTCTGCCTTGTCGATCTCATCGATGAGCAGCACGGGGCGTTGGTCCATCGTGAACGCCTCCCAAAGCTTGCCCTTGCGAATGTAGTTCTTGATGTCGCCGACCCTGGCGTCACCCAGTTGGCTGTCGCGCAGGCGGCTCACGGCGTCGTATTCGTATAGGCCCTGCAAGGCCTTGGTGGTCGATTTGATGTGCCACTCGATGAGCGGGGCGGCAACCGCCTTGGCGACTTCCTGGGCCAATACGGTCTTGCCGGTGCCGGGCTCTCCTTTGACGAGCAGCGGCCGCTGCAAGGTGATGGCGGCATTGACCGCGACCTTGAGATCATCGGTCGCGACGTAGTCTTTGGTGCCCTTGAACTGCATGATCTTGCGCAACTGCTCCCCGGCCCGGCAAAACGACGCGCGACTTTACGGGGGCCCAGGTGGCGCTTCAAGCGCCGAGGAAGGCAAAACAAGGGGGGCGCCGGGCCGGCAGGCCTCGTGCCGGCACCTTCCCGGCGGGCATCCCTTGCCGCCAGCCCTCGAACGTGGTGTCCGGGACGCACCTTCCGGAAAAACCCGGGGACGCGTAGCTGTTGGGGTCGAGCGACCTTCGGCCTTGGGCCCATCGAAGGGACATCATCCGCCTTGGGGCGCTTTGCAGAAGAACGGTGCGGGCGGGGTGGTTTTCTCGGTCGTCCACCAGGCTCTCTAAGACTGGCGCGCGGTATGACACCAACGGGCATGGTTTGGGGAAGTATTTAAGCTCCCTGACTTGTGAACGCGGCGCAAACCTGCAAGTACCGGCAGATTTAGCGGCGATGGATGGTCTCGTACATACTTTGTAACAGCGGGAATTATTGCAGCCGAGGCGCGGTTCGGGCCGGGCCGGGCCGACATGGAAACCTTCTACGCTGCGCCGCACGGCAATGGCTTGACTTGAAAAAACAGCGGCTTAAATACGGGCGCGCGCATCGTGCCGCTCGGCTCGCGCCGCGCCGATACAACTCTTGTGGGTGACTGGGAAGCGTGGATGAGCAAGAGCAATGACGGCAAGATGGTGGTCCGCAAGCCCGCTAAGGGTGGCACCACGGGGATCTTGAACGGCGGAGCGCCTGGCGCAACGCTGACCTCGAAGAAGCCTACCATCAAGGTGGGCAAGAAGAGCCGCTCGCAGGCCAGCAGCATCGTTCTGCCCGATGGGTACCGCCCATCCGAGAACGAGCCGTTCATGAACGAGCGTCATCGGGCCTACTTCCGCAACAAGCTGGTGGCTTGGAAAGAAGAGATCATCCGCCAGAATCGCGAGACCCTGCTCGTCTTGCACGAGGATTCGGCCCAGCATGCTGATCTTGCCGATCGTGCCACGTCCGAGACCGACCGCGCCCTGGAGCTTAGGGCGCGCGATCGGCAACGCAAGTTGATCGCCAAGATCGACGCCGCGCTCGCGCGCATCGAGGAGGGCACCTATGGCTACTGCGAGGAGACCGGCGAGCCCATCGGGCTGAAGCGGCTCGATGCGCGACCCATCGCTACGTTGTCGCTCGAGGCCCAGGAGCGTCACGAGCGTCGCGAGAAGGTGTTTCGGGAAGACTAAAGCGCGGGCGAGGCATCGACCCCTGCTCGTCTCACTCCGCTGCCCCCCTCAAGCGCTTGCCGTTACCGGCGCCGACTGGTTCGGCTTCGACCGGCTGGTGGGCGTTCTGTGCATCCTTGTGGATATGGCTGGCAAGATAGCGCTTGACGCCGTCGAGCTCGCGCAGATTGACATCGAGTTGATTGAAGGGGATCTCGATTTCGGCCGCGCGCAGCGCCTTCAGGATGGCCGAACGCAGGTCGGATTGGACCCTGGCGGCTTGGGCGATATCGGGGAGCGAGATGCGCAAGGTGAACAGCAATGCGCTGTCCCCGAAGCCGTCGAAGAAGGCCATCGGTGCAGGGGTGCGCAGCACATCGGGGTGGTCGTCCGCGCACGTCTTGAGGAGCGCGAGCACTTGCTCGGGATCGGAGTTATACCCCACACCCACCTTTACGTTGACAGCGCCGAGGGAATCGCGATGCGTCCAGTTGAGAACGCGGCCTGTAATCAGCTCGGAATTTGGCACGATCAGGCTGGCGCGGTCGAAGGTCTCGATCTCCGTGGCACGCACGCTGATGCGGCGCACGAGGCCTTGCTGATCTCCAACGACAATACGATCGCCGACCTTGATCGGGCGCTCGATCAGCAAAATCAGGCCGGACACGAAATTGTTGACGATCGACTGCAGGCCGAAGCCGATGCCGACCGAGAGCGCGCCGGCGACGATCGCCAGGTTCGTGATATCGACCCCGGCGTAAGATACCGCGAGCAACGCGGCGAGGCTAACTCCGACGTAGCCGACCACGGTGTCGACAGAATTGGCAATGCCGGGGTCCATCCTGGTCTGTTGCAGCGCCTTCTCCCGAAGCCAGCGCTGCAGCAGACGAGTGGCAAACAACAACGCGATGAACAGCACGATGCCGATGAGGATGCGGGCGAGCGAGATGCGGAACTGTCCGACCTCGATACCGAAGAACAGCGACTTGAACCAATCGCGGATGTCGGCGCCGGAAAAGCCCCATTGCAGCATCAGAAATGGCAGGGCGCAGATCACCAGGGCGAAAGTGAGCGCGATCTCGGTGAGCCGAGCCAACTGGTTACGGCGGGGCGCGTCGAGGCCGAAACGCGCCTCCAGGAGTTCGCCGACGGGATAGCGTCGCTGCTGGGGTTCGCGCGTGACGGCACGAATCGCGAGATACAGCAGCCAGCACACCACCAGAACAATGCCGGTGAGCACCAATTGCTGCGCCACAAACCGTGCGAGCGCGACGTAGCCAAACAGCGCCAGCCCGAGGATGGCGAGCGCGATCACCCATAGCGGCAGTTTCAACCAACGCGGGGCGTGGCGGGGATAGCGTTCGGCAGCGCTTGTGGCGGATGCGGCGACCTCGGCCGTCGCGGCGGTCTCGGCGGCCTGTGGGGTGAAGGGCGTGATGAGCAGGCCGATGAGCAGAGCGGCAAAGGCGACACTGGCGCCAAACGTCTGCACGACGGTGAGCGCCAGAGGCACGAAGAACACGCGACTGATCTCCGTCAGCGCGCCGTCGATGGCATAAAGAGCAGTGATGGCACACAATAGCGCCGCGACACGGCGCGTGGGCGCATCGGCGAGGGAGACGAGACGCCACTGCGGCGCGCGCGGCGCGAGCATCGCGAAGATGAGCGCCGAAACCGCCGCATAGAGGACCACCGCCTTCAGGACGCTTGCGGCGGTAACCCCCCATGGCGGGAAAAGGAGGTCCATGGCGTCGAGGCCAGCGTAGAGGAAGAGGGCGGCGGCGATGGTTGGCAGTGCGCGCAGCGGAGCCACCCATGCCACGGACATGGCGCGCTCGAAGAAAGAGGGTGGCGGTTCGCTGCGCCTTTGGCGCCGGTCCGTCAGGCGACCGAGCCCGATTCGCAGGCCGACGAAGAGGATCACCACCGCGCCGAGCAGCAGAGCAACTTTGAGTCGCTTGATGCTCGCCCAGCGCAGCCAATCATCGGTCAGGTAACTGATACGGTTGCCGACGGGCGGCGCCTTGCTCATGAGGTCGCGCCACACGTCTGGCAACAGCGGGCTTGGGCGCCGCTCCATTAGGTTCTTGGCAAATAGCGAATGGCGCAGGACCGTGATCTTCTCAATCAGCTGGCGCGCCCGTACCCAGGTGAGCTCGGTCGATTTGATTGCGCCGTCGAGGCCGGCCGCGAGCGCCGTGAGCCGAGCCCGCTCGGCGGCGAGAGCAGGCGCCTCCGCCGGGCCGTCCTTGCCGGGCGGTGGGCCGAGTTTATCGATCTGCGAGCGAACGGCGGCAAGCTGGGGGCGCAGCGCCTCGGCGGTCTCGGAGGAATCGTCGAGGATCGTCTCGACGTCGACCCGCAGCCCGCCCAGCTCTTCTTCGACTTCGGCCAGGTGCTGGATCGTTTTTTCGGCGGTCTCGATGGCGGCCGTGAGCCGCGCGACATTGTCGGCGACTTCGGTGGGCAATTCCGATTTTGCCGGCCGCGCTTGTGCGCTTTCAGACGGGGCGGATGGCGTTTGATCGGGCGAGGGTGCTTGCGCGGCAACCGGGCCAAGCGAAAAGACCACGATGAGCAGCGCGGCGAGCCCGAGGAGACGCCGCCAGGGAGGTACACACTTCATTCGTTGACGGCTTGACCCAAACTGCGCGGTTGGCGCGTGAACACGGGGGCGGACGGCTCGGCTGGCATTCTGCTGGGCGGTGGGGCCTGAATGCCGGTCTCGATGACCACGTCGACGGGTCCGCCCGTCATGATGAGATGCTCGACGCCGTCGCGTCGGATCAGCACCAGCTTGCGGCGGGCATCGACGGAGGCCTGCTCGATGACGCCGAGGCGCGGCTCGGGTCTGGGGCGAAACCACCAGCCGCCGATATTGAAGTTGGCGACGTTCGACTCACCCATGACATAGGTACGGTAGGCCAAGAGCGCAGCGCCGGCGGCGGCGGCAAGCAGGATCAGGATGAACAGCCAGTAGAGCCAGTACATGTCCCGAAAATCCTCTGGAATCGTTGAGCCAGATGGTGCCGTTTCTCCAAGGTCGCCGAAAGATTGCGCCGATACCTAGATGGGAAAATGCCGGAGCCCCCAATTTGTGTGCCCCAGTGCCCCCGAGGCGACAGCCGTTCGCGTGGAACGCTCTCAACGTGCCAGCCTGGTCGCTGGCTCCTTCATCGCATCTTAACCTGAATGCCTGCTTTCTTGAAGGCGCCAAGTGGGCCAACCCCCAGCAATGGCCCGCTGCCTTAAATGTCAGAGTCTGTTCATGCGTTCAAATGCCGGCCCAATTCAGGCACCCAACGCGCTCAACCTGAAGTCGCTAAGAACGCTGTTGCCGCAGAATCAGCTAAGACTTGCCACCATGGCAAGAATGCAGGCGCGCCACGATCCGGGGCAGGCCGCGGAGCGGTTCGGCTGGCCACGCCTCCCGAGGCCGGCCGGCGCCCTGCTGCTCCTCGGCGTCGCTGCAAGTGGCGGCCTTGCCCTCATTGCCTTCATTGCGCTCGTTGCCGCCGGGGCTGGCGAGCTTGTCGTGCAGGGCGTATTGGCCCTGCTTGCGGTCGCCGGTGCCTTCCTCCTCTTTGGTTTGCTGTTCGGCTATCTGCGCCTGAGCGAACGCGTGGCCGAAGCCGAGATGGTGAAGGCGGTCGCCGATGGCCTCGACAACGGCCTCGAAATTGTCAACCAACAGGGTGTGGCGCTCTATCGCAACCGCGCTTTGCAACGCCTCACGGGCCGGCGCGCGGGCCGGCAGGCCACGCTGGAGGAGCTCTTCGCCGGCGAGCCCGATTCGGCTCAGGCCTTCTTCCGGCTCAATCGCGCCGCCGAGCGCGGCGAGCCCCGAGACGAGGAGTTCTACGCCGAGCCGGGTCCCGGCAGCCCACGGGCGGGGCGCTGGCTCAGGGTCGGTGTGCGGCCCTTCGCGGGCCCGTTGGGCGAGGCGAAAGAAGGTCAGCGGCTGACGCTCTGGCAGGTGGTGGACGTCACGCGCGAACGCACGCGCGAGATCGAGACGGTGAGCGGGCTTGAGGCGACGCTGGCGTTCTACGACAGCTTGCCTCAGGGGCTATTTGCCGTCACCCCCGAGGGGCGCATCGCCCACGTCAACGCGACGCTATCGCAATGGCTGCGCCTGCGCACCGAGCCCGGCCGCACTTTGAGCCTGCTCGACATCGTTCCAGCCGACGGCGCCGACCTCATTCGTGCTGTGGCGCGCAGTTCCCAGGGGCGCGCAACCCGGCTTGAGGTCGACCTGCTGCGCGAGGATGGCCGTGTGTTTCCCGCCGAACTCGTCTGTCGCGGTCATGGTCCCCGAGGTATCATCTCTGCACTGGTGCTTGACCGCAGTGCGGAGCCAACGCGCGCCGAAGCGCAGGCTCACACCGAAGTGCGTTTGACGCGCGTCTTCCAGTCAGCCCCCTTCGGCATCGCCACGGCCGACGCCTCAGGTCGCATTGCGACAGCCAACGCGGCGTTTATGCGCATGTTTGCGGTGGAGGGCCGCGGCGTGCCATCGACGGTTGCGGGTCTCGTGCCCGATGGCGAAGAGGAGGCCGGCCGCGAGCTTGCCAAGGCGCTCGAGCGCGCGGTTTCCGGTCGCACGGCAGGGGCGCCGATCGAGGTATTCTTCGGAGCCCAGCGCGAGCTGGCGCGGCGCGTCTATGTGAGCGCGCTCGGGGCGGGCGGGCGAGCGCGCGAGGGCGCTGTCCTTTATGCAATCGACGCCACCGAACAGAAGGCACTGGAGCAGAAATTTGCTCAGAGCCACAAGATGGAGGCCGTTGGTAAGCTCGCAGGCGGCGTGGCGCACGACTTCAACAACGTGCTCACGGCTATCATTGGCTTCTCCGATCTGCTGCTTCAGACGCACCGCCAGACCGATCCCGCCTATCGCGATATCATGAACATCAAAAGCAGTGCCAACCGGGCCGCCGGTCTCGTGCGCCAGCTGCTGGCCTTTTCGCGACGGCAGACCATGCAGGCGGAGGTGCTGGAGTTGGGCGAGGTGTTGACCGACCTCTCCGCTCTCCTCAATCGCGCGATGGGCGAGAAGATCGAGCTCAAGATCCTGTCGGGCCGCGATCTGTGGTATGTGAAGGCCGACAAGACCCAGTTCGAACAGGTCATCATCAATCTCGCCGTCAACGCGCGCGACGCCATGCTCGACGGCGGTTGTCTTACCATCCGTACACGCAACGTGAGCGAGCGCGAAAGCCTCAAGCATGCAGGCGCCGGTATGGCTGCCGGTGAGTACGTGCTGATTGAGGTGGAGGACACGGGTGTCGGTATGAGCGCCGACGTGATGGGCAAGATCTTCGAGCCCTTCTTCTCCACCAAGGAGGTGGGCAAGGGTACGGGACTCGGCCTGTCGACGGCCTATGGCATCGTCAAACAGACTGGCGGCTACATCTTCGCCGACAGTGAGCTGACCAAGGGCACCACCTTCCGCGTCTACCTGCCGCGCCACATCGTCGAGAGCGAGGAGGAGATCGCCCAACCGCGGGAGAAGAAGAGGGAGGCAACGCGCGATCTCACAGGTTCGGGTCGGGTGCTGCTGGTCGAGGATGAGGACGTCGTGCGCAACTTCGCCGCACGCGCCTTGGCGCGTCAGGGCTATGAGGTGTTGGAAGCTGGGACCGGTATCGAGGCGCTCGAGGTAATGGAGCGCGAGAAGGGCAAGGTCGACATCGTGGTGAGCGACGTCATCATGCCGGAGATGGATGGACCGACGCTCCTGAAGGAACTGCGCAAGACCAATCCCGGTCTCAAATTCATCTTTGTGTCAGGGTATCCCGACGACGCCTTCAAGAAGAGCCTTGATGATAACGAGGCCTACACCTTCCTGCCCAAGCCGTTCACGCTGCCCCAGCTCGCCGCCAAGGTGAAGGAGCAGCTGGCGGAGTAAAAGGCTCCTGTTCCCTGCGGAACAGACCCAGAGAGAAGGGTCGGGCAATAACAACCCTGCCGTTCGGTCCCCCCCGACGGCGACTGGTGCGCTGGCCCTCCCCCACCGCGCGCCTTCTTGGCGCCTCGCCCCGTCGAGGCGCCTTTTTCTTGGCCGGCGGTGCCTCATTCTCCAGCGGCTTGCGCATGCCGTCCCGACGACGCACCGGAGGCTGGAGCACTGCAAGTGGGCCTCTTACAGCGGACTCTGTTGGCTGAGGCCAGCGAGGGCAGCTGCGTAGAGAGTTAGCGATCCCGGGGTGGCGGCCGAGACGCACGGCCCTGGCGACAACCTTGGCCGACCCGGCTGCACCACGCCAAGCTTCACGACACTGCTGTCGTTACGCCTTTGAGCGGCCGCGTTTGAGGTTTCAGGCACAGCGACCCTCGCGAGGCCGCATGGGCTTGGCGGACGCTGCTTCCCCGGCAGGGTTCAAGTTGCGCGAAACACCAGGGTTCTGAGCTCGATGCTCTCGCGCGGTGCAGCATCAGGCGGCGTGTCCGGGTCGGTAAATGCGGTGTGGGGTGTGAAGCGGGCGCGGCCGTCCATCTGCGAATCGAAGCACTTCAGCAGCAGCACGTCCTCGACGTTCATGTCTGGCACGTAGAACCAGCGATGCCCTGGATCGAAGGTGACGGAGTAGGTCTCGCCGACGCGGTTGGGATAGATGAGATCGGATGGGACCAGGTGCTCCGGCTTGACGGTCCGTGCGTCACAAACAGCAAGCGGCGCGTCGCGCAGTGGTCCACGGATTGGCCGCCACAGGTTGATGATCTGCACGCGACCGCGCAGCAATTGGTCTGCCTCTTCAGGCAGCAGATCGCGCACGCGCTGCGGCCCTGATCTGGCAGTGTGATCGACGTGTACGCGCGGCACGGGCTGGCGGGGTGCATTGGCGCGACGATCCTCGCTGCCAGGCACGCGCCGGCGCACCGTATGGTCGAACACGTAAACTCGATCGGCGCCGGTAACCCCCTTCAAGAGCTGCACGGCCTCCGGGTAATAGACCCGCTTCACCTCCTCGTCATCGTAGAAGTCGCGAGCTGCGCTCCTGTGCCGGACGAAAGCGAAACCTTCCTCGTCCAGCGATAGCTGTGACAGAAGGGGGCGTGCATCGCTGATGACGACGTGATGGGGATCGTTCACCACCGTTGTGCGTGCCGCGCCAGCGGGAGGATCATAGGTGTATATGCGCGGCCTCTCACGCATTGGTGCAAGATAGTTGAGTTCTGACTTTACCCCTCGCAGGAGGTCTGGGTGTAGGCTGTGCACGTTCATGCCTTGGCTCCTCGGGCTCCTAGTGTGGCAGCCGTCGATTGTGTGGCACCGATAGGTTTGGCGCCCGATCGGGTTGTGTGACACCATCAGAGCAACCCACGAATGCCGCCAGTTCAAGTTCAGCATCGCAGGCTCGCACTGCTAGCGCTGCACTCACAGACATAGGAGAGGCTCGCCGGTGCGCAACCGAGAAGTTTTCATCGAGATCGCGAGGAATTCTCATGTGGATGTGCGCGAGCAACGTGTAGCATCCTCAGGCGTCCGAGCGATGTGCTGGGATCAAATGGTGCGGCTCCTCCATCCTCGTTGAGGGTCGCGCGAAGCGGCATGGGTCACTCGCCAGCAGCCGTTCGCGAGGTGGCGGGCTCACAGAAGCGCGGAACGTCGCGGTCGGTCTGAGGCGACGGGAAAGACAAAATGAGCTCACGGCAGTTGCATCTTGGGGCATTCATGCGGCCCGTCAGCATCCATACGGGAGCTTGGCGCTATCCGGGAGCGTTCCCGGACGCCAACTTCAATCTAAGCCACATGCAACGAATGGTGCAGACGCTGGAGCGCGGCAAGTTCGATGCCTTCTTCATGGCTGACCATCTGGCCGTTCTGAACATGCCGATCGAAGCGCTGAAGCGCAGCCATACAGTCACATCGTTCGAGCCATTTACATTGCTTTCGGCGCTGGCCGTCGTCACCGACCGCATCGGTCTTATTGCCACGGCGTCAACCACCTTCGACGCGCCCTACCATATCGCGCGCAGGTTCGCCTCCCTTGACCATATCAGCGGTGGACGTGCGGGCTGGAACATCGTGACGACGTCCAACCCGGACGCGGCCTTGAATTTTGGTCTTGAGGATCATATGCAGCATGGCGAGCGCTATGCTCGTGCGCGCGAGTTCTACGATGTGGTGACGGGCTTATGGGACAGTTGGGCGGATGACGCTTTCATCCGCGATGTCGAGAGCGGCATCTTTTTTGATCCGGACAAGCTGCACGCGATCAAGCATAGAGGGAGGTATCTCTCAGTGCGCGGGCCGCTCAACATTGCCAGACCCGTCCAGGGCTGGCCTGTGATTGTACAAGCCGGGGCGTCAGACGCGGGAAGACAGCTTGCCGCAGAAACCGCGGAGGTTGTGTTTGCGGCCGGGTCCAATCTTGGTGGAGCCCAACGGCTCTATGCCGATATCAAGGGCCGCGCGGAGCGCGCAGGACGCGATCCGGATCATCTCAAGATTCTGCCGGGGGCGCTGGTCATCGTGGCCGACACGGTGGAGGAAGCGCGTGCGAGGAGGGCGCGACTGGACAGCCTTGTGCACTATGACAGCGCCATCGCCTCGCTCTCAATCGCACTGGGCCAAGACGCCTCGGGTTTCGATCCTGATGGCCCGCTGCCTCAGATCCCCGAGACGAATGCAAGCAAAAGCGGGCGTGAGCGGGTGATCGAGCTCGCGAGACGAGAGAGCTTGAACGTCCGGCAGCTTGCGCAGCGGCTGGGCGGCTATGGTGGGTTGGCGTTTGTCGGCACTCCCGCCACCATCGCTGACGAGATGGAGCAGTGGCTTCTGGAACGGGCGAGCGATGGGTTCAACGTCATGTTTCCCTATGTTCCCCAAGGGCTTGAAGATTTCGTCGAACGCGTCGTACCGGAATTGCAGCGTCGCGGGCTATTCCGGCGCGAGTATCCGGGGTCAACGTTGCGCGACACTCTCGGTCTGCCACGTCCCGCGAACCGCTTCTTCGCGAGCGTGCGCTGACCGAAGTTTCGCGGGTTTTTCTGGACACTGCCGTGAGGTGCCAGGCGCGTTGATGCATTTGAAAGCGGCCAAGTTTCGATACCATCGAGGATCTCGGCCATGACGGAACCGAGCTCCCGTGGCGCCGCTCCTTTTGCTGCCACGGTTGCGGGTTGGTGGCATTGCCCGAGGGTGTGGTGCGGCCAGAAGGCCGGCAAGCGTCAATGTCCCCGGGGGGCAGCGCCTGAATGAGGCGGCATCCCTCGTCCAATCCAAAGGGCAAGTCTCGCCACATCGAAACGGTGCCGCCCCGCTCACAAGGCCATTCCCGATTTCCGCAAGATCTCGCGTGTCCGCTGGCGCTGCTCTTCGGAGATGATCAAGCGTTCGGCAAAGTCTTTACCCTGAGGCCGTGTGGCATCGATGCCCATCTTGGTGAGCGTGAATGTTTCGGGATCAGAAGTAGGATCGAGGACGGCACCCTTGCATCCAGGAATGAAGAAGATGTCGGTCTCCGGTCGCACGCGTGTAGCAATTGCCCACATCACGTCGTTCAAATCGAAGATGTCGATGTCCTCGTCAACTACGACAACATGCTTGGTGTAGAACTCTGTACCCAGAGCTGAGAGAATTGCCTGTTGTGGCTCGCCCTGCGCAGTCTTCTTCATCTTAATGAACGCCATGAAGGCGCCGCAAGTCGTGTGTGGCACGTGCACGCCCATGACGTTCGGGAGATTGCGCTTCAAGCTATTGAGGATTTCTCCTTCGCGCGTTACGCAGGAGATGAGAATGTGATCTTTGGACATTCCGGACGCGACCGAGTGATACATGGCGTCGCGCCGCATGCGGATGCGATGAGCAACAAAAACATTTTGGGTGCTGCGATAGGAGGCATAGCCGGTGAATTCACTGAACGGTCCCTCTGGTTCCTTTACGTGCGGCAGAATTTCACCTTCGATGATGATTTCTGCGCCAATGGGGACCTCGAGGTCCTGCACGCCGCACTTGGCAAGCATATAGGGTTCGCCGAAAAGTCCGCCAATTATCTCATACTTCCGAACCTGGGGTGGGTAGGCGTAGACCATCGAACCCATGTAGTGGAGCGGGTGAATCCCGAGCGTGACGGCCACGGGTAGACTTTGCCCGCGCTCTTCGGCCCGGCGTTGAAATTCCCACATGCGCCGCCTGGAGTGGAGCGACACCCCTAGCCGGTTCTTGCCCTTAAGCATCAGACGATGGAAGCCCGTAGTGTCGACGCCGGTAATGGGGTCGCGAGCGGCGAGCTGTCCAGCAGTAATATAGGGAGCGGCGTCGATGGCAAAATGTTGCGGGATGGGCAGCGCCGTGAGATCGACATCATCGCCTTCCACCGTCACTTCCTGCCAGGGAGCGCGGCTCACCGTTTCACAGGGAATGAAGCGCTGGCAGCGCTCGCGAAATGCGGATGGCAGATCGTCTACGCAAACGCCAAGGCAGGCCGCTAGCAGTTTGCGGTTTCCAGCAATGTTGGTCACGATCGGCATCGAACTCCCCTCGACGTTCTCATAGACGACGACGGGGCTCTTGCCGGCGCGTTCGAGCTCAAAGACGATTGAGGTGATATCGAGGTGCGTGCGAACGGGCTCGCGGATGCGGAGGATCTCGTCTGGAAATTCGCTTTCCACCAGTTGCAGAAAGCCGCGCAAGCTCTGGCGATCCAGATTTGTCAAGCCGTGCGACATCGACCCCTCATGCCTGCGAACCGCCGACAGTCTAGCTTGCCCGACGCCTCAAGACGAGTGCCGCAGGTGCCGTGACGGCCGCAGCCGCCGTTGGCGCCCCCCGGTGTTCGCGGTGGCTTAAGTTTAAGCATGCGATGGTGCGATGGGGCTCAGGAGCAGCCGAGCACGGGCGATCGGACTAGGGGCATGCGAACGGGCGCAGTTGGCACGAGGCCATGTAAACCAGGCGGAGGGTCAGGCGTGTCTCGTCGGGGCGCATCGGCAGTTGTCGACCGCGATGGCCACCTTACTGGGTGTGGGCGCCCTACACCAAAGGTGCCCACAACCGAGCGAGCCGTGGTGGGGGGCAGGGGTGCGCCGCGGTCTTGAACGGACGCCTCGTCGATGGGAGGATCGCTGTCGCGGCGGCCAATCGGCCATCGCCTAGGGAGATACCGACGCCGAGACTAGGTATCTGACTGGTCCGATCCACCTGTTGGCAGCCTATCGGTTCCCACCTGAGGCTGCCGCTACGACCACGCCATGCAACTGCGGAGGGCCGCTGTGCAAGACATCAAAGTGGTCCTGACCATGGACTGCGAACCCACCCTTGCTACCAGTCATCCCAGGGCCACCGGACCGGTTGATTGGCACGCGGGTGAGAACGCTGTCGTTGGCTACGTGAGCATTGCAGCGCAGTACGGTTTGCCCGTCACATTGTTCGTTCATCCGGAGGCGGCCGTTGCGCAATCGGCCCTCTTTCAAGAGCTAGAGACGAGGGGGGCCTGCCTCGGGCTTCATATGCATCCCTGGAAGTACTCACTTTGGCGACACCAAGGGCGCAAGTTCCTTGCGCACTATGGTGGACTGTCGGCCACCGAACAGGGTGAGATCCTTGCGGAGGCCTCGGCTCTCTGGGCGGAGGCAGTCGGCCATCGTCCCCACTATTTTCGCCCCGGCACATTTTCAGCCAATGATGCGATCTTCCAGGTGCTCGCCGCGCAAGGATTCCGAGGTGGCTCTTGCAGCGCTCCGGGGCGGTTAATTCCCGAGATGCAAGCGATATGGGTCAAAGGCCAACCAGATCCGCATCGGGCAAGCGCTGTCTTTCGTCAGGCGCAGGGCGAGCTCGAATTCGCAAACATGCCGCTCTCCGCAGACGTTTCGCAACCCCTGGCCGGCCCTTCTGGACGCAGCATGTTTGCCGACTTGCGCCCAGACGTCGACTGGCCTGGCCAATACGGTGTGAGCTACCGGACGATTGCTACCAACATCGTGGGCCAAGTCTGCGAACGCAAGCCGGCGGTACCGGTGCTCAACAGCATCACGCATAATCATTACGCTTACCGCGACCCGGCTGATCCGGTCTGTCGCCGCCTTAGCGTGATGCTCGATGAAATGATGTCCGCCTGCCATAAGGCAGGTTTGCGCGTCCTGCCAGCGACATTGCAAGATGTCGCCGACGACGTGCTTGCCCGGCCGGCCGTTGCGGAACCGTTCGTTTGCGAGGGTGCGATCTTCGATCTTTCTGCCGGTCCCGCCGAAATCCACACAGCGAGGCGCTAACCTGCAGATTGGCGTTTTGCCCTAATGTGTAGCGCCAATCATCTGCCGCCTGGGAACGACCTGTACTGTGCTCTATGGAAACTTGAGTTTCTCGAAATACAAGCAATGGCGAAAATATGCGAGCTCAGGGAGTTCCGGGTTTTTGCACTGCCGCAAGCCCGCAGCGACCCGCGCAACCCCCCGCATACTTGATTGGGCTGGGACACTTTTGTAAATGCCGAGGCGAACCAACATACTGGTCCCGTTGGGAAAAACGCCAATTGGTGCGGACCGTTAGATTGACGAGCATTGGCTCATGATTTTGTACGTGCATGCTTCGCTGCACAATCGGAGGAGCATGTACGGAATAGTTTGAACTGATGCGAGTTCGCCACTGGAAAGAATTGAAATCGTGTATCTTCTTTGGGTGTCGAGATTCGACACAGGTCTAGGTCTAACTTGGGAAATCAAGGGGGATACCAGATGGAAGCGATAAACTCGGTCAAGACATGGATCGGGGCGCTCACGGACGTGGGTTTGATGTTGTTGGCGCTCGCTATTGTTGCATCGCTGCTTGTAGGGGGAACGTTGCCATTCTTTGGCGGCGTGGTGGCGAATATCACTGCGCTGGTGAAGGACCTCGGCAGCAACGGTTTGGTCGGTCTGATCGCGGTCGGAATCATCATGTGGCTGTTTTCGAAGCGATCTATTGGCTAGACGTTGGCCTCGGGGCGGGGCTGTGCACCCGCCCCACTTGCTGTCGGACACCACCGCGATGATCGATCAGATAAGGAAAATTGGTTGGCTCGCCGCCGAAGCGGCCCTCCTCATAATCGTACTGTGTGTTCTTCTAAGCATCATCCTTGGGAACGAAGGAGGCCCCTTCATTTCCTCTGTCTCGGAGAATGCAAGTAAGTTCTTGCAGGCGCTTCCTCCTGGCGTCACGCTTGGGGTATCACTCATCGTTTTCCTTTACTGGTTCATCAAGAATAGGCTGCGTTAAGTTCACAGGATTGGCTTTGCTCGCGGCAAATGTCTCGCGGACCCCGCACCCGCTGTCGTGCAGCTGTTGAGCCGTGAACTATTGATCGGCTCATCGATGAAGCGCCCAGACCCGCCGGGCAATCATGGCAATTGCGGGTGAGCCAGGGCGCTCGGCAGATATTCGCCAATGGGGTCGCGGGCGAGGCACGATCGTGGACAGGAGGCTCAAATCTCCGCACCGCTTCCTCAACGATCTGGTGTGCGCATGCAAAGTCGTTCATGCAGATGAAGGGTGAAGGGTCTCCCGCACGCTTTGCCGGATCACGTTTTCGGCGGCCGGGCAGGTTCTTTGTCCTACGGCTCGCTCCCTTTGGCCGGCATCGGGTGCAGTGCCACAACCCCTCGACTTGGATTTGTGCCGATCAGCGCGTGCGAGCGCTCTTGCGAACGCCTTGCGTCGATGAAGCACATGGTTGGCAAGCAAGGAATCAGCAAGATTTGTGCGGGGGGTGTGGCGCGTCGGAGGGGGACATGCGCATTGCAGGCGTGTTGCTGGCCGCATTTTGCGTGGTGCGGGGGATCTCGGCGTCTGCAGAAA
>Ga0075424_100002459_pt1 | contig 16960 bp, 18 predicted proteins | sample SoiMethybrSBSTD3_FD_75301 | JGI IMG/M metagenome (GOLD analysis project Ga0075424, IMG submission 75301) | Bulk soil microbial communities from a Populus tree surrounding site in Tennessee, USA - Soil MetaG P. TD hybrid SBSTD3 | ecosystem: Environmental > Terrestrial > Soil > Tree plantation...
GCGATCACGATGAGGACGACGAGGACAAGGGCGACGAGCGTGATGTCGGCCGGCGCGTCGCGGACGCGATTGAGCGTATTCGTCGCACGATCGCCGACCGCGCTCTGGAAGACGAGAAAGCCGATCGCGATGGCCGTGATGGAGGCGATCAGCACCGCGCCGGCGGCGATGTCCTTCGCGAGCTTCGCGTTCGGGTCGAAGGACGTTGTCGAGACGTCGATGATCCCCTCGATCGCCGTGTTCAGCATCTCCGCGACGAGCACGAACGCGATCGCGAGGACGAGTGCGATGAGTTGGAGCCGGGTGACGCCGACGGCGATCGCAGCGCCGAAGACCAGCACGGCCGCGAGGAAGTGGATGCGGAGGTTCCGCTGCGTGCGGAGGACGTGGATGATTCCCTCGAAGGCGTAGTTGAAGCTGTCGATCAGGGACGGCGCCCGGCCCGGAGCGGGCGGCGGGGATCGGCGCGGCGACCGCTCACGCTGCTCGTCCTCGGGGTCGCGCGGCAGCGGCGTGACGCTCATCCGGAATACACCGCCTCGCGTGCTTCCATCTCAGGCCCGTGGTTGTAGCCGACGAGGTGCAGCAGCGCATGCACGAGCGGCCGGCGCCACTCTTCGCCCACGACGTCCGGGCAGACGACGACGTCTCCGAGTTGGCGCGGCATACCGTCGGGCACCTCGCCGAGCCCGTCGATGGGGAAGGCGAGCGCGTCGGTTGCCTCGTCGACGCCGAGGTGCTCGCGCTTCAGCGCCCGGCTCTCGTCGGACCCGACGAACGCGAGCCCCAGCTCTCCCGCTCCGACGCCCTCCCCCGCGAGCACCGACTGCGCGAGCTCGACCGCGGCTGCCTCGTCGACCTCGCTGCCCGACCGGTTGACGACTTCGACCTCGATCACCGGCTCCGCTGGGTCCCGGTCTGTTCGGCGTGTTGCTTGTACGCCTCGACGATCCGCTGCACGAGCTTGTGGCGGACGACGTCCTGGTGGCTGAACTCGACGAAGGCGATGCCGTCGACCGTGGAGAGGATCTCGCGCACCTGGATCAGCCCGGATGCCTGTTCCCGCGGCAGGTCGACCTGCGTCACGTCGCCGGTCACGACCATCTTCGAGCCGAAGCCGAGCCGGGTCAGGAACATCTGCATCTGCTCGGGCGAGGTGTTCTGCGCCTCGTCGAGGATGACGAAGCTGTCGTTGAGCGTGCGGCCGCGCATGAATGCGAGCGGAGCCACCTCGATCGTGCCGCGCTCCATGAAGGCGTTGAGCTTCTCCGGATCCATCGTGTCGTAGAGCGCGTCGAAGAGGGGGCGCATGTACGGATCGACCTTCGCGAGCACGTCTCCGGGGAGGAAGCCGAGCCGCTCTCCGGCCTCGACCGCGGGGCGGGTGAGGATGATCCGGCCGACCTGCCGCTCCGAGAGCGCCGCGACCGCGAGGGCGATCGCGAGGTACGTCTTCCCGGTCCCGGCGGGGCCGATGCCGAAGGTGACCGTGCAGTCGCGGATGGCGTCGACGTAGCGCTTCTGCGTCACGGTCTTCGGCGTGATCTTCTTGCCACGATGCGACCAGACGACGTCGGCGAAGATCTCGTGCACGTCCTCGGCCTGGTCGATGGCGCCGAGGATGGCGTCGACCGTGCCGGCGCCGACCTCCTGGCCGCCCTCGACGAGCTCGACGAGCTCCTCGACGACCGCCTGCGCCTCGGCGACCTTCAGGTCGTCACCGGCGAGCGTGAGGCGGTTGCCACGCAGGTTGACGGTGCAGCCGAGCCGGTCGCGGAGCGCGTTGAGCACCGGGTCGCCGATGCCGGCGAGCTCCGCAGCGACCTCGTTCGAGACGTCCAGAACCGTTTGCACAGACCGCAGTGTAGGGGGCGCAACGGCGCTTTCCTGCGGGCTTTGGGCGGTCTGGGAGGGTTGGTTGCGGAGGTCACGAACATGACTCTGTCGCCTCCATACGCTAGGGTCACGAACTTCGGACGCCCTTTGCATCGCCTTTCCTATGCGACGTTACGGTCTCCTACTACTCTGCACGCTCGGTCTCGCCGCACTCGCGGCGGCAGTCGCTGCCACCATGGCGGGCGCCCGCTCGACTCCGCAGATCCGGGCCGCGCAGGCCCACGAGCGTGCCGTGATGGCGCAAGTCAACGCGATCGGCAGGGATCTGCAGCTCGCCGAGGACCAGTGGGCGAACGCCCAGCATCGGCTCGCGCTCGTCAACGCGAACCTGCGGCAGAACGAGTACCGGCTCCACGTGGCCAAGGGGAACCTCAGGGCCGCGCAGCAGCGGCTCCAGGCGCGCCTCTACTCCCTCTACGTGAACGGGGCCCCGAGCACCATCGACGTCATCGCCGGCGCGCACAGCCTCTCGCAGCTCATCGACCGCGCCGAGTCGGCGCAGGTGCTCTCGAATCAGGATGCGGCACTGGGGCAGCAGGCGCTCTCCTTCGAGCACTCGGTACAGGCGCGGGAGCGGCAGCTCCACCAGCTGAAGCTGCAGCGCGAGCAAACCGTCAGGGAAGCTGCCGCGCGGAAGCAGCAACGAGCGTCGGAGCTCGCGCAGCAGAAGCGGCTGCTGGCGTCGATCCACTCGTCGATCTCGCAGCTCCAGGCGCAGGAAGCGGCGCGCGAGCGGGCCGCCGCGGCCGCGGCGAGGGCGCGCCTGCAAGCCGAGATCGCAGCCCGCAAGAAGGCAGAGCAGGCCGCAGCGGCGCAGCCGCCGCAGTCGTCGTCCGGCCCCACCCTCACTCCGCCACCGCCGGTGAGCGTGCCAACCGGCGGATCCGGCGCCGGCCATCCCGCGGCGGCCTCGATCGCGCTCCGGTATCTCGGCGTCCCGTACGTCTACGGCGGCGCCAGCCCGAGCGGCTTCGACTGCTCCGGCCTCGTGATGTACGTCTACGCGCAGCTCGGTATCTCGCTCCCGCACTACACCGTGGCGCAGTGGAACGCGACTCAGCCGGTCTCGTCGCCGGCGCCCGGCGACCTCGTCTTCTTCAACGGCCTCGGTCACGTGGGGATCTACCTCGGCGGCGGCCGATTCGTCAACGCCCCGCACACCGGATCGGTCGTCCGCATCGACAGCATCTCGAGCTTCGGTGGCTACGACGGCGCCCGCCGCGTCCCGTAGCGCGCTAAGCCAGCTTCTCGCGCACGATCTGGCTCACCTGTGAGCCATCGGCACGGCCGGCGATCTGCGGCATCACGTCGGCCATGACGCGCCCGAGGTCGGCCATGCTCGTGGCCCCCACCTCGGCGATGACGTCGTCGACGATCTCGTCGATCTCGTCCTCGGAGAGCGGCTCCGGCATGAACTCCTCGAGGACCTCGAGCTCGCGCTCCTCGGCCTCGGCCTGCTCCTCGCGCCCTCCGGTGCGGAACGCGTCGGCGGCCTCGACCCGCCGCTTCCGCTCGCGCTGCAGCACCTGCAGCTCCTCCTCCTCGCTCAGGGGCCGCTGCAACTCCTTCTCCGAGTTCTTGAGCGCGTTGAGGATCAGACGCAGCGTGTCCCGGCGCTCCGCGTCACGGGCGCGCATCGCATCCTTCAGCTCGTCGTCGATCTCCTCGATCAAGCTCACACCCAGCCGCCTTTGATGTGCCAGTGCAGATGGAAAACCGTCTGGCCCGCCGTCGGGCCCACGTTGACTGCGACACGGTAATCCGTCAGCCCCTCGCGTGCAGCGACGTCGGCGACGAACTCGAGCATCCGCTTCGCCTCCTCCGGCGGGAACTCGCCGATCTCACGGAACGAGTCGACATGCCGCTCGGGGAGGACGAGCAGGTGGACGGGCGCCTGCGGGTTGATGTCGCGAATGGCGACGAAACCGTCCGTCGTGGCGACGTGGTCGCCCTCGCGGTAGAGCTTGCAGAAGAGGCAGTCGTCAGGCAGCGCGAATCCCCTCCTCCGAGACCGCGCCACCGCGGACGCCGAGCAGCTCGCCGACGAGCGCCGACTCCGGCACGAGCCACGGGGAGTAGTCGTCGCCGTAGCCTCGCCCCGCACGGTCGACGAGCACGAGGTCGTCGCGACCGATCTTCGACCGCCAGTGCGCGAGACACGCCTCGTGAGACGCCGCGCGCAGCCGCGCGCTCCGCTCCTTCTTCTCTTGGGGCCCCACCGGGTCCTCTGCCGCGGTGCCGGTGCCCGGCCGCGGCGAGTACGGGAACACGTGCACCTTTGTCAGTCCCGCCTGCGCGACGACGCCGAGCGTGCGCTCGAACGCCCGATCGTCCTCCGCCGGGAAGCCGACGATGACGTCGCTCGTGAGGTTGAAGTCTTCGCGCAGCGGCTCGAGCCGGCGCAGGTACGTAGCCGTGGAGTAGCGGCGGCCCATGGCGCGGAGGACATCGTCGTCGCCCGACTGGAGCGGCACGTGGAGGTGGCGGCTCGTGGTCGGGGTCTCGCGCAGCGCCCGGACGAGCTCCTCGTTGACGTGGTTGATCTCGATCGAGGAGAGGCGGAGCCGCTCGAGGCCCGGCGTCGCGCCGGCCTCGCGGACTAGCCGCGCCAGGCGGTAGCCGGCGGCGCGGTCGCGGTAGCAGCCGAGGTTGATGCCGGTGAGGACGACCTCGCGGTGACCCTGCGCGACGCGGCGCCGGATCTCGCCGAGCACGGCCTCGGCGGGGCGGCTGCGCGAGGCCCCGCGCACCAGCGGGATGACGCAGAAGCGGCATGCGAACGAGCAACCGTCCTGCACCTTGACAAAGGCGCGAACGCGGTCGAGGCGGGCATCCGCCTGGACGCAGCCGATCGCGCCGACGTCGCCCGCGACGAACTCCGGCGTCTCCTCGCTCCGGCGCGCGACCACGACTACGTTCTCGGGCAGCCCGGCGAACGCGTCCCCGGCGAGGTTCGCGCCGCAGCCCGTGACGTACACGCGGCGATGGGTGCGCGCCGCGCGGGCCGCCTCCTTGCGGGACTTTGCGACGGCTTCGTGGGTGACGCAGCACGTGTTGACGACGGCCACGTCGGCACCGCCGTCGCGCTCCTCGTGACCGTCCGCGAGCAGCCGCTCGCGCACCGCGTGCGCGTCGACGTGCGAGACCTTGCAGCCGAGGAAGCGGACGGAGAAGCTCGCCACCCCGCGATCGTAATGAGCTACGGCTGCGAGAGCTCCTGCTCGACCTCGTCGAGCCACTGCTCGTGGGCGTCGAGGAGGAGATCGCCGAGGCGATGTACGAGGTGCAGATGGCGCTCCCGGTGAGGCAGCGTCGCGGCGCGTTCCTTGGCCGCCGCGAGCAGTTCCCGCTTCGCGGCGACGTCCTCCTGCAGCGAGACGAGACTTCCGAGCACGTCCTCGTCGCGGCCGAGATCGGCGGCAAGCACGCGGACGAGAGCCTCGTGCTGCATTCGTGGGAGCGAGGACGGACGGCCGAGCCACTCACGCAACGCCGCTCGGCCTTCGTCGGTCAACTCGTAGTGAGCACGCGAGGTCGTGCGGCCAGGTCGCCGGGTGGAGCGCAGTAGGCCGAGTCCCTCGAGCCGCTTCGGCTCGGCGTACCACTGACTCTCGGCCGCCGTCCAGTAGAGCCCACCCTGGGCACGCATCATCCGCACGAGGTCGTGAGGGCCGGCGCCGTCGCGCCCGACGAGCGCGAGCACACAGTACGAGAACGAAGTTAGGCGGTCGCTTGACAAGACTCCGATTCGGAGTTTAGCCTACACACGTAAGACTCTGTTTCGGACTCTAAGGAGGATCGCGATGTCCACTCGCACCGCACCGAGCCTGCCGCCGCTCTGGTTCATCGACGGGCTTGTCCACGTCCACGTCTGCGGCGGGGAGACGGAAGGGCGCTACGCGCTGCTCGAAGCCCACGTCCCGGAGGGCGATATGCCGCCGCTGCATGTCCACCACGAGGAGGACGAGGTCTTCCACATCCTCGACGGCGAGGTCACACTGTTCCTGCCGGGCCAGCAGGTCTCGCTCACCGCGGGCGAGACGTTCCGTGCGCCTCGCCGCATCCCGCACACGTACCGCGTCGAGTCGCCCGAGGCGCGGCTGCTCGTCTTCTGCGCCCCGGCGCGTTTCGACGGCTTCGTCCGCGCCGTCTCCCAGCCCGCGGACGCGGAGGAGCTGCCGCCCCGCGGTCGTCCGTTCGATCCGGAGCAGTTCGCGGTCACCGCAGCCGAGTACGGGATCGAGCTGCTCGGCCCTCCCGGCGCGCTCCCGGAGGACTAGTCGCGCACGAGCAGGTCGGCGGCCCAGCCGTCGCGGACGCGCCGCGTCACGGCGTGCCAGCCGCCGACCTGCGGCTCGTCCCGTTCCAGATAGCCCGATGTGATCGCCCGCTCAACGGGAACCTCAGCGAGCATTCGCTCGACGACGTCGAGCGCGATGTTCATCACGGCGAGCTCGGCCGGCCGGAGCTCCCCACCAATCTCGACGGAGACGTCGTTCGCCGCCGCGTTGGCGGCGGTGACCTCGAGCGCGACCGCGTCTACGTCTACCGCGCGCACGGGTGCGAAGCCGAGCTTCGCGGCGGCGATCGAGAGCACGCCAGAGCCGCAGCCGACGTCGAGCAGGCTCGTCGGCTCCACGTCTTGCAGGAGCTCGAGGCAGAGCCGGGTGGTCGGATGCGCGCCGGTGCCGAACGCGCGGCCGGGGTCGATCACCACGGGCGTTGCGTCCGGCGGTGCCTCCTCCCACGGCGGACCGACCCAGAGGCGCCCGGCCCGGACGCCGTGGTGGAACTCGCGCCACCGGTCCTCCCACCCTCGCTCGACGTCGTCGGCTTCCACCACGTCGAAGCCGAGCGGCGGCTCCTCGGCATAGACGGCATACGCACCGTCGAGCTCCTCGACGCCCTCCGGGAAGATGTGGAGCAGAAGCGCGAGCTCTGGCTCGCCGCCGACGATCACATACCGCTTCAGCGGAACGCGCTCTTGAGCTTGCCGAAGAGCCCTTCGGACTTGCCGTAAGTGCGGTGGTCGGTGTGCTCGTCGAACTCGCGCAGGAGGCGGCGCTGCTCGTCGCTGAGGTGACGCGGCACGAGGACGTTGACGAGGATCCGCTGGTCGCCCCGACCGTGCCGCTGCAGGACGGGCATCCCGCGACCGCGCAGGACGACGATCTCGCCCGGCTGCGTCCCCGGCTGCAAGTCCAGCTCCTCCTCTCCGTCGAGCGTCGGGATCGCGACAGTGGCGCCGAGCGCGGCCTGCGTGAAGGTCAGGTCGACGGTCGCGTAGATGTCGTCGCCCTCGCGCACGAATCGCTCATCGGGGCGGATTTGCACCTCGACGTAGACGTCCCCGGCCCGGCCTCCGACGAGCCCGGCGTGCCCCTCGCCGGTCAAGCGGATCCTCTGACCATGGTGGATCCCCGGCGGGATCTCGACTTCGAGCGCTCGCTCCTCGACGACGCGGCCGGCGCCGCGGCATTCGCTGCACGGCTGCTCGATCCGGCGGCCCGAGCCGGCGCAGGTCGGGCACGTCTGGGTGCGGACGAACTCCCCGAAGACGCTCCGTGTCACCTGCTGCAGCCGTCCCGATCCGTTGCACGTCGGGCAGGCCGTGATCTCGGTCCCCGGTTCCGCGCCGTCGCCGCCACAGCGAGCGCAGGTCACCGCCGCCTCGAACGGCACCTTGCGCGTAACGCCGTGGGCCGCCTCGACGAGGTCGATCTCGACCGTCGCAGCCAGGTCGGCTCCGCGCCCGCGACCGCCTCCCGAGCGGCCGCCGAGCAGGACTTCGTCGCCGAAGAAGGCCGAGAAGAGGTCGGCGAGGTTGCCGAAGTCGACGTGACCCGCCTGGAAGCCACCGCTCCGCAGCCCCGCGTGGCCGTACCGGTCGTACAGGTCGCGCGTTTCCGACTTCGACAGCACCTCGTACGCCTCGACCACCTCGCGAAACCGCTCGTCGGCGTCCGGCGCGCCGGACACGTCGGGATGGAGCTCGCGCGCAAGCTGGCGGAAGGCCCGCTTGATCTCGGCCTCGCTCGCCTCCCGTCCGATTCCGAGCAGCTCGTAGTAGTCGCGGTCGGTGGTCGCCATCGTTTCGGAATGTAGCGACGTGCCCTGCGGGCGAACTCAGGCCTCGTCGTAGATCGACTCGACGAAGTGCGAGAGTTCGAGTGCAGCGGAGCGCACGGCTCCGAGCGCCTTCTCGTAGTCCATCCGCACCGGGCCGACGAGGCTCACAGCGCCGAGCGCGCGGTGGACGAGCCCGTAGCACGCGCCGACGAGCGCGATCTCGGCGAGGGCCGGGTGGACGAGCTCGTGGCCGAGGCGGACGAAGGGCCGCTGCGACGTGCTCGGCTGGCCGAGGACATCGAGCAGGTCGGCCCGGCGCTCGACGAGCTCGAACAGGCTTCGGTACGCGTCCATCTCCTCCGCCCGGACCTCGCCGAGCAGGTCGGCGGCGCCACCGACGTACAGTCGCTGCTCGGCGGAGACGAGCTCGGTGAACGCCGGCCGGAGCGCGTCGAGGAATGCGTGCTCGGCGGCGCTGAGTCCGGGATCGTCGAAGCGCCGCCGGAGAAGGCCCGTACCCAGCTGCAGTCCGGCGACTGCCTCGTTCAGGTAGTCGTTCGCCCACTGGGCGAGCCCGGCGTCGACCGGCTCCTCAAAGTGGAACAACCTCTTCGAGACGCCGCCCGCCGACGTGATGACGACGACCATCACCAGCTGTGGCTGCAGGAGCAGCACCTCGACGTGGCGCACGTGCGTCACCTCGAGCGGCGGCGCGGAGACGAGTGCGAGCAACCTCGTGACCTGCGACAGCATCTCGGTCGTCGCCTGGAGCGCGGATTCGACTTCGTTGCTCGTCGACGTGAGGTCGAGCGGGAACGCCGGCGGCTGCTCGAGCCGTCCCAACAGCTCGTCGGCGTAGAGGCGGTAGCCGCGCTCGGTCGGCACGCGTCCGGCGGACGTGTGTGGATGCGTGAGCAGCCCGAGGTTCTCGAGCTCGGCCAGCTCAGCCCGAACCGTCGACGGCGACACGCGGAGGTCCGAGCGCTCGACGAGCGTCTTCGAGCCGACCGGCTGTCCGGTGCCGACGAACTCCTCGACCACGCGGCGGAGGACCGCCTGCTGCCGTTCGCTGAGCTGCATCGTTTCCGGCATTTGCAGGAGATTTTAGCCGGTGCTCAGGCGACGATCTCGGCCGTCACCGCGCCGCCGAGGAAGCGGCCGCGCCGAGTGAGCCCGAGGGTCTCTCCCGCGTCGACCGCGAGGCCGAGCTGCTCGGCGCGTGCGAGACCTTCGGCGTCGAGTGCCGAGCGGAGCCCGCGGAGGGGCAGCGGCTCGTCCAGCCGCAGGCCGAGCATCACACGCTCGCGCGCCCGCGTGTCCTCGTCCAACAGCTCGATCTCCCGGTCGTAGTGGCCCTGCAGGTAGCGCCCGAGCTTCGGCGTGTTGCGCCGGCGCTCGTGACCGAGCGTCGAGACGGCGCCCATGCCGAGGCCGAGATAGTCGTGGCCGAGCCAGTACCCGAGGTTGTGCTGGGCACGCTTGCCGTCGCGGCAGAAGTTGGCGGTCTCGTACCAGCGGTACCCGGCTCCGGTCAGTTGCACGACGACGCGCTCGAAGTAGTCCTCCATCCGTTCCGCCTGCCGCTCGAGCTCGGCGCCGTGCGCGATCGTGAACCGCGTGCCGGGCTTCGCTTCGAGCTCATAGGCGCTGATGTGCTCGGGGCCGAGCGCGATTGCTTCGGCGAGGTCGGTGGCGAGCTGCGCCGGCGTCTGTCCGGGAATGCCGTAGATGAGGTCGAGCGAGAGGTTGTCGAAGCCGGCGTCGCGCAGGTGACCGAACGCGCGCGTCACGTCGGCGGGCGTCGCGCGCCGCTCGAGCACGCGGAGGAGGTGCGGCTGGAAGGTCTGAGCGCCGAGCGAGACGCGGTTGACGCGGGCGCCGCGCAGCTCGCGGGCGAGCTCGGGCGTGACCGTCTCGGGATTCGCCTCGACCGTCAGCTCACGTGCCGGGGGGAGTGCGCGCAGCAGGCGCAGCAGCTCGGGCAATGCCGTATACGTCGGTGTCCCGCCGCCCAGGAAGATCGTCTCCACCAGCGAGCCGTCGTGCTCCTCGTGGAGCTCGCGCAACAGCGCGTCGACGTATGCCCCGTGCAGGTGATCGCGGCCGGTCGCGGTGACGAAGTCGCAGTAGCCGCAGCGATGCGCGCAGAACGGCAGGTGAACGTACAGATGTGGAGCCCCCCTCGTCATGCCGTCACCCGCTTCGGCCGCGCCACGAGCTCGCCGCTGCAGTTCGGGCAAACGAAGTCCATCGCCTCGGCACAGGCCCGGCAGAACGTGCACTCGTACGAGCAGATGAACGCCCCGCCGTCGGGTGCGAGCCCGGCGCCGCAGCGCTCGCACACATCGCGCATTGCAAGGCTCATCCGGCCGACTCCCGGTAGAGCACCGTCGCGTACAAGGGAGGCTCGACCGGGGCCCCCAGCGAGCCCGCGGTACAGTCGATCCCGGCCTCTAGCGCCGCCTCTTGCACGAGTTTCAGCGTGCCGGGCGAGCCGTGACGCGACTCATCCCAGCCGACATAGATGGAGGTCTGACCGTCGAGTTCCCGGTCGCCCTTCCAGAAACGAGCGTGGGACGCGTAGACGAGCACGACGGCAGGCGCGGCTTCCCGCACGAGCTCGACGAAGGCGTCCCGCTCCTCGGGCGTCACCGAGATCGGCTCGTGGGTGAAGTGGAAGTCGAGCGGGTCGAGCTCACCGAGCTCGTCGGATCGTTCCCACACCACCTCGCCGAACTCGCGGAGCTCCTCGACCTCGGAGAGCGGGAAGAGGTCGAGCCAGCCGGGAATCCCGGGACACTCGAGCCCGATCCCCTGCTCGAGCGCCGGCAGGTCCGCGGTTGAGCACAGCTCGTCGTCCACGCCGAGCATGGTGTGGTGGTCGTAGAGCGGCCCTTCCACGCCCTGCTGCTCGTGCCGCACCCAGACGGCAAGCTCGATTGGACGCTGCCGGTCGAAAAACGCCCGCATCCGGCCGACCACCTCGGGTGAGAAGACTTCGGTAGGTGCGTCGATCCCGGACCGCATCAGCGCCTCCCATCACCGCTCTGGCCGATGTTGAGCACGGCGAGGAACGCCTCCTGCGGCACTTCGACCGCCCCGACCTGCTTCATCCGCTTCTTCCCCGCCTTCTGCTTCTCGAGCAGCTTGCGCTTACGCGTGATGTCGCCGCCGTAGCACTTCGCGAGCACGTCCTTCCGCTTCGCCTTCACGGTCTCGCGCGCGATGACGCGTGAGCCGATCGCGGCCTGGATCGGGATGTCGAACATCTGGCGTGGAATCTCCTCGCGGAGCTTGTCGACGAGCAGCCGGCCCCGGTCGTACGCGAAGTCGCGGTGGACGACGAGGGACAGCGCGTCGACGGGCTCGCCGCCGACAAGCACGTCGACGCGGACGAGCTCGCCCGGCTTGAACCCGGCGAGGTCGTAGTCGAAGGAGGCGTAGCCGCGCGTGCGCGACTTGAGCTGGTCGTAGTAGTCGAGGACGATCTCCGCGAGCGGGAGCTCGTACGTCAGATGGACGCGCTCGGGCGAGAGATACTCGAGCTTCCCGAACGTACCGCGGCGGTCGTTGTTCAGCTCCATCACTGCTCCGACGTGCTCTTTCGGAACGATGATCGACGCGGCCACGTACGGCTCCTCGACCTCCTCGATCTCACGCGGGAACTCGGCCGGGTTGTGCACCTCGAGCCAGCCGCCGTTCTTCTCCTGCACGCGGTACGCAACGTTCGGCGCGGTCACGAGCAGGTCGAGGTCGAACTCGCGCTCGAGCCGCTCGCGGACGATCTCCATATGCAGTAGGCCGAGGAAGCCGCAGCGGAAGCCGAAGCCGAGCGCCTGTGACGTCTCGGGCTCGTACATGAGAGCGGCGTCGTTGAGCTTGAGCCGCTCGAGGGCGTCGCGAAGCTCGGGGTAGTCGTCGGAGTCGGTCGGGTAGAGCCCGGCGAAGACCATCGGCTTGACGTCCTTGTAGCCGGGCAGGGCCTCTTCGGCCGGCCGGCGCACGGACGTGAGCGTGTCGCCGACACGGAGCCGCGAGACGTCCTTCAGCCCGGTCACGACGTAGCCGACCTCGCCGGCGGTGAGCCGCTCGACGGGGGTCATGGCCGGGGAGAAGACGCCCAGCTCTTCGGCGTCGAAGCGGGTGTCGGTGGCCATCGTCCGCAGCGCCTCGCGGGTGGAGAAAGCCCCGTCCACGACCCGGACGAAGGCGACGACACCCCGGTATTGGTCGTAGGAGGAGTCGAAGACGAGCGCGCGGGCGGGTGCGTCGAGGTCGCCGGTTGGCGGGGGCACCCGATCGACGATCGCGTCGAGGACGCCGGCGACGCCGTCGCCCGTCTTCGCGGAGATGCGCAACACGTGGGTGGGATCGTCGCCGAGCAGATCGGCAACCTCCACGGCCGTCCCGTCCGGGTCGGCCGCGGGGAGGTCGATCTTGTTCGCGACGGGGACGATCTCGAGCCCGTTCTCGATCGCGAGGTAGGCGTTCGCGAGCGTCTGCGCCTCGATGCCCTGCGCGGCGTCGACCACGAGCAGCGCGCCCTCGCAGGCTTGCAGCGAGCGCGAGACCTCGTACGTGAAGTCGACATGCCCGGGCGTGTCGATGAGATTGAGCTCGTGGCCCTTCCAGGTGACGCGGACGGCTTGGGCCTTGATCGTGATGCCGCGCTCCCGCTCGAGCTCCATCGAGTCGAGGACCTGCTCGCGCATCTCGCGCGCCGAGACCGCCTCGGTGAGCTCGAGGATCCGGTCCGCGAGCGTCGACTTGCCGTGGTCGATGTGCGCGATGATCGAGAAGTTGCGGATGTGGCTCTGGTCCATCCCGCGGGCGATGGTACTGGCCGCCCGTTGGGCTCTCGGAGCCGCCGTCAGGTGGTTTCCACACACCCCGCCCAGGGTGGGGTACGCGACTCCCTCCGCCCTCGCGATCGACGCTAGCGGCCAACCCGTGTCGCCGGGCTCGCAGCTCTGTCAGGGCTCACTGACGTGCATGCCGGTCAGGCGGCCCTGCGGCGCAGGCGCAGCATCGTGTCCAGCTCGTGCACGCCCAGCAGCCGGCACATTCCGAAGAAGGCGCCGTACCCCAGCGCGAGCCCGGCGCCGAGCGAGACGATCTGCGCCGGGAGCGACTGGCCGAGCCCCGCGTCGAGCCCACGCCAGATCCCCCACGCCACCAGAGCGAGCACCGCAGAGGCGATGGTCACGAGGACGAAGGTGCGGCCGGCGTCTCGAAGTCCGAAGCCGCGCATCCGCCGCCGGAAGAGAACGAGCAGCGCCGCCGTCCCAGCGATGTTCACAAGCGACGTAGAGAGCGGGATCCCCCAGATCCCGAACCGGTAGAACACGGCGTCCAGAAGAGCGTTCAGGCCCAGGTTCCCGAACGCCACCCAGCTCGGGATCCACGGGGACTGGAGCGAGAAGAAGCCCCGATTCAGCATCAGCATCGTCCCGTTGAACGTAAGCCCGAGCGCGAATGCGGCGAGGCAGGGCGCCACCTTCTTAGTGTCCCCTCCGGTGAAGTGCTGATGCTGGTAGAGGAGCCGCACGATCGGCGTCGCAAGTACCGCTGCCGCCACACTCGCCGGCACGAGCAGGAAGCAGATCAACCGTAGCCCGGTGCCGACCGTGTGCTGGAAGGCGCCCCAGTCCTGGCGCGACGCGTGGCGAGACAGGAGCGGAAAGAGGACGGTCGCCACCGCGACCGAGAACACGCCCTGCGGCAGCATGTAGAGCCGAAAGGCCCGCACGATCGCCGCCGGCGCGATGTTCGGGTCCAGGTAGTGCGTCGCGAAGAGCTGGTCGATCAGGGCGTTGATGTTGATCAGACCGAGCCCGATCGTCACCGGCACCATCAGCACGAACGTCCGCTTCACCGCCGGGTCGCGGATGTCGATCACCATTTGCAGCCGGCCGTCCAGGCCGCGCAGCCACGGCAAGGGCAGGAGGAACTGCGCGATCGTCGCGACGAGGATCGCGACCGCGTAGATGTAGAGCTTCGTCGAGTCCGAGCTCGAGCTCTGCACCCCCAGACCGAGGCCGAGCAGGATGATCAGGTTCCACAGCACCGGGCTCAGGGCGGGCACGGTGAAGTGGTCGTAGCTGTTGAGGATCCCGACCACGATCCCGGTCAACCCGAGGACGACCACGATCGGGAAGAGGATCCGAGCGAGGACCGTCGCGACCGTTCCGAAGTTGTCCGGGCCGTACCCGAAGAGCTCCATGACCCAGGGCGCAATGACGATGAAGAGCGCCGTGATGCCGCCGAGGCCGAGCAGCATCAGCCAGAAGATCGACGACGCAACCCGCCAGGCCCGCTTCCGCTCGCCCTTCACGAGCAGGTCGCTGAAGACGGGGACGAACGCCGCCGACAGCGCCGAGTCGGCGACGAGCGACCGCACGGTGTTCGGGATCAGGAAGGCGATCTCGAAGGCGTTGATCGGGCCGCTGATGCCGAAGATCGCAGCCTGCGCGATCTCCCGCACCAGCCCGATCACTCGGGAGATTCCCGTCGCGATCGCGAAGATGACGCCCGAGCGCGCAAGGCCCCGCCCCACGTCCGCCTCCGGCTCGGGACGTTCGGGTGTAACCGTCGGAGCAAAGGCCGCAGCCTGCGCGGCCTGCCCCTCCTGGTCGAGCGCCTGTGCCTCGAGCTCGATCAGCTCGTCGCGATCGGGGTCGCGGCGCGGACGGAGGATCGTGGTCGAACGCTCGGAGGGGTCCTGTGCGACCGGCCAGGAGTCGAGCGTCGCGTCGCTCTCGAAGTAGGTCGGCTTGCCCTGCTCGCGCCGGCGGCGGTCGCGCTCAAGCCGCCGCTCCTGCCGCTGCCGCTCGGCGTCCTCCACGAGGGCAGCATAGGGAGCGGGGTTGCTACCATCGCCCGGCCCGCGAGCTGCGGGTCTTTTTCCGAGATGCCCAATATCAAGCAGCAGGAGAAGCGCGTCCGTCAGGCCACGCGGCAGCGGCAGGAGAACCTCCGCTGGCGTTCGACCGCGAAGACGCTCATGCGCCGCCTGAGCGAGGCGGTGGCCGACGGCGACGCGAAAGAGACCGAGGCGCGGCACCGCGAGCTCGTCCAGTGGCTGGACCGGGCCGCGGCGAACGGCGGGCTCCATCGCAACACCGTCGCTCGGCGCAAGTCTCAGGCGGCGAAGCTCGCCGCCGGCACAAACGCGAAGTAGGCGCGCTCAGCCGGGACGGCGCGTGATCTCGACAAGCGTCCGCTCGAGCTGGAGCTCGGGCGGAAGGCGCGAGCCGCCCTTGGCCCCTGCGTCGAGTTCGGCCAGCCGGACCGTCGCCTGCGCGAGCTCTTCCGGCGAGAAGTTTGCCGCCTGCTTCGCGGACTTCTCCGCGACGAACGGGTGAATCTTCAGCCGGCTCGCGATCTCGCTCGAGCGGACGCCCTCGTCCGCGAGGCGTGAGGCCTTCCGCACCCGGCCGACGTGCGCCACGAGCGAGGCGACGAGCCGGATCAGCTCGCTCGAGCGAGGCCGGTGCGAGCGGTCGAGCAGCGACTCGGTCGCGCGCAGGGTCGCCGCGACGTCTCGCCGCCCCCAGGAGTCGGTTACCGCGAAGATCGGGGTCTCGGCCCGCCCGACCGCGAGCTCCTCGACCGTCGCCCGCGTGATCGCCTCGCCGTTCGCCCACGTCGCCAGCTTCTGGATTTCGGAGGCGAGGTCGCCCACGTCGTCCCCGACAGCCTCGACGAGCGCACGGCACGCGTCACGATCGGCAGGGGCTTCGAGACGCGCGAACTGCTCGGCGACCCACTCGGGAAGCTGCTTCTTCGACACGTCGTAGGCGAGGATCTGGCCCGCCTTCGCGACCACCTTGGCGAGCGCGGCGTCGCGCTTGATCCCGTCGCCCACGAGCGCCAGGACGGTGGTCGGCGCGGGGGCGGCGAGGTACGCCTCGAGCTCCTTTACGTCCGCCGCTTTCCAGGTCTCCACGCCGTGGACAACCACGAGTCGCGCCTCCCCACCGAAGAGGCCGAGGGCATTGCAGGCGGCGACCGCGTCCTCCGCCGATGCCTCCCCGGCGTGGAGCTGCTCGGTGGCGTCCTCACCGATCCGCCCTCGCAGGCGTTGGAGCGCGATCGCGATCTTCGGCCGGTCGGTCCCCGTCAGGAGGTAGACCGGCTTCAGCTCGCGCTCGCTCGCCACGCTGCCAAGCATAGGCGGCGGTGCCGACCGCTCCCAGGCCGAGGACAGCGGCGGCGCGCGGCGAGGTGATCTGGGCACCGGGGATGCTCGCGAACGCACGAGCGCACAGGGCAACGAACCAGGCACCCCAGCCGTTGAGTTGCGCCATCGCCGCCGCGACCGGCGGTGCCACGGGGGCGATGATCGCCGTCAGGAGTGCGAGGCCGAGCACCTCGACGACGACCGGGACCGCCACGACGTTCGCGGGGACGGTGACGAGGGAGATCTGGTGGAACTGGAACCACGTAACGGGCGCGGTCGCGAGCCCGCATGCCGTCGACACGCCGATGAGCTGCGCGAGCTCGTGCGACACCGGGTATCCCTCGAGCACCCGGACGACGCGAGGCGTGACGACGAAGATCGACGCGACTGCGGCGAACGAGAGCTGGAAGCCGGCGTCGAACAGCGCGTACGGGTTCCAGCCGAGCAGCACGGCAGCGCCGACGAGCAGCGCCTGCCAGCGGTCGCGCTCGCGGCCGGCGAGCCAGGCGAGCGACCCGAGGCCGGCGGCGAGCGCGGCGCGCACTACGGACGGATGGAGTCCGACGGCGAGCGCGTACGCCGCCACGGTCAGCAGGGCGGCGGTCTGGGCGACGTAGATTCCGAGGCCGAGGAACAGGACCACGACCGCCGTGCCGCCCCCGACGGCGGCGACCTTGAGCCCGTCCACGGCTAGGCAGTGGTAGAGGCCCGTCGCGCGAAAGTCGTCTAGCACGCTCTGGTCGACGCCCGACGCGCGGCCGAGGACGATCGCCTCGATCACGTCGCGTCGCTCGCCCGTTAGGCCCGCCGTCG
>Ga0075424_100002460_pt1 | contig 16956 bp, 10 predicted proteins | sample SoiMethybrSBSTD3_FD_75301 | JGI IMG/M metagenome (GOLD analysis project Ga0075424, IMG submission 75301) | Bulk soil microbial communities from a Populus tree surrounding site in Tennessee, USA - Soil MetaG P. TD hybrid SBSTD3 | ecosystem: Environmental > Terrestrial > Soil > Tree plantation...
CCCAGACGATCCCCGACAACGCCAGCTGTGGTTTCGGCGCCGGCGGCGCCGCGCTCACCGCGCCGCGCATCGGGTCGTAGCTCGTGCCCGCCGGCGTCCTGCGCAAGCGAAACACGTCCCCGTTCACGGCGAGGCGCGCCAATGACTCGGCGGGATACGGCAGCATGACTGCGGACTGGGTTGCACGAGTCGCAGGAGCAGCGGCGATTGTGGGAGCGATCGGTGCCAACGCTGCCCAGCACAACGCAGCGATTCCAGTAAACGGCAGGGCCCAGAGCGCTTTCATGGTGCCACGTCTGCTCGCGGCAGGTAGTAGCCCGCCACATCGATTTCGATGTGCAGTACCTCGACAGTGGTCGCCGGATCGGGCGCCGTGATCGCGAGCGAGGTCACGGTGAGGAGAGGATCGCCAGTCTCGATCGAGCGCAGCAGCTCCGCGGCTCCCCGCACATCTCCCTCGACTTCCGCGTGCACGCGGACGGGACTGAACACGCCGGCGCCCGAATCGGGCAGCGCCTCCATGCGCACGATCTTCAGGTTGTGGCGATTGGCCGCCAGCGTGAGGAGTCCCGACAGGCCGGCCTGCGCATCCGCCGCGCTGTGACCATCGACGAGCTGCGGCGCGAGGCCCACGATCGCCGCCAGGACCGCACTGAGAGAATCGCGCACCAGCGGCGTACGGGAGAGCACGTCGCGAGCACGAGCCACGGTCCCCGATTGCTCGACAGCCTCGTCGCGGAGGTGTCCGACCGCCCGAAAGCCCCATGGCACGATCCGCAGCAGCAAGACGGCCGCTGCGATCGCGGCGCCTCCCAGGGCGAGAGCCCGGCGGTCGCGCGGCGTCATGGCGCCTGCTCGAGCTCTGCCACGATCGTGAACCGCTCCCGCTCGCCCCCACCCGGCACCGCTTCGCGTGATGCGGGTCCCTCGAGCCTGACGTGCGACAGCTGCGGCAGCCGCTCCAGCTGTGCGAGCACGCGAGCGGCGGAAGGAGCGAGCCCCGCCAGGCGGACAGTGCCATCCGGCGCCACCGTCAGCGACACGAGATAAACGGAGTCGGAGAGCGACCGGGTGAGCGCACCCCACAGCTCGAGCCGGCGCGAACGGCCTGCTCGCGCCGCCGCGATCGTGGCGAGCGTCGCGCAGCCGGCGTCAAGCTCGCGCCGCAGTGCCAACGCCGAATCGAGTGCGGGTTGCGCGCGACCAAGGGAGTTGGTCGCCGCGCGCAGCACCCAGCCCAGCCGCCCCACGTACGTCGCCCCAGCCACCAACCAGAGCGCGAGGCCCAGTGCCATGACGCGCAGCAAGCGTCGCCGCCGGTCTCGACCGCGGGCAAGTCGCGCGGACGCTGGCAGAAGCTCGAGTCGGGGCCGCCCGATCGCGCTGGCATACGCGGCCGCGAGGTGTGGAGCCCGATCCCCCAGCTCTGCCAGGGGAGCAGCCCATTGGACCTCGACGTCGCGGCTGGCGGCCACGAGCCGGCTGCGCCAGGGACCGTCGGGCCCGGTCGAAATCACCTCAGTCGTTCCACCGTTGGGAAACGTCAGGTCCACTCCCGAAGGCGGCGCAGCGAGTGCGCCGGAAAGAACCTCCGCCGCGGGAGCGAGCGCCGCGACGTGCAGACCGGCCTGAGCGCAGCCAGCGAGGACGGCAGTCAGCAGGGGCTCAGGTCCCGCGGCGGCGAAGAGCACCCTGCCCTGCCCCGGAGCTGTTACGATGACGGCGTCGGTCACCAACGGCACACCGTTCTTGCGGAACAGCCGCCGTGCTTCGAGCGCCACGTAGCGACCGACCGCGGCGTTCTTGAGCGGTGGCGCGGGAACGATGGTGCGCAATTGTACGACGTCGCGCTCCAGCGCAATGCGGGCAGTGCGGACAGGTGCGCCACAGTCCCCTGCGAGCCGAGCGATCACGTCGCTCAGCTCGGCGGGTCCGTCGTACGACGCGGCGCCCGCCCAGCGAATGCCGCGCCGGTCGTGCAGCACCGCGTGCACGCTTGCGGCACCCACCGACAGACCGAGCACCGCTCGCCCTACCACATCCGTCTCCGAATGACCGCCAGCCGATCGGGCAACGGTACGACGACCAGCTCGATCTCGGTTCGCGCCACTTCTCCTTCGACCCACCCTTCGGTGTCGAGCCCGAGCTGCGACGGCGCGAACGTCGCCACCCGGACGAGATCGGCGTAGCGCGCCAGCAGCGCCGCGCGCGCTGCGGGCGACAGGGAGGCAGCCAGCTGATCGACGCTGGTGATTGGATGGTTGGTAGCGCGCGCATACAGCAATCGATCGACCGCTTCCGGTCCGAGCCCCGGCAGCGCAGCGATCAAACGCCCTGGTGCAACGGCCAGGTTGACCGATCCGCGGCCGTCGACGGTCAGGAGATCGAACAGGGTCGAATCGAAACCGGCGAGCGCGCGCAGCTCGAACACGGACTCGAGCGGTGCAGAGCGGCGTCGCTCGAGCAGAGCCTGCACGAACCTCTCGTTCGCGCCCAGGCCGCGCAGCAGCTCGGGATCGGCGGCGTTGACGTTGAGTCGCGTGCTCGGGTCCTGAACCGTCCAGCGACAGCGCAGACCACGACCGAGATCGATAACGCCCGAGTCGGCGAGCCGGTGCTGGACCCAGCGCGTCTGGGCAATCGCCGCGCACCCCTCCGCCGCCCAGCGGCCACGGATCAGCACGATGCGATTGGTGCTGACCCGGTTACCGACGCGGATCGCGGCAATCGAGAGGCCGACGAGCGTGGCGAGGGCGGTGATCAACCAGAGGACGGTGATGAGGGCGAAGCCGCGCCGCTGGTAGGGGACGGTAGGAGACGGTAGGGGACGGTAGGGGTTCATCCCCGCGGTCCTACAATGAGTAAGAGGGTGTCGACTCTGAACGAGTGGGAGATTCTCAGGCGAACGGCCACCGGCGCCGAGACCGGTGAGATCCATTCCCGCACGAACCGCGCTCTTTCCCCGAGTCCGTCCGCTGTCGAGTCGCTCGCGGCATCGCTCCGGACATCGAGGAGGTAATCGAGCTCGAGACCCGACACACTGTCGGCGAGGACAATCGATTCGTCCGGTGGTGCCTCGGCGAAGAGGCGCCCGTCGTGGCAGACGAGGGTGACGTGCCGCAACGAGTACCATCCCTTCGGACCGAGCAGCCAGGCACCGAACTCGACCTGGTCCGGACGGCCTGTGAAGCCGCCGCCTGACGCGCCGATGTCCATCGACGCAAATGCCGCGCTCAGCCAGCGCCGGGCGTTGGCCTCGCGGTCGAGCGAGACGCGCGCTTCGCGAAGTCGAAGGGCTCCGTCGGCAACGCCGGTGAACACACGGTGCGCCGCCAGTACGACAAGGGCGCCAAGGGTCAGGGCGAGCAGCACCTCGATCAGGGTGAAGCCACTGGACCCACCTCCAACGCCTGATCCCGGGGCGACGCCCCGGGGTTTAGGCAGGTCCGTGACCCCGGGGCACCGCCCCGGGGTTAGCCCACCCTTTCCCCGTTTCGATGCGTCAGGGCGCACCAGCGGGCTCCGCTCGAAAAACCACCGTCACCAGGTCCTCAACATCCACCGCGTCAGCACGACTCAGAGCAATGCGGTACAGCGTCGGCTCCGGTCGTTGCACGTTCACGCGGTAGGGCCCGACGTCCCGCGCCCCGATGCGTCGATCGAGATCGGTTCTGGCGAGGAGGGTGTACGCCGCCAGCAACCGCTCCTCGTCCGCCAGCTCCCGCTCCCGTGCCCGCGCCGTGACAACGGCTCGAGTCCCCGCGCTCACGAGGTCGATGAGACTCAGCGACGCGACGCCGAGGATCATCAGGGCCGCGAGGACCTCGAGCAGCGCGACGCCACGGCTATCGCTGCGCACGCGGCGCTCCGGTGAGGGGGTCGACGCCGGGTCCGATTGCCCGGCCATCCGGAAGAAACAAAACGTGGGCTGCGACAATGGGCGTTCCAGTGCGGATCGCGCTGTCGCGTGCGGCGGCCTGCTGGCGAGATACAGCGGATGTCGGCGGCTCCCGCAGACTCGCGAGACCAACGGCGGACACACCGAGGATCAGGGCGAGGAGGGCGAGCGACACCACGACCTCGATGAGCGTGAACCCCACTCGCCCCGTCACATCCCACCCGGTCGCAGCGAGTACACGGCTTGCAGCAGAGCGGCGGCCACGAATGCGACCAGCCCCGCGAACGCGAGGATCAGCGCCGGCTCGAGCAACGTGACGAGCGTCTTGAGCCGCCGCTCGGCGTCGCGCTCTTCCAGCTGAGCGGCCTTGGCGAGCAGCGCCGGGAGCCGGCCCGATCCTTCGCCGATCGCGACGAGCTGCTGCGCCCCTTCCGTGATCGCGGCGGTCGAGCCCAGCGCCGTTGAGATGGCGGCGCCTTCCGACACGCGGTCACGGGCACGCGCCAGGCGAACGGCCACCGCGGCGTCGCCGGCCGCGTCCGTTGCGATCGTGAGCGCGGGGAGCGCCGGCGTGCCCGATCCGAGCAACGCGCCCAGCGTGCGGCAGACCCGAGCGGTAGCGAGACCGAGGCGGATCCGGCCGACGACGGGGAGCGTCAGCAGCCAGCGATGCCAGGCCTCCCGGCGGTCGCGGACCAGTCTTGCCATAACGGCGCCCGCGGCAATCCCTGCACCGATGAAGACCAGCCCGAAGTGGTGGAGCGCGGCCGAAACGCTGATGAGCACGCGCGTGGCTAATGGGAGATCCTGTCCCAGGTCCGCGAGCAGCGCAACGAAGCGCGGCACGACGAAGACCACGATCACGATGATAGAGAGGGTCCCGACCGCGGCCAGCAGCGCTGGGTACGCCAGCGCGCCGCGGATCCGCGCCGCCGTCTCGGCTTCCCGCTCGAGCTGAGCCGTGACCTGGCTGAGCGCGCCGGCCAGGCCCACGCCCCGCTCGCCGGCTCGAACCAGTCCGATCGTGACGCCGGAAAACGCCCCCTCTTCGGCAGCCAGGGCCGCGCCGAGCGACGAGCCTTCCCGCACGCACGCCGTCACGCGCCCGAGCGAATCGCGCAGACTGCCCTGGGCGAGTGGTATTATCGCGCGCAGCGCCTTCTCGAGCGGCACGCCGGCGTCGACCAGCGACGCGAGCCCCTCGAACACGGTTGCCTGGGCCCGCGCCGACGGGCGGCGCAGCCACCAAGCCGCGTGCGACTGCGCCGGCTCGACCAGCACCGGAAAGAGTCCGCGCGCCGACAAGAGCGAGGCTGCCTCGGATTCGGACACGACGTCGAGAACGCCGGACACGGATCCGCCGTCCGATCGCACCGCCTCGTAGCGGAACGTGGTCATTCGACGATGTCCGCGTCCTCGCCTGTTCCGCCGGGCTTGCCGTCGCGCCCGTAGGTGAGCAGGTCGTAGCTCGTCGCGTTCTTGTCGCCGGGGCTCTTATAGAGGTACGGCCGGCCCCAGGGATCGAGCGGCACCGACTTTTTCAGATAGGGACCCCGCCAATTGCGGGCAGCGGGATCTCCGGACGGCGGCGAGCGGAGGGCGTCGAGGCCCTGTGCCGAGGACGGATAGTAGTCGTTGTCGAGCCGGTATTGATCGAGCGCCAGCCCGAACAGCTCGAGCTGCGCCTTCGCCGCTGTGATCTTAGCGTCGCCGACGTTGCGGAACACCATCGGCCCCACGAGGCCGGCCAGGATCGTGATGACGACGATGACGACGAGCAGCTCGATGAGGGTGAACCCGCGGCTAGTGTTCCGTGACACGGAGCACCTCCTCCACCGTCGTCAGCCCCGCCTGCACCTTCGCCCAGCCGTCGAGCCGTAAGCCCCGCATTCCGGAGCCGCGCGCGATGTCCCGCAGCTCGGCCAACGACGCAGAACGCGCGATGGCGTGCTTCAAGTCGTCGTTGATCGGCATCAGCTCGAAGATTCCGATGCGGCCGCGGTATCCGGTCTCGCGACAGGCGGCGCAGCCGCGCCCGCGCTCGAGCGTCGTCTTGCCCACCGGCTGCTCGGCGAGCAGCGCCACGGCCTGGGAGTCCGGGTGATATCGCACGCGGCACTCAGGGCAGATTTTGCGCACCAGCCGCTGCGCTAGCACGCCTTCGAGCGTCGCGGCGATCATGTAGGGCTCGATCTTGAGATCGAGGAGTCGCGTGACGGCGCTGACCGCGTCATTGGTGTGCAGCGTCGAGAACACGAGGTGACCGGTCATCGCAGCCTGGACGGCGATCGCGGCGGTCTCCGTGTCGCGCATTTCGCCCACCATCAGGACGTCCGGGTCCTGACGCAGCAGGCTGCGCAGCGCGACGGGGAACGTCATCCCCGCCTTCACGTTCACCGGCACCTGCGTGACGGCGTCGAGGTGGTATTCCACGGGATCTTCAACGGTGATGATCTTCTCGGCGGTGCGCTGCCGCAGGCCGAGTGCCGCGTAAAGGGTAGAGGTCTTGCCGCTGCCGGTGGGGCCGGTCGCGAGCAGGATGCCGTGCGGCCGTTTGGCGAGGTCCTGGAATGCGCGCAGCGTTTCGGGGGCCATCCCCAGCTCATCCAGCGCCACGGGGCGGCCGCCGCGATCGAGCAGCCGCAGCACCACTGACTCACCGTAGAGCGTCGGCACCGTCGAGACACGCAGATCGAGCTCGCGCTCCTCGAGCCGGACCCGAATCCGTCCGTCCTGCGGCGCGCGCCGCTCGGCGATGTCGAGGTCAGCCAGCAGCTTCACGCGGGAGACGACCGCGGCCTGGAGCGCGGTGGGCGGACTGGGGACATCGCTCAGCACGCCGTCGATGCGAAATCGCGCCCGCAGCCCTGCCCGTGACGATTCGAGGTGGATGTCCGAGGCGCGGGCGTCGTGCGCTTCGCGGATCAGCAGGTTCACGAAGCGGATGACAGGCGGTTGGTTGGCGAGGTCGCGGGCGTCGATTGCGCCGGCGTCCGGTCCATCATTCCCGGGGCCGAGCACGTCGTCGAGGTCGCGCACCAGCTCGACCACCGATTCCGCGGCCGCATAGGTGCGGCGGATGCCGTCGTGCAGCTCGTCCCGGCTGACGGGGATCAGCTCGAGCGCTGTGGCGAACGACCGCTCCAGGTCGTCGAGCACTTCGATGGCCGGCTCGCCGCTGACGGCCACCCGCAAGTGATCGCCCGCGATCTCGAGCGGCAGGATGCCGTTGAATTCGAGGTAGCCGGCCTCGAACGACTCGGGGAGCGGAAGCTTGGAGATGAGGCTTTGGGGCATGGGCCGCACGGGCTCCAGGAATGGTTGCCCGTTCTTTAGCAGCCGCCGTGCCGGTGGTAGCGAGCACAAGACGTCATATCCCGGAGCGCCCGTGCACAGTTCGACGGGTTGTTGCACAGGGTGGTTGTGCTGAGATCGATCAGTAGTGCCGAGGATTTTTCGCTGGCCGTCTGGAAGGTGCCGGCGCTGGCCGCGGAAGCAACAGAGTCCGAAGGATTACCGTGCACAAGCCCTGCTAGGGAGGATCGGATCTCTCGTGCAGGAGAATGATCACCTCCGGGCATCGGGGAAGACCGCTTCGATTATCAACGACATCGTGTGCTTCTAGTTGAGTCGACCGAACGGCCACGCGAAGGTATGTCGCAGAATTGGCACGGCGCGTGCCTTGGGCGTGCGCGACATCCACCTGGCGTGGGCATTCGAATGCGTGTTCTCCATCGGGTTCCGAGCCGGTCGCTCCTCGTACTGGCGCTGCTTCTCCCGCTCGCCCTCACATCGACAGCCCGGTTTGTCAGAGGCAGGTCCGCGGTGATGGTCGGAGTGACGGTGACCCCGAACCCGAGCACCTCGTCGCGACGCCCACCAAACACCAACGGGTTCACCGCGAACTTCACCGTCAAGAACACGAGCGCGAGCCAGGACACGTACACGATGTCCTGCGGCACGTCGAGCAACATCACCTGCACGGGCATGTCGCCGAACCCTGTCACGCTGGGGGCGGGGGCGTCCACCACAGTCAGCGCCACGTATAACACCGGTGGTGGCGGCTCAGGGTGGCTGCAGATGTGTGCAGAGGGGAACAATGGAGTGGGGTGCGGCCAGCAGACCATTCCCGTAAACACCGCGCAGGTCACGCCGGACGGCGCGAACTCGGTCAAGCGGCAGCAGAACACGAACGGGTACGGCGAAGTGTTCACGGTCAAGAACACCGGCGCCGCGTCGATGACCTACACGATCACCTGTCTTGGCTCCAGCAACGTCACGTGCACCGGAGTGAACCCGACGAGCCTTACGCTGGGCGCGGGCGCGCAAACCACGGACACCGGGAAGTACAACGTCGGAGCCGTCGGCACGGGCACACTCAAGCTCATCGCGACGAGCGGATCCGACGCGGACACGGGGTCCTATACAATCCCGGTCGTCAATTACAGCGTGACGGTAACGCCCGACAGCGGCGAGACCACCGCACGACGCCAGAATTACACCAACTATGGCGAAACATTCGCCGTTAAGAACACGGGTAGCGACACTGATACGTACACGTTCTCGTGTGTCGGCTCAGCGAATATCGTCTGCTACAACGGCCCCCTATACGGCAACAACCCGATACCATCCTCGGCGACCGTCGCCCCTGGAGCGACGGTCAACGTCATTGCGAGCTATTCCACGGGGGTCGCTGGCACGGGACGGCTCACGCTGAGCGCCAGCAGCTCGCACACCAGCGATCAGGGGTGGTACTGGATACCCGTCACCACCAAGACCGTCGGCATCACCCCAATCAACTTGCAGCTCCCCGGCGCCTTCACTGGCACCAACCGTACACAACAATTCACCGTCACCAATACCGATGTCGTCTCGCACAAGTATTGGATCGACTGTTCCGGGAATACGGGGGTGACGTGCACGCCCCCATTGTCGGACAGCTTGTTGTTAATGGCAGTCGGTCAGTCCGGCAATTCGTGGACCACAAACCTCGCGTACACGATTGCCTCGAACGCCCCACTCGGCGCGAGCTTCGTCCAGCTCTCCGCCAATGACCACTACGCGACCGGTCAGGCGACCTTCACGATCTACGCGAACACCGCCCACGCTGTTTCCGTGTCGCCGACGACGGGCACAGGGCCGAACTTGACGAGCTTCACGAACGGGTATACCGCGACGTTCACGGTGCAGAACATCGGAACGTCGACTGATACGTACACGTTCACTTGCGACGCGGCGACTACCGTGACCTGCACCAATGTGTCGCCTGGGAGCCTGTCACTCGCTTCACTGGCCAGCACCACCGTAACGGTCACGTTCAATACCGGAGCCTCAGGCTCGAAGAACGTGACGATGAAGGCCTCGAACGCCAACGCCACGAGCACCGGCCGCTGGAACTACACCGTCAACCCGTCCGCCGGGTACGCCGTCGTGGTCACTCCTGACGCCAAACCGATCGGCGTGCTGGCATTGACGAGCGCATCGTATCCCTTCATAGTCACCAACACGGGTACAGCGAGCAACACGTACACCATCGCCGCCACGTGCACCGGCGCTGCGATCGCGAGTGGGTGTACGCCCTCGATCAGCTCTACGACGTTGGCGCCCAATGCTACGAGCACAGTGAACGTTACATACACCTCGGGCGGTGGGTCGACCACGGGCACGATCAAGCTGTTCGCCACGCAGTCGAGCGACGCGGCCGTGAAAGACAGTGGCTGGATCAACCTCGCTACGGGTACCGCTCAGGCGCCAACGGCAGCAGTGTCGACCGTGAATCCCGGGGTCACGGTAGAGCGCGGTCTCTGCCTGACGATCGGGTTGGTGGGTGGAGCGGCAAGTGAGTGCGGCGACCTACGGCTGGCGCATGGCCTGCCGATCGTCCGGACGATGGGACGAGTCCGTGCTCCGACACTCATCTACTCGAGTGCTCAGGCGCACCCGTATCCTCTCGTCGCTGCCGAAGTCACCCTCCCCACGGGGTCCGCCAACCCCGATTCGGTTCAGGCGATTCTCAAGCTCAATGGCACCGAACGACGGCGCGCGGGCTGGTTAGGTAGCGCGTTCAGTCCGGGACGGGCAAACCGGATCGTGATCGGCTACGACGCCCTCGGCATCGATACGACGGGAGTGTACTCCTACACACTCGAGGTGAAGAACTACTATTCCTCTGGGCCTCTCAGCGCTTCTCCGATCCCCTCCGGCGAATTCATAATAGTCGACCGATCGAGCAGCGAGTATGGGGCGGGGTGGTGGCTCGCGGGGATGGAACGGATCAAGCTCGACTCTATGCTGTGGATCGGTGGCGATGGCAGCGCTCGCGTTTACCGGTCGACGGGGATCAGCAACGTCTGGGCGGCGGCCGTCGTGAACCGGCCCGACACGTTGAAGAAGATCGGAACCGAGTATGTGCGCTATTTGCCGGGCAAAGCGGAAGTGTGGTTCGACGCCTCGGGACGCCAAGAGAAGACGGTCAGCCGCCTGCAGCACGACACCACGGTATTCCATCGCAACGCCAGCACGGGCAAGCTCGACAGTATCACTGTGGCGCCGGCGAGCCAGGCTATCCGGTTCAAATTTGTCTACAATAGCACGTCGGGTCTGCTCGACTCAGTTATCGCTCCCCCTGTCGGAACGATCCCTCGAGCCGACAAGATCACCAGAACCGGCTCGCAGATCACGTCGATCCGTGATCCCGACACGAGCAGTGTGAGCTTCGGGTACGACGGCAGCTTTACCAACCGCATTATCACCCGCACCAACCGCCTGGGCACAAGCGCGTTCTACTTCTTCGACGCCGCGGGCAAGGTGTCCAAGGACAGCCTCAATCCGGTGCAGAGCCCGGCGATCGTCAAGCGCCTGCGGTCTCATGAGAGCGCCGGATTTATCGGTTCGACGGCACTCGATACGGCCGTTGCCTCGGCCGCGGTGGACGGCCCACGCACGGACGTGGGCGACTCGACTCTTTTCTGGATGGATCGGTTCGGGGAGCCGCGGCGCGTCCGAAATCCGCTGGACGCGGAAACGAACGTACAACGCCAGGATCCCACCTATCCTGTGCTGGTGACGCGCTCGCAGAGTCCGAACGGTCAAGTGGTCCGTGCAACATATGATGTGCGCGGGCACGTTCTCACATCGACTGATTCAGGAACGATCTTGAACGGTGTCGTAGCGGTCACGCGCTACGCATGGAACAACGTCTGGGACGCAGACACGATCGTCGTGCCGCCTGAGCTGGATAGCACGGTCGTCCACATCGATCCGACGACGGGACACCGGATGTGGCAGCAGGACGCGAGGGGCAGCGTGAGTCGGGCAAACTTCACGTACTACGCCACAACGGGCTTGCTCGCGACGATCCAGGAAGCTGGAATTACTCCGGTCACGACTCTCAACTACGACGCCGTCGGGAATATGCGGCAGAATCTCTCGCCGCTCGGGTTCCGCGACTCGGTCTACACCGACAATATCGGTCGCGACACGTTGGACGTTTCGCCGATCGATGCCGGCCAAACAAAGTTCCAGCGAAAGCGGACGACATACGACGTAGCCAATCGACCGCTCAGCATCACGACGAGCGGTCCGGCGACGACCTATTCGCTGACCGTAACCACCACGGACACGACGCCGGTCGTGGCGGATTCGGCAGTGGTCGTGAACACATATAACCACGAGGGCTGGCTTACCGAAATCGACACCTATGCTCGGCCGCAGCACGCCGGTGACATGGATGAGATCAGGACATACGACGCCGCCGGGCGCCTGCTGAGCAAGCGATTGGGAGCGGGGCCGAGCACGTTCACGTACGACGCGGCCGGGAACGCCGTCACGCAGTCGTATCGCACGGGTGCCGTCGTTTCGGCGCAATTCGACGCGCTAAACCGAATGGTCAAGCGGATCGTGCCGCGGCGCGTGTGGCCGCGCACCGATTGCACTGGTCACCAGGGCTACGATATGAACGGGACCTGTCTCGCTCGGTTCCCGCAATACGCCAACCTGGTGGGAGACTCGCTCGAGGTCCCTGCGGACACGGTACTGTTCGGCTTCGACACTGCCGGGGACATGATCCAGGCCGACAATCGCGACGCGCACATCCGCCGCTCGTATGCGATCAACGGGACGATGACGAGCGATTCGTTATGGCTGCGCAACTATACGAACACTGCGTTCGGCACGGTCTACGGGTTGCGTTATGGGTACGACAAGGATGAACGTCGCACGTGGATGAAGCTCCCTGTAACGCTTGCCCCCGGGGCCGACAGCATGGCCTACAGCTATTCTGTGGACGGCGCGCTGATTCGGGTGCGCGACGGGAGCAACCGTCGCGATTCCCTAACTTACACGCCAGCGGGCCGCCTCGACAGCCTCAAAGTCTTCGACGTTGGGGCCTCGACGCCCGGCATCAAGGAATCGCGCCACTATGACGCCGACGGCCGGATGACGAGCCGTGAGCGTCGTACCGGCTCGAACTCCGTGCTCCAATCGGATTCGCTGACCTATGACGCGCGGGGAGACGTATCGGTCGCTTTGACGACCTCAGCCGCCACCGATCAGGGGTCGCTGACGAGCACGATGTACTACGATGGCATGGGTGCCGTGGTCGCCTCGCAGGTCCAGAGCAGCATCGCCTGGAACACGGAGGAGTACCGCACCGACGGCTTGGGGAACGTCTGGTACCAGCACGCTCGTACTTTGGCCGGTGGGGACCCCGGGTATTCCTTGAGCACCTACACGGGGAATCAACTGCTCTCGGAGCGCGATGGTTTCCGCGCTCCCACCTGCGCGCCCAGCAGCTCGTTTCTGGATCAGTTGAATCAATCTGCGGACGTGGCTGGAAACGTCACGTTGGGCGACGAGCTGCACCTGAGCTGCGCGTCAACCAATTACAGCAAGTTGAACCACACGAACTCGTACTACTCTGCAGACAATCGCCTCGCCGCGGTGGAGCTGTACGATGGTACGGGGTCGGCGGGAGGGACCTGGGAGGAGTATCGATACGATGCACTGGGACGGCGTGTAATGACCCGGACCCGGCGCGAACAGATCTTGTGCAGCCAAACACTGCCAAGCTGCTTCTCATTCGTCGAACGGGTAGTATGGGACGGAGATCAGATCCTGTTCGAGCAGCGCACCAGCGATCTCGACATCATTACGGGCGGGGCGCCGAATTACGGCACGGTGGGCTACGTCCACGTGCTGGGTATCGACCACCCGGTGCAGGAGATGGATGGCCGGGTCATTCACTACAATTGGCGGGGCTTGGGTGAATCGTCGAGTTGGGCCAATGGCAATCCGGCCGACTGCGAGTTGATGACCGGCACGTGCACGACCATTGCCTGGCCGGCAGGTCAGGGGGTGTACTATCGCAGGGCAACGGATCCGTACTCCGGATTGCAAGTCACTTGGATCGGGAGCCTGCCGGCGAACGGGGCAAACACAACCGGACAGCTCTATCGGCGAAATAGGTACTTCGATCAAGCGAGCGGCCGATTCAGCCAGGAAGATCCGATTGGTTTAGCTGGCGGCTTGAACCTTTATGGCTTGGCCAGCGGCGACCCTATCAACTATTCCGACCCATTCGGTCTGTGCGTCCCAATGCCATTGTGTCTCGTGACAATGGTAGCCGTTTGGGGAGCGGAGACAGGCGGCCCAATTGGGCACCTCGCATATAACTCGGCCGTTGAGAGTGGCGACCTGTATGAGCAGCTTGTGCAACTGTGTGCGCGTTACAACATTTGCAAGGTGGATGCAGACGAGGGCAACGGAGGAACGGGTGGGGGGAACGGCAGTGGCGATAACGGAGGTGGGGGACAGGATAAGCCACAACCCGCACCCTCAACAGAGGACCAGGGCGGTCACAGGAAGAAGAGACCGAGCACGCAGGAAGACCACGATAAGGCAGAAGAACGTCGTAAGCGCGACAAAAGGGGGGGGGAGAAAGGAGACGACAACCGCCCATATCGTAAGACAACACCGCCAAAGAAAAAGGGTGTGAGCGAGGAGGGAGTTTCGATCACTTCTCCCTTGGGGTCCGATATTCTCCCGACCGTGGATATGCACTCAGGCGTGCAGGTGGCGTCGAGTCATATTTGGATTCGAAGTGTCTTGAGCGAGGAAAAGAACCTCGTCACTCTGGTGATCTCGCGGGGCGATAGACGAGGGCACACAGCGGCAGGTTTGATCCTCGATGTTGTCTGAGCAACGGTGTACAAAGAGTACGGGGAACCTCCAATGAAGCGTTTAATTGATCGTTTGCTCGACCGGGCTCACAAGGGCGATTCTGAGGCCCAAAGCCGGCTCGCGGATCGACTGATGGCAGGCGGCAAGTCCAGAGGATATCAGCTCGCTATGCCTTGGCTCCGGCGGGCAGCCGCTCAGGGCGAAGACTGGGCCGCGTATCACCTAGGGCTCATTTATGATCGGGGTCTTGGTGTCAAACGAAACCGCCAAATCGCTGCCAAGTGGTACCAACGCGCAGCAGAACGTGGTTACGATAGCGCGCAACTCAATCTCGGTATCATTCTTGCTAATCGTCCGGCTGGACAACGGGACTTGAGACGAGCCGTTCAGCTTTATAGAAAGGCCGCGGCCCAGGGAAATCGAAACGCCGCCTACAACTTGGGCCTCTACTACGAACAAGGGCGCGGCGTGCCTCGGAACTTGCCCGTCGCACTCCGTTGGTACGGAGTGGCGGCCAAGGCTGGCGATCGCGACGCCCGCCGGGCTATCGCGATCCTGCGACGTTCCGCCTAACACGCGTCTGATCGGCCCGTCCACGGTGCTCAATCCCTCCGATAAACTGCAAGTCTCCCACTGAGCTCCTCAACGCGAGTTTTGCCTGCGTGATACCCAAGCGCGGTGCCGGTCTCACCGGAGCGCATTCGACCTAGCAATACACTCACCTCTGCCCGCCGCCTCATCCAGCCTCGCCTTGATCGCCGACACGGTATTCCGATGCGCCCCGATCAAGTCAGCCGCCTCCCTCACCCGCCCCTTCGTACGCCACAACGCCCACCGCACCAGCCGCCGCTTCCATTCGAGCGGCGCCGCCGAGTCGAACCGCCTCGGCGCTTCGAGGCCAAGGTGCGCCGCATCGACCGCTTCCACATCGCCTGCCTCCGCGAACGCCCGCCGCACCACCGCACGCAGCTGGCGCACATTCCCCGGCCACGCACACAGCTCGAGTGCCGCGATGGCGTGAGGGCTCACCTGCCGTGGACCTCGGCCGCCGCTTTCATCGAGACACTCCGACAGGAACCGCAGCGCGAGCGGCGCGATGTCTTCGACGCGCTCGGCCAGTGACGGCACCCGGATCTCGAGCAGCCCCAGGCGCCAGCGCAGATCGGGCACCAGCGTCCCCCGCCGCATCAGCTCGTCGAGCGACCGATGCGTCCCCACGATGATCCGCGCCTCGAGCGGCACAGCGCGGTCGTCACCGAGATGACGGAATTCGCGGCGATCGAGAACGCGTAGCAGCCGCAGCTGATTGGACCGGCGAAGCCAGTGGAAATCGTCGAGCAGCACTGTCCCGCCTGCCGCCTCGACAAACAGCCCCCGGCGACGCTCCACGGCACCCGTGAATGCCCCGCGCCCATGACCGAACAGGTCGTCGGGTGCAAGCGCAGTATCCAGCTCGCCCGCGCTGATGTCGGCCAGACGGCCGGGCCGGCCGCTCACCTCGTGCAGCAGCCGCGCAATGGTGGATTTGCCCGAACCGGTATCGCCGACGATGGCGACCGGGTCAGGACTCTTGGCAAACCGCGCGACATGGACCAGCACCTGCAGCATCGCCGCAGAGGACGCGATGATCGAGGCGCCTGCGGCCACCAAACCGGGGTGCATCGCTCCTCCGACGAGGACGGCTCTGTCGGACTAAGAAACAGGGTTTCAACGGATGTAACGCAACATTCAACGGAGTGTCAAATCTGCGATTCGTAAACGATTAGACGTCCCCAAGCGCTACCGAGCGGTAGCCAGCACCCCGGGATCCGCGGCGTGCCAGATGGAGTGCAGATCGGCGCCGGCGCGGGCAGCGGCCGACTGATCGCCGGCGGCGGTCGCGGCGCGGGCGAGACCGATCAGTGCGCGTGCGCGTTTGGGGGCGAGCCGCAACGCACGGGTGAACTCGACCTCGGCTTCCCGCGACCGTCCCCCCTGCAACAACACTTCTCCGAGCAGCTCGTGCGATGGCTTGACCGTCACGGGCGGGCCGAACTCGAACGGCATCGCGTCTTCGAGCGCTCCCGCCTCACGCAGCAAGGCGACTGCGCCATTCACGTCCCCACTCGACTGCATCAATGCCCCGCGCAGCTCCTTCTCGAGGATATAGGGGACCGGGTCCGCTCCCTTCGGGAGAGAGGGAGCCAAGGCCACGATATTCGCTAGTTGCCGCTCGGCGCTGGAGCCATCACCGCGCTTCAACGCGCCGTAGCCCAGCAGGAACGCCCCGAGCGCCTTGTCGCGCGTGCGCATTCCCGACAGATCGACGTCGTTCCAGTCGAGGCAGGAGCTGTCCCACCGCTCGGTCGTGACGATGTAGTCGCCGCACATCTCGACCAGGAGTGCGGGAACGTTGCCGTGTCCCATCGCCATGTTGCGGTGCACGACCTCCAAGTGTCGCAACGCCTCAGCGTACCGCCCTTGCTGCAGGTAACCGTAGCCGAGCCAGTAGGTGTAGTGCGTCGGGGTCCACGACGTGCGATCGGCTCCGGCGGCGATTTCGTTCTGAGTGACGACGTCGTCCCACATCCCCAGCGCGAGGAAGATGTGGGTCGTCATGTGATGGGCGTGCGGAGCGTCGGGGGCGATCGTCGCATACGCGCGGGCGGCCCGGAGGCCGAGCCGAGCATGGGCGGGATCGTCATAACAATGAATGAGCAGATGGGCGGCCCCGGGGTGACCGGGAGCCGCGCGGAACACCTGCTCGAGGATCTTGGCGGCTCGCAGATAGGTCACCGTGTCGCGGTCGCCTTGATTGAGACCCAGCAGCGACGCTGCGTAGAACACCTTCGCATCGAGATCGGCCGGGAACCGGGTCACGAGGCGTCCCATCGCGCGCG
>Ga0075424_100002461_pt1 | contig 16955 bp, 20 predicted proteins | sample SoiMethybrSBSTD3_FD_75301 | JGI IMG/M metagenome (GOLD analysis project Ga0075424, IMG submission 75301) | Bulk soil microbial communities from a Populus tree surrounding site in Tennessee, USA - Soil MetaG P. TD hybrid SBSTD3 | ecosystem: Environmental > Terrestrial > Soil > Tree plantation...
ACAGCACTTCGCCGCCGGTTTGTTTACGAATCATCGCCGCCGCGTCGTTGAGCGCCGCCTCGCCCCGCGCGCAGATGGCGATCTTCGCTCCTTCGCGGGCGAAGCCCAGCGCGCTCGCCCGTCCCATTCCCTGGCTGGCGCCCGCCACTAACGCGACCTTTCCCTTCAGTCCTAAATCCATGCGTGCTTTTCTCCCTGATTGCTTCGCCGCCACACTAGCAAACGCCCAGTGGAGGGTCAAAGATTCGTTTGAGCCGAAACAATCGTTGTTGTGTGGATTCTAAATCTATTTCTGCTGCCAATAGATGTTGTCGCGAAATTCCGGCTGGAGTCGCTTGATGTAAAGGCAAAGCATTCCGTGCACACCGAGTTGCCGGAGCTTGCGCGGATCACCATCCCGAAGCGCGGTTTTTTCCTCGGCCGTGAGCTCGTAATTCGCCATGATATCTTCGAAATTCGTCAGGGCGTTTTGGTATACGGATTCTTTCATTTTGAGATCGAATAATAGCCGGCTCAAATCGTAACAGCTCACAGTGACCTCCAGCTCACAAAACCCCAACCGGTAGCGACAAAATCCGGCATGTACGCAGTGTATGATGCTTTAGCATCGCCGACCGCGCCGATCACGACCATCCAGTTGAGAAACTCCGTATCGCCAGCCTGTAAAAGTTCTTGAACCGAATAGTCAGCGAGCGTCTTGCCGTTTCCTTCGCGCAAAACCTCCAGCAGTTGATGATCGAATTTCTCATCAATCTCGCCAATTCTTGGCGAGCCGGGAAAATGCGATAACCCGCCGGTTGCGAGGATTGAGATTCGCTCTTTCGATTGTTCCGCCACGGCGCGGATCAATTCGCCCACTTGGTAGCAACGGCGCGGCGACGGTGCGGGATCGACCCAGGTATTCACGTAAATCGGCAAGATGGGAATGCTCGGTTCACGGAGCAGAAAAAAAAGCGGCACGTTTTGCGTATGCTGCAGCTCAATATTCTCGCCATACGAAAAATCGATGCCCTTCTCCATTCCGGCGCGGATAATCGCCTTGCCGAGTTCCTTATGATTTCGATAGTGAAACTGGTGGCGCGTGAACTGGCCTTTAACTTCCTCGCCGATCGTCACGAAAAAAGTCGGAATGTTGTTCCAAAAAAAATTGACGAATTGATCGTTGGCGACCACGATCAAGACGTCAGGTTGACTTCGTTGTAAGTCCGCACGGAGAACCGCAAAAGCCTCTTCGGCATCACGCCGAAGCTTTCTTTGCTGCTCGAGCGTCGGCCGGTTCGAGGAGCCCTTCGGCGCCATGCTGTAATGCAGGTCCATAAAGTCTTCCCATTCGCTTCCCGGCTCGAGCAGGATATTCGGTGCGTGGCTTGCGGCCACTGCGGAAACCAGAGGCATCGATCTGACTCCTTGAATTTTGGAAAAAATCCTAGTCCCCGGCCTGAGAAAAAGCAACCGAGCTCACGCCGTCGGTTATTGAGGATTGTTGATCGAATTTGTTGCTAAATCAGAGCGGATGAGTGGGGCTATACCGGGGACTGCTGAATCATGCGCACAGACGACCGGCGGCGCATTGATTCGGGAGCTGCCGATGCTGAAAAGTGAGCCGAAGAGAAAGACGGCTCAGAGCATACGATAGTTACGGACCGAGAAATAGATAAGAGCGAGTACTCCAAGACTGGAGAGGATTGGATGGCTCAGTACCCAACCGAGCGCGGGCTCGAAGAAGTTAAACAACATGTAGTCGACAAACCGGCTCATGCACAATCCTCACACAATTTAACCGGACTTTATACCAAAACTACGCCGCTGAGAAAAGATCATTCTTGTCTGCTGCCGTACTGCACGGCGCCGTAGCCCACCAGGATCGGCGCCTCCGTTTGGCAATTTAAGTAATAATTGGGCCATTATCTGTACAAGTTTGATCAACATAGCCCAGCTTTGGACAAAAATACTCACGCTGAGGCAAGTTCGTCAGTTGGCATTCGAAGCCAAGTGCGCGGACGTCCAAGATTTGTGCGGCTGGCAAGCCCCACAGGGGCGGTGGCATTGCCGTTGCTCCACGCACGACCCATCACATTAGAGGGAGCAAACCGATGAGACTACTGCTATCGACCATGTTCAGAAAACTGCCGGTGCGAACCACAAAACAGCGTGCAACTATTTGTAAGCGCTGCGGCGCGCGCATCTACTCGTTGAGCTATCTTAAAGCGCATTTGGAATCCCACGATCGTAATACCCCACTAGTCCATTGAAAGACTCCGTCGAGTGTTCCGTCATGCCGATCGCGGGAATTCATCGCTGTCGTGCGCCCGAACAAGGACCACCGAATGAGTTTGAGCGCGATGAGCAATCAGTGATTCGTCCGATGCAAATTATTCCCTGATGGTCGGCCGTGGAGCGAGTAGAAAGCGAGTTGAGACGAACTTTCTCCGATTAAGAAGATTCTCGACGCATTGAGGTTTCAAAAAACTTCTCGATTGCGCTTGTCTCGAGTTCCGGCAGTTTCTTTACGCAAAAAAAATTTGACATTCGTAATAATAAGCTTATTTTCGTTCTGTGAAGATCTTGATCGAAATGTCGGCTGAGCATTACTCCGAATTACTGGGACGCTGTGACGGGTCATCTTCGCAGTTTCGAACCCTCATCGATGGCTGTTTGGATCGTCGGCCTAGCTCAGAAGGATTTGAAGAGGTGGCGCAAATTCTCTGCGATACCAGAGAGGCTCAACAGCTGCTGGAGTTCGCGATCGGCGTTTCCACGGAAGCTGCCGAAGAGATTCAGTCCTGCCTTACCTGTTTTCGGGAACTCTAGAATTCCGGTACTCGCCCTAGCTGACCCTGCCTAACTCACACAAACGGCAAGAAAAAATTTTCAGGGGTAGAACGGTTGATTTTTTGCGCTACAGTTCTTTACGTGAGCCTGCACGTGAAGACCGCCGCGAGACTCGTGGGAGGCGCAGCATGAAAGCAGATATCGATTTCGAGAACGGCACCATCACGCTGATCTGCTCTAAATGCCGACAAAAATTTCCCCGCCGAATCGCCCAAATCGGCTCGAGCATACGGATTAGATGCAAATGCAACAGCGTTGTTTCCTGGCAAGGCGACCTGAGTTGGGTTACGTGTTGCGCAAATCCGTACCATTGGAACGAGAAGACTTCACTTCGCTAAGCAAGTGACGTCAAAAGCTGTTCAGATCTAATATGCCGTGGGGCACGGACTTCAAACGGCACAACAAAATCGCGGCCCGCCGATCAAAAGTAATCCGCCCGACGAAAGACTCCAATCACATGGGGCCATCTCGCCCCAAGGACTCGTTCGCAATCAAGACATGAGTGATTATTTAAGTGAGGGGGATTGCGCGAGTCGCGGCACGTTGACGGCGGATACTCGAAATGCTAAGCAGTGAGGTTCACACAACAAATCGTTCATCTAAGCAAGAGCAAACCTCCCGTGCGGCCAGGTAGCTCAGTCGGTAGAGCAGAGGACTGAAAATCCTCGTGTCGGCAGTTCGATTCTGTCCCTGGCCATACCCTCTTTTCTTGAAAACATAGTGCAGAAGGTTGGCAACGCATCGACGACCGCATCGATGTGATTGCGACCAACGTGGTGACCGATTCGCTTCCGGGAACTTATGACGTTGCGGTAACTGAGAGGATTTCTGAAGTTTTGTCACCAGAACATGCGCGGTTAGCAGTCAAGAATATCCGGGGGCGCAGTGAATCCGGGCTCCAGATTGAGTCCTGCGAAAGCAGTTGGATTCAATTTGGCTTTCACGAACGCATATAATGCCGGTGAATCATACACGGAATCGGAACATCGAGATGGTTAACGGAGGCGGGCTTTGTCGACATCGAGCGTGCAGACTTTTTGCTGGACGGAAGCGGGCTAATGAGGGCTCGAAAGTCGAGTTAGGCGAGGAAGATTACCCTATTTTTCTTGCGCTTTAGTCGTTTCCGTTTCAACGGGCCCCGCATACCCCCTTCTACAGCCGCTCGCGCAAGTCGCTCCATTTTAGAACGGTTTAGTTTTGACGGGAACGCAAGCGGCTGCCCCAAATTCCACTCAGTAGATTTGCCTGTTGACCCTCTGGTTTGTTTTCTTGCCATGCAGTCATTATGGCATTTCCGAAGGGCCGGCGGCGTATTATTTCTGATGAGCGATGGCGGTGTTGTCCTCTGATCCACTCATTTTGGCATGATTTCGGGCAGCCTCTCGAGTTTCGCAACACATTTCCAACCCGAACCGCTGAAGATCTATCGAGAGAACTCACGACGGCACCTCTCGTATCCATCCAGTCGTGCCAGCGCTTGATTATTCTGAAGCACTCCATGAATTGCATAATTGAAAATCATCAACAGCGACACATCGCTGGCGCTGATCTCCGCCAGCACGCGCCTAGCTTGTGTCCAAAAGAATCCTGGCAAATCAAAACAGTGAGCGACGCTCTCATATTCACACGTCATCGGAATCAAAACCGGGTCAGCTCAATGATTACGCCGCTTCAATGTTTGTGGGCGATATATCCGGTTGGTTTCCGTTGATTGACCGGGCCGAGCAGGATCTCACTGATAGGATTCACAGCCGCCGTACAGGACAAACCTCGGTAAGTTTTTCTTTGCTCCTATCGTCGGAGCCTCGGATTCCTGTTGCTGTGATATTGAAATTATTCAGTAGTCAAGGAAATTCGGCCCACTTGCGGCTTCGATTTTCGCCAGTTAAATAGTTGCGAGATGCCTAAACGTAAGGCTAAGCAAACAGACAGAAAACCAGTTGCCGAACCAGCCGAGATCGCGCCCTTACAATTAAGATTCCAGACCGTGATAAGCCGTTTTCGGCAGACCGAGTTTGTTGTCTTACTGCTGCTTTGGATGTTTGCCACCGCGCTCAATCTAACCAAAGCCTATCATATAGATGACACCGGCCATTTAGAAATAGCGCAGTGGATAATTCGTGAGCCGTGGCGTCCGATGAGCGGTCAGATAAATTGGAGTGGAAACACCGAACCGATCCATGTCTTAAATCAGCCGCATCTTTATTTCTATCTTCTGGCGGGCTGGGGCGCGCTCTGGGGCTTTGGTGAAGTGCCGATGCATTTACTACAATCGTTTTTTACACTGGCCTGCATTATCCTGACTTACCGAATTGCCAAAATCATAGTGCCCTCAGGAGCGCTTCTACCGACCGCCTTGCTGATGCTCAGCCCAGCCTTCGTCGTCGGACAAAACCTGATGTTAGACGTACCGCTGCTGTCACTTTGGCTGGCCTTCTTTTACGTTTTAATCGCGCCGCAGTTTAAGTCCGAAACACGCCGCTTTGTGTTAACCGGATTTTTTGCCGGCTGCGCTTGCCTGATCAAGTACTCCAGTCTTCCTTTGGCTCTATTAATGCTGCTGTATCTGATCATCAAAAGACACTTTCGCTTGTTATGGACGGTGAGCATCCCCGCAATGATGCTAATTCTATGGTCCTGTTGGAACTACCTCGATTACGGGTCAGTCCATATGCTGGGGCGACGACCTATTCCCTTTTCATGGAACGAACTGGTGCAAATGAGCGTATCTTGGCTCATCTGTCTAGGGGCGATACTTCCCTATTCACTGATCTATTTTCGTTGCAATTCCGAGCTTCGAGCTAAAATCTTTTCAAGCAGCGTAAAATGGCTTGTGGTGATTCTCACCGCAATGTTCTTTGCCGCACTGCACTTGCACAAACTCGATGTCTCCAGGACAGAGAAAATTTTTCTATTGCTATTTTTCACAAACGGCATCGCGATCGGCCTAACATTGCTATGGTGTGTTTTAGGCGGTTGGGTCCAGACATGCAGTCAACAGCAGCAAGCGCTTCTGCTTCTCTCTCTGTGGGTTGCGGCGGGAGGCTCATTTACCGTCTTGTATGCTCCGTTTATGGCGACCCGGCATGTTCTACTGGTAATAGTGCCTATCAGTCTGCTGTTGGCTCGCTTTGTTGACCCGCCTTCTCTGGCCTGGCGTAGCGCCATACTTCTGTTGACGGCCTCGTTAAGCTTGGTCCTGGGCGTATCCGATTGGACGTGGGCTAATTTCTACAGAGAAAAGGCCGTGGCGATTCGGCGCGAACTGCCGGCAACAGCCAATGTTTATTTCACCGGACATTGGGGTTGGCAATGGTATGCCAAACAAAACGGCATGAAACAATTGGAAGCGCTTAACCCGCAGCTCGAAATCGGTGATTACCTAGTCTATCCGGTGGCAATGGACAACCAGACAGTCAAGAACATTCCCACCGATCGACAATTGACGTTACAAAAAATATATACCGAACCGTTCAGCCTGCTGACTTTTTTCTCGACACGTGACCGCGCCAGGTTTTACGCTTCGGACACTGAAACAGCGCCCTGGATAATCAGCTTTAACGCAATTCCGCCGATTGTAGTTTTTCAAGTCACGCCCAAACGCTAATCGCTCGACAGGGAGCCGCGAAATCCGACAGCCTCCGAGCCCAACGCCGTAGGGCTATTGCATCGTGACTGTCATCACGGACTCGGGTGATTGCAGCCATTGCGCGAGCAAATATTCTCTCTTTCTCGACCATATGAGCCAATTCCTGAAGCTTCGCCGAGGCTGCCGTTTTCAGCGCATTACCATGCGGGGTCAGTCATGTTCTCAGTTAGCAGATGTTAATTAGCGCAAACGCTCGGTCGGCGCTTCCCCCGATGGGGACTAGTGATGATTCAAGTAGGTGGACTTATCGTAGCCATGCCGTGGAAATCCGGTTGGTGCGATTCCGGAGATCCACTGCTCAGCTTTGCCTGCAACTTTGCCCCCGAACTGTGTGACACTATGTGTTCGAATTCGTAAAAATCAGCGGCTAAGAGGCCGCTAAAACGGTCGAATAGATCTACATAACGACAGTGTCACACAGTCCCGCCCTGGCAAGAGAACTGAAAATCCTGCTGTCGACAGCTCGATTCGTCCCTGGTCATACTCTTTTTTTTGAATAGCAACTTATTACCGAACATCTCGGGTCGGGAAGCCAGGTCGAGCCAGATCTGGAATGCCTTGGGTGATTCCCAGATCCAGCGGGTAACCGAACCATTGAGCAATATTGTGCGTCGAGAAATCGATACAACTGAGAAATAGTGAGCTAAGTGCTCGCTCAATCGACCGTTCAAGTCATTCTATGAGCACAAGAGAACCTCGCAGGAGCATACTGGCAACATCGCCCCAGTAAATGGCAAAAGGCTTGCGATAGTTCGACCGGAAATCTCGCAGGGGGAAAATCATGAAACGATTTGTCATCGCTTTTCTGCTGATCTGCTTAGTTAGCGTGTTTGGACCTGTGCTCGGGCATAGTGACGAATTCTCAGAGCGAGCGGTAAAAATCGCAGAGTACAAAAAATGGCTCGACACACTTGGACCTCAAGGCTCGCATTATTGGATGCGTCTCGATGCACGGCAGCGACCTCATCGGTTATACCTGGGTGAGGGTTTTTACCGTGCCGACCTCCAAACCCAGGAGTATTTTGTAAATACGTTTTCGAGCTATCTTGCAGGCCACCCCGATAAATTCATGCTGATCGATCTTTTCGATGTGAATACCAACAAATCAGTAGGCGAGTACGGGTTCGGCGGGTTCAAGCTTTACAAATTAAACTTACCAACAGAGAACGGGCCACAACAATAGCTCAACTATTTCTTAGGACGTTTTAGTTGTACGCAGAGTGAGATGCTGCAGGCTGCAACAGATCTGTGGCTAGAGAAACCCTGCGCCACTCCAAGTTCAATTGCTCAAAATAGCTCAATCGCGCTTTGGCGATCACTGCTCGGTTGTTATGGTTTTTGGACCTCAATGTCTGTATGCGAACTGCAGCGATGAACACGAAGAGGGGTCTAATCTGGAGTACTTCTGATGTGATCACAGTGTATTCTATGGATACGCGCAGCGATCTGGTCACGCACGGCGACGCGAATTCCTCGTCGAATCTCTCGATTCGAGGCCTAATTCATTAAAGCTCATTCTTTTCAGGCTCTCCATCTTTGTCATTATTTCTGGTGTACGCAGCGTCCTTAGTGTCAAGGCAGCAGCAAAGTCGCGCTGGCTTTGGGCGCTCCGCTCAGCCGCCACGAGCACCAACAGTGATACCCCGGTTTATGAGCTCATTGCCGTAACGCCATTCGCTCACCTTACTCTATGAAAGAACAGCAGCAATGGACAGAAATATTGCACGATACGGCGGATTGTCTGCTGCTGGTTTTCTGGCGGATGATGATTGACAGTTTGATAACTTGAAATAAAGTCACCATCGTATATTTTTCAGAGAGTTCCCTACTCTCGTTGTGAAAATTGCCGTGGGAGGAGCCGACTGTTATGGATCGACAACCATTGACGACAAACTGCTGCAATGATGGCAACTCAACCGGAACACGTTTGGAATCCGCGGTATTGGCCCGTTACGGAAAGGCCTCCCGCGAAGTCGAGGCTTGCTTGTGCCTGCCGGTTACCTATGACCGTGCGCTTTTGGAAATTATTCCTGACGAAATAATTGAGAAGGATTACGGCTGCGGCGATCCATCGCGCTACGTTCAGAAGGGTGAAACCGTTCTCGATTTAGGGTCCGGCAGCGGTAAAGCTTGTTACATCATTTCGCAGATTGTCGGAGCAAGCGGTAAGGTCATTGGCATGGATTTCAGTACCGAGATGTTGGATCTTGCCCGAAAGTATCAGCGTTATATTGGCGAGCGGCTCGGATATGAAAATGTCGAATTTCGTCGTGCCAAGATCCAAGATCTGAAGACCGACCTTGAAGTGCTCGATCAGTACCTGAAACAGAATCCGGTGCAATCTGTGGCAGATCTGCTATCGCTACAAGAATTTGAAAATCAGCTCCGGCGCGAACGACCACTGATAGCGGATGAATCCATAGATGTGATCGTCTCGAATTGTGTACTGAATCTCGTTCGTCCTGAGGACAAGACAGCACTTTTTAAAGAGATGTACCGGGTTCTCAAGCGCGGAGGCCGCCTCGCTATTTCGGATATTGTTAGTGACGAACCCGTGCCCGAACATCTGGCGCAAGACCCTAGTCTATGGAGCGCCTGCGTTTCGGGTGCTTTCCAGGAGGAAGAATTGCTCCGCGTCTTCGAGGAAGCAAAATTCCACGGCATCCAAATCGAAGAGTTCAGTTCGGAACCGTACCAGAGCGTCGACGGAATCGAATTTCGCGCCGTCACGGTGACCGCTCACAAGGGCAAAGAGGGACCGTGCATCGAACGTAATCAGGCAGTGATTTATCGCGGACCATGGAAAGAAGTAGTCGACGACGATGGTCACACGTTGGAGCGCGGCGCCCGCATTGCGGTTTGCGACAAGACATTCAAGCTCTACTCACAGTCACCCTATGCGGGTCAATTTATCGTCATTCATCCGCGGAACGAAGTCGCAATCGAAAACGCCGGTACGTTTGATTGCTCTCGAGCTCATAAGCGGCACCCGCGCGAGACCAAAGGCAATGACTTTCAGCTGACACAGTCCGGCAATGCCTGCGGACCCAAATCCACTTGTTGTTAGTACCAAGAACCCAAGAAAGTGAATCATAAGTTCGACGTCGAGAAGTTCAGCCAATCCTTGTTGTGGCGGATCCGCGATCTCGTACGGCGCTCCGACGCCTTCCCCAACCTTGCTACGTGTAGCCGTTCAACCCGATCAGCGGGTGAGAACGTCACGGCGCGCGAGTTAACGCCCTGAATGCCTCCTCGTCAAGGTTCTCACTTTCCTGGAAGTCGATGGGGCGCCTGGTGCTGGATTGACACTGGTGTTGAAGATGCCTCATGCGGCCTTCAGTGCCGCATAATGTTTCCATCTTTTCGTCTCTAAACAGCGGGGCGCAAGACTGCTCGCAATCTCTAAGTTGCCGAAGTGGTGGGACGGCAAAGGCACCACACGTGATCGATTACTGATGTTCGGCTTGCCGCTGTCCGCTTAGAATGAGCGTCCGGGATCCAAACCATTTCGGAAACCATTCCTGGGATTTCCTCCAGCTATCTTCCCTTGATCTGCATCCTGAGTCGCGGAAATGTAATTTCATTTTTTTTCCTGCGCGCTAGTGCGAAGCTCGCCTCTCCTTCATATGGGTAGTCATATCATTGGAGCAATTTGACCAACGGATTAGCTGCTAAAAACTTTTTGATGTTTCTCGCCACCTCGGCGATGGTATTAGGATTTCTGTAATTCAAAGCCATACGTCCGGCTGAATGGGGGCATTACCCCCTTTGGGCTTATGGAAAGCGTTGTCTTCTGCAATGGTGCCTCGCTCAAATTCGTAGGGATTCTTACAGCTTCCGGCGAGGAGCAACGTGCCGGTGTCGAGCGTTCTAAGCATCATTCTTCCGGTCCGGGAACGGATGAATCGAACTCCGACTCGGAAATCGAGACAGCAGTTTGCGCGTTGCGCTCGGGCCCGCCGATTAGGATACGGTTGCCTCCGACGGTTTGGTTGTCCTGCGCGATAGACAACCTGGCACCGGAAATTTTCTCGATGTAACGCTGCAACTCAGTGGCGGCGAAGCTCTCGCGCATGGTCGCGGAAGCCGGCTTCACAATGGTGGCGTTGGCGCTGCCATCGACGACAGGATAAGCGGCGAAGGAGCCGATATAACCGCTGGCGCAACCGCTTAATAGAGTCGCTATGACGAATAGCAGCTTTAATTGGCGGTTCGCTCCGATCGAACGATTATTTCCTCGATGTCTCCCTGCTATCAATGCCACGGGCGGTACTGATCTCGTCCCCACCGGTTTGAGCGAGCAGAAAATCCCAGCCCGTACATTTACAAAATACTTGCAATAACTTACTCCGCGGGCACAGTCAGATTTGCCGGGCCGGTGAATGGAAATGCACCACCCGTCGAAGTCGTCAGCGCCCCACGGAGAGTTGCAGCAGTGCCGCTGGTGCCCACCACACAACGCAGTGAAGAATTGTTGGCGAAATGCGCAGTCGACTCGCATGTGGCGCCCGATCCCAGCCGTGCTCCACATGAGCTGGATTGCGTCACATCCGCACCGCTCGAATCGATAATTCTGGCCTCCAAGTCACGAGCCGTGCTATCGAGGTTAGTAGCAAAGCAGACGACAATGGCACCATTCGGTTCGAGCACAGGTGCGGTGAACAGACGCGCGGCGATCTGCACTTGGTTGGGAGGCAGAATGATTTGAGCCGCTTGGCTGGCTCCGCTAATCGTCAGAACCACAGTCATTACAGCAAGGCTGGAACAAAATTTCATAGGACCTCCTTTTTTGTTGAGCAATAAGAAAAGATTAACAAGCGCAGGGCGTGCGATGCTATAGGTCTCAATCCTGTTCCGCGGAGAGGTGACTTGGCGCTGCGGGAGTCCTGCTAATTTGTATCTGAACACCTTCTGTCCCACTCGCCGGTTGCTGCACAAGGGGTGAGCGTCCTCCGGATCCATTCTTCTCGCGTGCCATGTAGATAATAATGGTGTCAGTATTCTTTATGACGACAATGGTACCTAAGTTGCTTTTAATCGTGACTCAGATGCCAACGAAGTTTCGTGAAAGGACCGCCATGAAAGTATTTCACTCAGGGAAATTTCACGGCGCGTTTTCTGGGTCGGTTTGGAAGGAGTGAAGGAGCAGAGCGCGGTCCTGACCCGGGTGACGGGGCCGTGATTCACGATTCTTCAGGGGAAACTGATTTCGACGGTTCACCCGGAAATATTCTGCCTCCGGTTAAGGGTGATAAGGATCGCGATCGACCATATCCTCGGAAGAGATCCGCCAATTAGTGTTCAGCCGCCGAAGTTGATCGCTTCGTCGCGATTTCCGGACAGACTCCAATCTAATGGAGATTTCTGACCAGAGCTCATCTTGGCGATAATTGATCTTCCAATTGCCGTCCTCGACTGACAAATCTCGGAGCGCCCCTAAGCCGCTCTTTAAAATCAGCTGGTTTGTACACGGCAATCGTGTGTTTAACATATTCCTCGAACGCACTGTTCACGATACCGGAATGCGAGCGGGCGCGGAGGTCCTGCTTTGATTCACCGCACAACGTCGCCACCGATCATCGTAGGGGCATAACGAGACCGAAGAAGACAGGTCTTATCTATCTATCCCACCCCACCCTGACAGCGCTTCGGCACGTTTCGCGATCTGACATCATAGTCTTCGACTGGAAAATGAGCGCTGGAAGCTCTCGCGGACAGGGATCGGTTCTACGACTAAAACTCTCGGCACCCCCTTGCCGACGCAATGTGCATTTGTTGTATCCACGACTTTTCGCAAAATTTGCGTATTCCTCCGGAAACATTTCCTCACGCCGGGCGTCATGACCATCGTATCGATTGCAGCTAATTCAGAGATGGAGGAGTGAATGGCGGTTGTGCATAACTACTACAAAATGATTCGGACGCGCTCAGCCGGGTCAAAGAGCGTATGCTCAGATCGCGGAAAGGCAATTAATAAAGCGAACGAGGATTTGAGAAACTCCTACAAACACACTCGCACACGTGCCGCGGACCAATCCCCTCGTTGTGTCATTCTGTAAACGAGATTGGGGCGAGGGCGTCGTAAATCAAGTACAGTGAAAGGATGAAAAACAAGGCGGTCGCGGTGAATAGAAACGTGAAAAATTTGTCTCGCATAAAGCTCAGAGTTCCTCGAGCTCTTCAAGCCATTTCGCGAGCTGGTTTGGATGGACACGCCACTGACCGCCGATTTTGAAAGCGGGCAACTCTTTGCGGTGGATCATGCGCTGCAGGGTTCGCCTAGACAAATGCAACAACTCAGCAGTTTCTTGCAGTGTCAGGAATTTCAGCGGCTCGGGGTTATTCTCCATAGCGGCTCCATATCGAGCAACCGCAATGCCACGCCCGTTCTCAGAGCCGCCGCCCTCTTATTGGAAAAAAATGGGTCTAAAACAGGCGCGGTTGAGTAATTTTTATGTTCTTGCGTGATCGCTCCGGTAGCTTTTCTGAAACGGCGCGAGCACGTTGGGCAAAGATCACAATCGACTACTGCTTTGTGAGACTTGGCGCCCCAATTACTTACTTTATGTTCTGAATTGTTTGTTCGATTGTATCCTCTTGATCTCTCGTTCTGACTCACGACCGGTTATAACGGCACGGCTGTCGCGATGTGTCGACAAATTTACCTGATTCAGCTGTTATAGGAACTTTCAGTCCTAATTGCCTTCTCGCCGGTTCTCGTGAATTGAAACAGCTTCTCTGAAGCTCTCTCGATAACAACGGCACGTCACGTGCTCAGCGCAATTACCAAGGGGGGTAAGGAATTCGCAGCCCGTACAACAGCTTTGACGGTCCTTTCCCCGGCGCCTAAAAGAGAGGAAATTTCTGGGGAGAGAACCGGAATTAACACTGCAATGATGCCGAAGCTGGGACTCGCATGCATACCGTCGACCTCTTGCAATGGCGATGTATATTGCCGACGGTCTGAAGCTTTGGACTTGGAGGTCACAACAAATCATGAATCGTGAGGAATGCTCCACTTCTTTAAAAAGCAAAATTCTTGTTGTTGAAGACAACCCCGATATCCGGGAACTGCTTGTAGTCCGTCTGAAAGAATTGGGTTACGAAGTTTTTGAAGCCGAGACTGGGCTTAGCGCCTTCAGACAGGCGCGCGCTACCTCCCCCGATCTGATTCTTATGGACCTAGGCATGCCTGTGATTGGTGGAGATGAAGTAATGACTTGGCTCAAAACAGACTTAGTGACACGACACATACCGATTATAGTAACGACAGCGTTTCTATTCGGGCCTCCTGTCGATCGCGCTATTGCAGCCGGCGCTGCCGAAGTGATTTACAAGCCGTTCAATTTCGAAGCGCTGCACGCCACACTACAGCGATATTTGCCGGTCCCATTGGTTGTTTGACTCGAATGCGCGGCGAGTATGCTTCAAGAGACCTCGACCTATCCTGCTGTACTTTATAGCCATCCGCATTCGCATACTTTTCAAACTATCGGTTAATTCGAATCTGATCTCGCTGCGCCGACTCAGTGCTTTGCCCGGGAACTTGTGCAAAGAGCGTTGGCAGAGAACGAATCAGCATTACAGAGCATTGCCCAAACGTCGGGCCGTTCAGGAGGTTTCAGCGACAAAGTGGAAACTCCCTTGCTGAGACTTTGCTTCTAAATTTTCGTATTACCGATAATCTTCTCAATCACTCCACAAGAGCATTCAAATTTTGTGCGTTGATTAATCTCAATGATCCGACGATCACCTTTGATCCGCTCAAGGCCGGCATTAATCCGTCGCGATCCGTTCCTTGTTCGTCCCCGTACCGATACTCTGCTATTTGTCCGTTCCGCGATGTTGAGATCGGAATATTCGGAATAGTGTGTCTTTCCAGGGAAGCCTGTTGACGGCACAGTATTCGCTCGCGTTTCTTAGCGCCATTATGCCACGACAGGAGGAAATATCGCTTGGACGCTGATCTCAGTCTCCCTACGTTGAAGCTTAAAGAGCGAATTATCCGCCACCTGGAAAATCGACAGCGCAAGTTGGGCACGAACGACGCGATTTCTTGGCGTGGAATCTGGATCGAATCTGGAGCGACTGAGGAAGAGTTCCGTAGCGCGATGAGTGCTGCGGCAGAAACAGACATTGTATTCATCGATGCGGATCACGTCCGACTCAGGTCCGCTGTCACATTGCAGCGCAACCTTCTCTCGACAAATATCCCGTCTTCTGAAGAGCTCTGTGGCCGTGTTGGTAATCTGGTTCGCTTGTTTCTGCAATTCGGCAAGAAACAAGCAATCAGCAGCTGACGAGATTCTCCAGGCTTTTAACGCTGCCACATGGTTCGGCTGTCGAGCACATTGTGGGCGCAAAACCGGCGCGAGGTTATTATCACAGATCGCACTCTCGCCTCATACATTTTTCTGTAGAAGCGCACGCTTCACTCTGATTCCTAATTGATGTTTTGCGGCTGGGTAGTTCCATACGGAAGCTAATGGCGGAGATCGGCTCATCGAGTCAGGTTGCCTAACGAGGAGATTTCTTCTTAACGAAAAAACATTCTTCCGGGCTCGCAAGCAGACATAGCGAGCAAATTGCTTTAACTCACATTCTATTTTGTCTTTCTGCGCTTGGTTGGCGTGCGATTGATGGTCCGTTCACAGCTTCTTCTACGGATTCCCGCGCCAGCCGCTCAACCGTGGACATTTTAGTTTGGCGGGAAGCCAGCTTTGACCTAAATAACATCGCTCGTTGTGTAATTGGGTCGCTTCATTCGCCTTTTGCCATGCCTTATCGCTTTTTCGTAGCCATTTCGCCCATCATTTTTGACGAGCCGTATCGAAAGCCGGCTGCGACGTTTTTGGAACTATTTGGTGCCACAATGTGCACCGATATCGTTTGATCTCCGTTTCTGTCGTGATCATTCTCATGGCACGGCCGTTGCGCCAAAGAAGCACACCGAGATCTTTCGTCCTGGGAAATCTTGGGTTTGGCGTTTAATTTGTTTTAAAGGTGAACTGAAAAGCGTTTTCGTTTGTTCCTGGAAATGTTGAGATCGTAAGCGGTCATTTCCGATGGTCATCAGATGAAAAATCAAAACGAACAGCGGAAACTCAAAGCATTAGTGCGCGAGTTGGAGCACGAACTTTCAGAGGGAAAGTCGCAGCTCCAAGGGCTGGGCGAGACTCAAGAACGCCTGCAGCAGGCCGAGCGCATTTGTCACGAGTTGATGGATGAAAATCGCCAGCTCCGAGAAGAAATTACTGATTGGCAGAAACGCGTTGCTGCAAGCGAGCACTATCAAAAAGAAATAAGCATGCTAAGGCAGCAACTCGATGCCTTGCAGATCGAAAATGACTCACTACTTCAGTGCAATCATCGAGTCGAGCAGCAAGTAAATCTACAAGGTGAACCAGACATTTCATCATCGGACAACAATGATTCCGCCGATCTCATGACCAGTCAGAGCGCGAAAGATATCGCTGCTGTTATGCCCTCAGACTTTACCGGCGCGACTCATGCGACCGGCGTTAAGCTCGGCGATCCCGGAGCGAGTTTGCGCAAAACGATAGCTGTTAGCCTACTCCCGACATCAATTCTGCAAAACTGGCGTTTTGGCACGATCGTCGCCATCGCAATTATTGCGATAGCTATGACCGGCATGGGCATCCATATTCTTACAAGCGATTCTCCAAGCACGACGCCGGCACCCACCGAAACTGCTACAGCCCAGGAGCCAGCAACCATTGCTTCACCGGCATCCGTCGCACCGGAGCCACGTGTCCGCGGCACGTTTCAGACCGTTCGTCCAACCCAGGTTTTTAGCGAGCCGAGCGAGGATTCAGCGCTGGTCGCCAACATCGCCAAAGGAGTTCGACTGAACGTAGTGGATTCCAGAGAAGGCTGGCTGGAAATTCGTTCCAAGCACGGGCGGCCGCCAGGATTCATCCGCAGAGACGAAGCGGTAAGAGTCAGCGCGAACTGATGATATACCAAGCCGGGCTGTGTTCGCCGTAAGACTTTACATTCCTCTGAGAATTACTCATCTATGGCGCTAGAGCCTCCGGCTGTACCGCAAGCGAAACAGAACGTCTAGTATTCCTGGCGGCGTTTGAGCTGATCAATCTGTTGTCGCTGCCGCTGAATCTCCGCCTGATTTTGATCGATCTGCTGCTGTTGGCGATATTGAGTTTGTTCTTGTCCCTGCAGTTGATCACCCACCAATGCTCCGGCACCCAACCCTAGCGCGCCCCCAACTGCTGCTCCTGCTGCTGGATGACCCACTGCAGCACCGATTAGACCTCCCGCAGTGGCGCCGCCTAGCGCTCCGATTCCTGCTCCCTTTTCTCTCGTCGATAACGGTGTCGAGCAGCCTGAGTTCACTCCAACCAGAAAAATCGCAACCAGTATGAGAAGTCCTTTTTTGCTTTTCATCATGCCTCCCTTTCTACTGAGCCCAAATGCACGTCGATGCATGGGGGCG
>Ga0075424_100002466_pt1 | contig 16934 bp, 13 predicted proteins | sample SoiMethybrSBSTD3_FD_75301 | JGI IMG/M metagenome (GOLD analysis project Ga0075424, IMG submission 75301) | Bulk soil microbial communities from a Populus tree surrounding site in Tennessee, USA - Soil MetaG P. TD hybrid SBSTD3 | ecosystem: Environmental > Terrestrial > Soil > Tree plantation...
CACACAAGGGACACAAAGGGAACAAAGGACACACAGAAAATAACTCGCCAAGGCCAGAATCATATTCGCGTCGGATCCTTTGTGTCCTTTGTATCCTTCGTGTCCTTTGTGCCACCGCGCAGCGGCGCGCGCTGCCGTCCCGCTGCGTCGAAGTTCTCCGGCGCAAGCCATCGCTCGAATCGCGCTTTCCGCTCGAGCCACTCGGTGTCCAGCATCGAGTACCACGCCGTGTCGCGGTTCCGTCCCTTGATGATCATGTGCTGCCGGAAGACGCCTTCGAACGTGAACCCGAGGCGCAGCGCCGCCGCGCGCGACGGTTCGTTGAGCGCGTTGCACTTCCACTCGTACCGCCGGTACCCGAGATTCTCGAATACGTACTTCGCGAGCAAGTACATCGCCTCCGTTGCGCCGCGCGTCCGCTGAAGAAGCGGCGAGTAGACGATGCTCCCGACCTCGATGACGCGATGCTGCGGATCGATGCGCATCAGCGCGGCGCGTCCCACCGCCGCCCGCGCAACTCGATCGACGATCGCGTAGTAGAGCGGATCGGTCGATGCGGCGATCCTGCGCAGTGCCGCGTCGAACTCCGCCCGGCCTGCGAACGGGCCGTCGAACATGAACGTCCAGAGCGGTTCGTGTCCGGCCCGGCCGATGTTCTCGAACAGCGCGTCGCCGTGCGCCGAGGGATCGATTGGCGTCACGTCGACGTAGCGTCCCGCCAGCGTCACCCGCCGGGGCCGCGTCGCGGGTGCTGCCTTCACCTGCTGATCCGGCTGCCACTCAGGCATACTAATGGACCGTATTCGCGGAAGCAGAACGCATTACGAGCACCTTCGACCGTGACTTCGGGCCGCGACAACGGCGCGGTCCGCCTTCGACCCGAGGAGATACTCCACTGAAGCACCTTTTGGAGGAGACGACATGAGACGAGACGTTGTTGCAGGCGTGCTGATCATCGTTGGCGTCGTCTCGATGACGGCTGCAGCGCGCTACCCATCCCAGGCGCCGCCAGCGGCCCCGCAGGCGCCGCTGCCGGACCTGACGAAAGTCAAGGAGAACCTGTACATCATCGAAGCATCGAGTCCCGTCGATCGCTCGATGTTCACCGGCGGCAACACCGGCGTCTTCATCACCGACACCGGCGTCGTCGTTGTCGACACCAAGCTCGCGAACTACGGTCCCGGCATCATCGCGAAGATCAAGAAAGTCACCAGCAAGCCGGTGACGACGATCATCAACACGCATACGCACGGCGATCACACCGGCAGCAACGAAGGCTTCCCTGCGACCGTCGAGATCATCGCGCACGAGAACACGAAGGCGAACATGATGAAAATGGACGCGTTCAAAGGCGAGAAGGCGAAGTTCCTGCCGAAGCGTACCTACACGGACAAGCTGTCGCTCGGCAGCGGCAAGGACCGCGTCGATCTGTACTACTTCGGGCCCGGTCACACCAACGGCGATACCTTTGTCGTCTATCCGTCGCTCCGCGTGCTGCAGACCGGAGACATGTTCGCGTGGAAGGACGCGCCGTTCCTCGATCGATCGAACGGCGGCAGCGGCGTCGCCTTTCCGCAGACGCTCGCGAAGGCGCTCGCGACGATCAAGGACGTCGATACGGTCATTCCCGGTCATCATCCGGTGACCACATGGAAGGATCTCGAGGAATACCAGCGCTTCAACGCCGATCTCCTGGCGGCGGTGCAGGCGGCGAAGAAAAGCGGCAAGACCGCGGACGACGCGGCAGCGTCGATCAATCTGACGGACAAGTATAAAGGGTACAAATCGGACCGGATGAAGGCCGCCGTGGCGGCGATTTACGAGGAGCTGAAGTAGCCATGACGACACGAGTCCTCGCACTGTGTGTACTGCTCACGGCAACGCTCGGCGCGCAGAACCCGCCGGCGGCGCCCGCCCAACCACCCGCGCAGCCCGATTTCAGCAAGGTCGAGATCAAGACGACGAAGATCGCCGGCAACTTCTACACGCTCGAAGGGCAGGGCGGGACGATCGGCGTGCTCGCGGGGCCCGACGGCGTCTTCATGGTGGACTCGCAGTTCGCGCCGCTGACCGACAAGATCGTTGCCGCGGTGAAGCAGATCTCGCCCTCGCCGATCAAGTACATGGTGAATACCCACGTCCACGGCGATCACACCGGCGGCAACGAGAACCTCGCGAAGCAGGGCGTCACGATTCTGTCGCGCGAAGAGCTGCGAACGCGGCTCGCGAAGACGGCGGCTCCTGCGGCGCTGCCGATGATCACGTACGACGGCCCGGTCACATTCCACATGAACGGCGAGGACGTCCACCTCATTCCGGTCCGCGTCGCACATACCGACGGCGACACGATGGTGCACTTCGCGCGCGCCAACGTCATCATGACCGGCGACTTCTATCGCTCGGTCGGCTATCCGAACATCGATCGCGCGAACGGCGGGACGCTCAAAGGGCTCGTCGACGCGTTGAACGGCGTCATCGCCCTTGCGCAGCCCGACACCAAAGTCATTCCCGGCCACGGCGCCATCGTCGACAAGACGGCGGTCGCGGCGCACCGCGACATGGTGCTCGCGATTCGCGACAAAGTCGCAGCGCTGATCAAGGAAGGGAAGACGCAGGAGCAGGTGCTCGCGGCGAAACCGACGGCCGACTACGACGCGCGCGTTCCGCAATCGGCGCAGACTGCGGATCGGTTCGTGGGTCAGCTTTACGCAGAGTTGAAGACCGCCACCTAATCGCGCTGGACAGGAGCGCGCGAAACGCTCGAGGTACGGCGCATATGCGGCCGTGTTTCGGAATCATGCCGTGCGGCTGGCCCGTGTGACCGGTCTTTGCAAGAGATTGCGCGTGGGCACTGAAAAAGGAAGCGTGAGGGATACGAGCATGAAAAGAGCAGTCATCGGGTGCGTCGTGGCGGTAACGTGCGCCACAACCGCGTTCGCCGCGCTGTCGACAGCCGAGCAGAAGCGGCTGAGTGAGGCGGCGACCGTCATCAGCGAGCTCCGGAGTACCCCGGAAAAGGGCGTCCCGGAAGACCTCTGGAACAAGGCCGAGTGCGTGTCGGTGATTCCGTCCCTGAAGAAAGCGGCGCTCGGGATCGGCGGCGAATACGGCCGAGGCGTGATGAGCTGCCGCACGGGCGACGGGTGGAGTGCGCCACTGTTCCTTCAACTCGCGAAGGGCAGCTGGGGGCTGCAGCTCGGCGCGGAGGAAGTGGACCTCGTGCTGCTGGCCATGAACCGGCGCGGTATCGAGAAGCTGCTCGACAACAACGTGACGCTCGGGGCCGGTGCCTCGGTGGCCGCGGGACCTGTCGGCCGCACGGCGAACGCGTCCACCGACATCGCGATGTCGGCCGAGATGCTCGCCTACTCGCGCGCGCGCGGCGTATTCGCGGGCATAGACATCTCGGGCGGCGTGCTGCGGCCGGATAAGGACGCGAACACCGACGCATACGGCGCGAACGTCAGCCCGCGCGACGTCGTGTTCACGAAGAACGTGAAACCGCCGGAGGCCGCGCGCGATTTCCTCGCGACGCTGAGCAAGCAGGCGCTCGCGACGTCCGGACGCAAGTAGCGCACCCTCTCTAGTGCTGGTCAGTCCGCGTCGCCGCTGGCGCGGACGACCGGCACGTCGACAACGTGTTCCGCGACGAACCAGGCCTGCAGCTCGTTCGTCCGCACGACGCTGCTCACCAGCAGATCGTTCGTGCCATCGTCACCCTTCTCCGACGCAATGCGCGCCATCGTCCGCGCTTCGCGCAGCACGATCTCGTGTGCGTGCAGCAGCCGTGAAATCTGCACCGGCACTTCTTCGCGGCCGCGCGGCACGCGTGGAATGAGCGTGGTCTCCGCGATGTCCGGCGCCATCGCCAGGCTGATCCCGCCGAGGAGTTGAATCCGCTCGGCGATTTCGTCCACGAGCTCATTCTGTTCCTTGTAGTGCCTGTCGAACAGCAGATGCAGCGGATAGAAGGTGTGTCCCGCCACCTGCCAGTGATGCTTCTTGTACATGTCGCGCAGCGTAATCGTGTCCGCGAGGATCTGATTGAGATTCTCGACGCTTTCCTTGCAGACCGTCGCATCGAGCGCGATCGGCATGTGGACCAGATGGCCGAACGGCTGGATTTCGGCGGATGTCTGTTCGGTGACCGGCTTTGCGCGGCGCATGATTTCGTCGACGTCGATGTTCTTGGCCATGAGCGCTCCTTGATCTACCGATTATGGAAACAGGCGCGAGCGGTTTGCAAGAAACCTGCACGCATATTTAAGACGTCGCGCTTTTTGCCCTGTTCTGCGATGCTAGGGAGAGATGACTGCTCCGGCCTATCCCGCTGCACGCGTCGTCGCGCCGAAGGTGCACGCGCATTTCGAACGCCACGTCGCCGACGCGGGTGGACGCGTTGCGGCCGCCGTCGTTCCCGACGTGGAGACGGTCGAAGCGCTGATCGAGGCGGCGTTCTGGGCGAGCCTTCGCCGCGAGGAAGGGTACATTCCCCGGATTTCGCTCGCATTCGTGTCGCCCGACCAGACGAACCATCCATTGCTCTTCGAACGCGCGCTGTCACTCGATCCGGGCGAGCTTGCGCGCGTGGCGCCGGCGGTCGAGCCATCGGGCGTTCACCTCGCGGTGTGGCGGATGACCGACGAGTTGTGCGTGTGGGGGACGACGCGGGAGATTCCGTCTTTCGCCGTCGTCGTCGAGGTTGCGGCGCCGGGATTGATCGTCGTCAAGCATCATCGCGGTGAAGAGGCGGGGAAATACACCAACGTGGCGGTGATCGAGGGCGATCGCGTGAAAGTGATCGACGAGAACGCGACCAGCCTTCCGGACTGCCCAGAGCTGCTCTCGTCGCTGCTCGGGTTCGAGTCGCCGACCTCGTGGCTCGATTCGCTGAACGTCCTCGTGCAGCTCGCCGTCGCGATACGCGCTCACCGACGCGGCGGAGCGCTGCTCGTCGTGCCGCCCGGCAGCGACGCCTGGCGGCAGTCGGTCGTGCACCCGATCGCCTACGCGGCCGTCCCTCCGTTCGCCGAGCTCGCACAGCTGTGCCGCCTTCCCGTCGAACAGCGCCGCGAGCAGGAGTGGCAGGACGCGGTGCGCCGCTCCGTCGAAGCCGTAGCGGGCCTGACCGCCGTCGACGGCGCCACGGTGATGACGTCCGACTACGAGGTGCTCGCGTTCGGCGTGAAGATCGCGCGCAAGAAAGGATCGCCGCAGGTCGAGCACGTGGTGCTGACCGAGCCGGTGGAAGGAGACGTGCCAGCGGACCTGCATCCGTCTCAGCTTGGCGGCACGCGACATCTGTCAGCCGCGCAGTTCGTGCAGGATCAGCGCGACGCGATCGCTCTGGTCGCGTCGCAGGACGGACGCTTCACCGTCTTCGCATGGTCTCCGTGCGAGGATCGCGTGCACGCGCATCGCGTCGAAACGCTGCTCCTCTGATCGGGTCAGAGGTCGAGTTCGCGCGCGATGAGCTCGTACGATCGTTTTCTCGCCTCGTGATCGTACGTGATCGTGACGATCATCACTTCGTCGGCGGCGTATTCCTGCGCCAGCGCCTCCATTTCGCGCCGGACGGTCTGCGGCGAGCCGAGGATCCAGCGCCGGCGCCGCGTGATTGGCTCCGTCGCCGAACCGTATTGTTCGAAGAACCGGAGCGCCGTTTCGACCGGCGGCACCGGAATCATCTCGCCCTGCAGCATCATCGTGAACGCCATCCGCGCGCTCGATGCGAGCGCTCGTGCCTCCTCGTCCGTGTCGGCGCACAACACCCACGCCGCGACGATGACATACGGCGTCGACAGCGTAGAGGACGGCGTGAATTCGGTTCGGTAGCGCGCGACGATGTCGGCGCCGGTCGGGGTGATGAAGTCGGCGAACGCGTACGGCAGCCCCATCTGCGCGGCCCAGATGCCGCTCTGCGGCGACGATCCGAGCAGCCACGGCTCGGGACGGTACGGCAGTCCCGGCAGCGTCGCGAGCCGCGCGAAGCGGTGGCCGGCCGGCAATCCATCACGCACGTACGCGACGAGCTCGGTGAGCTGTTCAGGGAAATCGTCAGGCGCGGCGTGACGTTTGTCGCGCTGCAGCGCGAAGGTGGTCATCGGATCGGTGCCGGGCGCCCGGCCGACGGCGAGATCCACGCGGCCGACGAACAGACCCGCGAGCATGCTGAACGTTTCCGCAACCTTCAGCGGACTGTAGTGCGGCAGCATCACGCCTCCGCTGCCGACGCGGATCCGCGGCGTCGCGCAGGCGATGGCTGGAATCAGCGCCTCGGGGCTCGCGCACGCGAGCATCGGCGTGCCGTGATGCTCGGCGACCCAGTACCGGTGATAGCCGAGCCGATCGGTGTGCTTCGCAAGATCGACCGAATTGTGGAGTGCGCCCGCGCCGGTCGATCCCTGCGCGATCGGCGACTGATCGAGCACGCTGCACCGCATCGAGCGAGTGTACGCGTGCCGCGTGCCGCGCGATCTCGTTTATCGCGACGCGTTCTCGGCGTCGGTGATCGCTCGGCGCACCTCGTCGAGGTGCTGGCGGTACAGCGGTTCGCGCGGGTTCATCGCCACGGCGCGTTCGAGTTCATGCGATGCGGTGCGGAAGCGGCCGCTCTTGTAGTACGCCCATCCGAGCGCGTCGTGCGGTTCGGGATCGTCGGGCAGCTTCGTGCCCGCGATCTCGGCGAGATGAATGGCCGATTCCGCCTTCGACTCGTCGCCGGCGTACATGCGCGCGAGGTTCAGCGCGGCAATCGGCTCCGTTGGATCGAGCGTCAGCGCCTGTTCGTACGCGGCTCGAGCCTCCGCGGCGCGTCCGGAATCCTGCAGGACCGTGCCGAGCGCCGAGCGTGCGGCCGCGGATTGCGGCGCCTTCGCGACCAGCGCTTCGAGCGTGCTTTGCGCGTGCGCGAGGTCTCCGCGCGCCACAAAGATCCGAGCCAGCATCGCGCCCGGTTCGAACGACGCCGGATCCCTCGAAACGGCGCGCTTCAGGTATTGCTCGGCGGCCGCCGAATCACCTGCGGCGGTGGCCGCTTTCGCGGCGAGCAACAGCGCGTCGACGGAGTTGGGCGCGGTCGACAGCGCGCGTGCCGCACGCGTGCGTGCCGAGACCACATCGCCGCGTTCGAGATCGAGCGACCCGAGCAGCGTGGCCGCTTCAGCCGACTGACCTCTCGATTCGAGGTCGGCCAGCTCGCTGCGCGCGCGATCGGTCTGGCCGTCGGCGATGAGTGCGCGCGCGTAGGTGAGTCGCGCGGGCACCGCCGGTCCTGCCGCAGCGGCGAGCTCCATCGCGTCGAGAGGATGCCCCGCCGCGAGCCTCGTCCTCGCAAGCTGCAGCCTCGCGTCCGCGGCGTTTGGATTCTGACGCAGGATTTCCCGAAACGCGTGCTCGGCCTCATCGAGGTTGCCGCGATCGAGCTCGATCGTGCCGATCACATGCTGCGCGGACGTCTGACGTCGATCCAGCTCCAGCGCCGCGCGCGCGGATCGCAGTGCGTCGTCAGGTTTGCCCTCGCTCAAGAGCAGTCGGGCGTCGAGCGCATAGGCTTCCGCGTTCGGCCGTTTCTTCATGATCGGATCGAGCATGCGCCGCGCCGTATCGCGCGATCCGGATTCGTACTCGATCGCGGCGAGCCGCACTCGGGCCGACTGGGCGTCCGGCGAGTTCTTCGGCATGGCCTCGAGCAGGGCGCGCGCATCGGCGCGACGACCTTGCGCCACGTAGAAGTCGGCGAGCGCGAGCGTCGATCGGAGTTTCTGATGCGCAACCGCTGCGGCAGCTTTCAGGTAAGGTTCGGCGTCCGCCGGGCGGCCGAGTGAGAGGTAGAAGGACGCGAGCGCCCGATTCGCGAGCTCGTCGGCCGGCTTCGCGTCGTGCGCCGTGCGAAGTTCGGCTTCGGCCTCGGCGGTTCGGCCGGACGTCGACAAGAAATCGGCGAGCGCCGCGTGTGCCTCGACCGATTCCGGGTGTGCGCCGACGGCCATGCGATAGGCGGCCTCCGCGCCTTCCCGATCGCCCGACCCGACCTTCACGTCGCCGAGCGCCATCAGCACGTCGGCGCGCGGCGCGATGGCGATGGCCGTCTGGAACGCGCCGATCGCTTCGGACGTGCGACGCAGTCTGGTGAATGCGCGGCCGGCCAGCAGCATCGCGTCGACGTTGCGCGGTTCGCGCTCGAGCGCCTGTTCCGCGCGCGTTTCGGCTTCGTTATACATTCCGGCGGCGAGCAGCAGCTGTCCTGCGCCGAGATATGAGGCGACGTTCGACGAGTCGAGCTCGATCGCGTTTGCGTACGCCCGATACGCCTCGTCGGCGTTGCCGGCTGCCGTGTAGGCATCGCCAAGCTTGCGATAGCCCTCCGCCCATGTCGGCGCGTGCTTCACCGCGTTCCGGTACTCGATGGCGGCGGCATCGGGGCGCCCGGCCTTGGCGTACTCGTCGCCGCGCGCCGCGGCGCGCTTCGCCTGGTCCGCGCCCGAAGCGCACGCGAGGGCGGCCGCCGCCGCGACGATCGTGAGCGTCATCCGCACAAACATGATCAGCTCCACAGGTGCGACAGATAGGGCATCACATCGCGCGCGAAGGAGACGGCGCGACGCTCGGCGCTGTCGAGTGAACTCGTGACCGGCACGACGATGCGCACGAGAGCGGCGTCGCTGCGGCCGAACCGAACGCTGTCGTGCAGCAGCCAGAGTCTGCTCGACACCTCGCCGGCGAGCATGCGGCCGTGCACGGCGTACCAATAAAGGACCAGGGCGCGATCGCGGTTCTTCCGCACGACCATGCGCCGTGCGGTTCCGCCGGTCATGTCGACCACGCCGACGTCCACCGGTTCCCAGCCGGTGCCGGGCAGGCAATGGAGCGGAGAGTGAATGCTGACGCCGGGTTTCTGCTCGCTGTAAAACGCGACGTACAGTCCGACCGCCGCCGGCGCGCCCGCCCTGCTGGTGTACGTGCGGTTCAAGAGCGCATCCGCCGACAGCACGGCGAGCGTATCGCGATCGGGCGGAGGATCGTCGCGTCCGGTCCACCCCGCGACGGCGTACGGCAAACGCGACACGTCGATCACGATTGGATGCACCCTGCGTGCGGCGTGCGCGAGGAGACCGGTCGTGGCGAGGATGATGACGACGACCAGCGCGCGCCGCGTCATACGCCGACCGCCTCAGGTGCGCGCACCGTGCGCGACTCGCCGGACGCTCTCGTGATCACGCGCGCGAGCTGCACGAGCACGAACGTCGCCACCGCAAATGTGATCCAGCCGGTGATGGTGTGCCAGCGTCCCGACGCCATCTGCGGACCCCACGTCTCACACGCGACGCCGGTGGCGGCGATGCGAATGCCGTTGGCGACGATGGCGACTGGAACGGCAAGCGATACGATCGCCGCTCGGCGCGGAGTCGAACGGTCCGACGCCCACGCGAGCACGGTGCCTACCGCGAGCAGCGACACGAGCGATCGCAATCCGCTGCACGCCTCTGCGACCTGCAGCGTCGTCGACGGCAGCTCGAGAACGTTGCCGTCGCGAAAGACAGGAAACGCCGCGGCCGCGAGCGTAGCTTCCGCGATCCGCGACGCCACGAGCTGCAGCGGAAGCGTGATCGCGTTGACGACGAGCGTCGGCGGCGGAATCGCCATCAACAGAAACGCGAGCGGCGCGATCATCGTGCGCGCTGCGCCCGCGCCCGCGACATACCAGAGCGATCCTGCGAGGACGGCCACCGCAGACAGCCGCGTGATGAACACGTCGGCCCCGAGGACGCCCGCGAGGTACATGAGGACGCCGAGAACGAGCAGCGCGAGGCCGCCTTGTTTGCGATCGCTCGATCGCGCCGCGAGAAGAAAGAGATGCCGCCGCTTCCACGCGACCGTTGCCGCGACCGTCACGAGCAACAGGCCGTAAGACGCGTCGGGGCTCGACGCCCATTCGGACGCGAGCCCCATTCCTGTGTTCGCATAGAGCGTCGCCGCGAGGAGCACGACGCCGATCGCGAGCGCGACGGTCATCGATCAGACACGACGACGGCGACGAAGCACGCCGGCGATGCCGAGCAGGCCAGTGCCGAGAAGCGCGAAAGTGCCAGGCTCCGGCGTCGTTGCGAGTCCGCCGCCGACGCTCGGAATAACTCCGCCGCCGGGACCAAGCGTGCCACTGGTCGGATCAGGCGCGCCCGCAAGAACGCCAACCGGCAGGTTGAAATCGTTGAAGCCACTCGTCGGCAGCGGTGTCGCCGCGGTGGTCGGCGGGAGAGATGGCGCGGGCGGTGCGCCCGGACGACCGGGTCGCGAGGGCGCGCGTGGCGGGGCAGCCGGCCGCGGACTGGATGGCTGTCGCGCGGGTTTCTCCGTGTGCACAACGGCCGTGGTGGCGCTCGTTTCGTGGCGGCGTGAATTCAACGCCATCAGCCGCCAGAGACCGCCCATCGACACCGACGGCGCAGATCCGCTGCCGCTCGTCATGCGGCTGAGACCTTTCGCGTTTCCCCACGGCGCAAACTGCGAGCGACCGCTGGTGTTCGTCTTTCCGATCGCGGACGACTCGGTCCGGCCGAGCGGCACGGACGCGAGAGCCTGACCGTCGATCGCGCTCGACGAGTGGTCGTTCTGCGCACGCACCCAGTCGGGCTTCGCGCTGGGAACGTCAGTTGCGGTGGCGGTCTGAGTCGCGTCGGCGTGCTGCGAGGTGGGGCAGAGGCACGCGTCGATCGGCGTCCACCGGTTCAGCTTGTACGCGGCTGCTACGCCGGCGATAGCGAGGGTCGCGGCGACGACCAGCATCGCGCGAAGTCGAGTCGAATGTAACACGTGGATCTCTCCTCACGCGCCGCACCTGCAGGGAGACTGCCAAATGTCGAGGTTTTTGCGATCGCCGGGAAGTACCGCCATTGTCGCGAGATACGGCTGCCTCAAAATCGATTGATATCCGCCAATGTTTTCCTGACGGAAGCCGTTTACTGTTCGTTGGCAGCGGGGGTCACACGTCGCCGCAACGCGGCTCAGCCGTTCCCTTTGCGTCCTTTGCGTCCTTTGCGTTCTCTACGCATTAGAAACTGAAGAACACGAGCAGATCGATGCCGGCCCGCTCGATGCGGCGGAACGGCGAGCGCGTGTTCAGCGACTGCGCGTCGGAGAACGTCGCGCGCAGGCGAAGCAATCGCGACAGGTAGTACTCGATGGTCGCTTCGTCGTACGGCTCCTGACCGAACGTGCGGCTGAACCGTGCGACGAGGCCGGGCGCGATTTCTTCGCCGACCGTCACGCGCGGGCCGGTTCCGATGTCGCCGGCCGGCTCGAGCTCGAGGATATCGAGGCCGAGATCGGTTTGAATGGCCTGCACGATCGGCGTCGCGAGAAATCCTGCCGCAAGCGCGCCGGCGCGGACGACGAGCTCCTGCTGCTGCGCGCTCGACAGCTGATTGGTCGACGTGTTGAACACGATGAGCGACAGGATGTCCGATTCGTCGAGCGGAGGCGTGCTCGACAGGTGCAGCTCGGGCTGCTGCAGCGGACCGATGATGCTGACGCGCGCCTGAACGCCGGAGATGTCGCGCGTCACGCTGATATAGAGCTCGGGATTCAGATCGCCGCGGAAGATGACCGAGCTCGTTGGAACGACGTCGAAGCGGCGTCCCTGAAACGCGTACGTTCCGGTGAGCGAGTCCAGGGCGCCTGTCACATACAGCAGCTGTTCGGAATCCTTATACAGATACAGGTCGCCGAACACGCGCAGCGACACTTCGCCCAGGCCAATCGGGGTCCCCGGTGAGATCTGCACGTTCGCACCTGACAGGCGCAGCGTGCCCGGGATGTGAAGCGAGATGTCCAGCCCGAGCCGGTCCCAGGGGTTCAGCGCGGCGACCGCGTCGAGCTGTGTGAGCGGCGCCTGTTCGGTCGCGTACGGCTGGAACAGCGTGCGCTCGAGGATCTCGTCGACCTTCACGTCGCTTCCGCTGACGATCGTGATGTCGCCGGCAATCCGCGGCTTCTCGAAGCGGCCGCGGATGCGCAGCTGCAGGTCGGCTTCGACGCGTCCGAGCTGATTGCGCATCAGCTCGAACTTCCTGCCCGTCGCGTCGATCTCCACGTCGCCCACCTGGAGTTCGTGCGTGCCGAGGCTGCCACGCACGTCGAGCGAGTGACCGTCGACGTCGTCGAAGTGCAGCGTTTCGACGGTGATGCGATCGCGCGCGAGGCGGAACGATCCGCGCACGTTCCTGTAGGCGGCGCCGGTCGCGGCGATGAGGAACGCGGCGTTCTGGATGTCGACCGAGCCGGCGAAATGCGGATCGCGGCTCGTGCCGATGGTTCGCACGTCGAGCTGAATCGTGCCGCTCACTTTCGTGATGACGTCGGTGACGCCTTCGATGAGGCCCAGGTTCACGGCGCTCGACTTCAACGCGACGTCGATCGGTTGTTCGGGCAGGTCTCGTCTGAACAGGCCGAGCGGGACGGTGCCGGTTGCCGTCAGCCAGACGCCGGCCGATTGATCCAGCCGGACATCGACGGTGAACATCCGGTTCGAGTAGTCGACGCGGCCGGCAAACTTGTCATACGTGACGCGCTCCACGCGGCCGTTCACGATCGAGAACGTGCCGGTGACCAGCGGCAGGTCGCTCGTGCCGCGGATTGTCATGTTCGCATCGAGCACGCCGCCGTAGCGCGTCGGCCGCTCGAACGCACCCTGCAGCGTTTCGAGGAAGACGTGCTGCGCGTTCACGCGCAGCTCGCCGCCGCCGCGAGGGCGCCACGTTCCGGCAATCACGAGGCGCTCGTCTCCGCTTCCGCCGACCAGCTCCATCGCGCTCACCGAGACGCTGTCGTCGGTCCAGCTGACGGTCGGCCGCGCCGCGCTCGTGTTGACGCGCCACGGAGATTTTCCGAGCGACACAGTGAGATCCTCGACCTCGGCGCGCCGTTCGTCGGTGTGAAGCGCCACGGTGCCGGCGAGCGCGCCGGTGCGGCCTTCCGCCTGCGTGACCTGCACGTCGAATCCGAGCCGCTGGTCATCGAGTGAGACGGTTCCCGACGCCTCGCGGATGGGTTGACCGAACGCGGCGAGCATAGTCCCGTTTCCAGTGATGCGAGCGGATGCGTGCGACGGCACGTCAGCCGGTACCGTTGCGTCGTAGTGGCCTTCGAACGTGAGGGCGGTGACGCCGAACGCATCGAGCTGACTGATGTTGGCATCGCCGACGGCGTGAAGCGCGTTGGACGGGCCGCTGACGCGTCCGGTCGTCGAAATCATTCCAGAGGCATCGCGATTCGTGAGAGGCCGGAGCGCGGCTAGATCGAGCTCGGTGATCTCGTACGAGACATCGGTCGCGGGCGGATCCGCAAACGACACGCTTCCCGATGCGCGACCGCTAATCGCCTGCCCCTGCACTTCGAGCGCAGACACCGTCAGCGTGGAGGCGCGCAGGGCCGCCTCGACGCGGCCGCCGTCGATTTGTATTTTGCGCACGGTCGACGGCTGCACCGTCATGCTGCCGGCGATGTCGTAATCGTCCAGCGTCGTTTTGTCCGCAACCAGAAGATCGCGCACCGTCGCCGTCACGCGTCCGGTTCCGGTGAGCGACGACTCGAACCGCGCATCGGCGAACGGAATCGAGGGATCGATCGACGTCAGCCTGCCGTTGTACGACGCGCGCAGCGTTCCCGCCGCGATGTCGATCGACACCTCCGCGTCGGTGAGTTCGCCGTGAAACAGGTTCGCGCGCGAAAGATGACCGCCGCCGGTCAGCGACAGCGTCGCGCTGTCGGTGCCCGAAACGTCCACGCGGAAGTGACCCGACACGGTGCCGGCGTACCGCGGATCCTGCAGCCACTTCACCTCGAGTCCCTCGCCGAGCCGACCGGGATTCAAGCCATCGACGTCGCCGTCGCCCGTGAAATGCAGCGGCTTCCGGGATGTGTCCACCGATCCGACCGTCCCCGCGCCAATCGTCGCGCCGAGAAACTCCGAGCGCGCGAACCTCGCGTTGCCGGCGATGTAGGCATTCGCGAACTGGCCGGTAACGTCGTAGTCGAACGTCAGCAGGCTCTCGACATGCGGAACGGGAATCGGTTTCGGCAGGCGTCGAAGATCGATCCCGGTCGTCGTACCGCGGAACCGGAACGGAAAGGGATCGTCGAGCCCGATCGATGAGTCCGCAGTGGTCACGCGCGCGCCGTACGCGACGGCCGTCGCTTGCGAGACGAGGGCATCGGTCGACGTGAGCTGGCCGCGCGCATGAACGTTGTCGGCGGCGTAGTCCATGTACATCGCGTGCGCGCCGTCGAATCTGTACGAACCGCGCGGGAAGTGTCCGCCAAGCTGCAGGTCGAGATTGAACACCACGTGTCCCGTGATGTCGGACGGACGATCGGGACGATTGATCCAGCGCGCGAGGTTCAGCCGCTGGACGTCGACCTCGCCGTTGCCGTGCCACCCGGGCACGCTCGTGTCCAGCGTGAATCGGCCGGCGATCGCGCCGCCCGTGCCTGCGAGGCGCAGCTCGGTCGAAAGCTGGGCGGTCGGACCTTTGAGCGACGTCTCGAACGACGCTTCGACAGCGATGTTCTTCAGGCCGCGCAGCACGCCGGACCACTCCTGGAATGCAAACCGATCGGCGCCGACGTGAAGGTCGAGCTGGGTCGGTTTGACCTCCGTGTTGATGACGCCGTCGAGCGTGAAGGCCGATCGCGGAGTGTCGACCGCGAGTCGATTGAAGAACCAGCCGGTCGGACCGCGGCCGAACACGCCGGCCAGCCGCGTCACGGTCAACTCCGGCTCGCTGCCGATCCACGACACGCGATCGAACGACAGCTGCCATCGGACGGGGTAGTAGCGGAACGACAGTGCCGCATTCAATGACGCGAAGTGCGTCGGCACGTGCGCGGCGCCAAAGTCGAGCGGATCGCGCAGCTGCACGTCGCCGTCGACGACCTCGATCGCCTGCACTTCGATGGGCCGGTTCGGTCCTCTGCGTTCCTGTTCGCGTGATTCAGCCCTGATGAGCGCGCCGAGATCCCAGCGGCCGTCCGGCTGTTTCGCTCCGACGATGCGCGGGCGCGTCAGACGAACGCGCCGGATGACCGTACCGCGATCGACGAGCTCGCGGATGCTGTAACTCAGGGCGATCTCGTCGATCGCTATCAGCGTGCGGCCCTCGCGCGACAGACGAACGTCGCCGAGCTGAATGCCGCGCACGAGCGACCCTTCGAGCCGCCCGATCGCGAGCGTCGCCGTCAGATACTGATTCGCCTGGCTGACGATCAACTCGCGAATGCGGTTCTTCGCCCAACCGGTTTCGATCGCGGTGAGTCCCAGGCCGATCGCAATCAGGATGATGACGATGAGGCCGACGAGCGCTTTCGCGAACGCTCTCAGGACCGATCGAAGCCGCCTCACGTATAAGAATGGTATCAGTCGATGTGCCGCAGCCCGTCGGCAGCGGCGGAGTTACTCGCAGTAGTGGCGAACCAGCTCGAGCAATCGATCGAAGTCGAGCGGCTTTTTGAGGAAGGCGGCGGCGTCGAGGTCGGCGGCGCGCGCCTGATCGAGCGCCGACAGCACGATGACCGGCACGTCCGCCAGGTTGGGATCGGCCTGCTGGTGGCGCCGGAACTCCCACCCGTCCATCACGGGCATCATCAGGTCGAGGAGGATCACCTGAGGCGCATCCGTGCCTCCGAGGTACTTGAGCGCCTCCCGTCCGTTTGCGACCGCGGCCGCACGAAAGCCTTCCAGCGTGAGCAGCTGCGCCATCATCTCGCGCAGGTCCGCATCGTCTTCGACGATGAGGATCGGGCAGTCCGTCGCCGTTTTCTGTGAGCCGCGGTCGTCAGAGCTTCCAGGATTGGTCGGGGTCGAATCGTCGAGCGCCTTGAGGGCCACGGCTGGCGGCGGTGTCAGCAACGAATACGCCATGTCCATGAAAGGTGGAGACAGTGTAAGCTCTACGCACGTTGCGCCAGTTATCGGCTCGGCGGCCGGCCGATTATAGCGAGGAGTCGACCCCGTCGTCTCCTTCTCGCGGCGACGCGTTCGCTGCGTCGCGCGTGCCGCTCGAGGCTGTGGCGCTCGGTGCGCTCGCCGCGCTTCTTGTCTTTATCGTTGTGTTCTGGCGGCTTGGGTCGCCGACATTCTGGGACCCGGACGAAGCCCACTACGCAGAAACATCGCGCGAGTTGATCGTCAGCGGTGACTTGTGGGCGCCGCAGTACAACGAGCAGCCGTTCTTCGACAAGCCGGTTCTCTTCCATCTCCTGCAAGGCGCGGCGATGTTCGCGTTCGGCGCCAACGAATTCGCCGCGCGGATTGTGCCTGCTCTCAATGCACTTGCGCTCATCGCTTTCACAGTGTGGCTCGGGTGCATCACCGTTTCCGTGCCGGTTGGCGTCATCGCCGGACTGCTGCTCGCCGCCAGTCCGGGTGTGTTCGCGCTCTCTCGATACGCGATCCTCGACACCACGTTCACCGCGCTCGTATTCGGCGGCGCCGCGCTTCTGACCGTGGCCGCGCTGCGCGATCGACCACGGCTGCAGTGGCCGGGCTACGTCGCCATCGCGCTCGCCGTGTTGACGAAAGGTCCGCTCGCGCTCGTGCTCTGCGGTCTCACGCTCGTGCTTGCGTGCGCCGCGTCGGCCGATGCCAGGCGCCGACTGCTGTCGCTCAGGTGGATTGCCGGTCTCGGCCTCGTTATCGCGTTGTCAGCACCCTGGTTCGGTTACATGTTCCTGCGCTTCCGGAACGACTTCGTGAACGGGTACGTGCTGGACGAGAACGTGCGTCTCTACGCGACCAATCGGTTCGCGAATCAACCCGGACTGTGGTTCTACTTTCAGATTCTCGCGGCGGGTCTCCTGCCGTGGACCGGTCTGCTCGTCGGCCGCCTGCTCGACGACGTCCGCGCTGCGATCCGGCGCGAACGGATCGACACGCTCGA
>Ga0075424_100002467_pt1 | contig 16934 bp, 15 predicted proteins | sample SoiMethybrSBSTD3_FD_75301 | JGI IMG/M metagenome (GOLD analysis project Ga0075424, IMG submission 75301) | Bulk soil microbial communities from a Populus tree surrounding site in Tennessee, USA - Soil MetaG P. TD hybrid SBSTD3 | ecosystem: Environmental > Terrestrial > Soil > Tree plantation...
CTGCGCCATTTCCACGGCCCGTCGCAGTCTGGCTTCCTCGATTTGCAGTGACGGAGCGTTCGCGATCGCGCGGTTGCGCTCGTAGAACCGCTGTAAGGCGAGCTCGGCGTCGGACAGCTCTCGTTGGGCATCGGTTGCGCGCTGCGACGTGAAGGTGCGCTCGGCGGCCGCCCGTGCCTGCCGTAACGCAATGTTGGCTTCGTTGAGGGCGGTCAGCGTGCTCTCCGCCAGCGCTTTGGCCAGGGCGGGGGTGCGAGCCTCAATGCTAAAGCGCACGACACCGGTGCGGATATTGACGTCGACAGTGAGCTGCCGGCGCAGCTTTCGAACGGTGCGGAATTCGCGCCATCCGGCAGGTTCCCCATCGTATCCGTAGATCGCGGCGAGCGGCGCCGCACCGGTCTGCCACGGGTACGCGGCGGCGGCGACGCGGCGCAATATGGCGTCGGTTGTCAGTAGATCGGCGAACAGCTGCGCGTTGTTCTGCGTGGCGACGTTGAGACCGCCGATTTGGGAGGCCAGTCCCGCCAGGGCTCCGCTGATTTGTGGCGTCGGAGCCGACTCGGCCTGAAACGCGCTGCTCGAGCGGTAGTACGACGGGAGCAGCAGCGCCGTGGCGCCGCCGGCGACGGCGCCGAGCAGGGCCAGGCCGATGGTGAAGCGCCAATGCCGGGCGAGATCGCGGAGCACGCGGTCGCCGAAATCGAACCAGTCTGACGGAGGTGGAGATGTCACGGTACGCCCGGTGGCGGGACGTAGGAGCGCCACCGATCTGCGACCGTCTTGAAGAAAGAGTCTCCCGACTGCACGAACAACGCATCGGCCAGCTGCACGTGGAAATTATGATACCAGCGCGTGTTCAACCCCTGGGTCCTCGAGTAGAGAGTCCACGAGCCGGTATCATAGAACGGCGTGTAATACTTCATGGCGTGGAGCCCGCGTTCATACACGCGCTGGACCTCGGGATCGTGGGTGACGCTACTGAGGTAGCCCACCTGCAGCAGAGCCTCGGCGGCGCCGTTCCACACCTGGACTACCGGGTGGAACTCCTCGAACCAATACCCTTGACTCGTATCCGGGAGCAGCACCCCGCCTTGATCCCAGGGAACCATCAACGATCGAAACGTCGTCATGGCGCGGTCACGCCACACGTAATCACCGGTGCGCAGGTAGCACTGGGCGAACAGCATCATGGAACTGGCCTGTGCCATACCTGAGATCCAGGGCGCCTGGACGCCGATCCCGCCAGACGTCCAGGGAAACTCGTACTCCCACACTGGATACTGCACCGTTTCGTGAGTCCGCCATAAGCCGTATCGCCACAGCTGCTGTGAGACACCGAGAAGAGAGTCGATCGGCACGTTCGTTCTCGGGAGGATCCCTGCGATGAGTTGACTCGTCTCCACCGGTTGAAAGTAGATCCCGATGTTCGCGTACAGGTGCCAGGAGAGAAACGGCGTGCTGGTCGGCGAGGAGCGCGGTCCAACCGTTGGCAACGTCCCGCGGACGAACTCGAGCGTTACCGCCACCTGATCCATCATGCGGTGAAAACGGGCGCTGTCGGAAAACAGGCCGCCGGCGTAAAACGTCCCGATGCCTCCGAGTGCGCGCGTCATGTACAGGGCATTGGTCAGGCTCTGAGCAGACGAATCGGCTCGGAGCGAGTCTCGTACCCGCTCGGCGGACTTGAGGAGGGCGATCGAACCGTCTCGGTCCTCCTGGGTGATCGTCTTTTGGAAGTGCAGGCAAACGGGCACACTGTCGGGGGTCGTCAGTCGGCCCGGCTCGCACGCGAGACGGGGATCAATCGCGAATGCGTCAAGACACGCCAACACGATCACGCAGGAGCCCAGTCCCGCAACGGCGCGCCTACGCACTAAGCACTCACAGTTTTGTGGCCACGACGGCGATCGTCACTACACTCGCCAGGATCTGTGCGAGCGCGCCGAACAGGGCGACATAATCCGTGCGCCTCGCGCTGGGATCCTCTGCCGGCACCAGCACTTCTGAGCCGGGGCCCGGCTTCGGCTCGCCCCCAAACACTCCATGCCGGCGCGTGCGCACCTCGCCGTTGGCGAAGCGTACGCTCACCGCACCCTTATCGGCATGCTGGGCAAATCCACCCGCGGCGCTGAGGTAGTAGCTGATGCTCGCGCCGCGGCGCCACAACACGCTCCCCGGCGAGTTGACGGCTCCGCTCACCTTCACGCTGGGCTGATACTCCGGCACCTGGATCGAATCACCTGGCTGCAGGATCAGATTGGCCGTCGATTGCGTGTCTCGCAACGCCTGTGCCAGGTCGACGTTGATGCGTCCCACCTCGTTCTGCTGGCGCACGAACCGGATGCCTGCGCCGTAGGCCTGTGCGGTGAGCCCGCCGGCGCGGGCGATGACGTCGGAAAGGCGCTCGCCCTTCGTCCGCAGGGAATACACGCCGGGATACTTCACTTCCCCCGTCACGGAGACAGTACGCTGGTAGTCGAAATCCGGCTGCCGCAGAATCAGCACATTGTCGAATGGCTCGAGGGCGACATCCGGGGCGCCACTGGCGGGGAAGGCCAGCCCTGGCGGTCCCACGTAGCGGCCGAGGGAGTCCCGGTCCATGAGGTACGTGGAATCGAGCGAGACGCGGATCGTGGTGGCGAGCTGACCCGCCGAACGGTCCGTGGGGAGCCGGGCGATCTCCGCTTCCTTGAGATAGGCCCCGACGCGCGGGCCGCGGGCGAGCAGCATGACCTCGCGTAGCGTCATCCCAGCATGCCAAGGGAACACGCCGGGTTTGTTGACCATACCGGCGATCGCGACCGTGTACTGGGAGTCTGCCGGCGGCAGGGAATCCACCGCGACCGAATCGCCGTCGACCAGCGCGATCGGTGGGACCGCCACGCCGTTGACGCCGCCGGTATCCGCGGCCACGAGCCCGACATCCACAGACGCCCGGGAAGGAGCCGGGGGTCGTCGCTCGGCGGCCGGGAGCAAGCGGTGTATGGTCACCCGTTGTAGCGCGGCGTTAGGACGAAATCCCCCAGCTGCCAGAAGCAGGTCGCGCAGTGTCTCCCCGGTCCGGATCGCATAGATCGCGGGCCGGCTCACCGCTCCCGTGACCTGTGCCCGCAGACCGTGTGGCGGCACGAACACCACGTCGCCGGTTTCGAGCCGGATGTCGTGCTTCGTGTCCCCGCTCAGCAGATAGTCGTAGAGATCGAGTGTGCTGATCGGCTGCGCGTTGCGGCGCACGGTAATCTGACGCATGTCCGCGCGCTCCGTGATCCCGCCGGCGGCGTACAGTGCGGTGAGCACCGTGCCGAGCGAGCTGATCTGATAGGCGCCTGGTTGGGTGACTTCTCCGGTAACATAGACCTGATTGGCCCGGACGTTGGCCACCGAAACGTCGAAGTGAGTCGTGGGGCTGTTGCGCCGGACCCCGGAATACACGCGACCCAGACGCGTGAACAGCACATCGCGCAGCTGGTCCAGCGTGAGATTGGACACGTATACCTGGCCGACCTGGGGAATCAACACGAACCCTTCCCGTGTCACGGGCAACGTGTGCGTCAGCTCCACGTCTCCCGTGAGGATCAACACCACCTGGTCGCCGGGCCCGAGGTGATAGTCCGGAGGCACCGGTCCCGCCAGGAGCGGCAGGAATTGGGTTGTGGTTCGCTTGAACGCATCGACACCGAACACCAGACTAGTCGACTCAGCCTTGGCCCTAGCCGTCACAGCACGCACGAACCCGGTATCAATAGGCAAGTTAGTGAGCGTGACACTGATCGGTTGCAGTCCGATCGCCTGGACGGCGGCCACCTGATCGACCGAGATGACCGGCGGTGGGGCGCCGGGCGTTTCCGCCGTCAGGTATGGATCGAGCATCGTCGGCGGGTAGCCCGACGTCTGGAGCCGAGCGCGGATCTGATCGGGGGTCATGCCCGACTGGAGAATCCGGTTGCGGATCTGCGTCGCGAGCCCCGGGTTCTGTTGCAGCGCCTGTTGCAGCGCCTGCTGGGCCTGGGAGGGCGACGGCAGGGCTGGGTTCTGAGCTTCGGCGGCCCGCGCCGACAGAAGCAGCGCCGCCACGCCAACGATTAGGGCGAGTGGGGAGCGGGGAACGGTCGTTACGGGGGTCATGTGAGCGCCTAAGATGCCTCGTAACTTGCCGAAAGACAAGGTGTTATGTTCTCTAAAGGAAGGTTCGATACACCTCCGCCGTCTGGTCGGCGGCTCGCCGCCAGGTGAAGCCTTCGGCGCGGTGCATTCCCAGGGCAATCAGGGCCTCCCGCCGATCCTGATCTTCCGACAGATCGACCAGCGCCTGGACGTAGGCGGCGGGATCGCGCCCGTCGACGATGACGGCTGCGTCGCCCCCGACCTCCCGCAGGCCACCGGCTCCCGAGGTCACGACGGGGAGGCCGGACGCGAAGGCTTCGAGCACGGGGAACCCGAATCCTTCATAGAGCGACGGGAACAGGAGGACGTCGGCGACGCGGTACGCGCGGCGCAACGAGCGCTCGTCGGCCGCGGAGATGCTGCGCACCACGCGCGACAGCCCGAGGCGGTCGATCAGCGCCTGCTGGTCGCCGGTCAGTCGACCTCCCACCTGTAGCAGGTAGACGTCCACGCCGACTTCCATGCGCAGCCGGGCCACGGTCTGGATCACGAGGGGGACATTCTTGCGATCCACCGTGCTGCCGACATGGAGCACGACGAACGCGTCGTCGGGGATGCGCCAGTCGCGTCGCCCGCGCTCGCGCCCGCCCGGCGCTTCCCGGAAGAACGCGCGGTCCACGCCGAAAGGCACGACGTGGATCTTGCGATCGTCGCCCAGCCACGTGGCCAGCTCGCGTTTCAACCACTCCGTTCCGACGAGATAGCGATCGGCCAGGCGCAGGGCTTTGAGCGTGCGCCGCAGCAGCCGGTTGCGCAGCGATTCCGCGACGCCGCCGGTGGGTGAACGAAGCACGATGACGGGCTGGAGATCGTGCACCGTGATCACGACCGGCCGCCGCCGCGCGCTCGACACGACGTGCGCGTAGGCGTGGTCGAGCACATGCACCACGTTGGCGTGCTTCGCTTCGCGGCGCAGCCGTCGCGGATAGAAGAAATACCTCGCCGTAAACCCCTGGGGCCCGCGCAACGCGCCCGGCAGCACGACGCGGGAGGGATCGATCGGCTGGTTCCACCAGCGGGTGTAACTGCCCGACTGACGTCCCTCGCTGCCCTCGTCGCGGGTCAGCTCGCCGATGTGGGCCGCGAGGCGGACGTCGAACCCGGGATCGCCGCTCTCGAGCCAGTCGTGCAGGCGATGGGCGTACTTGTCCATCGCCGCGGCGCGATCGAGGGGCAGGTCGGGGACCAGCAGGACGCGGGGCATTGGCAGTGTCAGGACGCGGGGTTGGCCGAGCGGCGCGCGGGATGCGTCAGCAATTCCTCCCAGAAAGCCATGGTCCGTTCGGCGATCGCTTCATCGCTGTAGTTCTGCAGTGCCCGGGCCCGGGCGGCCTGTGCCAGCCGCAGACGGGTTGCGGGGTCGAACACCCGCTCGAGCGCCGCGGCGAGAGCGTCGGCGTCACCGGCCGCCGTCACGAGGCCGGCCTCGTCGATCAGCTCCGGCAGGACCCCGGCGTCGGAGCCGATCACCGCGACCTCGTGCGCCATCGCTTCCAGCAGCGTGGCGCTTGCCGGCTCGTTCCAGGACGGGGTCGCGCGGGACGGGACCACCAGCACGTCGAGTGCCGGCCACAGCTCCGGCATGCGCTCCGGCGGCAATGCACCGGCCCATCGAATGCGGGCGGCCAACCGCAGATCGCTCGCGAGCCGCTCCAGCCGTTCCCGCTCCGGACCGTCGCCCACTACGGTGAGACGCCAATCCCCGTGCCGATGGTGGGCCAACGCCTCCAGCAAAGTATCGAGCCCGCGATAGGGCACCAGGCGACCGACGAATCCGATCGCCAGCCCCTCGTGCGCCAGACGCTGCGGCGTGGTCGGCGCCGGCGCTCCCTGCGGCGGCACGATGCTCACACGGAGGTCCGGGCGGTCGCGTCGCACCAGGGCCGCCGCGCCCGCGCTCGCGGCCAACGCCCCGGCCAGCCGTCGCAACGTACGGCGGCGCTTCCATCCGGCGAACAGGTCGCTGCTGCCGCCTTCGACGTTGGTCAAGGTGACGAGGACACAGGGAATCTTGAGCCGTGCCGCATAGCGCACGAGCTGGCGGGCGAGGGGGGTCTCGGGCTCCGCTTCGACTTGCACGATGTCGGGTCGCTTGTCACGCAGCAGAGCGGACAGCTCGCGCCGGCCGAAGAAGGTTCGCAGCGGGTCGCCGGAGTGACGCACGGGGATGGGAAACATCTCGAGCCCCTCGCGTCGCTCCCAGGTGGATTCCCGCACGCGGCCCAACACCGGGTCGCGCCAGCGTTGCGGGACGGCGACGGTCATCTCGAGACCGCGCGCGGCCAGCGCGCGCAACTTGCCGCGCGTGGTCGGCTCGACGTACACGTGAGAGGCGACGAGGACGCGATGGATCACGACAACATTTCGGATTGTGGATTGATGCTAATGGCGAATGCGGAATGTGGAATGCGGAATGTCAGGGGGAGGTCGAGCGGCGGGGTCGCGCTTCCAGTGCCGTTCCGCATTCCGAACTCCGCATTCCGCATTGGGAAGTGGGCGGTACAGGACTCGAACCTGTGACCTCCGGTATGTGAGACCGGCGCTCTAACCAGCTGAGCTAACCACCCGAACTACTAGACGGGTAGACGTCGAGACGCGTAGACGGGTAACCGATCTTCCACTGAACGTCCCTACCCGTCTCGACGTCTCGCCGTCTATCCGTCTAGCATTTTCCGTGGGCCCTCCAGGATTTGAACCTGGGACCGACGGATTATGAGTCCGCTGCTCTAACCGCTGAGCTAAGGGCCCGGAAGAGGCAAAATATAGTGTAGAATGAAGAATGTAGAGTTCTGCATTCAGAGAAGCCCGGCGCGCCGCAACCGCCCCAGTTGATCGCTCGACGCCTCGAACCCGGCCAGCAATTCGGCGGGCGTCACCGTCGCCACCCCGGCCTTGCCGACCTCGATGCCCGCGGCGTAGGTCGCGAGCTGCGCAGCCTCGCGCATCGACGCGCCGGCGGCGAGCGCCCCACCGACCCACGCGGTCACCGTATCGCCCGCGCCGGACACATCGTACACCTCCCGGGCCATCGTCGGGATCCGTGTCATCTGGCCATCCTTCGTCACCAGCACCATGCCCTCGTCGCCCAGCGTCAAGAGCAGGTTGTCCACGCCGAGGCGTTCCAATGTGGCCGGCAGGGCATCGGGGTGCGCGAGATCGAGAGCCGCGCCCATCGCCTGCTCGAGCTCCCGACGATTCGGCTTGAACACGGTCGCGCCGCGGTAGGCGAAGAAATGCCGGTACTTCGGATCCACGACGATCGGCACGCCGCGGCGGCGGGCCAGCGTCAGGGCCCGCTCGATCACGACCTGGGTGAGCACGCCCTTGTTGTAATCCTCGATCAGGAGCGCGTCGGCGTCGGTCATGGCGCGCTCGAGCGCAGTCGCCAGGTCCGTGGCGGAGTCGTCGGGGATGGGCTCGTCTATTTCTTCATCGATGCGCACCACTTGCTGGCCTCTGGCTACGACTCGGGTCTTCGACGTTGTCGGCCGATCGGGCACAGTGACGAGCCAGCGATCGCTGAGCCGGTGCGGGTCGAGCTCCAGGCGCAACGACTCGCCACGACCGTCGGTGCCGATGATCGCGACCAGCCGGGCTTCGGCGCCGATGGCGGCGACGTTGGCCGCCACGTTGGCGGCGCCGCCCAGAGCCGTGCGCCGTCGCCGCACCGCGACGACCGGCACCGGGGCTTCGGGGGAAATGCGGTCGACCTCTCCTTCCAGATACACGTCCAGCATCGCGTCGCCCAGCACGACGATGCGCTGCGTCGCCATCTTCGCGAGCAGTGCTTGCAGCCGTTCTCGGGTCAGCTCCACCGATCCGCCAATGCCGGTCATGCGCGGGCAATCTATTGAGGCCGTGCGCCGCCGCCACAGCACGGGGCAACCCTGAAGCGGATCGGCGGGTGTTATCATGTGCCGCAATCATGCGCGTCGAACAACGTCGTGGCGGCGTCACGGAAACGGTGCACCGGGTGCACGTGGCGGTGATGGACGGCGACGGCCGGCTGGTGGCCCGGGCCGGCGACCCCGATTTCGTGACCTTCTGGCGCTCGGCGGCCAAACCGTTCCAGGCCATGCCGCTCCTAACCGATGGAGTGGTGGATCGGTTCGGCTTGACCTCGGCCGAGCTCGCGTTGTGCTGCGCCTCGCACTCGAGCGAGCCATCCCAGGTGGAACTCGTGCAGGCGTTCCTGGATCGCATCGCGTGTACGGAGCAGGACCTGCGCTGCGGCCCGCACATTCCACTCTCCGATCACGTAGCCAAGGACTATCAGGCGCGCGGCGTCAAACTCACGCCCGTTTATTCGAACTGCTCTGGAAAACACACGGGCATGCTGGCCCTGGCCCGGCACCACGGCTGGCCGACCGAGGATTATCACAAGCTTTCACATCCGGTCCAGCAGCGCTGCCTGGAAACTGTGAGCCAATGGACGGACGTCGTGGTCGAGCGCATCGGGACCGGTGTGGACGGGTGTGGCGTCGCCTGCTTTGCGCTGCCGCTTCGGAACATGGCCATCGCATATGCAAGACTAGGGACGGGGGACGGGGGAGGAGGGAGGAGTGGGGACCCGTCCCCCGTCCCCCGTCCCTCGTCCCGTATTGTCGAAGCGATGCTCCGCCACCCCGAGCTGATCGCCGGCGAGCGGCGTCCCTGTACCGACATGATGCGGGCCCACCCCGGCCGAGTGATCACGAAAGTCGGGGCTGAGGGGGTGTATAGCGCGCTGCTCGTCGAGCGGCGGCTCGGGATCGCGCTGAAGGTCGAGGACGGTCACGGGCCCGCGGCGGCGCTTGCCCTGGCGGCGGTCCTGGATCAGCTCGGCCTCAGACCGCAACCTGGCACGCTCGTCGAGCGACCCAACTTCAATACCCGCGGCGAACGGGTCGGTGAGCTGCGGGTTTTTGGCGCCCTGGAGCAATAGAACGATGAAACAGCAGGAGCCCGCATCTCCTAAGTTGTCCCTCGACGGACCGACGGTCGCGCTGGCCCGGGTCGCCATGGCGATTGCCCGCGGCGACGAGGCGGCGACGCGCGACCGCATGCGCGCGGCGCGGGTGCTCAAAGTGCCCGACGCCTGGATCGACGAGTTGCTGCTGCAAAGCCTGCTGAACGTCGGATACCCGTTGGCGCTCGCGGCGTTCGCGATATGGCGGGAGCTAGCGGGCCCGACCGACGGGGGAGAGTCCTTGCTCCATGGCCAGCACGGGCTCTGGGCCAAGCGCGGCGAGGTGTTGTGCGGGGAGGTGTACGGGCGGACCTATCACAAGTTGCTGCTCAACCTGCGCGGCCTGCACCCGGCGCTGGAAGCGCTGGTGATCGTGGACGCCTACGGGAAACTCCTGGCTCGGCCCGGCCTCGACGCGGCCCGGCGCGAGCTGTGTACTCTCGCGGCGATCACGATGCTCAACGCGCCGCGCCAGCTCAACGCGCATTTGCGGGGAGCGCTCAATCTCGGGTGGACGCGCGAGGACGTCGATGCGTTGCTGGTGCTCGCGGAGCAGGACCTGGGGGCGCCCAGGGCGCTGAAGATCTGGGAGCAGTGGGCGGATGTGAGAGAGCGAAAACTGTAAATGCAGAATGCGGAGTGATGAATGCAGAATGACGGACCTGTGCAACGAACAGATCTGAGAGTGCGCACCAAGGCTTTCGCTCTTGAGGTTGTTCGTCTTGTCGAAAGCCTGCCGAGGACTCGCACGGCGGACGTCGTGGGTGGACAGCTGCTGCGATCTGGCACTTCCGTCGCGGCCAACTATCGCGCCGCCTGTAGGGCGAGATCGCGGCGCGAGTTCATCGCCAAGATGGGGATTGTTCTGGAAGAAGCGGATGAGTCCGAGTTCTGGCTAGAGCTGGTCGACGAGTGTGCTCTCCAACGGCCGGACCGGGTTACGAAGCTGCGAACCGAGGCCGGTGAACTCGTCGCAATGGCGGCAGCATCCGTCCTGACCGCTTCGGCTAAGTCCCGATCAATTCAGCAATCATCACTCTGCGCTCAGCAATCGAAATGTTCATAGACCGCGCTGTCATTCACATCGTCGCCGGTTCAGGCGGCGCCGGCGCTTGCTCGTTTCGCCGCGAGAAGTTCGCCCCCAAGGGCGGCCCCGACGGCGGCGACGGCGGCTCGGGCGGCAGTGTGTTCGTGCGGGTCGACCCCAACCTCTCGACGCTGCTCGACTACCGCTACCACACCAAATGGAAAGCGGAGCGCGGCATTCATGGGAAGGGGAAGAAGATGACCGGGCGCTCGGGAGACGATCTGTTCCTGCCGGTTCCCCCAGGCACCGAGGTACGCATTGCCGAGAGTGGCGAAGCTCTGGGCGAGCTCCTGGAGCCGGGCCAGACGCTGCTGGTGGCCAAGGGCGGACGCGGCGGGCGGGGCAACGCGCAGTTCGCCACGCCCACCCATCAATCGCCGCGCGAGTGGGAGCCTGGAACCTACGGGGAGGAGAAGACGATCGAGCTGGTGCTCAAGCTGATCGCCGACGTCGGCCTGCTGGGCGAGCCCAACGCGGGGAAGAGCACGCTCCTGTCGGTCGTCTCCGCCGCGCGTCCCAAGATCGCCGACTATCCGTTCACCACCCTCGAGCCGAATCTGGGCGTGGTGGCGCTGTCCGATCATCGCAGCTTCGTGATCGCCGACATTCCCGGCATTATCGAAGGCGCGCACGCCGGCAAGGGCCTCGGCCTCAAGTTCCTGCAGCACGTCGAGCGCACCCGTCTCGTGGCCGTCTTGATCCCGGCCGATAGCCCCGATCCGCAGGCGACCTACGAGCTGCTGCGGCGCGAAGCCGCCGCCTACTCGGACGAGCTGGCGGGGAAACCGCATGTGGTCGTGATCACCAAGATCGACCTGCTTCCGGCCGGGTCCGCTCCACCGGTGATCGCGACCACCGATGGGGCGCCGGTCATTCCCGTATCGGCGGTCACCCGTTCGGGGATCGCGATCCTGCTCGAGACCCTGTGGCAGCGCTTGCGGACGCCGGTCGCGACGACCTAGCCGCTTACCTCGCGTTGGGCCAGATCCCCGGGATCGGCGCGGCGCGGCTGCGAACGCTCATCGCGGCGTTCGGGAGCGCGCATTCGGCAATCCTGGCGCCCCATGGCGCGATCGCCGCGCTGCCGGGGTTCGGGCCCGCGGCGGCGACTGCCGTTCGCTCGACCGGCCTTGGACCGGGTGTCGCGATCATCCGGGAGCTGGAGCGATTCGGGGCCACGGTTCTGATGCCGGGAGATCCCGGGTATCCGCTGCTCCTCGCGGAAATCCCGGATCCTCCAGCTGCGTTGTTCGTGTGGGGCGACGCTTCGCTGCTCGGACGACCGTGCGCGGCGATTGTCGGGAGCAGGAATCACACCCCGTACGGCGCCGATGCGGCGCGGATGCTCGCGGGCGGAGTGGCGCGCGCGGCCGTGGTGGTGAGTGGGATGGCGCGGGGCCTCGACGCGGTGGCGCACCTCGCGGCGCTGGACGCCGGCGGCGCCACCATCGGTGTGCTCGGCAATGGATTCGGCGTCGTTTACCCGGCGGGAAATCGCGCGCTGTATGAGCGCGTTGCCGCCCAGGGCTGTCTCGTGACCGAGCTGCCGCCGGGTGAACGCCCTCGCGTGAGCACCTTCCCGCGCCGCAATCGGATCATCGCAGGCCTGGCGGGCGTCACGGTCGTGGTCGAGGCGGCGGTGGGATCCGGCGCCTTGATCACCGCCGATTGCGCGTTGGACCAGGGACGCAGCGTGCTCGCGGTCCCTGGTCCCATCACCAGCGCGACGTCAATCGGCTGCAACAAACTGATCCAGCAGGGTGCCAAGCCCGCCCTCAGCGCCGCCGACATCCTGGAGGAGCTGGGACTGGCTTCGCCGCAGCCGGTAGGAGGAGATGCGCCGGTCGCGGGATCGCGCCGCGCTCAACCGGTCGATCTCGACGACTTGCAGCGCTCACTGTGGGAGTCGCTGGCGCAGCACGCCACGCACATCGACGCGCTGGTGGCGGGAACGGGGCGAGGCACCGGTGAGGTGCTCACCGCCTTGACCGGTCTCGAGTTGCGTGGCCTGGTGGCTCAGCAGCCGGGGATGATCTTCGTCTTGGCCTGACGGTTATCCTTTCCTGGTGCGTCATCTCTACTTTCACGTTCCGTTTTGCCGGCGCCGCTGTTCGTATTGCGACTTTTCGATAGCGGTGCGGCCTCGGATCCCTACCACGCAGTACGTAGAGGCGGTCCAGGCGGAGCTTGCACTCACGCAGCTCGACGAGCCGCTCGAGACGATCTACTTCGGTGGCGGGACGCCCTCTCTCTTGCCTCCGGTTGCGATCGCAACCTTGCTCGACTCCCTCGTTTCCCGCGCTGGCTTTGGCGAGACCGTCGAGATCACGCTCGAAGCCAATCCAGAGGATGTGACCGAGGAAGCCGCCGACGCATGGCGCGTCGCCGGGGTGAACCGCATCTCGCTCGGGGTCCAATCGTTTGACGACCGCGTGCTGCAATGGATGCACCGCGTCCACGACGCCGAGCGATCCCGTTCGGCGGTGGGCACGTTGCGGGCGGCCGGGTTCGAGAATGTGTCGCTCGATCTCATCTTCGCGCTGCCGGTCGAGCTGGGTCGCGACTGGGTACGGGATCTCGATTCGGCGCTCGCCCTGGAACCGGTGCACCTGTCACTCTACGGACTGACGGTGGAGCCGCGTACGCCATTGGATCGGTGGATCGCGCGTGGCGCCACCAGCGCACCGAGCGACGATCGGTACGCGGAGGAGTATCTCGTCGCGCACGATCGTTTGGCCGCGTCCGGGTTGACCTTTTACGAGGTGTCGAACGCCGCCCGCGCGCGGCGGCAATCGCGTCACAACAGCGCCTACTGGACGGGCCACGCGTATGCGGGCCTTGGTCCCGCGGCCCATTCTTACGACGGCCACGCTCGGCGGTGGAATCTCTCGGCCTGGGAGGCGTATCGCCGAGCGATGGAGCAGCGAACCTCCGCGGTCGAATCGGAAGAAATCCTGAGCACGGAGCAGCAGGCCCTGGAACGCCTCTATCTGGGGCTGCGTACGGTCACGGGCGCACCACTTGCGGACCTCCGCATCTCCCCGGTGGCGCTCGCGGCACTGGTCGAGCAGGGGTGGGTGGTCGAACAAGGGGGGCATGTGAAATGCACAGTGGAAGGGTGGTTACGACTCGATTCGCTCGTGAGCGCCTTGACCGAGCCGACGGCAGCTTCGTAATTTGTTTGCACTAAAGAGGTTGGACACTTGACGACTCTCAGCGAACGCGAGCGCCTCGTGTTGGGCGCCGTGATCGAGACATACGTACAGACCGCCGAGCCGGCCGCCAGTCGGACCATCGCCAAGCGGTTTGGCCTTGGCCTGTCGGCGGCGACGATCCGCAATACGATGAGCGACCTGGAGGAGAAGGGGTACCTCTACCACCCCCATACCTCCGCCGGTCGCATTCCCACCGATCGCGCCTACCGGATGTACGTCGACGCGCTGATGCACCCTTCCGCGCTCACCCGCGACGAAGCACACCAAATCCGCGAGGAGCTGGCGGGGCGTCGCAATGCCGTCGACCAGATCCTGGCGCGGGCGGCGCAGGTGTTGAGTGTGCTGACTCAGGAGTTGGGCGTCGCGATCGGTCCGTCCCTGGATGAAGCGGTGCTCGAGCGACTCGATCTGGTCCAGGTCGCGAGCGATCGCCTGTTGCTGGCGCTGACGCTGAAGCATGGAGCGGTTCGCACCATCTTCGTCGAGGTCCCCTCCCACATGGTGGCCGAGGCGGTGACGCAGGTGGCGGTGGTGTTGAACGAGCGGCTCTCCGGAATCACGCTGAAGGACATCCGGCTCACGCTGCCCGACCGGGTACGCGACGCCACGTCGAATCCGGAATCGATCGAGCTGCTGAACATCTTCGTTCAGGAAGCCGAGGAGTTGTTTGACGTGCCCGCCACGGCGGGCGGCGATTCGCTCGGGCGCGGTGTACTGCTGTCGTCCGCGCAGCTGCTTGCCGGACAGCCGGAGTTCGCCACCGCGGCGCGGTTGCAGGGGCTGCTCGAAGTGACCGAGCGCCGCGACCGGCTGCGCGAAGCGCTGGCCGAGCGCACGTCTCCGGGGCTGACGATCACCATCGGCAGCGAGCATCAGGATCCCAAAATGTCGGCGTTTACGCTCGTGACATCGTCCTATCGGTCCGGTCCGCTCGCGGGCGTGATCGGCGTGCTCGGACCCACGCGGATGCCGTACGACAAGGTGGTTGCGCTCGTCGATCATACAAGCCGCCTGGTCGAAGAGCTCATGCAATGAGCCCTCGGCGCGATTTCTATGTGGTGCTCGGCGTCGAGCGCGATGCCACTGAGGCGGAGATCAAGAAGGCGTATCGCAAGCTCGCGATGGAATTCCATCCGGACCGCAACAAGTCGCCGGAGGCCGAAGAGCAGTTCAAGGAAATCACCGAAGCCTACGAGGTGCTGCGCGACCAGGACCAGCGCGCCGCCTACGATCGCTACGGCGAGGCGGCCTTGCGCGGCGCCGGATCGCCGTTCGGGCAGGGATTCGCCCATTTCGACCTGTCCGAAGCGCTCAACATCTTCATGCGGGATTTCGGCGGGTTGGGCGGGTTCGACGCTTTCTTCGGCGGCGGCGAGCGGACGCGCCGCGACCGGCGTCGCGGACCCGATCTCAAGGTGTCGCTCAAGCTCACACTCGCCGAGGTCGCGACCGGGACGACCAAATCGGTCAAGCTGCGCACGCTCGACACGTGTCCAACCTGCAAGGGCAGCGGCGCCAAGCCCGGCACCAGGGCAACGACCTGCGGCTCGTGTGGAGGATCGGGCGAAGTGCGGCGCGCGGCGCAGTCGATGTTCGGGCAGTTCGTGTCGGTGTCTCCGTGTCCGACTTGCGGGGGTGATGGGCGCGTGATCAAGGACATGTGCGACACGTGTCGTGGAGAGGGGCGCGTCAAGGCCGAAAAGACCGTACAGCTCGACGTCCCGGCCGGCGTCGCCGATCACCACTATCTCACCGTCCGCGGGCAGGGCGTACCGGGTCCGCGCAATGGACCGCCCGGTGACCTGATCGCCATGCTCGAGATCGCCGAAGACCCGCGCTTCGAGCGTCAGGGCGATCATCTGGTCTACGACCTTCCCGTTTCGTTTGCTCAGGCGGCCCTCGGCGCGGAGGTCGACATCCCCACTCCGTATGGCAGCGCGCCGCTCAAAGTCCAGGCGGGTACGCAGACGGGCACGGTGTACCGGTTGCGTGGAAAGGGATTACCGCGCCTGGGAGAAAGCGGTCGCGGCGACCTGCACGTACGGATTCACGTCTGGACACCGACGCGTCTGAACGACGAACAGGAGCGCCTGCTCAATGCGCTGAAGCAGGTCGAAGGGGAGCCGCCCGCCGACAGTCTGGACCGCGGATTCTGGAACAAGGTCCGGGAAGCCTTTGGCGCCTGACCTCGATTGTATCTTCTGCAAAATCGCCGCGGGAAAAATTCCCGCGGGCGTGGTGAAGCGCGACGCGGACTTCCTCGCGTTTCGGGACGTCAATCCGCAGGCTCCCACCCACATTCTGATCATCCCGATCGAGCACGTGAAGTCGCTCGACGATGCCAGGGACCAAGCGCTCCTGGGGCGGCTCCTGGGCTTTGCCCGCGATCTAGCGCGCGCCGAAGGAATCGCCCAACGGGGCTACCGGGTCGTGGTGAACACCAACGCGGACGGGGGCCAGACCGTCTTCCATTTGCATCTGCATGTGCTGGGCGGACGCTCCATGACCTGGCCGCCGGGATAGGCCTTGCGTCGCCCCACGGACGGCCGCTAACTTGAGCGGTCTCCCGTAGTTAGCACGTTCGCACGAGCTCCACAACTTCTGGGAAAGGGCTGCGTTACACGATGCCGGAAGTGGTCATTCACGATGACGAGAGTTTCGAACGCGCACTGAAGCGTTTCAAGAAGAAGTGCGAAAAGGCCGGAATCCTCTCGGATTTGCGCAAACACCGTCACTACGAAAAGCCGAGCGAGCGCCGCAAGCGGAAAATGAATGCGGCGCGGCGCAAGAACCGGCGCCCGCGCCACGCCTGACATGGCGAGCCTCGGCGAGCGGCTGCGAGCCGCCCTGAACGAGGCGCGTAAATCCCGCGATCAGGCGCGCACCCTCCTGTTTTCCACGCTGCTCGCCGATTTCAAAAACCGCGAACTCGAGCTCCAACACCCGCTTACCGATGATGAATCGGTAGAGGTCGTGCGCCGGGGCATCAAGAAACGGCGGGAAGCGGCGGAACAGTTCACCGCGGTCGGCCGCGCCGACCGGGCCGCGATCGAACAGGGCGAGGTCGGCACGCTGGAGTCGTTCCTTCCTCCACAGGTGCCGCCCGAGGAGATTCGCGCCGCCGTGCGGGCGGCGATCGCCGAAGGGGCCAGCGACATCGGCAAGGTGATGGGACGGATCATGCCCACCTTCAAGGGACGCGCGGATGGGAAGCTGATCAACCAGATCGCGCGCGAGGAGCTGTCGGCCGGCGTATGAGTGAAGGAGGTGGAATCCCCACCGCCGTGCTGGACACGCTGGAATATCCCGCTGCCCTGGAGCGGGTCGCCGCGCATACGGCGGGATCCCTCGGGGCCGCCCGATTGCGGAGTCGCGCTCCGCTCTTCGATCTCGCCGCCATCCGCGACGCGCTGGCTCAGGTGACCGAGCTCGCCGCCCAACTCCTGACCGATGACGCGATCCGTGCCGAGCCGGTGCCGGATGTCGCGGAGACGCTCGCATTGCTCCGGGTTCCCGG
>Ga0075424_100002468_pt1 | contig 16934 bp, 7 predicted proteins | sample SoiMethybrSBSTD3_FD_75301 | JGI IMG/M metagenome (GOLD analysis project Ga0075424, IMG submission 75301) | Bulk soil microbial communities from a Populus tree surrounding site in Tennessee, USA - Soil MetaG P. TD hybrid SBSTD3 | ecosystem: Environmental > Terrestrial > Soil > Tree plantation...
GTCGGTGAGGAGTCGATGAACTTCGGCGCGGCGGCCGCGTCGCTCGAACCAGCCGCCGCGATCATTGCGCCGCTCGACAAAGTGCCGGTCACCGTCCGCCGCGGCGATTCCGTTCGCGTCGACGTCGTCGTGCGGACGCGGAAGGTCGGCCACTTCTTCCCCGGCGGAACGGTCGACGCGTTCGATGTCTGGGTCGAGCTCGAAGCGGTCGACGACAAAGGCCAGGTGCTGTTCCACAGCGGCGGCGTCGCGCCGGGGAACGGACCGGTCGAACCGGGCGCGCATTTCTATCGCAGCCTGCAGCTCGATGAGCACGGCAACGTCATCAACAAGCGCAACGCGTGGATGACGCGATCGGTCGCATACGTGCGGTTGATTCCGCCCGGCGCGGCCGACACGATCCACTACCGCGTTCAGATCCCCGACAATTCCGGCGATCGCATTTTCCTGCGCGCGAAAGTGAACTACCGCAAGTTCGCGTGGTGGAACACGCAATGGGCCTACGCCGGCGTGCGCGATCCCGCGCAGGCCTCACCGTCGGTGACGCCCGCACACGACGATGGGAATTGGGTGTTCACGGGAGATACGTCTCGCGCGTCCGGACTCGTCAAAGCGATTCCGGACATTCCGATCACGGTGATGGCGCAGTCGGAAGCGGCAATCGCCGTGGCGCCGCGCGGCGCTCGAGTGCCCGATGTCGGCCCGCTGATCGATCGATCCGTGCGCGAACGCTGGAACGATTTCGGAATCGGACTGCTCCTCCAGGGCGATCTCAAGGGCGCGGAGGACGCGTTCCTGAAAGTCACGCAGATGGATCCGGCGTACGCCGATGGATGGGTGAACGTCGCGCGGGCGCAGATCCAGGAAGGCAACGTCGCGGCAGCCGAACCGATGCTGCGAAAGGCGCTCGAGGTCGATCCGCGCCTGGCGAAGACGCATTTCTTCCTCGGGACGGTGCTCAAGACCAACGGACGCTACGACGAGGCGCTGAGCGAGCTGCGCCTCGCCGCGGATCAATATCCGCGCGATCGCGTGGTGCTCAATCAGATCGGACGTGTCCTGTTCCTGCAGCGTAAGTTCGATGAGGCGGTTGCCGCGTTCGAGCGCGTGCTCTCGATCGATCCGGAAGATCTTCAAGCGCACTATAACCTGATGCTCGCGTATCAGGGTCTCGGCAACGGCACGCTGGCCGCGCGCGAGCAGGCGCTGTACGCGCGATTCAAGGCGGACGAGTCGTCGCAGTCGATCACTGGCGCGTTCCGGCTGAAGTCTCCGGACGACAACAACGAGCGGCAATCGATCCACGAGCATCGATCGGCGGCCGTCGACGGCGTCGACACGAGGTACACGTCGACGCGCGCGCCCGAGCGCGTGCGCGCGACCGGCCGTCCTGCCCCGCCATGACCAGCGTCCGCCGCGCGCTCACCTGCATCGGGGCGATCATTGCCATCACGCCGTCCGCGCCGATCGCCGGTCTCAGCGAATCGATCACGTTCACGGACATCACCGCGCGGGCCGGTCTGAAGTTCGTGCACAACAACGGCGCGTTCGGCAAGAAGTACCTGCCCGAGACGCTCGGCTCGGGCTGCGTGTTCCTGGATTTCGACAACGACGGTGCCCAGGACATCCTGCTGATCAACTCGACGAACTGGCCGGGCCACCCAGGACCGAAATCGCGGACCGCACTCTATCGAAACAACGGCGACGGCACGTTTACGGACGTCACCGCCGCGTCCGGGCTCGACGTGGAGATGTACGGCCTGGGCGGCGCCGCCGCCGATTACGACAACGACGGCCGCGTCGACATCTACATCACCGCGCTCGGAGGCAATCACCTGTTCCACAACGCCGGCAACGGCAAGTTCGTCGACGTGACGCGGCAGTCGGGCACCGCGGCGGGCGGACTCTCGACGAGCGCGGTCTGGTTCGACTACGACAACGACGGCAAGCTCGATCTGTTCGTCGCGCGCTACGTCGACTGGTCGATCGACAAGGATCTCTTCTGCACGCTCGACGGCAAGAGCAAATCGTATTGCACGCCGGAGTCGTACCACGGCGCGAGTCCCGTGCTCTATCGCAACCGCGGCGACGGGACCTTCGAAGACGTCACGAAGGCCGCCGGCCTCGAGGATCCGACGTCGAAGGGACTCGGCGTCGCGATGCTCGACTTCGACGGCGACGGCTGGATGGATCTCTTCGTCGCAAACGACACGCAGCCGAACAAGCTGTATCGCAACACCGGAAAACGGACGTTCACCGACGTCGCGATGGTGGCGGGCGTGGCGTTCAGCGAAGCGGGCGTCGCGCGCGCCGGCATGGGCGTCGACGCCGCCGACTACGACGGATCGGGACGGCCGAGCGTCGTCATCGGTAACTTCTCGAACGAGATGATGGCGCTCTACCACAACGAAGGGACCGGACTGTTCATCGACGAAGCGCCGCGCTCGGCAATCGGCCGCGCGTCGCTGCTGACGCTCACGTTCGGCTGCTTCTTCTTCGACTACGATCTCGACGGCCGTCCTGACATCTTCGCGGTGAACGGCCACGTGGCCGACGATATCAACCGCGTGCAGCCGCGCGTCACCTACGAACAGCCCGCGCATCTGTTCCGCAACGTCGCCGCGCACCAGTTCGAAGATGTATCGCGCGCGTCCGGCGCAGCGTTGCAGCGGCCGATTGTCGGCCGCGGCGCCGCATACGCGGACATCGACAACGACGGCGATCTCGATCTCCTGCTCACGGCCAATCACGGTCCGGCGTCGCTGCTGCGGAACGACGGCGGCAATCGCAACAACGCACTGCGCATTCGACTCGTTGGCACGACGTCGAACCGCGACGGCATTGGCGCGCGCGTCGAGGTCACGTCCAACGGCGCTTCGCGCTGGCAGATCGTGAAGACCGGCTCGAGCTACTGCTCGCAGAGCGAGCTGCCGCTGACCTTCGGCCTCGGCACGGCGGCAAACGCAAGCGCTGTCCGCGTGCGCTGGCCGAGCGGACGCGTCGACTCGATCGGACAGATCGCGGCGAACCAGGCGATCACCATTCAGGAAGAAAAAGGCATCGTCGACACGAAGCCGCTCAAACGGCAGTAACCGTGTCCACACGTGTCCCGTTGCGAGGAATCGCCGCTCTTGCCGTTGTCGCGGCATTTGTGGTCGGAGAGCGCGAGGCGACCGCGCCCCGTCCCAGTGCGCAGCGAGCGGCCGACCGCGAAACGATCGAGAACGCGTATCGCGCGAACAACGTGGGGGTCGCACTCCTCGAGCAGTTCAACTACTCGGCGGCGGCCGACGCCTTCCGCCGCGCGCTGAGGATCGATCCGTCGCTGCCGCTCGCGCACGTCAACCTCGCCATCGCGCTTCTCTACGTCCCCGATCTCGACGCCGCGCAGCGCGAGACATCTGTTGCGCTGTCGCGGCTGCCCGACGATCCGCGGCCGCACTACGTCGCCGGTCTCGTCGCGCGCGAACAGGGACGCACCGACGATGCCCGCGCGGCATTCGAGCGCGTGCTGAAAATCGACGCGCATGACGTCGGATCGCAAGTGAACCTCGGGCAGCTGCTGCTTCAACAGCAGCAGTTCGCGGACGCGATCGCGCACTTCCGGACCGCGCTCGCCGACGAACCGTACAACGTCACGGCGGCGTACAACCTCGGCCTGGCGTTGACGCGCGCAGGGCAGCGCGACGAAGGACAGCAGGCGATGGAGCGATCGCAGCAGCTGCGCAGCAGCGGCTACGGGACGATCTTCTCCACGAATTACCTCGAGCAGGGGCGCTACGCCGAGGCGATGCCATCAACCGGCGCGGAACGGGATCTGGTCGACCCGACAGTGCCGGACGTCGCGTTCGCCCCGGTAACGATCGCGTCCGCGAATGCCGTTACCGGCGGCAGTCAATCCGTCGTCGACGTTTTCGGAGGCGGCATGACAGCGCTCGACTTCGACGGCGACGGCGATCAGGATCTGTTCGTCGTCGGACCGCGCGGCGCGCGCCTCCTGCGGAACGATGGCGGTACTTTCGTGGACGTGACGCGGACCGCCGGCCTCGACGCACTCAGCCGCTCGGGTGGACTTGGGTGCATCGCCGGCGACTACGACAACGATGGGCGTCCGGATCTGTTCGTCATCCGGTACGGCGGAAACGTCCTGCTTCACAACGACGGCGGCGGCCGCTTTTCGGATGTGACGTCAAAGACCGGGCTTCCGCAGTATCCATTCCTGGCGATCTCCGCCGCGTTCGTCGATCTCGATCACGACGGCGATCTGGACATCGTCGTGGCCGGGCTCGCGCGCGTGGATCCTGCGAGCGCGACGGCCGCGAACCTCGGCCCCTCCGGCGATGCTCCGCCGGCGCCGATGCAGATCATCAGAAACGACGGCAACGGCACGTTCACGGACATCACGAGCGAGTCCCGCATCACCGGTCCGTTCAACGCGATTGCCGTCGTGCCAACCGACTTCGACAACCGGCGCGATATCGATCTACTCGTCGTCAAGCAAAGCGGAACGCCGGCGCTCTTCAAGAATCTCCGCGATGGAACCTTCCGCGATGTTGCCGGAGAAACCGGACTGAAGGTCGACGGCACCGTGAGCAGCGTCGCCGCCGGCGATTTCAACAAGGACGACTTCCCCGATTTCTTCTTCGGCCGTCCCGGGTCGGCAGGTGTCTTTGCACAAAGCGATGGGCGCGGCCGGTTCACGATGATCGACGCGCCTGCGGCCACTGCCGGCGCGGTCGCCGCGTTGTTCTTCGATTACGACAACGACGGCCTGCTCGATCTGCTCACGTGGAACGCCGACGGCCCACACATGTTCCGACGGATCGCCGACGGGTGGAGCGATGTGACGGCGCGCGCACTGCCGCGCGCCTCGTCGACTCCTCCCTCCGTTCTCTCTTCGCCGCGCGCGCTGATCGCTGCTGATGTCGACGACGATGGGGATGAAGATCTCGTCGCAATTGGAAAGAGCGGCGACGTGAACGAATGGCGGAATGGCCGGGGCAATCTATATAAGTCGGTGCGCGTGAAGCTCGCCGGTCGCGTCAGCAACCGGCTCGGCGTCGGCTCGAAGATCGAGCTGCGCGCCGGCAGTCTGCGTCAGCGCATCGAGTCGTCCGCGTCGACGCCGGCGGCGGCGCCGGCCGATCTGCTGTTCGGCCTCGGCACGCGCGGCGGCGCGGACGTGATTCGCGTGTTGTGGCCCTCCGGGGTGCTCCAGAGCGAAACGCCTGCCGAAGGGCAGACGACGCTCGCCGCGCGCATCCAGCTTCAGGAGCTCGATCGCAAGCCATCGTCGTGTCCATTTCTCTACACGTGGAACGGGATGCGGTTCGAGTTCGTCACCGATTTTCTCGGGGCCGGCGAAATGGGCTACTGGGAAGCGCCCGGCGTTCGCAATCGCCCAGATCCGGACGAATACGTGCGCATCCGCGACGATCAACTCGTCGCGAAAGACGGAAAGTACGAGCTGCGCATCACCAACGAGCTCGAGGAGACGATGTTTCTCGATCGCGTGCAACTCGTCGCCGTGACGCACCCCGCGAACGTCGACGTGTTTCCCGACGAAGGCATGGTCGATCCCCCGCGAACGTTTCGATTATTCGCGGCTGCCGATTCCCGAGCACCGCTGCGCGCATATGACGATCGCGGCCGCGATCTCACGGACGGCGTGGCGGAGGCCGACGGCAGATATGCCGGCGATTTCAGCGTGCGCGCCATTCGCGGCTACGCGGAGGAACACACGCTGACGCTCGCGGTCGATTCACGTCAGCTGCGCCCGGATCTGCTGCTGCTGACCGGCTGGACCGACTACGCGTTCTCGAGCGACAACGTCGCGGCCAGCCAGAGCGGTCTCACGTTGCAGCCGCCGCGCCTTCAGGCGCGAGCGCCGCATGGCGGATGGCGGACGATCGTCGACGACATCGGCATTCCCGTCGGCCGGCCGCAAACGATTGTCGTCGATTTGCGCGGACGACTTCCTGCTGATGCCGTCGGGTTGCGCCTCGTCTCCAACATGCGCATTTACTGGGATCGAATTCGTTTCGCACGTGCCGGCGATGTCCGCACGCTGCACGTCGAACGGATCGATGCGGCCGCGGCGACGCTGAGATCGCGCGGGTTCTCCAGGGAGATCGCCGGAGCGCCTCCTCAGCCGATCACCTACGACTACGAGCACATCACGACCGCGTCGCCGTGGAAGACGATGATTGGCGCGTACACGCGCGAAGGCGATGTGCGATCGCTGCTCGATCGCGTCGACGATCGGTTCGTCGTGTCCGCACCAGGCGATGAGATCGCTCTGTCGTTCGATGCCGGAGGCTTCGCTCCCCTGCCTGCCGGATCGAAGCGAACGTATCTGCTTTACGCTGACGGCTTCAGCAAGGAAATGGATCTGCATTCAGCGAGCCCCGACTCGGTCGGACCGCTGCCGTTTCACGCCATGTCGCGATATCCGTATCCGCCGGGCGAGCACTATCCCGATACTGCGGAACACCGCCGCTATCAGGACGAGTTCAACACGCGGCGGATTTTCCGGGCGCTGCCGTTGCTCGAGGCAAACCGATGACACACATCAGATATTCGGTCGCAGCCTGTCAGACCGATTTTCCCAACCCGCCGACGCGAGCGGCCATGCGCAACAACACCGATCGGATGCTCGCAATGATCGATGCGGCCGTCGCGGGCAGCCGGCCGTTTCTTCCGGTGCGGTTGATCGCGTTCCCCGAGTTCGCGCACGCCGCGCCGGTGTATCCGTCGGTCGAGGAACTCACGGCGAAGCTCGCCGTCGAAATCCCGAACGAGCACACCGACCGCCTGCAGCGCAAGGCGCGCGAGCACGACGTCTACATCCAGAGCGGATCGATGATCGAGCGCGATTCGCGGTGGCCCGGCGTCGTGTTCAACACGACATGCCTCGTCGGACCGGACGGGATCCTGTATCGCTATCGCAAGGTGAACCCGTGGATTCCGTACGAAGTGCACGCGAGCCCGCACGATCTCGCCGGGTACGGCGAGCCGCTGTTTCCCGTCGCCGACACGCCGATTGGACGCATCGGCTGCGCGATCTGCTACGACTGGCTGTTTCCCGAAGCGATTCGCCAGCTCGCGGCGAACGGCGCGGAAATTCTCGTGCGCGTCTCGGCCTACATGGATCCGTGGGGCGCGACGGAACCGATGAACTGGTGGACGCTCGTCAACCGGACGCGCGCGATCGAGAACATGGCGTTCGTCGTCGCGGCGAATCAAGGCGCGAGCCTGCAGCACTACCCGCCGTACTCATGGCCGGGCGGCAGTCAGGTCGTCGATTTCGAAGGACGCATCCTCGCCGAAGCGTCGCCGGGACCCGGCGAACGGATCGTCGTCGCGCCGCTCGACGTATCGGCGCTGCGTCACGAGCGCGCGACGCGCCGCGGCCACCACATGCTCGCGCATCTCCGCACGGAAGCGTATCCGGTCTACGCAGAGCATCGTTATCCGCCGCTCGACGCGTCCCGATCCGGCGCATCGCGCGCGCTGTCGTACGAGACGAACGTGCAACGCATCGACGAAGCCAAGCGCGACGCCGACAAGCGCGCCGCGCTCACCGATCTCCATACGACATCCTGACGACCGCAGGTTGTGGCGCGGGCCTTTCAGGCCCGCGGTGCGGAGTCTCAAATCGCGCAAAATACCTGATCGTGCGCTGGTCACGCGGTCTCGCGGTCGCCTTCGTGTCGTGCGCGCTCGCCGTGTGCGCGGGCAGCGCAAACGCACAGGACGATCGGCACTACGTCGCGGCGTTCGACCGGTACATGACGCCCGCGGCGGGAACGATCGATCTGCTGAGCATCGATCACGCGCTCAGCGCCGTCGAGGATCGCTGGCTGCCGCCGGCGCGCTTCGACGAGTCGGGGTGGGTCAAGCGCGCGCTCGGCATCGGCTATCGATTCGGAAAGTGGTATGGGCTCGACCAGCCGCAGGATCATTTCGTGATGGTCGTTGCCCACGAAGTGTTCGGGCACGGCTCGCGGCTGCGGGAGATCGGCGCGGACGGAATCCGGTACAGCTTCGACGCGCCGACCCCGTACGGAGGCGGAGGCGCCGTCACCGAGTTCACAGGCGAAGTACTGGTTACCCGCGCGGATCTGCTCGCGATCGACACCGGCGGCATCGAGGCGCAGAACCAGCTCGCCGATCACATCGGCCGCCAGTCGCTCGCGATCGGCGCCATCCACTACCGCGACGCGTGGCTCTACCTTCACTCGCGGATTGACGGACTGCGCTACATCCGCAGCGTGTCACCGCGCTCGCCCCCGGGCCACGACGTGGCGTCGTTTCTGGAGGACGTCAACGACGGCTGCGAGCCGCCCGACTGCTCGCGCCTGACGGCGTCGGCGTTGAAGCGGCGCGCGTGGTCGATGCTTGCCGATCCGATGCTCGCATACGCCGCGTACGACTGGGCGGTGTCGTACATCGTGCGCGGCCGCACGTTCGGACCGCTGCCGATGATTCCGCTCGGCGGCGACGTGGGTTATCTCCCCGCGCTCCGCTTCGAGATGACGCCGTTCGGCACCGAGTGGTCGACGGACAACTACATCCTGCGCCACGGGCGCATGACAACGGCGACGATTGGAATCGGCGACACGCTCGCGAAGCCGGCGTGGCGCCTCGGCGTCATCGCGAACGACGTCGTCAGACGTGAGCGCTGGAGCGCCGACGTTCGCGCCAACATCTGGCGGCAGCCGGACCTCGACTCGCCGCCGACAGGACAGGTGAATCGCGTGGGCGGCATGGCCGCGGCCACCGCGCGCGTCCGTGTCGGCAGCGAAGGATTCGCCAGGCGCGCCGGCTGGTTCGTCGAGGCTGGCTACAAATCGGATGGATTCGTCCGTGGTGAACGCCTGCACGCAGGCGCGATCCTGCGTGTCGGTGTGACGCTGACTCGCTAATCCCGGCGTGACTCGCGAACCCGAACTTACGGGAACACAAAGGACACCAAGGACACAAAGGATTTAAAGGAGTGTCAACGCGGAGCCGGACAGCCCTTAGAGACGCTCGACGCGTCGAGCGTATCCGCGGACTGCCCCGGCCTGAGCGTTGATCATTCGTGGCTCGCGGTGTAGATCCTTTGTGGCCTTCGTGTCCTTTGTGTCCTTTGTGTCAAATATGTGCGCTCGAGTAGCGCGTCACCGAATGTTCAGATCCTGTTTGAGCTTGGCGACGTGGATCGTGTACGCGCCGGGTTCGACGACGCGTTGACCGTCGGCGTTGATGACCGCGAAATCGTCGGGACTCAGCTGAAATGTCACGTCTCTCGCCTCGTTCGGCTGCAGCGTGATCTTCGCGAAGCGGCGCAACCGTCTTGCTGACGGCGTCACGCTGGCGGCGTGCTGTGATGAATACAGCTCGACGACTTCGGCGCCGGCGCGCGCGCCGGCGTTGCGGACGCGGACCGATACACGCGCTGTTTCGCCGCGCGCGACCGCATCCTTATTAACAGCGAGGTTCGTGTACTCGAACGTCGTGTAGCTCAGACCGAATCCAAACTCGAACTGTGGCGCGTAACCCATTGCTGGCCCCGAACCCGGCACCGGCTCCTGCGACACCTTGTGATCGTACGTCGTCAACGCGTTCGCAGATCGCGGGTAGGTGATCGGCAGCTTGCCGCTGGGATTCACGTCTCCGAACAGCACGTCGGCGACGGCGGTCCCGCCCTCCATTCCAGGATTCAGCGCCAGCACGATCGCCGATGACGCGTCTGCAATCGTGCGGATGATTCGCGGCCGCCCTTCGACGAGTACGAGGACGAGCGGCTTGCCGGTATCAGCGAGCGCCCGCGCGAGCGCGAGCTGCGCGTCGGCCAAGGTCAGGTCGTCGATGTTGCCCGGCGTCTCGGCGTACGACGGCTCGCCGAGACACGCGATGACGACATCGCTCGCGCGCGCGGCGTTGACAGCGGCGGCGATGTCGATCGGTTTCTCGAAATCCGCGCCGGCAACGTAGGTCGCACGTCCGCCGATCCGCGCCTCGATCGCCCGTCGCACCGTTGGACGATCGGTCGGATATTCCGACGGCCGATCGCCCTGCCACGTGATCGTCCACCCGTTGTTCAGCGCTGGCAGCGAGTCGCACGCGGGACCGGTCATGGCGACACGCGCGTTGGATCCGATCGGCAGAACGCTTCGATCGTTCTTCAACAGCACGATCGACTCGCGCGCGGCCTGCAGCGCGACGCGGCGCGATTCAGCGGATCCAACGACCGTTTTGGCCTCTACTCCGCGTAGCGGATCGTCGAATAGTCCGAGTCGCGCCTTCATCATCAGCACGCGAGACACCGCTTCGTCGATCCGCGGCGCCGGCACGGCGCCCTCGTTCACGAGCTGAACGAGCAGATCGCTGAAGCTGTAGTCCGACGGAACCATGCTCATGTCGATGCCGGCCATCACCGCGATGCGGGTCGCGTCTTTTTCCGACGCGGCGACGCGATGCGCGGTGACGAGGCGCTTGATGTCTTCCCAGTCGGAGACGACGACGCCGTCGAAGCCGAGGTCGTGGCGCAGCACGTCGGTCAGCAGTTGTCGGTTCGCGTGGCCGGGGATGCCGTTCACTTCGCCGGAGTTCACCATCACCGACAGCGCGCCGGCTTTGACCGCGGCAGCGAACGTCGGCAGGAAGTACTCGCGAAGCGTCGGCATGGGAATCAGCGCCGGCGTGCGATCGTGGCCCGACGCTGGAAAGCTGTAGCCGACGTAGTGCTTGAGACACGCAGCCACGTGATCCGGCGACGCGGGATCGTCGTCCTGATATCCGCGCACCGCGGCGACTCCCATGACGCTCGCCAGATGGACGTCCTCGCCGAACGTTTCGTAGAGACGCGGCCAGAGCGGCTGCCGCCCGACGTCGAGCACCGGCGAGAAGTTCCACGGAATGCCGGCCGCGCGCGTCTCGGCGGCCGCGATGCGGCTCCCTTCGAGCATCAACTCGGGATTCCAGGTGGCCGCCATGCCAAGCGGCTGCGGAAACAACGTCGCGCCCTTGATGTAGTTCGCGCCGTGAATGGTGTCGATGCCGTAGAGCACGGGAATCTTCAGCCGCGTCTCTCCTGCCGTCTTCTGAATGGCGGAGACGAGCTCGTGCCATTTCGCGATCGGCAGCGCGAGATCCTTCACGTTCAGAATCGATCCCGCGCCGTACTCGACGACCGCTTTGCGCAGCTTCGCCGGATTGATTTGCAGATCGGCGTCCTTGCCGTCCGTCACCATCCCGATTTCGAGCTGCGTCATCTGGCCGACTTTTTCCTTGAGCGTCATGCGGTCGACGAGATCTCGCACGCGGCTGGTCATTGCCGGCGTGGGAGGCGGCAGCGGCCGCATGTTCGCGTCGAGAAACGCCTGGCTGTCAGCGGCGGCGGCGCGCTGCTCAAACATGGCGGCCGGGTTCACGTGGACGACCGTCATAACGGCGATCAGCGCGGCGAGAGCGAGCGTGCGATTGCGCATAAAAAGAAAACGCGGGCTGCAAGCATGATGCTCACAGCCCGCGATGATGAAGCAACGACCGTGCGGATCAGAACAGCAGCTTGAAGCCGAACTGTGCCTGCCGCGGATCGCGCGTGGCCGCGGCCTGACCGAAGTTGCCGGGCAGCGTGTAGCCGGTAATCTGCGTTGCGCTCGCGGCAGGAGCGTTGAACGTGACTGCAGTCGGACTCATCGTCGTGACGACGCCCGAACCGCCGGTGCCGAGGAAGTTCGTGTTGTTGAACAGGTTGAACACCTCGAAACGCAGCTGCACTTTCACGCGGTTCGTCGCCGCGAAGTTCTTGTATAACGCGAGGTCGGTCTGGAAGTAACCCGGTCCCTCGCACTGCCCGCGCGGACTGTTGCCCGGCGTGCCGAGCACGAACCCGGTGAGCGTATAGGCCGCCGGATTGAGGATCTGCTCCGGCAGTCCACCGCTCGGATGACACGGCTGACCGACGACTTGATTGGGCCGCTGGTTGTCGGTGTATCCGGTGCCGGATGGTCCGCCGTTCAAACCCAGGATGGATCCGGTATGCACCGTGATAGGCTGGCCCGACGCCGCGCCGACGATGCCGGCCACCTCCCAGTCGCCGAACACGCTTCGCATCGCGCCCGACTTGTCCTCGAGCGTCGGCAGCATCCATACCAGCGCGGCATTGAAGATGTGACGGCGATCGGTTCGCGCGCGGCCGTAGTCGAGCTCCGGATTGGTTCGATCGAGCACCGCCACTTCGGCGGACAGGCCGCCGTCGCTGTTGTCGAGCGGATCGTTCGACATCGTTCGCGACAACGTGTACGACACCTGCAGCTGCGATCCGCGGCCAAGGCGGCTCACGAGCTGCGTCTGCAGCGCGTTGTACATCGAGTGCCCGTTGTGATCCCACATCGTGATTCTCGAGTCGCCGAACACGCCGTACGGGCGCACGGCGGCGACCGCCGGCGTTGTGCGCGCGTATTCGAGCCGGTCGTCGACGCCGTTGTGATCGATATCGCCTGGCAGCACCTGGTTGATTTCACTCTGATGCAGGAGGTCGTTCCCCTTGTTGCCGACGTACGCGACCTCCAGCGTCGTGTTGCGCACGATCTCCTTTTGCATCGCCACGTTCCACTGCCAGTTGTTCGGCGTGGCCGCGCGCTGCTCGCGTCCCGCCTTCGGCGCGCCTACCGTGGACGAAAAGCAGCCGTCGCATGGCTCAGCGGATGTGTCGAGCTTGCGGATGCCGTTGACGTTCACGATGAACGGCGGATTGTTGCCGATGTTCAGACCCGGGCTGAGCCGCTCGCGCAGGTAGAACTGCCCGAGGCCCGCGCGCAGCACCGTCGTCCCGTTGCCTGAAATGTCCCACGCCGCACCCAGGCGCGGGGCGAAGTTGTTGTAGTCCTCCGGGAACAGCGAACGGTTCGGTCCGGTCGTGCCGCCTTTCAGCCCGGCCTGCGCGCACCAGTTCGTTCCCGGGGGCTGCAATAGTCCATTGCACGCATCCGATCCGAGCGCGGGGTTGAACGCCGCCGGATCGAAGCTCATGATTCGGTTGTCCGCCGCGTACGGATTCAGGAACAGCGAATAGCGCACGCCGTAGTCGACGGTGATGTGCGGGCTGGCCTTCCACGAATCCGACACGTAGCCCTCGACGTCGCGCCACCGCTGCGGCACCTGGCGCTGCGCCGAGTTCTCGTCGAAGCCGAACGTCATGTCCTTCAGCAGGAAGTCGGAGACGATATTGCCGGTCGTCGTTCCCCATCCGTTCAAGCCGGCCGCGCCCCAGAATTCCGAGTTCTCGAACGATCCGTACCCGCCGACGTCTTCGTTCTTCTTGTTGAAGCTCGCCAGACCTCCGGCTTTGACGACGTGATTGCCGAAGACCGAGGAGTAGTCGTCCTTGAAAACGTAGAGATCCTGGTTGTTGTGGAACGGCGCCTCGTTCCACAGCGTGCTGTATCCCGATGAACCCCAGAACACGGGATGACCACGATCGGCGCCGTACTCGCGCGAGGCATTTGGAAAGATCGTTGGAATGGCGCTGTTGATGTCGCTGTTCAGACTCGGGTCGGTCCCGCCCCGCGTGACGGTGATCGAGTTGGCCGAGTACGAGAACTGCAGCGTGTTGACGGCATGTTCGCCGAGGCTCTGATTCAGCTGCGCGACGAAGGAGCGGCCCGGCTGATCCCAGTTCGAATCGACTGCCGGGAACGGATCGTCTCCCCACAGATTCGATTGGAGGTTCGGCGCGTTGTTCGTCCAGGCGTCCTGCGTGTAGCGGACCATCACGCGCGAACGATTGCTCATCGTGTAGTCGACGCGCACGTTCTCTTGGCGCCAGTTGATCGGTGTTGTGAGCGACTGCACCCAGTTGTTGCAGCTGCCTGCGGTCGGCGTCGTGTTCGGCAGCGGATAGAGCTTCAGCAAATCCTGACCGCCCGGACTGAGCCGGTTCGCCGGAATGATGTTGCCCGCGAATGCCGCGCCGGTGAGCGGATCGATCGGCGTCGGCGGCGAGCAGCCGGCGAGGCTCTGGCTGAAATTGCCGGCGCGCTCGAGCGCCGTCGGCACGAACGCCGTGCGCACCGATCCGCGCTTCTCGCGATTCCACTCCTGCGAGTAGAAGAAGTGGAGTTGATCTTTCACGATCGGTCCGCCGAACGTGCCGCCGAAGTCGTTGCGCTTCAACTCCTCCTTCGGCTGATCCGCTTTCTCGAGGAAGTAATTCTTTGCGTTCAGCGCGTCGTTGCGTCCGGAGTAGAAGCCGCTGCCGTGGAACGCATTCGTTCCGCTGCGCGTCACGATGTTGATCTGCGCGCCGCCGGCCTGTCCGAAATCCGCGCCGTAGCTGTTGCGGAGGATCTTGAATTCCTCGATGGCGTCGGTCGACGGATAGACGAGGATCGTGCGGTTCGATCCGACGTCGTTGTTGTTCGCCCCGTCGACGGTCCACAGGTTCGACGTGACGCTGCTGCCGCTGACCGCGAGATCCGATCCGCCGAGCAGCCCCTTGTCCTTGACGTTCAGGAAATCAGGCGCGCTGACGCCGGGCATCAGCGTCGCGAGCTGCAGGAAGTTGCGTCCGTTCAGCGGCAGCTCGCGCACCTGCGTGCCGGTGATGACGCCCGAGATGTCGCCGCCGACGGTCCTGACGAGCGGGCTCGTCGCCTGCACGGTGACGTCCTCGGTGACGGCGCCCGGCTGCAGCACGAAATCGATCGCGCGATCGTCGGCGACGTTCAGGACGATGTCGGTCTGGGACGCGCGCTTGAAGCCGCTCAATTCCGCGTCGACTCGATACGTCCCGACCGGCACCTCAGGGAACGAATAGAGACCGGCGGAATTGGTGACGGTGGTCCGCACCAGACCGGTCGCGGCGTTGGCGATGGTGACGGTGACGCCGGGCACGATCGCACGGCTCTGATCCGTCACGGTGCCGCGGACGCTTGCTGTCGTCCGTTGAGCGGCTGCAGGCGCGGCGAGCAGGAGCACCGCAGCAGCCAGCCACACACAACGTGCTCGACTCACGATTTGCCTCCCGAAGCGCGTCACGAGGTTCTTAAACCAGTTTAATAAAGGGGTATTATCCGCGCGGCCCGAGCGCTGTCAAGCACCTTCTGCACGCTCGGGACGCACCGTGCACGACAGATGCAGTAAGATCCGGCCCGCCGGACATTTCATATGCGGCATGCAGGGGCGGGCGCCGCGCTGTTCCTTTGCGCCTTTCTTATCCAGAGCGCCGGATCGATCGCCGCGGGGCAATCTCGCGACCCGATCGCGAACCTGGACGCGTTGATCGCCGCCGCCGAGGGCAGCCTGCGCGACGGCGAACTGCAGGTTGCCGAGAGCCGTTACCGGGATGCGCTCGAAGACGGATGGATCCTGATTGGCGCGCTCGCGGCCGCCGATCGCCAGCTGCCTGTGGCCATCGACGCATTCACGCGTGCCTCCGCCTCCGTCGTCGATCCGGCGAACGCGCTGCGGCTGCTCGGAATCGTCGAGGTGCAGAACGGCGCGCCGAAGGAAGCCGTCCGCATTCTCTCCGAACTCGCGACGCGACGCCGGACCGACACAGCTATCCGCCGCCTCCTTGCGCAGGCTCTCGCCGCCGCGGGTCAGCTGCCCGAAGCGATCCAACAACTTGAAGAAGCGCGCGGAATCGCGCCCGACGATCTCGAGCTGACCTTTGCGCTCGCGTCCGGCTATCTGCAGGTCAAGAAGATCGAAGCTGCAGACAGGTTGTTCGAGGAGATTGCGCGTACGCGGCCGATCCCGCAAACCGACCTGCTGATCGGCCGCGCGTACCGCGACGCCGGCGAGTACGCGCGCGCGAAAAAGTGGTTCGAAGCGGCGCTCGCAAAAGATCCGCGCGTGCGGCACGCGCATTACTATCTCGGCACGCTCGCCGTGCGGCTCGACGGTGTGCTCGATCTCGACGCGGCGATTGTCGAATTCACACGCGAGATCGCGCTCGCGCCCGACGATCCGCTCGCGAACCTGCGTCTCGGCATGGCCTTCGTCGAGCTGCATCGAGACGCCGAAGCCTCGAAGCCGCTGCAGATCGCCGCGCACTCGCCGACGGCGCCGGCGATCGCGTTCTACTATCTCGGTCGCAATCAGCTCGACATCGGACGCGCGGCCGACGCCGCCGTGTCGTTCCGCCGCGCGCTCGAGCTCGCGGCGAAAAGCGGCGCGACGAGCGCGCAGATCGGCAGCATCCACTATCAGCTCGGGATCGCGCTGCGTGAATCGGGATCGGCCGACGAAGCGTCGCAGCACTTCGCGGAAGCGGAGCAGCGCGCCACCGCGCGCACCGACGAAGGGCGCCAGCGTCTCGCGCGATATCTCCTCGATGCACCGGATCCGCAAGCCGCGTCCGACTCGATCGCGAGCGCCGTCGCGCTGCCCGACGATCTCCGGTTCGACAACAGTCCGCAGGCCGAACGCGACCAGGCACGCCGCCGCATCATGCCGGCGATCGCGCGCGCCTATCTGAATCTGGGGATCATGCACGCGCAGGGCGGGCGATTCGCGCGCGCCGCCGCGTTCTTCGAGCAGACGGCGGCCATCGATCCGGCCTTTCCGCAGGTTCAGTACTCGCTCGGCGTCGCGTACTTCAACGCACAGCAGTACGACAAGGCAGCTGCACCGCTCGCGCGCGCGCGTGCCGAGGACCCGAAGAACCCGACCGTCTCGCGCATGCTGGCGATCGCGTCGCTCGAGATCGACGACTACGCACGCGCGGCCTCGCTGCTCGAAAACGATCCCGATCGCGAACGCGACGCATCATTGCAGTACGCATACGGCCTCGCGCTCGTGCGCGGCGATCGCGCCGCCGAGGCCGAGGCGATCTTCACGCGGCTGCTGAGCGATCACGCGAGCACGCCGGAGCTGAGCGTCGTGCTCGGGCACGCCTACGCGCAGCAGGGCAACTACGACGCCGCGATCGAGGCGCT
>Ga0075424_100002469_pt1 | contig 16926 bp, 16 predicted proteins | sample SoiMethybrSBSTD3_FD_75301 | JGI IMG/M metagenome (GOLD analysis project Ga0075424, IMG submission 75301) | Bulk soil microbial communities from a Populus tree surrounding site in Tennessee, USA - Soil MetaG P. TD hybrid SBSTD3 | ecosystem: Environmental > Terrestrial > Soil > Tree plantation...
AAAATACGGCAGCTCAATACAAACTTTGCCCCGGGATCTGCTCGAAGCATGTGTCTGGTACGAGTGGCCCGGCAATGTACGGCAGCTTGAAAATACGCTGAAGAGATATCTGATCCTTCCGGATGCGGATGTCGTCTCCGAACTTCGCAGGGACGCAAGCGTGAGGGTGCATTGACTGGGTCGAAAACAATCCGGTCCGTTCCAGATCGAAGTGCCCTCCGAGACAGGTAGTCCCGCTGGGTTGCTTTATGGCCGCCCGGCCACTCATTGATGGCAACGACGTCCCTCCGTCGTTCTGGCTATCGCGGCCTCGAATCGAATGGTCGCCTTCTCGAACTTATAGTGCTTCCGGTCTCAGCTTCCGGTCTCTGGCACCGTCATGACTTCGAGCAAATGGCCGTTCGGATCTTCGAAGTAGAAACCGCGTCCGCCACGGCGTTTGTTGATTTTGCCATCGCTGTGGCTGAAGGGCCCACTTCCATAGGGAATCCCTTTGGTTTTCACCCGATTGAAAATTGCATCGAAGTCCGTTTCGCTGATGTGAAAGGCATAATGATGACTGCGGCCGTTTCTGGGATCGAAACTCGGCCCACCCCAGGCTTCTGGTTCGTCCGCGAACGCGAATGTCAGGCTCTCATCGACCTGTACTAACGCGAAATGACCGTCATCCTTCACGGTCAGTCCAAAAATCTCGGCGAAGAACTTTGCTGAACTAACCTTATCTTTCGCCGGCACTATGGTGTGATCTAAGTGAATTGCCATACACGCCTCCGCTCGGCCGCACTGCCCTTAGAGATAGTCGAAAAATCGTGAGCATATCTAATTATGCGCCTCGTAAAACTGCCCGCCCTCAGTGAAAACTTTGAAGACGCTGAAACCACCAAAACCAGTGCCGCTTGTACACTTCCTTCCGCGTCGCAACAAGCGCGATGCGAATTCCGTTACAATTGGCGTTTGCATCGTTGGAAGAATCATGGCTAAACCAGTTTTGCTGATTGTGGACGACGATTCCGATGTTCTGCGTGCGATCGAACGTGACCTGCGTTTTAAGTACGGCGCCGACTACCGGGTGATTGGAAGCGGTTCCCCGATAGAAGCGCTAGACCTTCTAAAACAGTTGAAGGTGCGGAACGACAGTGTGGCTTTGCTGCTCGCTGATCAGCGAATGCCACAAATGGATGGCGTTACGTTTTTACGGGAAGGAATGGAGATTTTTCCCGACGCGAAGCGGGCCCTACTCACTGCTTATGCCGATACGAATGCGGCGATCAGCGCGATTAATGAAGCCAATATCCACTACTTTTTCATGAAGCCATGGGATCCTCCCAGCGAACACCTGTACCCGCAACTGGATGATTTACTCGATGATTGGCGAGCTGCATATCGACCAACGTTCGAAGGGATCCGGGTTCTCGGCACTCGCTGGTCGCCCAAGTCGTATGAGCTGCGAGATTTCCTTGCGCGCAACCGTGTTCCCTATCAGTGGATTGACGTCGAACTTTCTGCGAACGACGCGGAGACCAACCAGCTTTTGGAATACCTGGGACCCGAGGCAGCGAGCCTTCCGGTCGTACTGTTTCCCGATGGAACAAGGCTTCTCGAAAGTGTGCCGGCGGAAGTTGCTCAAAAAGTCGGTTTGCGCACGCGCGCTCAAACCGACTTTTATGATCTGGCGATTGTCGGTGGAGGTCCGGCTGGGCTTGCCGCTGCTGTCTACGGCGCTTCTGAAGGTTTGCACACCGTGATGATTGAAAAGGAGGCTCCAGGCGGGCAAGCAGGAATGAGTGCGCGGATCGAGAATTATCTGGGATTTCCGATCGGGCTCAGCGGCGGCGATCTGGCGCGCCGAGCTGTGGTACAGGCGCAACGTTTCGGCGTTGAAATTCTGTCTCCGCTGGAGGCAGTTAACGTGCGCACCGAGGGATCTTATCGATTCGTTAAATTGGCTGACGGCAATGAGATCTCCTGCCATGCTTTGATGATCGCCACGGGAGTCCAATGGCGGCGACTTGACGCGCCGGGAGTTAATCGATTGCAAGGTGCCGGTGTGTATTATGGCGGCGGTGCAGCGGATGCTCTTTCCTACAAGGGCGAAACTGTCTATGTGGTCGGCGGAGCAAATTCGGCGGGTCAAGCAGCAATTAATTTCGCCAAGCATGCCGAGCGCGTGGTTATCGTAGTGCGCGGGAGCTCTGTATCCAGCACGATGTCACAGTACCTGGTCGATCAAATCAAGCAGACGCCGAATATCCAGATTTGGCCAAATGCGAGCATCGCGGAAGTTCACGGAGAAACCCATCTCGAAGAGATTTCTTTCCTTTGCTCCGACACTAATAGGATTGAGCGAGTCAAGACCACCGCGCTGTTCATCTTTATCGGAGCGCTGCCGCGAACCGAATGGCTCGCCAATGTCGTCGAGCGCGACGAACGAGGCTTTATTTTAACGGGCGCCGACCTGATACGAGACGGCCAGCTGCCGAAGGGGTGGCCACTTGAAAGAGATCCGTTCCTGCTTGAAACCAACGTTCCAGGTGTATTCGCCGTGGGCGACGTAAGGCACGGCTCCGTCAAACGAGTGGCCTCCGGTGTAGGTGAAGGGTCGGTTGCCGTACAATTCATCCACCAGTATTTGAGCAAAGTTTGAATGGTTGATAGATCGGACCTCTTACGCGTACCAGCTTTCGCCGACCTCCCGGAAGACCAGATCGATTGGTTCCTCAGCCAAGCGCAGGAACTGCATATCAAGGCCGGAAACACATACTTTCGCCAGGGCGACCCGGCCGACGCAATGTTTGTCATCCTGGAAGGGCAGCTCCAGGCGCGCGGGGAACTCGGCGGTGAAGCCGTGGTGTTTTCGACCAAGCCGGGCGACGTGACGGGCGTTCTTCCTTTTTCGAGAATGAAGCAGTTTCCATTGGAATCGCGAGCGGCGACGGACGCAAGGATCCTGCGTTTCCCTTCTTCTCTTTTCCCCGAGCTTGTGCAGAAGATGCCCGAGCTGACAAAACGTCTCGTTGGCCTCATGTCCGACAGAATTCGGGAAACCACTCGGCTGGAACAACAGCGCGACCGTCTGGCTTCGCTCGGAAAACTCTCGGCAGGGCTTGCCCATGAACTGAACAACCCGGCGTCGGCCGCAAAACGGGCGGCAGCTCAGCTTCGACAGGTTTTGAAAAAAGTTCGCGATGCCAGTCACGAGTTGGGAACGCGCGAGCTCACTGGCGCTCAGAAAGGAGAAATCGAGAAGCTGGAAGCGTCATTCAGTCAGCAGGGTGAGGCTCGACTCGATCCACTGCAGCTGAGCGACCTGGAAGCACAAATTGATTCTCTTTTAAGAAGTCGCGGGCAGAACGACTTGTGGCAATTGGCCGCAGAGCTCGCGGCGAAAAACGTCAAGCCGGCGGCACTTGAATCATTGTTTTCAATACTCGACGCAGAAACTGCCGCGGCTGCTCTCGTTAGGATAGCCGCGTCGGTCGAGATCGCCGCCCTTCTCGATGAAATCGAGAGTGGTACGTCGCGAATATCCGATCTGGTCCGGGCGATCAAGGAATACACATACATGGATCAGACTCCCGTGCAAAACGTCGACGTAGTCAAGAGCCTGGAGACTACGCTTATTATCTTGAACCATAAGCTTAAACGCGGCGTCGCGGTCCAGCGCGAGTACCAGCCCGTCCCCCTTCTCGTGAATTCATTCGGTAGCGAGTTGAATCAAGTGTGGACCAACATCATCGACAACGCCATTGACGCGATGGGGGGCAAGGGGGAAGTTCGGGTGCGGACTTATCGCGACGTCAATTGCGTGGTGGTTGAGATCGCCGACAACGGGCCGGGGATTCCGCCAGACATTCAGCCTCACATTTTTGAGCCTTTCTTTACCACCAAGAAAGTTGGGGAAGGTACGGGGCTCGGACTCGACACCGCCCTGCGGATCGTAAAGAAACACAGGGGCACGATTGAAGTCAGCTCGAAACCCGGCGACACACGGTTTCAAGTGTGGCTCCCTTTGGCGGATTGATCGAGCTGATGGAGCCGCGGCAATATCCAGACCACAGTCGTCACGTCACGCGCAGCACCACCAACGTCATATCATCGTGCTGGGGAGCACCTGCGGCGAACGACTCTGCGGCGGCCAGGATTTGCTTCATGACTTCTGTGGCGGGAAGTCCATGACACGTTTTTGCCAACTCGATCAATTTGTCTTCACCCCACTCCTCGTACCGAGCGTTCATGCATTCGGAAACTCCGTCCGTAAAGAGCACGACCAAGTCGCCGGCTTCATGAGAAAAAGTACCTCGCTCGTAGCGATGTGGTACAAGCCCGATTACCAGACCGCCTGTCTCCAGGCGTATCACGTGGCGCGAACCGTTACGATTCCGCAGGACCACGGGTGGGTTATGACCAGCATTGACGTAGGACAAGCGTCGGCTTGCCGGATCATATTCGGCGTAAAACAGCGTGGCGTACCGTTCGGCCGTGGAGGCCTTGTACACCAGGCTGTTGACCCGCTCCATCAGTTCCGCAGGGTCTTCGACAACTGGAGCTAAGGCTCGCAAAGAGGCCTCGAGGCTTGCCATCATCAGTGCCGCGCCCACTCCCTTGCCGGATACGTCTCCGATCGCGATTCCGAGCTTGCCTTCAGGCAGTTCGAGAAAATCGTAATAGTCTCCGCCCACTTCTCGCGCAGGTCGACATTGCGCGCAGTAATCCAGACCCGGCACCGAAGGAAGGCGTTGAGGGAAGAGATGCTCCTGCACCTCGCGTGCGATCTCTAATTCGCGGTTCAATCGCTCGCGCTGCGCCATCTCGCGTCCGATCGCCGTTGTCAAGCGGGCAACTTCCTGGGCCAGCGCCGTCTGCGCGGCCGACTCTGTCTTGACACCCTCGAGAGCGGCTATGAAAGCGCGTTTTGTGAACTCGTCCGTTTCAATTTCGTGCCATGCGATTAGATATGGGGCGAGACGCTGCTTGTCTCGATCGTTCCGTAACGCACTAGCCACGAGGTGTCGCAGGCGCCCGTCGCCCGGTGAAGAAATCTGCCCAAGAAACTCTTCGAGATCGGAACCGCCAGAATCGAAAATCTGCAAAAAGAATTTACGGGCCTGGCGCGGGTCTTCTACGGCAAGGCGCCGGAGCGTCTCATAAAGCTCTGCTGGCTGAGACTGCATAGCGCTTCGAGCGTAGTTCGAAAGCCTCTCTTCCGCCTTCGAGTAAGTCGATGATTTGTTCGCGGCATTCATCGACGGTACCGAACTTCTCAATGCCTCCAACACGGCCGTCCGAGTTCATAACCAGCACTAGCTCTGCTTCAGCTAGAACGGGAATATTCGCGTTGTGTGTTATGAAGATCATTTGCCGGCGTTTTTTCAGCCGCTGCACCGCGTTCACCACCGTTTCGAAAATAAAGTGATTGTCCAGGTTATCCTCAGGCTGATCGATAATCAGCGGGTTATCTCGTCTTGCCAGAAGTATAGGGAGGAGTGCTGTGCACTTCTGACCACGAGAAAGATCGGAAGCGTCCTTGAAGTGTGGCCGTCCAGTAGCTGCGACATTTAACTCAATGCTGATTCTGTCTTCGATTGCAATGACCTCGAGTACCAGCGGATCGATAGTCTCACGAAACGAATCCAGTATCTTTCGTGAGCGCTCAGTTCCAAAATGCGTTAGCTCTTCGAAGGAATCCAGGTCATTGCACTGAATGAGCTGGGCCAGCTGCTCGGGCCGGAGCTGCATGAGAGTTGCAATGATTTCGTTTTGGTTACGAACTCGCGCTCCCTTCAGGCTGTCCACAAGCATTTGCTGGTATGCCAGATGATCGGCGTTTCTCATGACGCGAATGCGTACTCGCCCGCCGGCTTCGTGCTGGAGCTCAGATGCGACCTCGTCCCGCATCGTCGAAATCTTATCGCGCATCAGAATGTAATTGGTTTTGAGCGACTTTCGCTGCTCGAGCAGCATCTGCAACTCGGCATTCGATTCTGCCCGCTGTTGCTCCAAAGCTTCAAGTTTGGCAACTTGCTGTTCGAGCGACGCACGGACGCGAGCCTGCTCGCTTGCTGCCTGGTTAAGTGCTGTTAGCCTTGCCAGCTCGCCGGCATGGGTCCTGTGGATTTCTGTGATGTTTTGGCGGGCCTGCGCCAGTATGCCCTGACCTTCGCGGATCCTGGTATTAATCGCGGAAAGATGTTTCTCAGTTGGTCCCAGTAGTGCTGCAAGTTGATCGTCATATCGGCGCAGTGGGTCCGCATTTGCGGACTGTTCTTCCGACAGGCGCGCTGTGAACACATTTTGTACTTCTTTTCCTACTTGTTCGAGATTTTGTTCCAGCGTTCTGAGATCACGATCAGCGGCGTCCAGTTTCGCGATCTCCCTTTGATCAAGCTGCTGCTGACGCGAAAGTCGGACGAAATCCGCAGCAGATTCACGATCCAATGGGGCAAGCGCATTCAGCCGGGCCCGGACGTCGCCGAGCTCTTCAATCTGCTCGGTCAGGTCCTCCATCGTTCGTCGGGCGCCTCTGATTCGATCCGCATTCGCGTCCAGCGCCCGCGTGCTCTCCGCCAGCGACATGTGAATCGCGCGCATCTGCTCGCTACGAAGTTCGTCCAGCAGGGTGCGGCGTTTATCGCCGAGGACTTCATCCGCTATCTCCTCGATCTCGAGACTGCTGTAGACATCCAGAGGCAGAAACGTGCCGCGATCCAGATCAACAGTATTGATGGCCCTTCCGTCCGACGTGAGAAGAACGGGATTCTGCTTAAGGCCTCTCTTGATTGTGTAGCGGTTCGAACCTTCGGCGAGACCCGTGATCGTGACAAGAGCCCCACCTGCCAGATTCGCCTGAATAAGGTCCGCACAGTGCTTCGGGGCAGCTGGAATGCCGCAGAGCGCAAACCTGACGGCCTCCGCGAGTGTTGATTTTCCACTGCCTCGTGCCCCGATGATGCAGGTCAGGCCCCGGGGAACATTGACGGTCAGGCCGGGGAGAAACCCGCCGCTGATTTCGATCTTCTCAATCGCCCACATGTGTTCAAACCTACTGTACACCCGAATGTGTTTCAGCCCTGGAGTAAACCGGAAAATAGGTCCATGTAAGGTTCGCAGGTGGTAGTAATATGTGCCCGGAGGGTTCCCATGAGGCGACTTTTTCTGGCGATGGTCCTTGCGACAATGTGTGTCCAGCTGGCATCAGCGCACATTCGAATTTACCCAACGGAATCGACAGTTGGGGCTCGCGAAAAGTACACCATGCGTGTTCCCAATGAGAAGCAGGTCGGTTCGAGCAAAGTAGAGGGTGAATTTCCGGCGGGCTTGCAGGTTTATGACTTTGAATTCAAGCCGGGGTGGAAAATCGATTTCAAGAAGGATGACAACGGGAAGATTGTCGGTGCCACATGGACCGGCAAGATCCAGCCTTACGAATTTGTCGAGTTTGGAATGCTGGCGATCAATCCAAAAGAGGGATCGAACCTGACGTGGAAATTCATCCAGTACTACGATGACGGAACCAAAGAGGAGTTCACCGGCCCCGTGGGTTCCCGCCTACCGTCACCGGTCGTGTCGCTCAAGGCAGCAGCAACGGCTCAGTAAATTGTCACGGGACATATCGGGTAGCTCACGCATCATCACGCATCTGGACGGCGCCGGTCGTCGACGAGCCGTGCCAGCGTTGCGCGATTGATGCCTAGGATTTTTGCTGCGCGGACCTTGTTTCCTCCGGTCCGCGCAAGGACGCGAGCAGCGTAACGCCGTTCGACTTCAGCCAATGGAAGGTCTTCTCCATCGACAGCATCCGTCGTAGAGGCCGTTAGATAGTCCGGAAGGTCGCGCACGCTAATGGTTTCACCTTCGGTCATCATGCACGCATTTCCGATAACGTTTTCAAGTTCGCGGACGTTACCTGGCCAGGAATATCGCGAAAGCACCATCAATCCACGATCCGTAATGCCGTGGATGGTCTTCTTATACTGTGTCGAGAACAGGCCGATGAAGTGTTGCGCTAACAAGGGCAAGTCCTCCTTTCGCTCGACGAGCCTTGGAAGCATGATCTCGACCATCGAGAGCCGGTAATAAAGATCTTCCCGATACTGTTTTTCCGCGATCATTGCCCGTAGTGGCCGATTTGTCGCCGCGATCACTCGAACGTCTACCTTGCGCGATTCAAGTGCCCCCACACGCTGTATTTCTTGTGTCTGAAGTACCCGCAGCAGTTTGGCTTGCGTAGCGAGCGGCATATCGCCGATTTCATCCAGGAACAGCGATCCGCTATTCGCATATTCGAACAAACCTACTTTGTCATATGTCGCACCGGTGAAGGCACCTCGCTTGTGACCGAACAATTCGCTCTCGAAAAGTGTTTCGACTACTGCGGACGCGTTACACACAGCAAAGGGACCAGCCTTTGCGGGGCTGAGCTGATGCAGAGCCCGAGCGACGAGTTCTTTGCCGGTTCCAGTTTCCCCGGTAATGAGCACCGTCCGAAAGTGAGGTGCCACCCGGCGGATTCGCGCGAACACATCCATCATTGCGGGACTTCGCCCGACCATGCCCTGAAATTCGGCCGTTCGCAGTAGCTCAGAATCCAGACGTGCAGCAGTCTGTCGCCGCTGCGCCTCTTCAACTAGAGTGGCGATACGATTGCGAAGTTTGGGAACCGAGAGGGGCTTCGTTATGTAGTCGCTGGCTCCTTTCCGGATGGCTTCGACTGCCGAGTCCGTCGAATAGTGACCCGTAACAAGAATGACCTCGGCTTCCGGAGCAATCGATACGATTTTTTCGAGCAATTCCATTCCGCTGACACCTGGCATCAGAAGGTCGAGGAGAACGATCTCGGGTCGCCTTGCGCGCACGATCTCCAGTCCAGACTGAGGATCCGTCGCCGTCAAGATTTGCAGGCTCATCTGCTCGAGAGCGTCAGAAACGAGCTCAAGGCTGGCGGGGTCATCATCAATCGCGAGGAGAGTAATTGTGGGCTCGTTGGAAGCACGCATATGGGAGTGTTTTTCGCAAACTCACAGTTAACCAGCCAATCTTGCGATCAACGTCCGCAATACAGCCGGCCGAATTGGTTTCGTGATGTAGTCGTCGAAGCCCGCTTCGAGCGCTCGTTCGCGTTCGTTCTTCATGGCGTGGGCCGTGAATGCAGCAACGCGCAGATTTTGAAATCGAGGGTCTTGCCGCAACCTCCGGATCACTTCGTAGCCATCCAGCCACGGCATCTCAATATCGAGTAAGACGACCTGCGGCCGGCCGGCTTCAATCTCGCGAAGCGCCGATAGACCGTCCGCGGCTTCAAGAACTTCATGGCCGTGCGGCTCGAGGACGTCGCGCACGAGTTCACGTGTCACCGGGCTGTCGTCCACAATCAACACACGGATGGGCTGCGGTCTCATCTGGCCTCGGGTTCACCGTCAAGTGCCCGCACGATTGTCATGCTTCCGCTCCGGCTCCGACTACTCCCGCCTGTGGCGCGGGAACCGTAAAGACAAATTGGCTGCCGTTTCCGGGTTCACTGTTGACCCAAATCCTTCCGCCCTGCTGTTCAATCAGACGCTTCGTGATTGCCAAACCCAGACCTGTTCCTTCTTTTACACCTTTGGCTGTGGCAGCCTGGTGGAATTCATTGAAAATCGCCCGCTGCTCTTGCTGGGGAATACCGATGCCGTTATCCCTCACGCTTACGTGAATGGTGCCGTCATGCTCGGTAAAATCGATAACCACATGTCCACCCTCGTGCGTGAATTTCAGCGCATTGCTGATAAGGTTGTACAGGATTTGTTTGAAGCGAAGGTGATCCGCATAGATGACTAGATCTGGATTCACGCGATGTTCAACCTCGATGTTTCTGGCGGAAGCAAGTGCGTCTGCGCTCGCCAGCACATCGGCCAATGCGGCGCCGGCGTTGAACCATTCCGGGTATAGCTGAATCCTGCCGGCTTCAATTTTGGAAAGATCCAGTACCTCATTGACCAGTTCCAGCAGGTGATCCGCGCCCGTACGGATATGGCCGACATACCGTTTTTGCTTTGGATTCAACTCCCCGGCACTCTCCTCGGCCAGAAGATCGAGATAGCCGCTCATCGCGTTCAGGGGAGTGCGCAGTTCATGACTCATCCGCGACACGAAGTCACTCTTCAATTGGCTCGCGCGAGCTAGTTCTCGGTTTCGTTCCTCCAGTTCACGGTTCAGTACAGCGAGGTCGGCCGTCCGTTCCATAATCTTGGATTCCAGATCCTGATTAAGATGCTGCAGCTTGGTCTCGGATAACCTTCGCCGCCGTACTTCGTGAGCCAAGTGGCGGAACACGGCGATCAGAATTCCTAAAGAAGCCAGTGAGCCCACGATGAGTAACCGGTTCAACCATTCGGCATCTCTGTGAGCGACGGCCGTTCGGAGTTGAAGGAGTCTCTTCTCTTCGGTAGTCATCCACCCGATCTGCTGTTGGATGTCTTGCATCAAACGGGGTCCTTGCCCTGACTCCATCAGTTTGACCGTACTTTGAACATCGTTCCGAGACTGGAGAGCCACGGTCTGGTCAATAAAATCGAGTTTCGCAGCAACTTGCGCTTTGAATTTGTTGAGATGTTCCTGCTGTACGGGACTGTCTGCTGTGAGTTTTTGGAGTTGCTGGATTTCGGGTTCGATCTCAGCTCGAGCGGCTGAATAGTCCGTAAGGTATGTTCGATCACCCGATAGCAGAAAGCCGCGGGCTGCGCTCTCTGTACGAGTCACGTCGTTAAGGAGATCGTCCAACATGTCGATAACGTCGTGCGTGTGAAACGTTAAAGCTTCGGCATCAAGTAGTCCGTCCATGGTTCGATACGACATGAAATTCAGCACGCCAAAAATAGCCAATGCCAAAGCGAAAGCGGCCGTGAGCGGTTTGTCTCCCAGTAACCACATCTTCAGTGTACCGTGCCGCTTGATTCTACTACTCTCGTCTGACGGCACGTTGCTGAATGATCGCGATTGCATTTAACGACAGCAGGTCAAACTGACTGTTTAAATTTGGGTTTTAAGAGTTCCCGTGCAGTTTCCACCATGGTTGGTGCTCCATGGACGATCAGCAAGAGTTGCGTCCCCCGAAGACCTGCTTCGTATTCGAGGACTTCTCCCAATGGAATACCCAGACTGTACAAAGCTGAGCCGATTGCCGTCAGGCCGGAAAACACAGAGGAATTTTGGCTCGCCACGAAGGTCTTCGTGAACGGACCCGCAATCAGAATCCAGCCAGAGCCCGGCGTCCAGAACACCCCGCAGTTTTCAAGAGATTCCCATAGTCCTTCCCAGAAAGCTCCGAGCGGACCTCGATATTTGCAGGCTCCGCCGACTTGATATATACCCACCACCTCTCGGTCCGACGAAAGATCTCGTCCAACTACGGACACGTTGGCGAGACCGAAACCCTGTGCTTGAAGACTTTGGAGAGCAGTCTCTACCTCCACGAAGCCGTCACAGACTGTCACTAATGCATTTCGACGTGGTTCCTTTTGCATAGGGTCTCCTGTCCCTGAATTGCACGATTCCCACCATGTTTATGACCACGATCCAATTCGTAACTGCCTATTGCAGTGGCGAATACGGCAACAATGAAGGCCGCGTTCTAATTCCGGTTCCGTCAACTGGTCGAAATCTGAGCAGTGTGGTGAAGAATTGAGCGGACAAGTTGAGGCTAGGCGGGTGTCGTTTAGAGCCTCGTCCTTCGAGGCTTTACGACACCGCCAGCCTTTCTGTTAACGCTGACGTCTTTGTGGCGCGGCGTGGAAGTATTGAGGAACACCATGAAACCGGAATGCGCCACTACCAGCTGCCGGATTGCGATAGTAACCACTCGGCGGAATCTGAGGCCTTGTCAGCGGCGCCGGCATGTGCTGCGGAATTGCGGCCCGAAAGTGTTGGGGCAATGTAGGCGGGCGATAAGGGATGCCGTGACGATGAATGGGATCGTGAACCCACACGCTCGTTCCGGTGGGAGCGAGCAAATGTACGGAATTGAAGTGGTAGCGTTGAATAAAAGCGTTGTTGACAACAATTGTGTGGCTTGTCCAGTGAGGATACCAACCCCAACCGGCCCATCCTGTCCAGCCGCCAACCAGAAACGAGCGGACGGGGACGCCAGCGCTGAAGAAGAGCGCGGGAGCATGTGGGGCAAAATACCATTGGGGATATGCGTAGTAGGTAGCCGGCCCCCAAATCCAAACAGGGTTGTAAACAGGGACATACATCAGTTCTGGATTCGTCGGAATGATCGTCACAATGGTTTGACTCGCGCCCGGTGTGGTCACAACCTGCTGCTCCGGAGTCGAAACCAGCTTTCCAGCCTGCTGCGCCTTCAGGCGCATCCGCTGGATAGCGCTCATAACATCGGCCTGCTGGGCAAGGAATGCGTTACCCAGACTTGTCGTCCACCTGACATCTTCATTTAGTCGCTGGATGATATCTGGAAATATCAGTAACGCCTGAATGCTCGGATCCCAATTCTGCTCCTGTGCAGCGTCGGTGAGCGCCTGTCCTTTCAGTCCGGGATTGCGTTGCAGCCACTGATACGCTTCCACTAGTTCGATGGGGTAGGTCGACGCGACCAGGATCTGGCTTACCAATGGATCCGGATATAGAGCGATCGGAGCGACCAAATCATCCAGTCGATTCGCGGTTAGCATCGGGGTCCCTTCGGCTGGTTCGTTGTATTGCGAGTCCATGTCTGCTGCGCTTTCCGCAAACAGCATCGATGGGGTTTGAAAAAACAACAGAGCACATATCAGCAAGGTTATCTGGCAAAAAGTTACGTTAAACTCGCGCTTCATATCACACCTCCTATGGTATCGCGCGGCTGTTGCGGCAGCCTGGCGACGGGCAGTATTGCGAAGTGCGCATCGTCGTCAGGGCCGCCGCCACTGTTCAGGACACCAGGTACTTGACGGCATGACCGACTGCCGCGCCTGAATTCACGATTACATGTTCGGCGTGCCTGCCCACGAATTCCGAAGAGACCAGGGTTGCCTTCGCCGTGTCGGTAACGGCTACATCGGTTCCTTTGCCGGCCTTGTCCACGACCGACGTCAATTTGTGATGAGAACTATGCGCCGGATACATGAATTCATTGCCGACGGAATCGCCTGGATAGAACCAAGCCTCTACTCTTTCGGGGCTGTCCGTTGTGTTCTCGCCGAGGACGATCGAGCCTTTCTCTAGTGTTTCCCGGCGTTCTTCGGGTACGGTGAGGTAGGTTCCGTAAACCGTGTTCCCGCCCGCACTCTGAATGCGCGTGACATTAGGTTCAACCGCCGCGAATACGTACGTGCCCGCTGGCAATACGCGACCGGGCAACTCCACCGGTGCCGAGAAGGTGACAGTGACGCTCTCATTGAGCGGCTGCGCTTCTGCGGTGGGTGTAAGCATGGCGAGGCCGGTAACGGCCAAGGCCGCAATGGCAAGTTTGCTATAGATATTCATGATGAAGCTCCTTTCGTGATTTCATTTTTTGAACTGCACGGTGCTAATCCTCGGGCGATCAGTTGTTCCTCGATTTGGCAACAGCCGTGTCTTGAGGCATAACGCTTTGCTGAATGCTGGTCGCAACCTGTTGCCCCTTCACGTTGCGGTAGTGGACCGTTACTCGTTTTCCGCTTCCGATGTCGCCGATCTTTTCGGTATCGCCATTGAGTGCCAGCGTCAGGTCTTTACCCTTCTTGACCCTGACAACCATGCTTGTGTCCGTCATCGTGACAATGGATCCCTGTGCAACATGCTCCACGAGCTGGGATTTCGCCGTCGTTGACGTCTGCGGCGGTTTCTGCTGGGCCACGGAAGTCATAGGTAACGCTCCAGCCAGAGCCACTGTCGCTACTGCCGATGCGAGTTTTGAATTCCAGGTCATCCGGTTTCTCCTTTTCACGTTCTTAAGGACCACACCTTATTTAACGTTGGGAAGATGACGGTGGGCTTAAACCTGGATTAATTGCTGTTAATTCGGGACGAATCGGGCGTCAGACTTTCTGAGAGAGGAAGACGAACCGTAAACATTGCACCGCCGCACTCTCGATTCTCGACGTGAATGAATCCGTGATGTTGCCGCACGATCCAGTCGACTAGAGTCAGGCCGAGACCCGCGCCTTCCTGGTCACGAGATCGTGAGGGATCCGCTCTAAAGAATCGATCAAAGATATGTGGCATGGCTTCAGGGGCGATACCTGATCCCGTGTCGGACACTTCCAAAGCCGCAAAATCAAGCCCGCGCCGGGTACGAATCGAGACGCAACCTTCGGACTGGGTGAACTTGATTGCATTGTCCATCAGGTTCAATGCCATGCGCTCCAGCCAACCGGCGTCGCCCATCACCAGGACGCCTTGCTCCAGCTCGCAGTCCAACCTGATTGCCTTTGCGCGCGCGAGAGTCTGCAAGTCAGCCGACATTTCTTCAATGAGCATGCTGAGGTTAACCGCCGTCGGTACCAGCCGGATTTCACCGGATTCAGCTCGAGCCAATGTCAGGGTCTGGTTGATCATTCGAATCAGTTTGTCGAATTCTTCAAGCTGGCTCGAGAGTACCTGTCGGTATTCTTCATCGTTGCGGCTCTGCATCAACGCAAGTTCGGCTTCGCCTCGAAGCACTGTTAACGGCGTGCGTAATTCGTGGGCAATACTGGCGGTGAACTGCTTCATCTCACCAATTGCACCTTCGAGTCTCGCAAACGTGCGGTTGAACGCCTCCGACAAACTGTCCAGCTCGTCATTTGCACCTCGAACCGGCAAACGGCCCAACTGTGTGGTTGTGATGTTTTCCGCAGCCTTCGCCGCTACTTTCAAAGGCCTAAGCGCGCGTCCGGCCATTAACCATCCGAGATAACCCGCGGCGACGAGGCTGATGGGCAGCACGATCGCGAGCGTATGCAGAAAACTCGCCAATGCGTTGTCGAGAGGCTGCATTGAGGAACCAACCAGCATGAGCCATGTGCCCTCTCCATCCGAAGGTAGGACGGTGCCAACCAGCCGGATGGTTCCGTGTTCTGTTTCGATGTCGTGTAAGGCAGGACCAGCCAGTAATCCGGCGATTTCAGAAGGCGTAAAGCGGAGGCCCAATGCCCGCATCGCCGGGGATTGCACTTTGATCTCGCCGTCGCGGATTCGTTGTATCTGAAAGAGCCGGGTTGCAGTCTCGACGAAGAAAAGCTCGTCCGGATCGGTTTCGTCATAAGTCAACCCGGCGTCATCATTCGAAATTCGTATGTATCCGCGAATTCCGGCCGATCGTTCGAGAAGTTCTTCAGTGATCGAAGAATTCAGGTGATACCGCAGCGTGTGATAGTACGCAATGGCGATCGCAACAATGAACAAGGCGAGAACCGACGTGTAAAAAAGAGTGAGCTTGGATCTCAGAGCAATCGGTCTCATCGGTCTGTAATCATGTAGCCGACGCCACGAACCGTTCGAAGCAGAGGTGTCTGTTGGTCCTTATCGATTTTGTTGCGTAGTGAATTGATGTGCACGTCGACGACGTTGCTGATGCTGTCAAAATGGATATCCCAGACGTGTTCGATGATCATCGTTCGCGTCAACGGCCGGTGCGCGTTGCGCATCAGATATTCGAGCAACGCAAATTCTCGAGGCTTCAAATCTATCGGTTGGCCAGCGCGACGGGCTTGCCGTGTGGTTGTGTCGAGCTCCAGATCTCCAACGCATATTCGATGGTCGGTTTGAACCCCGCGACGGAGCAGGGCGCGTATCCGCGCCGAAAGCTCCACGAAAGCGAAAGGTTTCGGCATGTAGTCGTCGGCTCCCGAATTGAGGCCGTTGACCCGCTCCTCGAGGCTCGCTTTGGCAGTGAGGACCAATACAGGTAGACGTGGTTTTTGAGTGCGGATATCACGAAGGACGTCTAAACCAGGCCGGCCGGGAAGCATCAGGTCGAGGATGACGGCATCGTAATCAAAGCTCAACGCATGGGAGCCGACATCTGTTCCATTGTGTACAACGTCAGCTGCGTAGCCCTCTTCCTGTAATCCCTTCTGTATAAAACTCGCAACTTTACGATCATCTTCCGCTATCAGAATCCTCACAACGCGCCTCTCGTTTGCAGGTGGTAATGTCTGTCCGCAGGCGGTAGTGCAATTGGCGCGCCACACGTTGGCGGAAAGGACCGAAGACAACAAATGAATGCTGACGCTATGACCGGTGAAATTCTAAATTTCACGTTAAGCCTTCGGCGGGAAGTGCTTAAAGGCATCCGAGGCCATTTTGTCGATGTTTTTAGAGCTCTCCACGTCCAGCACATTGGAGCCTGTGTCTGTAGCGATCGCACGCCAAACCAACTCGTTGGTTTTGGCGTCGACAATGTCGATGATGGTTGTCCCTTGAACATAGCGGTTGACGAACATGTCGGGTCCCATCCATCGCCAATGCCGCCATCCGCCTATCGCCGGCATATATTCGACATCGGTCATGTTTTTTGCGCCTACGTGCGCGACGACGTATACGTCCGGATCGCCATCATTTTCTTGCAAGCCTTTCTTTGTAAGTTGTTCGTTTACTGCGTTCTGGATCCGCGATGCGACTATCGAGTTGTTGACAATGCCATTGCGCCGCGTTTCATAGTCTTTCCAGGCAAACGTGCGGTACTTTTCGAAGTTGACCGAGTGATCGTAGTCCGTCTTCGCGGTCACGGCGAACGCACCGGCCGTCAGCGTAAGAAATCCACAACCCACAACCAGCACCGCGACAGCCCTTACTCGGCTTACTCGTCGAAAAAGTTTCGTACTCATATTTCTTCTCCTTTCGGCATCGAATCTAATTCGTTTTGACGTGCCGGGAATTAGCGCGCGATGAAGGAAGGATTAACTCGGGCTAATCACGTAGCGCTGCGAGCTTATTCCTGAATGTGTGAAATCTGAGCAGGTGCCTAAGAATTGAACATCAGGCCTTGATTTT
>Ga0075424_100002470_pt1 | contig 16920 bp, 18 predicted proteins | sample SoiMethybrSBSTD3_FD_75301 | JGI IMG/M metagenome (GOLD analysis project Ga0075424, IMG submission 75301) | Bulk soil microbial communities from a Populus tree surrounding site in Tennessee, USA - Soil MetaG P. TD hybrid SBSTD3 | ecosystem: Environmental > Terrestrial > Soil > Tree plantation...
GGGTTCGCGGTTCCAGTGACAGCCAAACGGTTTCGCAAATTCGTCTGCATGGCGATCTTGCCAGCGTCCGAGCCATTCGCGATCACTTCGACCGTGCTCCAGCAAAAGAATTTGACCAGAAGGCTGACTGATACGGGCCATTTCGTGAAGGGCAGTCGCCGGGTTCGGAAACGTGCATGTGCTAAGCGATGAAACGACCGTATCGAAGGAGTAGTCGCGAAACGGTAGAGCCTCTGCGTCCGCTATACAGAACTGAACATTGAAGTTCAATGTGGCCGCACGTTGGCGCGCTATTTTGAGCATTCCGCTGCTATGATCGAGAGCAATGACCTCGCAATCGCTCGGATAATGTCGAAAGTTCTGTCCCGTTCCGATAGCGACTTCAAGAACCTTGCCTGACGCCTGGGAGACAACGGATTGACGTAGCTTCCCGAGTCCCAAGAAGCCTAATGCGTTTTCAAAGTAATCGTACCAACGAGCGAATCGGTTATATTTCGCTGCTAAGTCTCGGGATGAATATTCAACCGGCACAATGCCCGAACAGAATTTCGGTCCAGCGATGTTGTTGGCGTGCCTACTTGGTGGATTCGTCCTTCTTCGGCTGCGAAGCGTTCGCCATCATTTGGTTGCACATATCCATCATTTTCGACATCCGGCTCATCATCTCGTGCATCCCCTGCATCATCCCATGTGACTGCTCGCCCATCATTTGCTGGCCCATCATGCCTTCCATGCCTTGCATCATCCCGGCCATTGGCGATCCACTGTGTTCGTCGGGCTGATCTGCGGCGATGGCAGACGCAACTAGCACCCCCAGGATTAGTCCAATGACAATGCTCTTCATAAAATCCCTCACTTTCGTTTTAGCCAAAATTCGTTGATCTTTGTCGAGTCCGCAGGAACCGGAGGCGTCGGCGTTGACGGTCCATAATGACTGTACGTTTTGTCAACGTATGCACGGATGTCTTTCAGTCGCTTGCCTTCGTCCATCATTTTCATCACGTCACGCGTGATGCCTATGCAAATTTTTCAGGCAATGCTCATTGGGTCAAATTCGGGCTTCTCGGGTGGGGAATTGTCCTTTACATAACAGGAGGCATTGCTCGTGTGGCCGTCGTTCACGCAGCCGCAGTAACACGGAATGTACCGCAGGGTATCGCGGTTGAGCACCGCGAAACGATACGCATCTCGGATTTCGGGTGGAGTATTCCAGAGGCCATCGGGAAGCATCGAGATCGGCGCGAGTTTATAGACATGATCCCGTGCCCCGAATGAAGCGCCCGGCAACCAAAACGCTCCCCCCACAATCAATCCATTCAAAATGAAATCTCGCCGATTCATACGCAGCGTTCGTGTTCGTAGGCTAGCAGGTTCACCAAAAGATGATAATACTGTGCCAACTTTGTGCGAGACTTATCGGCAGACACCAGCGATCATCAACAGAGAAGAGGAGAGAGGCGCTGATTTCCTGTTGGTTTTTGCTGGCTGTTGTCAGTCTGGCTGGTCTTCACGAGATTCCCGATCAGGTGAACAGCCCGACACCTCGATCCGTTGCTGGTGCGCGGCTCAGTACGCCTTTCAGCAGAACTCGGAAATTTCTACGGGTTAGATCTCGCCAATACTAAGTGAGAGCCTGGCCGACTTCCTGAGGCAATGCGGGAAAGCTGCTTCAAGAAAGCCACAGGCTGATAATTCTTGTGCACTGACTCGCAATTTTTCCGCGGAGTTGCACCAATTGCAGTCTGGCTTTTTTCTTGCCATTGAGCCGCCTAGAGGAAAATCCCCAGTGGACACATGGCTCAGCCCTATGCCGGCATTGGCGTACGTCAACCATCTACACACCTGGCTGGTCGTTAACAATAACTCCGAGCCGATTTCGTGGACAGATGATGCCGCTGAGGCGGCCTGGTTGTCCGAGTGGGTTTCTTGTAAGTGCAACCCCGCAAAATCGCCGACGGAACGTCTTGCAGTTAAAACGATCAGACCACGTCGGATCTGCGCTGCTGGGCGCGTTGACCGTTTCAATTCTTCTGTTAGAGCCATGAAGCCATAGGAACGACTCGGACTGCTTTTCGCGAAAATCCCGCGGCTTGTGCGACTTCGTTCAGCGTATCTATTCGAATAAGGAGAAGACATAAACGTGAAGAGTTTGGCACGTTTCGACTCAGGTTGGGGCATTGCCGTGGTGCGAGTGATCATGGGGTTTGTTTTGATTATCACTGGATACGAGAAACTCACCTCTGGTCTTCAGAGAGTCGGTGCGAGTATGGCCAAGAATCAAATTCCCTTCCCGACGGTGATGGGCGCCTACATCACCGCACTCGAGCTGGTTGGCGGGTTTTTGCTTTTGATCGGTTTGGGAGGACGGTGGCTCGGACTACTTTATATAGGTGAATTTTTGGTCGTGAGTTTCGACGTCGTGGTTCCCACACGAGGCTGGATGGATGGACGCCTGCCGATCATGTTACTGGCAGGCGCGTTGATGCTGTTCGTGTCCGGCTCTGGCAAGGCATCGCTTGATGCTGTTTTGACAAACCTTCGGCAGAAGCAAAGAAAGAGTGGCGACCGGATCCCCGAGTCCGCGCAGCAAATGGAATCTATCCGGCATTAGAATTGTCGACCGATATACCAATCATTGAAAGCCACTGCATCGAAGCAGCAGTTCCGACGTCCGGCGGAACCTGCTTCTCATTTTTCGCGAGTTGCCGAATACCAATCCGCTTCGAAAACGTCGTGCTCCTTACCAAAACTTCGCTGTTGAGATATCGGCCAAAAGCGACCATTCCGAGGCTTCCATGATCATTGAACATAACGGTTACAGCATCGAGGCGTTTGCAACTCAGAGTAATCGCCAATGGGCCGTTCGCATGACGGTGACGTGCATGATGCTGATCAGGAAAAGCATCGGGTGTTCGGTCCATATGAAAGTTTCCCATCTCAGAATGACGCAGAAGCATGGGGACTGAATCGCTGATTGAGTTGATCGAATCCGGCCTTGAATGGCCATCAATATTAGTGGGCGTGGCGACTAGATCTCTTGACTAAACTACTTCCTGCAGTATTCCGTTTCTAACCACTCCCAAATCTATTCCCAACAATGGAATTTCGAAGGCATCTCAATTCAGAGACATGGCATTTCTGTCGAAACTGCTCTCAATGGCCCCGCGAATTTGACTTCATCTCATTACAGAATTACCGCCCGGATTTTCCATTGTGCAATGAGTGCGTTGCATTGCAGCAACAGGGCCGTTGTACCGATGATTGCAAAATTTCAGATAATCCCAAAAAGCCAGCCTAATCTTCCGCAGCAGGACCGTTTTATAAGTCCCAGCGCTTTTGATCATCTCTAAATGAGAGGATCGACCGTTGCGGCCTAGTAGAGAGCTGAGATAAATATCTTTTGAGTCCTCGCGCTCGCTAGTCTCGCCTGTTAGGTCTTTCCTGAAGGAGGTCATTATGTCTCGCCGCGAAAAGGTCGGAGTGAAAATGCCTTACCTGACGCAAACCGATACTGACGGCTGAGTATCTCTCACACCGTGCCAGTTTGGCGCAGCTTCGGATGAACGTCCGTCAGAATCACGGCCGGGGCGTAGAAAGATGCAACCGGACCAAAAATCATCCGGCAGCCTGGATACATTAACTTTCGTTGCGGCAAATTTCGTGGAAGCGAAGGATATTGGCAGGCGCACCGCCCTGAAAGGAATCGGCGTCTTGGCGACTGCTGTAGCGGCGAGTGCGAGCGGTATTGCCACTGCAGCTGACCGTTCCGTCGTACTTGCTTTCTGTGGCCAGCTTCTCTGTGTCATCCCTTACGAAGTGGCTCGGACACGAGGGTATTTTGCCGAGGAGGGGCTGGACGTGAAGCTTGTTTACACCCGCGGAGGCAACGCGGCTATGCAAGCCTTAGTCGGTAGCGCGTCGGATTACGCCGCCACCTCGTTTGACGTTGCTCTTCAAGCTTTTGCCAGAGGCGCCAAGATCGTGCGTTTTGCTTCAACTGGCCAATTGCCGCTCTTTGCGCTCGCTACGGCGCCTAAAACTACACCGGAAATCCGCAACATAAACGACCTGCAAAGTCGCACGATTGGGATCTCTGGGATTGGTAATGCCGACCATATTTTAGTCATTTACCTGATGAAGAAGGCGGGTGCGGACCCGAGCAAGGTGCGTTTCGTATCCATCGGGACAAATCTCTTTGAGGCCCTTGTACGTGGTCAAGTGGATGCCGGCATGGTGCAAGAGCCAGCGCTAAGCCTGATCACCGCCGAAGGAGGAAAGGTCCTGATGAACGCGATGGACCTAGCAGATGCAAATAAGTATCTCGGAGGTCCTTATGAGTTTATGGGTGTCGCCGTACGTGCTGAAGAGCGACAGCAACGCCTCGATGAGATGCGTCGGCTCGCGCGGGCACTGGAAAAAGGGTTGATGGATACCCGAAGACTGTCGACCGAGGCGGCTGTAGACGCACTACCGAAGGTGCTGATCGCGGGAACCGCGCATCGCGCGCAACTGATCTCGGTACTGGAGCGCTATAAACGGTCGCTTTATCCCGCTGACGCGAAAATCAATACTGCGGCCGCGAACCGGGTTGTCGATGCACATAAATCGGCTGGTCTGCTTGCGCCCTCAATAGATGCAGCAGGACTGCTAGATCTGTCCGTCATACCGCAGAAATGACCGGCGCCGCCGCCAAAGATCCTTCACCGAAACCAGGGGGGGCGAAACATCACCACAGATATGCCATGCTGATGTTATGGCAAACAAGCAAACGAAGCCGGAGAGTGTGAAGACTACGGAGTGGAGAATTGGCCAGCCATTGGACTCACCGCAGGCTCATAGCGGCCCATTACGAGAAACTGTGAATGAACCGGGACGCGGTCAATTCGGTTCCAAGCGGCCAAAGCATAAGAAAAAATAAAGCTCTCTCTTCCTTCTCACCGCTGCTGTAACGCCGACGTGTGGCAGCCCACGCCGATGATCACCGGCTCTGCTGGGTCGCCTTTCTATCGGTAGGATGCTTCGTCGGTCTTTTTAACAGAACCGTATCGCTTTGGGCGATGTAAGCGACGGCTTCCCATTCCTCCCGCCCGAGATCGTTCAAAACTTGCTCATGCTTCTCTCGTTGGTTCTGTTCGGTAGCATCAATAATCAAGCCGAGCGCGACGATTTTGTATTCCCATTGCATGTGTTGGATTTCGCGGAGCGCGATTAGTGTCAAACCGCCCAACCGTGGCGCTGAGCACTAGTCCTAACTGACCTTTTGGCTATTAAAAAGAGTTTGCGCGATCGCCAGGGCTTCGTCCTGAATGCGCTTGAGATGTTCTTGTGAGCGCAGGCTTTCTGCGTAGATCTTGCACAAGTCTTCCGTCCCCGACGGCCGGACGGCGAACCAGCCGCTGCGCGCGGTAACTTTCAGACCGCCGATTTCGGCGCCGTTCCCGGCAGCCTTGGTCAATTTCGCGATAATGGGCTCGCCCGCGAGCTCCGACGCGCTCAAAGTTTCGGCGCGTAACGATTTGAGTGCTTTCTTCTGCGCGGCCGTAGCCGGGAGATCCATGCGGGTGTAATAAGGCCGCCCGAGCTCGCCCGCCAGATTTTCATACCAAACGCCCGGATCGCGCCCGGTAGTGGCGATAATCTCCGCGGCGAGCAAACACAGAATAATGCCGTCTTTATCCGTCGTCCAAACCGTTCCATCTCGACAAAGGAAACTTGCGCCGGCGCTCTCTTCGCCGCCGAAACAGATCGATCCGTCGAACAAACCCGGCGCAAACCACTTGAAGCCGACCGGAACTTCGAAAAGTTTTCTCCCGAGCCGCTCGACGACCCTGTCGATGAGCGAGCTGCTCACGAGCGTTTTGCCCACGGCCGCGTCTTTCCAATTCGGCCGGTGTGTGAGCAAGTAGTGAATCGCCACCGCAAGATAATGGTTCGGGTTCATCAATCCTTGAGCGGGCGTGACGATCCCGTGGCGATCGGCATCGGCGTCATTCCCCACCGCCACCTGGAATCGTTCTTTCATCTGAACCAGGCCGGCCATCGCGTAGGGACTCGAACAGTCCATTCGGATTTTGCCATCGTGATCGACCGTCATGAACCCAAAGGTTGGATCGATTTTTTTATTGACCACCGTCAACTCGAGACGATAACGATCGCCGATGTTTTCCCAGTAGGCGAGCGCTGCGCCGCCGAGCGGATCGACACCGATTCTAACGCGCGCGGCGCGAATCGCCTCCATGTCGATCACCACAGCCAAATCATCCACATACGGATGCACAAGATCGTCCTGATGCGTGGTCGCTGCCTGAAGCGCCGCACTGTACGAGATTCGTTTCACGTCGCGATTAGTGCTGCGCAGCAATTCGTTCGCGTGATCCTGTATCCAGTCCGTGATATCGGTATCCGCGGGTCCGCCTTCCGGTGGATTGTATTTAAATCCGCCGTCGGCAGGCGGATTGTGCGATGGGGTCACCACGATGCCGTCTGCGAAACCGTCCTTTCTGTTCCGGTTGTAGGTCAGAATTGCTCTCGAGATCGAAGGCGTCGGAGTAAAACCGTCGTCACGTTGGATCACAGTTTCCACGCCATTGGCCGCGAGCACCTCGAGCGCGCTTCGCTGTGCCGGGCCCGAGACTGCATGGGTGTCTTTACCCATGAATAATGGCCCGGATATTTTTTTCATCGCACGATAATCACAAATCGCTTGGGTCATGGCGAGAATATGCGCCTCGTTCAAGCTGCCATCGAGCGGGCTTCCCCGATGACCGCTGGTGCCGAAGCTCACTTTTTGGTGCGGATCACTCGGATCGGGAACGCGCTCGTAATAAGCTCGTTCGAGCTCCTTGACATCGATCAAGATCTCGACCGACGCCGGTTTTCCAGCCAACGGATGAATCGCCATGGGAAATCCCCTTCTGAACCACAATCACTCGCGAGCGGATTCGTTAGGTGATTTTATACAACGGCGGCAATCTCGATGATAGCTGCTGCCCTCGCGCAAGCATAATCGGCAACGCATAGAACAACGCTGCAAATTGAACAGGAAAATAGCGCGGCAAATTGCGCGGCTAGGGAACACGCAACCCCGGCATGAATCCGGTGGACATACTAGGTGGACTGAAACATTTGATTCGCGTCTGAATTCGAAGAACCCTTCGACGAGCTCAGGGCGACCGGTCAAGGCAAAAGCCGTTCGTGCTGCGGCTCTCGAAGTATGAACGGCGAACACTAAATTGCTGTTACAGTTCACTAGTTGGCGTTAGGAATTTGGTAGGGCTCCTTGTTACGACCCCTTGTTCGCCAGATCGCCCAACGTGTGAATCGCCTGCTCCACTTTTTCCGACCATGGTAATCCACAGCTCAGCCGAATGCAGTTCTTGTACTTCTGCGTAGCGGAGAAGATCGGCCCCGGCGCGATGCTGATTTTTTTTCCCAGCGCGCGGCGGTGGAGTTCGAGCGCGTCCACAGCGCGCGGCAGTTCAACCCAGAGAACATAACCTCCCTGCGGCCGGGTAACTTTTGTGCCGGCCGGAAAGTACCGCCCAACCGCTGCACTCATCTGCTGAACCTGGCTCATCAAAATCCGTCGCAGCTTTCTCAAGTAGCGATCATATCCTCCACTTTGCAAGAATTCAGCGATCGCCATCTGCGGCGCCGTCGCCGTTGCCATAGAGCTCGTAAATTTAAGGCTCTCGACTTGTGGCTTGTATCGGCCCGGCGCCGTCCAGCCAACCCGATACCCTGGAGCCAATGTTTTCGAAAACGAAGAGCACAAGAGCACCAGCCCTTGTTGGTCGTAGGATTTCGCCGCTTTTGGACGAGGACCGTCAAAAGATAAATCGCCATAAATGTCGTCTTCGATCAGCGGAATTTCCCGCTCCGCGAGCAACTCCACCAAAGCCTTCTTGTTGGCGTCCGGCATGCAACTGCCGAGTGGATTGCTGAAATTGGTGACGAACAAACAGCCTTTAATTTTTTGACGCCGAATGGCCGCAGCGAGCGCATCGAGCACGATTCCGTGCCGGGGATCGGTGGGAATCTCCAACGCCTTCATGCCGAGACTTTCAATCACCTGCAAAGTTCCGTAGAACGCAGGCGATTCGATCGCAATAACATCGCCTGCCTTGGCGACCGCACGAAGGCAAAGATTCAAAGCCTCCATGGTTCCATTGGTGGTAACGATGTCTCGCTCCGAAAGCCGACAGCCCGCATCGATCAAGCGCTTCACGATTTCATGCCTGAGCGGTGCATAGCCCGGCGGAAAATCGTAGCTTAGGGCCACCGCTCCGGCTCGCGATGTCGCAGCGGCCATGAGCCGATTCAGTCTCTTGACCGGCAGATGATCCGGACTGGGCGTCGACAGTGCCAGTTGAATCATTTCTCGCTCGTGTGCGGATTGGAAAACCTGCGCCACCAACTCGCTGACTCCCACACGGGCAACCACGGAGGAAGGTGTCGAGGCTTTTGGCTCCGGCGGAAGATTGCGGCTTGGCCTGACGTAGAATCCGGACTGCGGTTTCGCCTCGATCCAGTCCTTGCCTTCGAGCACCATATAGGCCTGGAGCACCGTCGAGATGCTGACATCCATCTGGGAGCTCAGTTTTCTAATGGACGGCAACCGTTCGCCCGGCTGCAGCGTTCCCTTGTCAATCAACTTCACGATGTGATCCGCGACCTGCTCGTAAAGCAAATCTCCACTGGGTGAACTTTGTGTAAGCATAAACCGACTCTAGCTCCAGTCTCTTCCTCTTTGCAGATACAGCTGGCGATTTTCACAACCAGTACAGTTTAACCAATTCCTAACTGTTACGGTAGTAATTTATATCAACTGAATCTGTACTCCTAGATGAAGACTCACTACATTACTCGCACCATGCACGAAATTTTTCACAGCGAAGATTGCGGCCTTTCCTTGATCTGCCGCTGCTGCCGCGCCGATGTCTGTGACCAGCGCTTGACGCGGTCTCAGCGGATGACACGTCGTGGTGATTTGTGGCATTCCCCAGCGCAAAGCGCTTCACGCAGCATGAAGCCATGGTGTAGCCGTTTTCAGAAGCTCCTCGGCTGTTGGGCTGCGCGACTACGTATCCCAAAATACGCGTATAGCGCCGCTGAGCGACTACAAGAAGCCGATCAATTAAGAAACTCCGCAGGGACAAAGGAGTACGAAGATGAAGATTACCGGCATTGTCGGCGGGGTTAGCTCCGAGTCCTCTACAGAATACTATCGACTGATCAATCAAGAGGTGAGACTCAGGTTGGGAGCGGCTCATTCAGCCGAACTTGTTATGTACAGCTTGGATTTTCAGCCCATCGCGCAATTACAATTGCAACAACGATGGCGCGATTTAGCAGATGTGCTGATTAGCGCAATTACGCGCCTGGAAAGAGCGGGTGCGGAATTTGTAATCCTTGCGTCAAATACATTGCACGTTGTGTCTGATTTAGTGCAGCCGTCGATCCAAATTCCGCTGCTGCATATCGCGGATGCCGCCGCGGAGGAAATCAACAGGTCCGGAATTTCCACCGTTGGTCTTTTGGGAACCCGCGCGGTGATGGAACAGGATTTCTATAGAGAAAATTTTCGAGCACACGGAATCACTTCGCTGGTTCCTGGCGAAGAACAACGACGGTTCGTGCACAATTTGATCTACGAGGAGCTCTGCCTGGGAAAGCTCATCCCGGAATCCAAAGAACAACTTCAAACGATTATCCTTGGACTTCAACGAGCCGGAGCGGAAGCGGTTGTTCTCGCCTGCACGGAACTTCCATTGCTTATTAGTAGCGAGGATTCACCAGTCAAACTGTTTGACACGATGACCCTTCACGTCAGGAAAGCGGTTAACTATGCGCTGGAGGAATGACTGCTTCCCAGCCCTAGTGCTGCAGTGGTGCGTTCCAGATTTTGAATGCCGGCGCTTCGCGATAATAACCGAGCACGTTCAGCGTTGCCGTATCGAGGAGGAAGTTCTCGCCATAATTCGCCGCTAAGTTGATCCAGCGCGCGCCCAGAACTCGAAGAATATGGCCATGCGAGAACAGCGCGACATGTCCATTCACAGCACGGACTTTTGTAACAATTCGATCGGCGCGAACGCCGATTTCGAACGGCGATTCACCGCCCGGGCAGCCATCGCGAAAAACCGACCAGTTCGGGTTCGTCTTTCGGATTTCCTCCGTCGTGAGTCCTTCGTACTCACCGTAATTCCACTCCATAAGATCACGGTCTACCGTCGCAACCGCACCAAGACCGGCGAGCTCGCAGGTTTCACGCGCTCGTTGAAGCGGGCTGGTCAGAACCAATGCAAATTTTTCTTTCGCGACAATCGGCTGCAACAATCGGGCGATCCTTCGACCGTTCTCGGTGAGCGGAATGTCTGTGACGCCCGTGTGCCGCCCGTTCAGGCTCCACTCGGTTTCGCCATGACGCAACAGGTAGATTTTTTGTTCCGGGTTAGGCATTATAAAACGCTTGCAAGCACCGCTACTAACGCATTTTGATAACCTGTGTGGCGCAAAAGGTAAGCGAGCCACTGGGTCAACAGTGGTTCGCCCCGTAACCCCTCCGTACTCTCAATCAGGCCTGATACGCCGCGCTCTAACCATTGATCGCCGCCGATTCGTTTTGCTGACATTATAGGCTCTTTAGTCAGACTGATTTGGCACGCTACAGCTCGACATTAGTTACATACTGTGCAACAGTTTCAGCATCTTATACACGAAATATCAGTGTACCTTCGGCTCGTGCTTGATCCATACAGCTATTCTTGCGCACCCTTGCCGACAAAAATCGGCGTCAACCAGAAATGCCGCATTCCCCGAGCGAGCGAGATATCGCCATTTTCGGCAACGCAGAGCCACTCCCATCGGATCTCATGCGCAGGCATTTTGAGCGGAAAGCCATAACCATTCGGCCCCGCCTCGGGCGGAACGATATAGGACGCTGGTAAAATCGTTCCGTGATAAGTCCGATACGCACGATTCAGTCGTTGGCCGCGTTCGATAATGTATCCTTTCTCGTTTACTACCGCGACGAAGTATCCAGCGACTATGTCAAAGGTTCTGGATTCCACGAGATGCCGTAGCCGGTGGATATCGCGGTAAAACCGCATCCGAAATTGTGTCATGGCAGAGTTCATGCCCGTTTCGGAACGAAGTGGCGCTTTGAGTTCGACGGCGACTTTCTCTTTCGGATCAGTCCACAGCAAGAGGTCAAGCCGGATCATTTCACCGTCCTCGTCACGACCACATGGGACTTCGAAACGCACGCCTAGATTCTCGGGAAACGCGAGGATACGTGCGACTTCCCAGGCTAAGTGAAATTGCACCGTAAATTCGTGATCAAAATCTAGATCGCGTAGAACTTCCACACGGTCACGAGACGGTTCCAGGCAAGCAGGATTGCTTCACTTAGATTCATACTCGGCATCTATGAGGGGTCACATGGCTTCGGCTTCTGATCACCGTGCGTGGTGCCTCTTATTATCCCACCACTCTTGCAGCGGCGTCGTGTTGGACGCGATCATTCCCATGCCCCATAATCATCGTTTCGGTCCTTGTTCACTGACTCTCTAAAAAAACTCACGCTGATTCCGAGCTGAGCGGCGGCGCTACTAGGATGGCAGCAAGATGCGGGTAGCGAGATCACTGCGACAGAACTGAACCACCCTCGGCTCCAAACGAGTGCTTCTGAATTCGTCGGCTGAAACTCGACTCTTATCCGTCTTTCCGGCGATCAAAAGTTTGCCCCGGCTCGAGCGGGCCGGAATGGGCTTACGGCACGTCAATAAACCGAACCAGGATGCCGGCGTTCGCCGGCATGACGACTTCCTCGCTTCGACTCAAGATGAGATATTTCATTTTCCCAAATGAGACTTAAGACATGCACCCGCATCAGCCTCTTAGGATATCGCAGAGCGGACGGATGTCGCTGAGCGTTTCCAAGCTTTCGATATAATCCAAAGCCTGCGCCGCGCTCCTCGCATCGATTGCCTCCAGCGCGCATTCGGTAAATTTCTCGCGCAGTTCGGTTTCGCTCATGGGATATTCCGGACCGCCCTTCGCATGCTGCGCTTCGCGGCTCAAGGTTTGGCCGTTTTTCAATCGAACCGTAACTCGGCATGGCCGTCCGCCGGCGTCGCTCTTTTTCAGATTGGGATCGAGATTCATCTGCACCCTTTCGGCCAGTTTCAGCGCGTTGGGATCGCGCACTGCGCTGTCGGTGAAAATATGTAAGCCGATTTTGCCGTCGATAATTGCTCGGGCGACTAAATAGGGCATACAGAATTTGCCCTGGATGCCGGTTTGCGGCACACGGAACACAATCCTGTCAAAGGTATGCTTCACCACATCGACGTTGACCCGATCGATCATCTCCGGAGTCAAGCTCTGTTTGGCTCTAAACTCCAGCACCGAATCGATCACCTCATGCGTGAGCCCGCCGCATGGATACGGTTTGATGCGCAAACCGTCGGTAAGCAACGCATAGGAACGGCCGAGTTCCGCCAATGCCTGTTCATGAATCGGCGCGTTTTCGTGCAGCACTTGGTAAAACCCAAATCCGCTTTCAATCGCCTTCGAGTTGGCCGTGTAGCCGCCGGCCGCGAGCTTGGCAGCCAGCACGCTGTTACGCGCGCCCAATCCGACATGCAGAGGTTTGGTCATCGTGCCGAAATTCGCCACAATCCCGCTCGCCATCGATGCCGTGATACCGAGGGCCATTTGCGTTTTCGTCGCATCGAGGCCGAGCAACTTGCTGCATGCCGCGGCAGCGCCGAAAGAACCTAACGTGCTCGGCGCATGCCAGCCGTCGTGAGCGCTTTCGCTGAGGGAATACACCAGTTTCGCCGTGACTTCGAACCCGGCGACATACGCTTCTAGAATTTTACGTCCGTTTGCTCCGAGAGCCTCTCCCAACGCGAAGGTCGCCGGAACGACGGGAGCTGTTGGTTGGCCCATCATTGTGAAGCTATGATCGTAATCGAGGGCGTGGGCCGCAGTCCCGTTGGCAAGCGCGGCGTTCAGTGCCGATGTCTTGAATCCCTGTCCGATGACGCTCGTTTCTTCTCGAGCCGCTTCTTGGCGCGCAATCTCGGCAGCGATGCGCGCATCTTCTTCCTTGCTGCCCGCGAGCGCCACGCCAAGACAGTCACGAATCGCAATCTTTGCTGTTTCGATGGCCTTGGGAGGTATGCTCTGGTAATTAAGTTGCGCGACAAATTTCGCTAAACTCGCGGTGACCTCCATTGTTCCTCCGTCAATTGCCTAAAATTTTACGCGCTTGCTCGATGACTTCGGGCGGCTGATTCAGACTTCTTTGAGCAAAGCTTCCAGATCTTCTGCCGCTGTAAATTCCACATCCATCCGGCTCTTTTTGGCTTCCGCCAAAAGCTCCGGGTCGTTGACAACGCTGCGAAAACTATCGCGCAGTATTTTGACTCGATCAGGCGGCGTCCCCGGCGTAACCAACACCGGCCTGCCAAACTCTCCACCGGAGAGCAACGCTTGCGCAACACGCCGCTTGCCGTCCGGCACTTTGAATTCTTCCAAAATCTCGTACAACGTCGGAGCCTCTGGCGCACGCGCATCGCGCTTGCGTCCCGACTGAAGCAGGTGAAGATCGAAACCCTTCTTGTGCCACGAATTGAAGGGCTCCCGCCCGAAGTGAGATGCCAGAGTGTGAGCTCGGCAGACGATCTCACCTTTTTCCACGGCCAGATCGGCATCGCTGCCGCCCTGATAACCGGAAACCGAGTTGATCTTCGCGCCGACGGCGAGTTCGAGAATTTTCGCCACGATGTAATCGGAGCTTGTGGTGCCCGAGCCGCCGCAGCTCGGCGGCTGTTTGGCTCGAATGATTTCGGCGATCGATTTGTACGGTGTATCGGCGCGCATGTAAAACATGATCGACTCCTGGGCCGACGAGCCCAGCCAATGAAACTTGCGCAGGTCGAACTGCGCCTCGCGCCGGCCGACGAGTTGTTCGATATAAATACTGTTATTGGGCAGCACGACTGTGAGTCCATCAGGTTTCGCTACGCCATAGACGTAATTGACCGCGGTGATGGATCCGGCGCCGGGCATATTCTGTACGATGACGTTCGGATTTCCCGGAATATGCTTGCCCCAATAGCGGCCGATCAGCCGAGCCCACGAGTCATAGAAATTCGCCGGCGCCGAGCCGACCACGAACCTCAGGGTCTTCCCTTTGTAAAAGGGCTCATTTTGGCTTTGAGCCGCCGGAGCAAACCAGTACGTGATAAGATAGGCGATCGCTCCAACAGCAAAAATTTTTTTCCGCCGCTTCATTGCTTCTTGTCACGCATCCGGGTCACTAACCGATCAACCGTAAACTTTCGCAAACTTCGATCTTGCACGACTCGCCGCTGGGGATTCTGGAGGCTATGCGAGACCAGCCGTTCTGTCAATCAACACCTCTGCGCGACCGCGTATCCATGCGCTGACGACCGCGCGCGTCGACGCCCGGCAGGTTTCGTGCTACCCCTAGAGAAATTCTTCATCGCCAACGTGGACGGAGATCGCACTCAACACGGTCGCGCCAGTGTCGCGCGCAACGCCGGAGTCATTAGCCTAGCTGTAACAGCCAGCCGGGTGCTCGGCTTGGTGCGCGACCAAGTGTTTGCCGTACTCTTCGGCGCCGGTCTGCAGTACGACGCATTCCTGACCGCTTTTCGGATCCCGAATCTGCTGCGCGATCTGTTTGCCGAGGGCGCCTTATCCGCGGCTTTCGTTACGACATTCACTCAGGTTCAGCAAAGTAAAGGTCAAGAAGAAGCCTTCCGCTTATCGAATCGTGTCGCCACCGCATTGGTGCTGGTACTCAGTGTGATTTGTGTTCTTGGATGGATCTACGCACCTTCGATCGTCTACTGGCTCGCTCCTGGGTTTTATGATGTCCCGGGCAAAGCCGAACTGACGATCCACCTCACGCGTATCATGATTCCGTTTTTGCTGCTGATCGCGCTTGCTGCGAAAGCCATGGGCATACTGAACGCGCGCAACAAATTTGCCATTCCGGCGATCGCGCCGGTATTTTTCAATTTGGGATCGGTGATCGGCGGGCTGTTGCTCGGTTTCAGCGTGGGACCGCATCTCGGTCTCAGTCCAATCCAAGGCATGGCGTACGGCACTCTCGTTGGCGGTTTTCTGCAGTTCGCCGTGCAATGGCCGAGTCTGCGCCGCGCCGGCTTTCGCTACCGCCCGATGTTGAGCTTCAATGATCCGGGTGTGCGCCAGATCATGCGCCTCATGGGGCCGGCGATCATCGGCACTGCAGCAGTCCAGATCAACGTTTTTGTCAATACCAACTTCGCTTCGGAGATCGTCGATCCTGCCACCGGCGCTGTCCTCAACGGGCCGGTCTCCTGGTTGAGCTACGCTTTTCGCTTCATGCAGTTCCCCATTGGCGTGTTCGGTGTTGCAATTGCTACGGCCGCGCTGCCACCGTTGTCGCGCAGCACGACGAACCCAAACTATCTCGAATTCCGCCAGACTCTGGCACACTCGCTGGCACTGGTTTTTCTCCTCTGCATCCCTTCGGCGGTTGGTCTGGCTGTTTTAGGTCGGCCGATTGTCGCGCTCGTCTTCGAACACGGTAGATTTACCAGCTTCGATACGGCTCAAACCGCCAATGCGTTGGCGGCTTACTCGATCGGTCTCGCCGGCTACGCGGCGGTCAAGGTGCTCTCTCCGGCCTTTTATGCTCTGAATGACGCCCGTACTCCGATGCTGATCAGTCTCGTTTCGATCTTGGTCAATTACGTGATGAACTCGCTGCTTGTCGGGCCATTCGGCCACGTCGGCTTGGCGTTTTCTACCTCTATCGTTGCCCTCGTTAATTTTCTGCTGCTCGCCGTCTTCATGCGCCGCCGTCTCGGCAGATTGGGCGGACGGCGCCTCGGCGCGACAATTTTTCGCGTCGTAGCCGCATCCTGCGCGATGGCCGCTGGAGCTTGGTTCACCAGCGAATTGCTTTCTTGGTTGCCGCTGCGCGGATTCGGCCTGCACTTGATCCAGGTCATCGCCGCGATGACGTTGGCGACACTTATTTTTTACGGCTGCTGCCGAGCTTTGCGCGTCGAGGAATTGGACGAGGCCGTCAATGCGATCGGCGGGAAATTTATCCGGCTGTGGCGGCGCAGCTAACCAGAATCAACTGTGTGAATTTCTCCGAGCGCTACCTAACCGAAAACCGAGACTATCTTGGAGCATTGACAGCGCCGCGTCGGCTATTTAAAAATTCGTTTGTCGGGAGGAGGTCCTATGCCCAAAGTGAATTCCCTCGGCCACGTCGGTGTTCATGTGCGCGATGTCGAACGTTCAGTTGCTTTCTATCGCGATATTCTCGGGCTACAAGTGAGCGATCGCAGCCCCAGGGGCGGGGTATTCATGACGGCGCAGGACCGCGCCGTGGAACACCACGAGCTGCTTCTGGCTCCCGGCCGAAACGACGAGAGCAACGTCAACATTCTTCAACAGATCTCATTTCGTTGTGCGACGCTCAAAGACGTCAAAGATTTTTATCAAGCCTTTATCGAGCACAACGTGCCGATCCAACGCGTGGTCAGCCATGGCAACACCGTGAGTGTTTATGCCCGGGATCCGGACGGCAATTCGGTCGAAGTCTACTGGCCGAGCGGGATTGACATGCCGCAGCCCTTCGGCAAGCCGATGGATTTGACCAAAAGCGAGCCCGAGATCCGCGATCAACTGACCCAGATCATCCGCGAATGGGAAGAGTCGAAGCAAAAATAAAAGTGGCAGAATGTCCCTGATCATTCCAGAGTTTCGGATCTGCGCCTTCCGCTTTTGAATCGATCCAAGGAGGTGATTATGACGCGCATTCCCTACGTCAATCCTGAAACAATAACCGACCCCGAAATACAAAAGTATCTCGAGCGC
>Ga0075424_100002473_pt1 | contig 16919 bp, 16 predicted proteins | sample SoiMethybrSBSTD3_FD_75301 | JGI IMG/M metagenome (GOLD analysis project Ga0075424, IMG submission 75301) | Bulk soil microbial communities from a Populus tree surrounding site in Tennessee, USA - Soil MetaG P. TD hybrid SBSTD3 | ecosystem: Environmental > Terrestrial > Soil > Tree plantation...
GTCGGCGATCCGTACAAGGACACGGCCGGCCCGGCGATCAACCCGATGATCAAGATCATCAACATCGTCGCCCTCCTGCTCATCCCGTTCCTGATGCGCTAAGCGACAGGAAAACCCCGGCTCCGGCCGGGGTTTTTCGTATTGACGCGGCCGCATTTCCGCGCTACAACGGCAGCACGTTCATTGCCGTGGAGGGAACGCATGTTTCCGCAGACGCTGGAGATCGAGTGGTTTCTTCGAGGACGCTGCAAGGGCGGCGCCTGTTCCGAGTTCATCACGGAGGGGGTCGCCGACCTCGAATCGTTCGTGCATACGTTCGAGCTCGGCGGGTTCCGCCTGATCCCGATGGAAGAGCCGGACGAACAGGACGTCGAGTTGAAGCGTCGGCGGCTCGCCGCATGCGCCGCGCTGTACGAGGGCTTCTCCTACTTCTTCGGCGCGAAGCCGGAGACGCTCACGCCGGTCAGCCGCGAGCGGCTGTCCCGGTCTCCGCGCGCGGAGAAGTATCAGCACTATGCGAACATGCGGCACGGCTCGTTCGCCGAACGCGCCATCGACCGTCCGAAGATCCAGGAGCTGCGCAAGCGCCTCGGGCGCACCGCGGTGGCCTACGACGGCGGCCGCCGCAGCCTGACGCTCGATCGCGCGGTGCGCACCTGCCTGAACACCAGCGGCGTGACCGCGGTGCTCAAGGAGAACCTCAACGCCGCCTTCGCCAAACTGGTCGAGAACGAGTTCGTGACCATCTGGCACGCGCGGCTCGGACTGGCCGCGCTCGGCGACGCCGAGAGCGTCGCGCCGATGAAGGCGCTCTCGATGGCCATCAAGGACGCGCCGCCGTTCGGGGCCGTGGCGACGCCCGGCTGGCAAGTGTCCTATCTCGCCGAATGACCCTCACGGGTCATTTTTTCTTTCCATGTTGACGCGCGAGCGGAAATGCCGTAACGTTGCCTCGGTTAACGGAGGTGTTCATTTTGGGCATCATCATCCAGATCAGCATCGGTTTGGCCATCATCATCGGGTCCTTGGGGTTCACCGACCTCGTCGTCTCGGGCGTCAAAGGACGCCGCCGCCGCAAGACGCTCGAGGAGCGCCGCGCGCATCAGCTCCTGCTCGCCGAGAAGACCGCGGACCCGGTGGCCCTGCTCATGACCGACCGCGAGCTGGCCAAGGATGTCTACGCCCAGCTCAAGGCCCAGCTCGACGCCAAGGACGACGCGGCTCCCGAGGAGCTTCCCGAGGCCGAGGAGCCGAAAAAGAAGAGGGCGCAGAAGCGCCTCCCCGCCAAGCGACGGTCCTGAACGGCCGTCTTTTCATTTCCGCACCAACAGCCACGCGCCCTGCGTACGGCCTTCGGGCGGCAGGCGGTCGGCCAGGAACCAGCCGTGCGCGTTGATCCACGCGGCCACGGCGTCATCGGCGGTGCCGCCGTCCTTCAGCGTCAGATAGAAGTTCGGGATGAAGAAGACGCGCTTCGCGCCTTCGAAGAAGGGGGCCATGCGATCGAGGTCGGTCTTTTGGATCGCGAGCGTGCCGGCGTGCGCGGAAAGGCGCGCGTCCGGATCGAGATCGTCGTCGAACGGATACAAACCCTGCGCGTCCTTCGCGACGGCGGCGAGTCGCGGGTCGTCGAGTCCTTCGATCGCCAAGCTGTCGGCGAACCACCCGAAGACGACGCGATCCTCCGGCGCTTTCCGCTGCGCGATCCAGGCGGCGGTGCGATCCCAGTTGTAGGAACGGACCGTCTCCTGCACCGCGAGGCCCGGCAGGGCCAGGAACAGGATGAGGCCCGCGCCGAGGACGAGCGCCCAGCGCCGGCCGCCGGCCGCTTTCAGGAAACCGCGCGCCACGAGCAGGAAGAACGGCGGCACGGCCGAGATCAGGTAGCGCGGCGTGACGTTCGGGAAGACCAGGAACGGCGCGAAGGCGCTGGCGAACCACGCGAACAGGAACGCGCTCTCGCGCGAGACGTTGAAGAACGGGCGCCGCTCCGATTTCCGGAGGAGTCCGCCGAGCATCAGGATTCCCGTGACGGCGAAAGCGATCGCGAGCTGGGCCTTGTTCTTGCCGAGCCAGATCCAATACAGCAGAGACAGCGAAGCGTGCAGGTCCTCCTGGCCGGAGCGGAACTGCCACTCCTTCGAGAGGGACGAGAGGCGGAACGTCGCCGCCGGCACGAACCACACGGCGAAGACGAGCGCGATCGCGGCGAAACGCCACAGGAATTTCCAGAAGAACGGGCGGCGTTCGGCGGAGACCAGCAGGAAAAGCGCCTGCCCGGCCAAGACCATCGCGCCGGTGAGGTGCGTGAGCGCGAGCGCCAGCGATACCCACATCCACGCTTCCGTCGCGCGTTCGTCGCCGTCGATCGCTTTCCAGAAGAGCAGGGCCGACAGGCAGGCGAGGAAGAAGACCATCGCGTACATCCGCGCGTCGGCGCCGTAGTAGACCATGAGCGGGCTGAAGACCGCCAAGAATCCCGCGAGCATGGCTTCGCGTTTGCCGAACAGTTCGCGTCCGAGTTTCAGGAAGACGACCAGGCCCAGCGTCGCGAAGATGAGCGAGAGCGAACGGAGTGCCGGCACCGACGGACCGAACAGTTTGATCCAGCCGTGCAGGACGGCCGTGTGGAGCGGCGGATGCACGTCCATGGTCAGGTACCGCATGGCGTCCTCGATCGGCAGGAGCGCGAAATGCCGGGAGAACGCCTCGTCGTTCCAGAGCGTCCCCAGCCCCACGAGGAGCGGCGCGCGCAAAGCGACGGCCAGGACGATCAGTCCAAGCCAGGGCCAATGAGTCTTAAGACGCGCCTTCCAGACCATATCGGGGACATCATAGCACCCGCCTTGACCGGAACGGGGTTTTCCGCCACACTGACCGGGTTCAATCCCCTTTCGCCTTATGCAGTACACGCTGAAAGACCTCCCTAAGAGCCAGAAGGAAGCCAAGGTGACCGTCGAGGCCGCCGAATTGAAGCCGTTCATGGACCGCGCCGCGACCTCGCTGTCCGAGAAAGTGAAGATCGAAGGCTTCCGCCCCGGCAAAGCCGACTACGACACCGTCGTCCGCCGCGTCGGCGAGATGGCGATCCTCGAAGAGGCCCTCCCGCGCCTCGTCCAGAAGTACCTCCTCGAGATCCTGAAGAAGGAGAACCTCGAGACCGTCGGCGAGCCCTCGATCAACGTCGAAAAGGCCGCGCCCGGCAACGAGGTCATCTTCACCGCGACCATGACGCTCCTGCCGGCCGTGAAGAAGCTGGCCGACTACAAGTCCATCAAGGTGGACGCCAAGGAAGCCGCCGTGAAGGAAGAGGACGTCGAGAAGACCGTGCATGACCTCCGCAAGATGCAGAGCGAGGAGCACGAAGTCGAGCGCGAAGTCCGCAAAGGCGACAAGGTCGTCGTCGACATGGCCATGACGATCGACAAGGTCCCGGTCGAAGGCGGCACCACCAAGGACCACTCCATCTATCTCGACGAGGAATACTACATCCCCGGACTCAACGAGAAGCTGATGGACATGAAGAAGGGCGAACAGCGCATCTTCAAGCTGACCTTCCCGAAGGATCACTTCAACAAACTGCTCAAGGGCCAGGAGGTCGAGTTCACCGTCGATCTGAAGGGCGTCCATGAGATCAAGCACCCCGAGCTCGACGATTTCTTCGCCCAGCGCCTCGGACAGAAGGACATGGCGGGCCTCAAGGCCATCCTCCGCAAGAACCTCGAAGACGAGGCGAACTTGAAGGAGACCCAGCGCCAGGAGATCGCCGCGCTCGAGGAACTGCTCAAGAAATCCGATGTCGACGAAGTCCCGGACATGCTGGTCAACAACGAGTGCCACAAGATGATGCACGAGCTGGAGCACTCGATCGCCCGCCAGGGCTTGGCCTTCGCCGATTACCTGACGAGCATCAAGAAGACGCAGGCCGAACTGCTCCTCGATTTCGCCCCCGAAGCCAACAAGCGCGTGAAGACGATGGTCCTGATGCGCGCCATCGGAAAGGCCGAGAACATCGAGCCGAGCGACCTCGACGTCGTCGAAGAACAGACCAAACTGCTCAACATGTACAAGGACGATCCGGAGACGCAGGAGCGGGTGCGTTCGGAAGACGGCGTCGACTACATCAAGTCGATGCTCAAGAACCGCATGATCCTGAAGTACATCCGTGAGACGATGGTGAAGAAGTGACAAAAGGAGGCGCATCGCGCCTCCTTTTGTCATCCCGAGCCCTCGCGTCAAAGCGAGGGCGTTAGGGATCCCAAACGTCGTTTTGGATTCCTACCGGCCGCGCTTGGACGCGCTCCCTCGGAATGACATATCAGAAAAGTTCTTGTATCGTCTTGGTATATGAAATTCGGCGCGCACGTCTCCGCCTCGGGCGGGTTGTGGAACGGTCCGGAGAACGCGGCCAAGATCGGCTGCGAGGTCTTCCAGTTCTTTTCGCGTCCGCCGCAGGGCGGCGAGGGCATGAAGCTCACGCCGGACGTCGTGAAAAAGTTCCGCGAGGCCTGCGAGAAGTTCGAGCAGGAGCTCTGGGTCATCCACGCGCCCTACATCATCAATTTCGCGTCGACCGTCGAACGCATCCGCCAGGGTTCCATCCGCATCATCCGGGACGAGCTCGAGCGCGGATCGGCCCTCGGCGCGCGCGCCGTCATGTTCCATCCGGGCTCCGCGCGGGACGTCCCGCTCAGCATGGGCATCCGGATGGTCGCCGACGGCATCAACGAATTGCTGAAGGACTACAAGGGATCGACGCAATTGCTGATCGAGATCTCCGCCGGAAGCGGCAACGTCATCGGCGACACCTTCGACGAGGTGCGCGACATCCTGAAGCTGGTGAAACGCGACGACGTCGGCGTCTGCTTCGACACCGCGCACGCCTTCGCTTCCGGCTACGACCTCCGCGATAAGAAAGCGGTGAAGGAGACGTTCGACCTCTTCGACAAGGAAGTCGGACTCGACCGCCTGGTGATGTCGCATTGCAACGATTCGAAGGTCGACCTCGGCGCCAAGAAGGACCGGCACGACTGGTTGGGCGAAGGCTTCATCGGCATCCCCGGCTTCAAGGCGATGCTCGCCGAGAAGCGCCTGAACCATCTCTTCTGGATCGTCGAGACACCGCTCGAAGGTCAGGCCGCCGACATCATGAAGCTGAAGAAAATGCGCGATGCGCTATGAGCCGCGTCTCCATCAAAGTTATCCCCAAAAGCGGGAGGTCGGAGCTTAAAATGATGGGAAATTCATACAAAGCTTGGCTGAAATCAGCGCCTGCAGACGGCCAAGCGAATGAAGAATTGGTGCGAATGTTAGCGGATAAATTGAGGATTCCGAAATCCTCCGTTGAAATCGTTTCTGGATTTTCCTCAAGAAACAAGATTGTGGATATCCTGGGCGTAACTGCAGAAGATATCGAAAAAATCCTCTGATCAAGAGGATTTTTTCTTCCATTCAGGCACCGGATCGTACCCGCCTTTGGACCAGGGGTTACAGCGTAGGATCCGCCACTGCATCAGGAGGACTCCGAGGATAGCCCCGTGCTTGTCGACGGATTGGTATCCGTACTCGGAGCAGGAAGGCTGATATTTGCAGTACCCGTTCGGCCACAGGAACTTGAAAGGGCCATGATCCGGAGACAGCGTCCTTTGATAGTACCGGATCGCGCCCAAGATGAGCCTTTTCATGCCTTGATGAGCTTGAGCTTCACGAAACAGGACAGCACCTGCGCCTCCAATTCGGCGAAATCGGCATCCAGGGCCTTGGGGTTGACCATGATCATGACGTCGCGGCCGGGAACGACCTCCTTCAGGTGCTTCCGGACGATTTCGCGGATCCGGCGTTTGATCAGGTTCCGGCGGACGGCCTTCTTATGGACCTTGAGGCCCACGACCACGCCGAAACGTGAATGCGGGAGACCGTTCTCCCGCATTTTCATTCCAAGAGCCTTGGAAAACGCGATTTTTCTGCTTCGGGCCAGCTGGGAGAAGTCTTTCTCCTGCTTGAGCCGATGAATGGCCGGCAGCAGATCGTTGAATGCGTGGTTTAGCGCTTCTTTCCCTTGCCGGAACCGAGACGCTTGATCGAGACGCGCTTGCGGCCCTTCAGGGTGCGGCGCTTCAGGACGTTGCGGCCGGACTTCGTGCGCATCCGCTTGCGGTATCCGTGGACCTTGCTGTACTTCCTCTTCTTGGGCTGGTATGTCCGTTTCGGCATATTTCGCTGATATTAGCCAATTACTGAAATGCTTGGCTGTGGGTAATCCGTAAGTAATCAACAGCTTATCAACACTTTGATTTTTTGTGAAGGTTTTGTGGGGATAGTTGCCCGCCTGTGGATGATGATGTAGGCTGGCATCAGTGTTTTCAATCTATCAACGTTCCTGGCGTTATGACCACGCACGAACTGTGGCAAGCCGCCCTTGGCGAGCTTGAACTCTCTCTCTCGAAAGCCAACTACACCACGTGGTTCAGGAATACCTTTATTTCCGCTTTCGAAGAGGGCCGCATCGTGGTCTCCGTCCCGAATACATTTACAAAAGCTTGGCTCGAGAAGAAATATCACGTCGCGATCCTGAAGGCCTTGCAGAACGTGGCCAAGGAAGGCGTCCGCGAGGTCCATTACAAGGTGGAACTCAAGCCGGCCGTGCCCCAGGACATCGGCACGCCGATCGGCGCCCCCGCCACTTCCACGCCGGCCGCCTCGGCACAGGCCGAGGAGGAAACGAACGAGGGCACCAAGGATTTCAGCTTGAACCCGCGCTACACCTTCGAGAACTTCATCGTCGGCAAGACCAACGAACTGGCCCACGCGGCCGCTTTGGCCGTCACCGAGAAGCCCGGACGCTATAACCCGCTCTTCGTCTACGGCGGCGTCGGCCTCGGCAAGACCCACCTTTTGCAGGCCATCGGCCACAAGATGATCGAGATGAACCCGCGCACCAAGGTGCTCTATGTCACCTGCGAGCGTTTCACCAATGAGTTCATCCACGCCGTCCGCAACGGCCGCGGCAAGGAATTCAAGGACACCTACCGCAGTCTCGACCTCCTTCTGATCGACGACATCCAGTTCATCACCGGAAAAGAAGGCACCCAGGAGGAGTTCTTCCATACCTTCAACACCCTGCACCAGTCCAACAAGCAGATCGTGCTCTCGTCGGACCGCCCGCCGAAGGCCATCCAGGGCATCGAACAGCGCCTCGTCTCCCGTTTCGAGTGGGGCATGATGGTCGACATCAGCGCGCCGGATCTCGAGACCCGCGTCGCCATCCTCGAGTCCAAATGCAAGGAAAAGCACTATGAATTGAGCCGGGAGATCCTCTCGTACGTGGCCAGCTCGGTGCAATCCAACGTCCGCGAGCTGGAAGGCACGCTCAACAAGATCATCGCCTACCACCAGTTCAAGAACATCAAGGCGAGCATGGAGTCCATCCGCGAGCTGGTCTCCTCGATCAACAGCGCCGCCGGATCCAAGAAGAACCTGACGCCGAAGGACCTGCTCGATACGGTCGCCAGCTATTTCGACGTCCCGACCGCCGATCTGCTCGGAAAATGCAGGGAAAAGCGCCTGTCCTTCCCCCGCCAGATCATCATGTACCTGATGCGCGAGGAGCTGAATTCCTCGTATCCGTCGATCGGCAAGATCATCGGCGGCCGCGACCACACCACCGCCATCCACGCTTACACCAAGATCGCCGCCGATCTTCAGGAAGACGAGAAGCTCCGCCACGACCTGACGCTCATCCGCCAGCGCCTCTACAACGCGGCCTAGCTCCGGATAAGGTGTGGGCCGGCGAGGGAGAAGTATCTGACAGGAAGTGCACGAGGCGGGAGTTCCACACAGCCCCTTCCATCGGACTCCGGATCCGTCCCCGATTCCTCCACACGCCGCGCACCGGTCGTGCCCACTCCGTCCACCGCGGTTCCATCCAGCGTTCTCCGGATTTTTCCTTCGTTTCGACCGCCGAAATGACGGTTATCCACGCGCTTACTGTTACTTCCTGAGATATACATCTTTCCTGAACAAAGAATAAGGACATGAAGTTCTCGTGCACCCAGGAAAACCTGAAACGCGGACTCCTGGCGACCGGATACGTCGCCGGGAAGAACGTGAACCTCCCGATCCTCAACAACGTGCTGATGAAGATCGAGGGTTCGGTCATCCACCTGATCTCCACGAACCTGGAAGTCGCCGTCCGCTGCGCCATCCGCGGCAAGATCGACGACGGAGGCGAGTTCACGGTCCCGTCCAAACTGTTCCTGGATTACGTGAACCTCCTGCCGGACGACCGGGTCGACCTGGAGACGACGGAGACATTCCTGAAGATCGGCTGCCGCAAGAACTCGACCAAGATCAAGGGTATCGCCGCGTCCGAGTTCCCGCTCATCCCGGCCGTCGACCGCCAGAACATGCTGTACGTCTCGGGCGCGGTGCTGAAGCGCGCGCTCGGCCAGGTGAACTTCGCGGTCTCGAGCATCGAGTCCCGGCCGGAACTGACGGGCGCCCTCTTCAACGCCAACCCGGAATTCGCCAAGGGATCGCTGGTCATCGCCGCGACGGATAGCTACCGGTTGTCCGAAAAGACCATCAAGCTCGAATCGAAAGGCGGGAAAGAATCGGCGTCCAAGCACCTGACGGCCATCGTCCCGGGCAAGACCCTGCACGAACTCTCGCGGATCCTCTCGCTCTACAAGGAAAACGAGCTCGAGACGGTAGAAATCAGCCTCGGGGATGGGCAGATCGCCTTCAACTTCGGGGACGTGGAGCTGATTTCCCGTCTGGTCGACGGGAAATATCCCGAGTACCGGCCGATTATCCCCGAGAAATACACAAGCGAGGCCGTTTTCCACAGGTCCGACGTGACGCAGGCGGTCAAAAGCGCCTCCCTCTTCGCCCGGGCAGGCCTGCAGGATGTCCATTTCCGGCTGGAACCCGCCGAGGGGCTCGTGGTGAGCTCCAGCGAGGGACAGATGGGCAAGAACGACAGCACGGTCGAAGCCGCCATGTCGGGACCGCAGAACGCCATCACCCTCAACTACAGGTACTTCCTGGACGGCCTGGCTGCCCTGGAGACGCCGAAAGCGAAGCTCCGGGTCATCGACGCCATGAACCCCTGCGTGCTCGCCGCGGACGGCGAGGAGGCCGGAGAGAAGCTGACCTACATCGTGATGCCGATCAAGCAATAGAAAAACGCCCCTCGCGGGGCGTTTTTCTTATTCCTTCACGACGATCTTCGGACCCTCGAAGGTCTTGGTCTCCTCGTTCGGGAGGTAAACGATCGCTTTCAGACGGTAGGTCCCCGCTTCGGGGGCCGTCTGCCAGGTGACCGAGACGCCGTTGGTGGCCGGCTTGGTCAGGCTGCCGAGCAGGATCGGCTCCCCTTCCGTCGGGCTCGCGATGATGTCGACCTTGGCGACGCCGGCCCGTTCCGAGAGCGCGGTGTCGATGTAGATCGGGAAGACGCGCTTGCGGTAGGTGATGTCGGCCGAAGGCCGTGTCCACTCCAGCTTCAGCGGCTGGCCGTCGGAGGTCACGTTGATGGAGATGTCCTGCGAGCCGGAATGCTCGATGTCGTCGAAGGCGGTGGCGCGCAGGGTGTAGAAGCCGCGGCCGTAGGTCGAAGGCAAGGTGACGGTGGCTTCCCACGGATACGAGGTCGCGGTCGCCAGCGTGACGCCGTCGATCGAATACTCGACGCGCTTCACGCCGCGCGGCGCGCCGGCCTGCACGCGCACGGGGAAGCTCCGCGTCGAGATCTCGGCGCCGTCGGCGGGAAGTTCGAAGGTGACGATCGGGCTGAAAGCGTCATTGTGGACGTCGTCGATCTCGGTGGGCGGCGCTTCCGTGGTGTTCCAGCCGTTCTTCTGGGCCCAGGCGGCGACGGCGGCCTCCCAAGCGACGAACTGAGGATCCTCCTGCGCGTCGGCGGGATACGGTCCGCGCGGATCGTCCTTGTCGACGTAGTAGAGGATGTCGTGCGCCTGGCGGTAGATGCGTTCCTCGACGGCGGTCGGCGGCGTGTTCTCGGTCGCGAGCTTGCCGGAGAACTTGTCGATCTTCACCGCGATCTCGCCGGCCTGTCCGTCGAGCACCGGCTTGCCGGTCACGATCGGTTCCGGTTCCGTGAAGGTCTCGACCGGCAATCCCGCCAGCGCCTTCTTCATGTAGGCCTGCCAGATCGGCGCGGCGACGCGGCTGCCGTCGGCCTTGCTCTTCATCTCGTCGCTGTTGTTGTTGCCGACCCAGACGCCGGCGGCCAGGTTCGGCGTGTAGCCCATCGTCCAGGCGTCGACGAACAGGTTGGTCGTGCCGGTCTTGGCGGCCACGGGGCGATCCGGGAGCGTCAGGTAGTTCTTCTCGCCGAAGACGTAGGCGCGCGCGGAATTGTCGGAGAGGATGTCGTTGATGTTGCGCGCGGTCTCGACCTGCATCACGTGCTCGACCGGTTCGTCCTTCCACTCCTCGAGGACCGTGCCGTCCGGCGACTGCACTTTCAGGATATACGTCGGCTTGCGATAGGTGCCTTCGGTCGCGAAGGCGCTGAAGGCGGCCACGTGCTCGACCAGCCGGACTTCGGCGCCGCCGAGCACCAGGGAAAGGCCGAAACGGCTGCGGTCCTGGAGCGTGCCGTACCCGAGCTTCTCGGCGAAGTCGATGGTGTCGTCGATGCCGGCGAGGTAGAGCGCCTTGACCGCCGGGATGTTGAGCGATCCTGCCAGCGCTTTCTTGAAGGTGACAGGTCCGTGCTCGGAGAGATCGTAGTTGCGAGGGTGATACGGCTTGCCGAGGTCCGTCGGGAAATCCGTCTCGACGTCGAAGACGACGGTGCTCGGCGTGAAGCCCTTCTCGAGCGCGGCGGCGTAGACGATCGGTTTGAACGAGGAACCCGGCTGGCGCTGGCGCAAGGTGACGTTCACGTTGCCGTCGTTCTCCGCGTCGAAATAATCCGCGGAGCCGACCATCGCCAGCACCTGTCCGGTCTTCGGGTCCATCGAGAGGAGCGCGGCGTTCGAACCGCCGTAGGTCTTCACGGCTTCCATGCCGTCCTTCACCGATTCCTCGGCGAAGCCCTGCTTCTCGTAGTCGAGCGTGGTGATGACGTTGAGTCCGCCGGTCTCGACTTCGCGCTCGCCGTATTTTTCGGAAAGCAATTCCTTCACGTGCAGGACGAAATGCGGCGCTTCGATCGAATCGCGGCGCGGCTTGATCTTCGCGATGATGTCGACGGCTTTGGCGGCTTCGGCTTCCTCCTTCGTGATGTAGCCCTCCTTCGCCATGTCGTCGAGGATGAAGTGCTGCCACCAGATCAGCTCGTCCTTGTTGCTGCCGTACGGCGAAAGGCGTGACGGCGCTTTCGTCATCGCGGCGATGAGCGCGCCTTCGGCGGCGTCGAGATCCTTGGCGCTCTTCCCGAAATAGGATTGCGAGGCCGCTTGGATGCCGTAGGACGAGGAGCCGTACGGGATCTCGTTGAAGTACATCTTCAGGATCTCGTCTTTCGTGAACTTGCGTTCGATCTGGTACGCGAGGATCAGCTCCTTGGCCTTGCGGGTGAGCGCGCGCTCGTTCGTGAGGATGGCGTTCTTGATGAGCTGTTGGGTGATCGTCGAGGTGCCTTCGACGCGGCCGCGGCGGAACGATTGCAAGGAAGCGCGGATGAGGCTCTTCAGCTCGAAGCCGCCGTGCTCGTAGAAATGCTTGTCCTCGGAGACGATCGCCGCCTTCACGGCGACCTCGGAGATCTGGTCGAGTTCGACCAGGGTGCGGTTCTGCTCGCCGTGGATCTCGTAGAGGAGGTGCTCCCCGCTCCGGTCCCAGATCTTGGTGCTCTTCTGGACCTGCCGGGTCAGGAGGCGGTTCGGGTCGGGCAGGTCGCGGCTGACCCAGGCGAAAAGGAGGCCGATACCCAAAACGCCGGCGAAGAAGCCGACGAGGCAGACGATTCCCAGGGCGCGCAGGATCTTCCGGGCCTTTTGGCGGCCGGCGGTCGAGGGCCACCCGCCCATAGCCGACGCGAACGGGATCCTATGGAGGACCGAAGGCCGGTTGGAACGGCTTTTCGTGAAAAACGGGCGTTTTCGGAAGGGGGTGGCCATATATTGCGCTTACGGCAGGCACCTAGTAAGGTAACCCGTTCCCGCGCGGGAATCAACCCCGGAGGATTGACAAAAACCCCTAAATGTGGTATCTTGCCCGGTCGACTGCTATGGCAGTCGATTTAGTTTCTAGGCTAAGGTTAGCAAAAAAAGTATGAAAATGACCAAAAAGCAGGTCCAAAAGACGCTTAAGGACCTCAAAACCGGTCTTTCCATGACTCTGGCCATCATCCTCCTGACCCAAAACGCCCAGCCCCTCCAGGCTCAGGCGCCGGTCCAGGGTGGAATTGAGGCTGCTGCCTTGGCCGCTGAATCGGCTGACCCCCAGCCCGCCCTTGAGGCGGCAGAGCCGGAAACCCCGGTGACCGTCCAGGAGAAGCTCCTGGAGGTCTGCGAGGCCAACGAGAGCATCATCGACGCCGAAAAGTGCGCCAAGCACCTGCTCGGCATGGTGATGACGGAATCGGAAGCCCGGGCGACTGCCGTGGGAGACCACGGATACGCCCACGGCTGGTTCCAGATCAACAGCCTGTACAACCCCGAGGTCGACAAGGCCTGCGCCGAGGACCTCGAGTGCTCGGCCAACTGGACCCTGAATCGCCTCCTGAAGAAGGGCTACCTGAAGTACGCCAACTGGGCGATCTGGTGCCACAACGGCTGCGGCATCAACAAGTATTACGTCCCCAAGGTCCTGCGTAAGGCCGCCTATCAATGGGATAAGCCCATCACGCTCGTGACCGCCGACGAGGCCCGCGCTCTCGCCCTGAAATAACTCGAATACGTATGACTTCCTTGCTCATCCAAGCCGCCGTGGCCGCGACGCAGCTGACGATCATGCGGTTCCATGTCTTCATCGCTGACGTGACCTCCGGCATCAACTGAACGGAAAAGCCCCGCAAGGGGCTTTTCTCGTATGGTATACTTTTCCCGATATGAAGCGCCTCAGGAGGAACGAGGTCATGCATGCCCAACAGGCGGAGTTTTCGCCGATCCTGTTCGACATGCTCTTCGGCCTGCTGATCTTCCTCGCCTTCGGGGCCCTGCTCGACCTTCACGGCACGGCGCACTTCGTCTTCTATCTTGCGTCGATCGGGGTCGTGGTCCATTGGTGGCTGAAGCATAAGGCCGCGCAGGAACTGTACGGGCACGAAGCCGCCAATTCGACGCTTGACCTCCTGTTCGGGATCGCCAAGATCGCCCTGCTCCAAGTCGCGATGCTCGCCGCCGCGCACGAGGAGTACGTGGTCGCCGTCACCTATTTCGCCATGCCGCTCCTGATCGAATCCGTCTGGGCCTTGTTCCGGCGCTTCTTCGGGACGTGGCATCGCAGCACCGCGAAGCGCGTCCGATACATGGAACAACAGCTGGAGTACGTGCTGTTCCTGAACCTCGGAACGGCGGTGATCCTCGGTTTCATCGTCGCGCTCTCTCCGACCATCGCCGCGCCGGATCTGGTCATGTGCTTCATCCTCACGTACTTCATCTACGCGTTCTTCGCCCACCGCTACGAGATCACCGACGTGAGGCTGACGTGAAGCGTTTACAAGGGGCGAGGCTTCGTCTATAGTCTGTCCGTCCCGGCGCCGTCGCCAAGTGGTAAGGCTAGGGTCTGCAAAACCCTCATCACCGGTTCAAATCCGGTCGGCGCCTCCAATGAAGGACCGATCCCGAAAGGGTCGGTCCTTGACGTTTCGGCCGAAAACAGGTATCTTGTCGGGTCGACGTTCGACACCCCAGCCCTTTTGAGGAGGCCGCAATGAAGTTCCTTACGAACGCCCAAGCGGCGCTTCTCGGCACCGCCACGTTCCTGATGTTCCTGCTCGGCGCGGTCGTGACCGCCTGCGTCGCGAACCGCCCTCCGCCGGCGGCGGCGAAGAAGCCGCCGACCGTCGCCCCCGCCCCGAACCTCGTCGTCGGATACGCCCGCGCGCATCCGGATCCGGTCATCAGCGGCGCGTTCGCCGACAAGCTGGCCAGCGGCGAGATCAAGGTCGTCGTCGAGAAGCCGAAGGAGCACGCGATGGCGTCGTTCGGTCCGCGCGACGGCGTCTACGTCCTGACGGTCGATCCCGACCGCCTCAAGGCCGAGCCGTCGCTCGAGGAGTACGAAGGCATCCTCTCGATCCTGAGCCACGAGCACGCGCACTATCGGCAGTACGTCGAAGGCGAGATGGCCAACTATCTCCCGCACGGCGGACCGATGACGGAAGCGCAATGCACGCTCACGATCCTGGTCGAGATCGACGCGCACGGGAAGGCCTGCCGCGACGCCAAGACGTACGGCTGGGAGACCTCGGTGGCGATGCACGCCTGCGAACGCACCACGGCCTCGCTCGCGGAATACTTCCTGAGCGAACGCCTCGACACGTATCCGGAATGCAAGCCCGTCTGGGAATTCTACGCCGGACGCGCGACGGAAAAGCCGCCGGCCAAACCCAAGACGCGCGCCGCGAGTCCGCCGAAGCGCCGCTCCGGCGCGATCTACATGCCGCCTCCCTGAAGGAGCGGTATTTTCTTTCCTTGACGCGGGCCGTTTTTTCGCCTATGGTCGTCGGTCCGGTACATGCCGGCAAAGCTCTTTGAAAGGGGCCACGTGAAGAAACTCGCCACCCGCGTCGGCAAGGAGGAGTTCCGCAGCTTCTCCCACGACTATTGGTACCTGATGCGGACCTACAAGCCGCTGCTCTGGCGGGCGGTCCTCTGGGTGCTCCTGATGCAGGTCGTGGCCTTGGCCGAGCCGTACGGACTCAAGTACGTCATCGACCGGGTCCAGGCCTCCAGCATCACGAGCGTCGGGACCCTCGCCTCGATCCTCGGCGTCCTCCTCGTGGCGCTCACCGTCGGCAACTTCGTCCAGGTCTTCAAGAACTGGCGGATCTTCCAGGCGATGTTCCCCATCACGCGGGACCTCCCCGGGAAGGCGGCCGGCAAGCTGTTCGGCCTGCCGCTCTCGTTCCACGAACGGGAGAACGGCGGCGAACTGCTCGGCAAGGTCATCAAGGGCGTCAACCGCACGGAGGACGTGACCGGTTCGCTGTTCTTCGACATCGGTTCGCTCCTGATCCAGACCGCCGTCACCGCGTCGGTCATCGGCTGGTACTCGCACGAGGCGCTCTACGTCTTCTTGGTGGTCGTGGCGATCTTCTCGATCGCGACGCTCAAGTTCAAGCAGAGGATGATGCCCGTGCGCAGCCGCCGGCACGACGAGGACAGCCGGGCCGACAAGCTCTTCGGCCAAGCCATCGGCAACGTCGCCACGGTCCAGGCCTTCGCGCAGGAGGACTACGAGCGGAACCGCATCCGTGAGATCCGCGAAGGCATCTACGTGCGCCAGCTCGACGAGTTCAAGCGCTACCTGCAGTTCGACTTCGTGAAGAACCAGCTGGTCTCGCTCGGACGCGTCTCGGTGATCGGCCTGTGCGCCTGGTCCGCCCTCGGCGGCTCCATGGGCATGGGCACGTTCGTCTTCGTGGTCGCGCTGACGGAGAAGGTCTTCATCGGCTGTTACCGCATGGGCAACATCTTCGACCGCGTGCAGGAAGCCACCGAGTCCGTGCACCGCCTGGTGCAGGTGCTCGAGGCCGAAGAGCATCTGGTCGATCCGCCGAATCCGGTGGACGCCTCGACGCTCGACGGCCGCGTGGCCTTCCGCGGCGTGACGCACGTCTACGGCGCCAAGATGCCGAAGGACGAGGCCAAGGCCACGCGCCCGGCGCTTTCCGAGGTCGATCTCGAGATCCGCGCCGGCGAGTTCATCGGCATCGTCGGGCCTTCCGGCGGCGGCAAGTCCACGCTGATCAAGCTCCTGCACCGCATCGACGATCCGACCAAAGGCTCGGTCCTGCTCGGCGGCGTCGACCTGACGATGCTGTCGCGCCCGGCCTTCCGCCAGCGCATCGGTTACGTGCCGCAGGAGGTCGAGATCTTCGACGGGACGATCGCCGAGAACATCGCCTACGGCAAGCATGACGCGACGCCGGAGGAGATCGAACGCGCGGCCAAGATCGCGAACGCCCACGGCTTCATCATGCGGATGAAGGACGGGTACGCGCAGATGGTCGGCAACCGCGGCATGCGGCTCTCCGGCGGACAGAAACAGCGCGTCGGCATCGCCCGCGCGGTCCTGCTCGACCCGACGGTCTTCATCTTCGACGAAGCGACCTCGCACGTCGACTCGATCTCGGAGGACAAGATCATGAAGGCCATCGACGCCATCCGGCGCGACAAGACGACCATCATGATCGCCCACCGCCTCTCGACCGTGCAATCCGCGGACCGCATCGTCGTGATGGAGGAGGGCTGCGTCGTGCAGGTCGGTTCCCACGCGGAACTGATGACGGACGACGGCCTCTACCGCCGCCTCGTCGATCTCCAACGCGCCGACGAGGAAGCGCTCTGAACGGCTCGGTCCGACTGGACCGGGCCTCTTTTTTTTGACAGGATGCTTGCATGAAACACCGCTTCGTCATCATCGACGGCAACGCCATCCTGCACCGCGCTTGGCACGCCATGCCCCCGCTTTCCACCAAGGATGGCCGGGTGATTTCGGCCGCCTACGGGTTCACCACGATGCTGATGAAGGTGATGAAGGACCTGAAGCCGACGCACCTGGCGGTCACGTTCGACCTGCCCGGCGGCACCTTCCGCCACGACGAGTTCGCCGACTATAAGGCGCATCGCGTCGAACAGCCGGACGAGCTCTACGCGCAGATCCCGATGGTGAAGGAGGTCCTGAAGGGCTACGGCATCCCCGTCTACGAGATGCCGGGCTACGAGGCCGATGACGTCATCGGTACGCTCACCAAGCTCTCGCCCAAGGACGCCGAG
>Ga0075424_100002474_pt1 | contig 16917 bp, 3 predicted proteins | sample SoiMethybrSBSTD3_FD_75301 | JGI IMG/M metagenome (GOLD analysis project Ga0075424, IMG submission 75301) | Bulk soil microbial communities from a Populus tree surrounding site in Tennessee, USA - Soil MetaG P. TD hybrid SBSTD3 | ecosystem: Environmental > Terrestrial > Soil > Tree plantation...
CTCCTCGGCCTCGGCGCGGCCTTGAATGCTCCGGCCTGGCAGGCGAGCATCCCGGAGATGGTGCCGCGGGAGGACCTGCCGGCCGCCGTGTTCCTGGGGAGCGTCGGCTTCAACATCGCCCGCGCGGCGGGTCCCGCACTGGCCGGCATCGTGGTGGCCGCCGCCGGGCCGGCCGTTACTTTCCTGGTGAACGCCGTCTCCTTCCTCGGCGTGGTGATCGTCCTGGTCGCGTGGCGCCGGCCGCGGCAGGAGACGGTGCTGCCGGCCGAGCGCATCCTCGGCGCGATGACGACCGGAATGCGCTACGTCCGTCACGCGCCGGAGGTGATCGCTCCCATCGTGCGCGGCTCGACCTTCGTGCTCTGCGGCAGCTCGCTGTGGGCCCTCCTGCCGCTGGTCGCACGCTCGGAGCTGAAGTCGGGGCCGGCGGGCTACGGCCTGCTGCTGGGTGCCTTGGGTCTCGGCGCGGTGGCCGGAGCCTTCGCCTTGCCCCACCTCAAGCGCGACAACTCGACGGACGGCGTGGTGGCCGTGGCCACGCTCGTCTTCGCGGGCGCCACGGCAGCGCTCGCCTACGTGCGGGAGTTCTGGTTGCTGATGGCTGCCATGCTGCTCGCCGGCGGCGCGTGGCTGTCGCTGCTTTCGAGTCTCAACGTGGCGGTGCAGACCGCGGTGCCCTCATGGGTGCGCGCCCGCGCCCTCTCCGTCTACCTCCTGGTGTTCTTCGGCGCACTGGCCGGCGGCAGCGCGCTCTGGGGCGCCGTGGCCGAGCGTACGGGCGTGCCGGTGGCCCTCGTCGCCTCGGCGGCCGGCATGGTCGTCGGCCTTCTCGCCACGCTACGCTTCCACCTCCGCTCCGGAGAAGGGCTCAACCTGGCGCCCTCCCGCCAGTGGCCGGCTCCCATCGTGGCGCACGATCTCGAGCCCGAGCGCGGTCCGGTGCTCGTCACCGTCGAATACCGCATAGCGCCGGAGCGCTCGGATGAGTTCGCGGAAGCCATGCGCGGCGTCCGCCGCATCCGCCTGCGCGACGGCGCCATGCAATGGGGTCTCTTCGTGGACTCGGCGGACCCTTCCCTTCACACCGAAATCTTCCTCGTCAAGTCCTGGGTGGAGCACCTGCGCCAGCACGAGCGCGTGACTATCGCCGACCGCGACGTCGAAGAGCAGGCCCGCGCCTTCCATCTCGGCCCGGACCGCCCGGTGGTGCGCCACCTGATCGCCGAACCGGCGCGGCGGGAGGGGTAGAAGCTCCGTGTCCGTCCTTGCCCGTCCGTGTTCGTCCCGCCAGCGCCGTCAACCGGGCGTCAGCACCCGCTCGCCGCGCTCCCGGCCCAGCGTGCGGTCCAGGTTGAAGGCGGCGCTGATGACGGCGATGTGGGTGAAGCCCTGGGGGAAGTTGCCCAGCGCTTCGCCGCGCAGGCCGGTCTGCTCGCCGTACAACCCCAGGTGGTTCGCGTAACCGAGCATGCGTTCGAAGAGCAGGCGCGCTTCGTCCAGGAGACGAGGATCGGCGCGGCCGGCGCGCGTCAGCGCCTCGACCAGCCAGAACGTGCACATGTTGAAGGTTCCCTCGTCGCCGGGGATGCCGTCGACGTTCTTGGCCGTGTTGTAGCGGTAGACCAGACCGTCGGAGAGGAGGCCGCCCCGGTCCGGCGGCCGGCGGATGGCGTCGAGCGTCTTCAGCATGCGGGGATCGTTGGGCGCCACGAAGAACACCAGCGGCATGATGAGGTTGGAGGCGTCCAGCCAGTCGCTGCCGTAGGACTGGACGAACGTCTGGTGCTCGGCGCTCCAGCCCTTTTCCATGACGCTGTTGTAGATCTCGTCGCGCACCGCGAGCCACCGCTCCCGGTCGGCGGGAAAGGAGCGCTTGTCGGCCAGGCGCAGGCCGCGGTCCATGGCCACCCAGCACATGAGCTTCGAGAACACGAATTGCCGCCGGCCGCCGCGCACCTCCCAGATCCCCTCGTCCTCCCGCTCCCAGTTCTCGGCGACGTAATGGAGGAGCTCCCGCAGGTGCAGCCAGGTGTCGTAGGAGATCGGCGCGGCGTACTTGTTGTACAGGTAGACCGAATCCAAGAGCTCGCCGTAGATGTCGAGCTGGAGCTGGTTGAAAGCGCCGTTGCCGATGCGCACCGGTTTCGACCCGCGATAGCCCTCCAGATGGTCGAGGGTCTGCTCGGCGAGATCGCGCCGGCCGTCAATGCCGTAGACGATCTGCAGGCCCGCGTCGCGGTCGGCCTCGGCGCAGCGGGCGTCGATCCAGCTCATGAACCGCGACGCCTCTTCCGTCAGGCCGATCCGCAGCAACGCATAGACGGTAAACGCCGCGTCCCGCATCCAGGTGTACCGGTAGTCCCAGTTGCGCACGCCTCCCGGGTGCTCCGGCAGGCTGCAGGTCGGCGCCGCGACGATGGCGCCCGTGGGCTCGAAGGTGAGCAGCTTGAGGACCAGCGCCGAACGGCGGACCATCTCACGCCAGCGGCCGTGGTACGTGCAGGCCGAGATCCAATGCCGCCAGTAGGCGATCGTCTGCTGGAACAGCTCCTCCGTCTCTTCGGCTGACGGCGCCTGCCCGCAGCCGCTTTGGGGATCGGCCGGCCGCACGACGAAGGTGGCGCTCTCGCTCTCCTTCAACGTGAACTCCGCCGCGACGCCCTTCGCCTCGCGCGTCAGCGGCACGTCCGTGGCCAGCTCGAGGCTCAGGTCCCGCGAGCGGAAGCAGGCGCCGTCGCGCTCGATCACCGTCTCGTGCGACGCGCGGGCGTAGTCGAAGGCCGGCTCGCAGCGCAGCCGGAACTTGAGCGCGCCGCGCACCAGCCGCACGCGGCGGATGAGCTGATCCCGAAAAGGATGATCCGCCGGCGCGCCGACCGGCATGAAATCCTCGATCTCCCCCACTCCGTCCGCCGAGAGGAAGCGCGAGACCAAGACGTTCGTCTCGGGCCAGTAGAGCTGCTTGGTCGCCACGTCTTCGCCGACGGGACAGATCTCGAACCGGCCGCCGCGCGCGTCGTCCAGGATGGCCCCGAAGACGCTCGGCGAGTCGAAGTGCGGAAAGCAGAACCAGTCGATCGAGCCGCGCCGGCCGACGAGCGCCACCGTGCGCATGTTGCCGATGATCCCGTAATCCTCGATGGGCTGATAAGCCACAGCTCCCCCTTTCGGGAAGCGCATCCCCGATCCGGCTGGAAAAGGTGCAACTTGCTTGCCGGGGCCCCTCACTCCCCTGAGCAGGTCGCTGCCCTCTACTCATGCTTCAACGACACCAGCGGATCGAGGCGCGAGGCGCGCCGCGCCGGGGCGTAGCAGGCCAGGAGGGCCATCGCTAGCATGATCAGGACGCCCGCGGCGAAGGTGAGCCCGTCGGTGGCGCCGATCCCGAACAGCATGTTTGCGAGGAGGCGCGTCGATCCATACGCGGCGAACAGGCCCAGTGCGAGGCCGAGCAGCGTGATCCAGAGCCCCTCGCGCAGCACTTGCATCAACACCTGCCCCGGACGCGCGCCGATCGCCGCCCGGATGCCGATCTCCCGTCTCCTCTGCGATACCGAGTAGCTCGTCACCCCATAGATGCCAATCCCGATCAGGAACAGGGCCAGGGCTCCGAACAGCCCGAAGAGCAGCGAGTTGAAGCGGCCCAGGGCCGTCTCCTCGGCCACGGCCTCCTGCATCGTCGCGACGTCGAAGACCGCCAGGGATGGATCGAGCTCGCGCACAACCCGCCGCACCTCGTTCGTGAGCGCAGCCGGGTCGGACCGGCTCTTGACGACGACCCCCAGCTTCGATACTCCCTCCTGCAGGATCGGACGATAGAGGTCGGGGTCTTCCGCGTTCCCTTCCGGATTCGGCAGGAGCGCCCGGTAGCGGACATCTCCCACCACGCCCACGACCACCCACTTGTCCGAGCCGGCCACGATTCTCTTGCCCAGAGCGCTCTCGCCGGGCCAGGCCTTCTCGGCGAGCACCCGGCTGACGATCACCTCGTCGGAGGACCCGCCCGGAGCGCGCCGCGTGAAACCGTTCCCCTGGAGGAGCGGAATCCCGGTCGCTGCGAAAAACTCGGGGCTCACCTCGTGGTCGTAGACCCGGACCTCGTTTTCCGGATCGCGGGCCAGCCGGTCCTCGATGCTGACGAAATGGGCCCGCGCGCTTCCGCCCAGCGGCAGGTCGGAGGCGAGGGCGACCGACTCCACTCCCGGCAGGGCCCGCAGCCGCTCGTGAAGCCGCTGCGCCGCGGCGATCGACCTCTCCTCCGTGTACATCCCAGGGGGGAAGTGGATCTTGAAGGTCAACAGGCCTTCGCTGGCGAATCCGGGCTCGATCGCCTGCTGCTCGCGGAAGCTCTGCAGCACCAGGCCGGCCCCGATCAGGACCGGGACGGCGATGGCCACCTCAGCCGCGACCAACAGGTTCTGCGAGCGCAGGCGACGGATGCCGCCGAGCCCTTCCTGCGCCTCCCCCCGCGCGTCTTTGAGGGTTCGGGTCAGGTCCGTCCGGATCACCTGGGCCGCCGGCAGAAGGCTCAGCAGAAGCCCCGCCATGAGCGACAGCACCAGGGCGAACCCGAACACCACCGGATCGATCCTCACCTGCACATACCCGGGGAGATCGAGAGGGCTGTAGCGTTGCAGCAGAGCGATCCCGATTTTCCCGACCCCGAGCCCCATGATTCCACCCAGGAGGCCGAGCAGGAGAGTCTCGGCCGCGACCAGGAGCACCAGGCGGCGGCGCGGGGCCCCGAGGGCGGCGCGGACGGCCATCTCCTTGCGCCGGTTCATCATCCGCGCGACGAGCAGGTTGGTCACGTTGGTGCACGCGATCAGCAGGACCAGCCCCACCGCGCCGAAGAGGAGCCGGAAGGTCCCCTGCACGTCTCCCAACAGGTCTTCCTCCAGCAGAACGACCTTGGCCCCCCGATCGACATTGGTCTTTGCATACTCCTGCGCCAGCCGGCTCGAAATCGCGTTCATCTCCGACTGCAGCTCCTCCGCGGTTTTTCCCGGAGCGAGACGCGCGACGGCGGCCAGCCAGCGCGCGCCCCGGTCATCGAAGACCTCGGGCGCGCGGTTCGGCATCAGGTCCGCAGCCTTGCGGACGGGGATCCAGACATCGATGTTCGCCCAGGAACCCCGGAAGGGATCCGACATGACGCCGATCACCTGGAACGACACGCCGCTCAGGACCAGGGGCTTTCCCAGAACGCCCCGATCCGTTCCGAAGCGCTCCTGCCAGAGGCGGTGGCTGATGACGGCCACCGGGGCGCCTCGGGGCGCCTGGTTCTCCTCGTCCCGGAAGGTCCGCCCGAGCTCGGGGGTGAACCCGTAGACGTGAAAGTAGCTGGGCGTCACCAGGCCGACTTCGACGCGCTCGGCGCTCTGCTGGCCCGCCAGGTTGAAATCCTCGTTGCTGTAGCCCGCCATGGACTCGACGGACCGCGCCTGCGCGATCCAGTCCAGGAGATCGGGGTACGAGGCCCCACGCACCAGCACTTCCCCGTCCCGCACCACGGTCCCCTGAACGTTGACCAGGCGCTCGGCCTCGGGGAACGGCAAGGGGTGGAGGGCCGTGGACTTGAAGAAGCTGAACATCGCGGCGTTCGCACCGATTCCCAGGGCCAGGGTCAACACCGCCATGGCGGTGAAGATCGGGCTCCGGGCCAGAGCGCGGGCGCCGAGCCGAAGCTCGCGAGTGAAGAATTCCATAGCCGGTCTCCTGTTCTCCGTGGTCTGCTGACCTCCTATTTCACCGCTTCGACTGCTGTCGCTCTCCGGTGCCGGATTCCCACCAGCTTGCCGGCCTGGGCATCGCTCCAGGCCTGCTCCTCGCGAGCGCGCCGCTCCCTCTCCTCGGCCGATCCCAGGTCGAAGCTGCCGATGCGCGCCTCGGGAGAGGCCGCGACGCTCCGGAGCAGCGCCTCGTACTGGCCGTTGATGCGCTCGATCTCCTTCTCCTCGAACAGATCGGAGCGGAAGGTCCAGGTGGTCTCGAGGCCCTCGAACGTCTCGGTGACCCAGACCGTGACGTCGAAGCGGGCTCCCTCCTGCTCGAGCCTGATCGGCCGGATCGTCAGCTCAGGGACCCGGAGCTCTTGGAGCGGGGCGTTGCGAACTCCGAAAGCCACCTGGAAAAGGGAGGCAGCGTCGCCGTCCCGCCGCAGCTCTTCGGTCAGCCGCTCCAGGGGAAAGTCCTGGTGGGCGAAGGCGCCCAGGGAGACCTCCCGCACCCGCCGCAGCAGGTCGACGAACCGCGGGTTCCCCGAGAGATCCACCCGCAAGGGGAGCATCTCGATGAAGAGTCCGATCAGCGCTTCGGTCTCCGCCCGGCCGCGGTTGGCCACCGCGGTGCCGACCACCACGTCCTCCTGCCCGGTGGCGCGCTGGAGCAGAACGTAGTAAGCGGCAAGCAGGGTCATGAACAGGGTGGCCCCCTCGCGCCGGCTCAAGTCGCCGAGCGACCGGGACAGGGCCTGCGGCATCCGGAAGGTTCGCCGCAGTCCGCGGGAGCCTCGGCGCTCGGGACGCGGCCGGCCGGTGGGCAGGCGTAGCGCGGGCGGACTCCCGCCGAGCGCCTTGCGCCAGTAGTCCAGGTGCTGTTCCAGGACCGCGCCTTGGAACCAGCGCTGTTGCCAGACCGCGAAGTCCGCGTACTGCAACAGCAGCTCGGGCAGCGGGCTCGGCCGTCCCTGGCGGACGGCGTCGTAGACCGCGGTGATCTCACGGACGAGGAGGGCTCCCGACCAGGCGTCGCTCGCGATGTGGTGGAGACTGAAGAGGAGCGCGTGTTCTTCGGCCGCGAGCCGCAGCAGAACGGTGCGCAGGACCGAAGCCTCCAAGAGATCGAAGGGGCGCCGCGCCTCCTCCGCGACGTGCCGCCGTATCTCGCTCTGCCGCGGCCCCGCCTCGAGAGCGGAGAGGTCTACGACCGGCAGGGGGACCGGGGCCCAGGGCTCGATCCGTTGCACCGGCCGGTCGTCGAGGAGGGGATACGACGTGCGCAGCACCTCGTGGCGGCGCACCACCTCGCTCTGGGCACACCGCAGGGCGGCCACGTCGAGCCGCCCCTCGAGCGCGAGGACCGCCAGGTCGTTGTAGGAAGGACTGTCCGGCTCGAGCTGGTGGAGGAACCAGAGCCGCTGCTGGGCGAACGAGAGCGGCAGGGCCTCCGGGCGCGGCGTGCTCCCGAGAGGTGGAACGGTGGGTCCCGGGCCGGACCGCCGCTCCTCGTCGAGGAAGGCCGCGACCGCGCGCACGGTCGGGCTCTCGAACAGCACCCGCACCGGCAGGTCCACCCCGAAGGCCGTGCGCACGCGGGCTGCGGCGCGCATGGCGAGCAGGGAGTGGCCTCCCTGCGCGAAGAAGCTCTCCTCCGCCCCGATCCGCTCGACGCCCAGGAGATCGGACCATAGCGCGGCGAGCACCTCCTCGGTCGGAGTGAGCAGCGCGCCGGACCCCTGGGCTGCGGGCCGGCCACGGCCGATCTCGCCGTCGGGCGTCCACGCCACGATCTCCCGGCGCTCGTCCGGAGCGAACAGGGGCAGGTCGGCGATCGGCAGGTCCGACCTGTCGAGCACCGCCGCGAGCAGTGCCAGGAAGCGGGAGGCTAGGCGCTGCACGGTGGCGGGCTCGAACCGGTCGAGGTCGTGCTCGATCCAGCCGCTCCAGGTGCGCCCTCGAGCGGTCAGATCGAGCGCCAGATCGAACCGCGCACTCCCCGGATCGAGGGGGATCGTCTCGGTTGCGATCCCGGTCAGGTCGGGCGCGGGCAGGGGCGCCTCGTGAAGCGCGAAAAACACCTGGAAGAGGGGGTTCCGATCCAGGCTGCGGGTGGCCCCGAGAGCCTCGACGAGGAGCGGAAACGGCAGCTCCTGGTGCGCGTAGGCGGCGAAGGCCGCCTCCCGCACCCGCCCGACGAGAGCGGCGAAGCCCGGGCGGCCGGACAGATCGGAGCGCAGGACCAGGGTGTTGAGGAGCAGCCCGACCGTCTCCTCGAGCTCGGGCTCGGAGCGGGACGACGCCGGGACTCCGAGGTCGATCCACTCCTGTCCCGTGGAGCGATGGAGCAGCGCGGCGAAGGCGGCGAGCAGGAGCATGAAGGGGGTGGCCCCCCGCTCCCTGGCGAGCGCCCGCAAACCCTCGGCGAACGGCGGCGGCACGGCCAGAGGGGCACGGGTGCCGCGCCAGGTCCGAACGGCCGGGAGCTGGGAGCCGGCCCGAAGCTCGAAGGGCTCGCCGGGGCGATCGAGCCGGTCTTTCCAGAAGCCGAGCAAACTCGCGAGGCGCTCCCCCCGCAGACGCTCCCGCTGCCACAGGACGAAGTCGATCTGCTGGATCGGGGGCTCCGGCAGCTCGGCGCTCCGGCCGGCGACCGCCGCCCCGTAGAGAAGATCCAGCTCGCGCAAGAGCAGGCCGAGCGAATGGCCGTCGGCCGCGATGTGGTGGACGACGAGGATGAGGACGCTCTCGTCATCGGCCAGGCGCAGGAGAACGCCGCGCACGAGCGGGGCGCGGCCGAGATCGAAGGGCCGACGCGCCGTGGCGAGGGCCAGCCGTTCCGCCTCGCGGGCGCGGACCTCCGGCGCGAGCGCCGTCAGGTCCACCACAGGCAGGCCCGGGGACGCACCCGCCTCGACGATCTGCACCGGGCTGTCGCCGCGCAACTCGTAGCGGGTGCGCAACGCCTCGTGTCGCCGCACCATCGTCTCCAGGCTCCGGCGCAGCGCGGCCACGGACAGGAAGCCGCGGAGCCGCAGCTTTGCCGGCAGGTGGTAGGCCGGCGCTCCCGGCCTCATCTGGTCGAGGAACCAGAGCTGCTCCTGCCCCCAGGAGAGCGGGAAGGCGCCAGCGGTCCGCGGGATCCGGGGGATCGGGGACGGCCGTGGAAGGATCCGACTCCCTTCGAGGGCTGCAGCGAGAGCCGCGACCGTCGGCTTCTCGAAGAGGAGGCGTATCGGCAGCTCGACTCCGAAGACTGCGCGCACCCGGGCGAGGAGGCGCGTGGCGAGCAGGGAATGGCCGCCCAGAGCGAAAAAGCTCTCCCTGCGGCCGACCCGGCCGAGGCCGAGCAGGTCGGCCCAGATCGCGGCGAGCCTCTCCTCGACCGGAGTGCGCGGCGCGGCGCGCTCTTCCTCCCCGGGCTCGGCGGGCGCGGGAGCCGGCAGGGCACGGCGGTCGATCTTGCCGTTGGGCGTGAGCGGCAGGGATTCGAGAAGCACGAAGGACGAGGGCACCAGAGCGTCGGGCAGCCGCTCGCCCAGGAAAGCGCGCAACTCGGGGAGGGCCGGCGGCGCCTCCCCCGCCACCACGTAAGCGACCAGCCGGACGTCCCCCGTCCCCTCTTCGCGCGCGACCACCACGGCCTGCCGCACATCGGGAAAGGCGGCGAGCGTGGCCTCGATCTCGCCGGGCTCGATGCGGTGGCCGCGGATCTTGACCTGATGGTCGATGCGGCCGAGGAACTCGAGCGGAGTGCCGGGGCGCCGCCGTCCCAGGTCGCCGGTCCGATAGAGGCGCGCGCCTGGCTCGCCGCTCCAGGCGTCCGGCACGAAGCGCTCGGCCGTGAAATCGGGACGTCCGAGATAGCCGCGCGCGACCCCTTGGCCGCCGATGCAGATCTCGCCGGCCACCCCGGCCGGCACCGGCTGGCCGGAGGGGTCGAGCAGGCGGATGTGGGTATTGGCCAGCGGCCGGCCGATGGGCACGGCCTCCTCCACGGCGTCCACCCGCTCGGCCGCCGACCAGACCGTGGTCTCGGTCGGTCCGTAGAGGTTGTGGATCGCCACCTCCGGCAGGACCTCGCGAAGCACGCGCGCCAGGTTCGCCGGCAACGTCTCGCCGCCCAGCAGCAGGGCGCGCAGAGAGCCGAGGGCGGACCGGGCGCCGGGTTCGCTCGCGAGGTCCGTCAGCAGGCGCGCCAGCGACGGCGTGCACTGCAGGTGGGTGACTCGCTGCGCCGCGATCCGCTCGGGAATGGCTGCCGCGGCCCAGCGCATCTCGGGGTGGATCACCACAAGGAAACCGCGCGAAAGCGTCCACAGAAGCTCTAGGACCGAGATGTCGAAAGACAGGCTGGTGACCGCGAGCCAGACCCCCGGCCCGCTCCCCAGCCACGCGTCCAGGGCTGCGAAGAGGCTCACCACGTTGCGGTGCTGGACCATGACTCCCTTGGGACGTCCGGTGGAGCCGGAGGTATAGATCACGTAGGCGAGGCTCCCGGCCGGCACCGGCACCGCCGGGCGACGCTCGCTCTCGACCGCGAGGAGGGCGCCGTCCGCTTCGAGGTCCACGACGCGCCGCCGTGCTGCGTCCGGCAGTGCGGCGAGCGGACCCGGCTGTGCCACGATCGCGGCGAGCCCGGCGTCCTCGGCCATCAGCGCCAGACGCTCCCGCGGATAGTTTGGATCGAGAGGCACATAGGCCGCGCCCGCCTTGAGCACGCCGAGGAGCGCCACGACCATCTCGGCCGAACGCTCCACAGAGAGGCCGACAAAGTCGCCCGGGCCGACGCCGAGACGCCGCAGCCGCCGGGCGAGCTGATTGGCCCGCCGGTCGAGGGCGGCGTAGGTCAGAGTGGAGCCCTCGCTCGCCAGGGCTGGCGCGTCCGGCGCGCCGTCGGCCTGCGCCTCGATGAGCTGGTGAACGCAGAGCTCGCGCGGGAAGGGGATGTCCGTGGCGTTCCACACCGCGATCTCCTGCCTCTCGGCCACGGAGAGTAGCGGCAGGGTGGACACGGGTCTCTCGGGCTCCTCCACCGCCGCCGCGAGCAGCACCTCGAGCCAGGAGACCATGCGCCGCGCCGTGGCGGGATCGAACCGATCGGTGCAGTGCCGTAGCTGGAGGCTCAGGCGGCCGTCGATCTCGGCCGTGGCCAGCTCCAGATCGAGCTTGGCGGACCGCGGCTCGAGCGGCAGCGACTCCACGGCGAGGCCGGCTAGGTCGAGCCGCGCCCCCGCCTTCCCCAGGGCGAACGCCGCGAGCGCCTCCTCGCGGGGCCGGTGGTGAACGAAGAGCGCCTGGAGCGGTGCGCTCGCCGCGAGCCCGAGGCGCTCCGCCACGAGCGGAAACGGCAGGTCCTGGTGGGCGAGAGCCGCGGCCGCGCAGCGCTGCGTTTCGCGGACGGCTTCGAGCCACGGCCGGTGCCGGCCAATGCGGGCCGCGACCACGACGGTCTGGACGAAGTAGCCGACGAGGTCCGAGGTCCCGGGGAGCGTCCGCCCGCTGGCGGGTACCCCCACCGCGACCCTCTCGGCTCCCGTGACGCGGTGGAGCAGGACTTGGAACGCGGCGAGCAGGAACGCGAAGGGGGTGGCTCCGGCTGCGCGCGCCGCGGCCCCGATCCGCTGCGAGAGATCCCGGCTCAGGGACGCGGCCGCCGCCGCGCCGCCGGACCCGGGTGCCGCCGGGTGTGGCCTGTCGGCGGGCAGCTCCAGGGGAGGGAGGCCGCCCGCGAGCTCCGCGGACCAGAAGGACCATAGCTCCTCGCCGCGCGGGCCGGCGAGCAGCTCCCGCTGCCGTATAGCGAAAGCCGCGCAGGCCGTGGCCGGCGCTTCCGGCTCCGGCCGGCCCGGCGCGCGCACGGCAGCCCCGTAAGTGAGGCGCAGGTCCCGCACCAGGATCTCCAAGGAGCGCAGGTCCACCACGATGTGATGGAGCACCAGGAGGAGCACCGCCTCCTCCGGCCCGCGCCCGAGGAGGTGGACGCGCAGCAGCGGACCCCGCGCCAGATCGAAGGGCCGGTGCGCCTCGTCCGCGAGCCACCGGCTGAGCTCGGCCGCGGCCCAGGCCGTGGCATCGATCCGCTCGAACGAGATCCCCGCCCCCGCGGCCCAGCGCTGGACCGGCCCGCCCTCCCCCTCGGCGAAGGTGGCGCGCAGCGCCGGATGCCGCAGCGCGAGGCCCCGGAAGGCCCGCTCCAGGGCCGCGGCGTCGAGCGGGCCGGCGATGCGGGCCGCGGCCGCCACGTTGTACGCGGCGCTCCCGGGGTCTCTCCGGTGCTCGAGCCAGAGCCCGAGCTGCCCGCCGCTCAACGGCACCGCCTCGTCCGGAGGAGGAGACGAGCCCGGGGAGATCTCCGCCGACGGCCGCCGCGAGCCCGGAGCCGCGGCGAGCGCGGCGGCGATCCGGCGCAGGTCGGCCCCTTCGAGCAGCGCGGTCCAGTCCGGGGCCGTCCCGAGGATCTCTTCGAGGGCGGCGCAGAGCTCGGCCGCGGCGACAGAGTCGAGCCCGAAGCGGGTCAGCGGCTCCCCGTCCGGAAGGTCGCGGGGCGCGATCCGCAGGACGCCCGCCGCCTCGCGCCGCAGCACCTCGAGGAGCGGCAGATCCTCACCGCGGGCCTCCGGCAGGGTCTCGGCCGCCGCCTCGTCCAGCATGTCGCGGGCGATCACCGGCAGCCGGCCCGCCAGGAGATCGCTCCGGCAGGCCCCGCGCCGGACCTTGCCGCTGGAGGTCTTCGGGAGGCCACCGGCCCGGATCAGCACCAGGATCCGGACCTGCGCGGCGTGCGCTTCGGCCACGGCGTAGCGCACGGCCCCGGTAATGGCCTCAGGACTCGCCGCGGCTTCGCGGCGGCGCTCGACCTCGGCAACCACGGCCAGCCGTTCCCGGCCATCCACCTCGAGAGCAAACGCCGCGACGCCGCCGGGGCGGAGGTCCGGATGGGCGGCCTCGACCGTGGCCTCGAGGTCCTGCGGGTAGTGGTTGCGGCCGTGGAGGATGATCAGGTCCTTGAGCCGGCCGGTGACGTAGAGATCGCCTTCCTGCTGGAACCCCAGGTCGCCGGTGCGCAGGAACGGCCCCTCGCCCGAGCCCGTGAGGCGGGCCGCAAAATCGCGCGCCGTGGCCTCCGGGCGGCCAAGGTAGCCGGAGGCCACGTGCGGGCCGGCGATCCAGATCTCCCCCACCGCGCCCGGCGGGCAGGGTCGGAGCGTGTCGGGATCGGCCACGACGACCCGCCCATCGATCCAGGGCCGCCCGCACCCCACCAGGCGGCGCATGGGAGTCCCTGGGATCGCCTCTGTCACGGTATGCCGCTCCAGGGCCGCCGCATCCACCTCGAGCACCCGCGGCCGGCTCCCCCATTCTCCGCCTGACACGAACAGCGTGGCCTCGGCCAGGCCGTAGCAGGGGTAGAACGCCTCGGGCCGGAAACCGCAGGGGGCGAATGCCGCCGCGAAACGCTCCAGGCTCTCCGGCCGCACCGGCTCGGCGCCGTTGAAGGCCACCTCCCACGAGCTCAGGTCGAGCGTCCGCCGCTCGGCCTCGCCGATCCGGCGTGCGCACAGGTCGTAGGCGAAATCGGGGCCGCCACTGGTCGTGGCCCGGTAGCGCGAAATCGCGTCCAGCCAGCGCAGCGGTCGCTGCAGAAAGGCCTGCGGGGACATGAGGACGCAGCGGGCGTCCGCGTAAAGCGGCTGGAGGACGTTCCCGATCAGTCCCATGTCGTGATAGAGCGGCAGCCAGCCCACGATCACTGAGCGCTCGTCCTGCCTGAAGCTACGGCGGATCATCTCCTGGTTATGGAGCAGGTTGCCGTGAGTGACCAGAACCCCTTTGGGATCGGAAGTCGAGCCTGAGGTGTACTGCAGGAAGGCCAGGGTGCGGCCGTCCGCGCCGGGGTCGGCCCAGGCCGCCTCGTCGCCGCACGCGGGGTCGTCGGTGGCGAGCCAGAGGGCGTCCCGGAGCTCGGGCATGCCGCCGTCCGGAGCGCCGAGCCGCGCGAGGATCGCGACGGTGGTCAGGACCACCCGCGGGCGGGCGTCGCGGGCCAGGGCCCGCAGACGGGGATCCTCGCGATTCGCCCGCGGCGGATACGCGGGAACCGCGGTCACGCCGCCATACAGGCAGCCGAAGAACGCGGCGACGAATTCGAGCCCCGCGGGAAAAAGGAGGAGAGCGTTCTCCCCTCGCAGCCCGAGCCGCTGCAACGCCCCGCCCAACGCGCGGGCCCGCCGGTCCAGCCCAGCGCAGGTGAGGCGCTCCGATTCCGTCTCCCCCTCGGCCAGGAACGTGTAGAGGGTCTGATCCGGCTGGCGCTCCGTCCGGGCGCGGAGCACATCCACGAAAGACCTCTCGTTTTGCAAAGGTCTCATGATGGAATGCTCGGCAGCCGGAATTTCGAGGGCCGGGCCTGCAGCAGCCGGGCGTGCCGCGAGGCCTCTTCCGCCTGTTCGAGGAGAGCGCGCTCCCGCCGCTCCTCGGCCGGGAGCATCTCCAGGGCGTCGATCTCCGCGTCGGGGCGCTCGACGAAGCTCGCCAGGAGCTGGACGAACCGGCCGTGCAGACGCCGGAGAGTCGACTCGTCGAACCGCTCGGTGCTGTAGGTCCATTGGACCGAGAAGCCCTCGCCGGTTTCGAAGAGCCAGACCGTGAGGTCGAAGCGCACGGTCTCTTCCGGGAGGCCGAAGGCGCGGAGCTGTAGCCCCGGGAGCTCCAGGGCTTCCTGCGGGGCGTTCTGCAGGCCGAAGGCGATCCGGAAAAGCGGAGCGTCTCCCGCGGTCCGGTCGGGCCGCACGGCCTCGACCAGCTTGTCGAGCGGCAGTTCCTGGTGGGCCTGCGCGCCGAGACAGACCTCGCGGACCCTCCGCAGTAGATCCCGGAAGGTGGGAGAGCCCGAGAGATCGACGCGCAGCGGCAGCATGTTCACGAAGAAACCAATCAGGCCTTCGACCTCCACGCGGGTGCGGTTGGCGAGCGCCATGCCGACCACCACGTCCTCTTCGCCCGTGAGGCGCGCCAGCAGCACGTCGAAGGCGGCCAGGAAGGTCATGAATGGGGTGACCCCCTGGCGCCGGCTGAGCGCCACGACGCTGCGCGATGTGCTCGCGGCCAGGGGCAGCCGCAACGAGGCGCCGCGATAGCTCGTGCGCAGCGGGCGAGGACGGTCGGCGGGGAGCTCCAGGGGCTTCCAGGAACCGGCGAGCTGGCGCTTCCAGTAGGCGAGGTGGCCGTCCAGGACCTCCCCCTGCAGCCACCCGCGCTGCCACTCGGCGTAGTCGGTGTATTGGATTAGCAGCTCCGGCAGGGGCGAGGGGCGCCCCGCGGCAACCGCCTCGTACAGCACAGTCACCTCCCGGACCAGGAGGCCGATTGACCAAGCATCGAAGATCACGTGGTGCAGGCTGAGGAGGACCACGGATTCCTCGGGCGCGAGGCGGAACAGGGCGGCGCGCAGGAGCGGCCCCCGGGCCAGGTCGAAGGGACGCATCGCCTCCCGGCGGCTCCACTCCCGGAACTCCGGCTCCGCGAGCGCTTGGCCGAGACCGGCAAGGTCGATCCACGGCAGGCGCACGAGCCCGGGGGGCGCGATCCGCTGCACCGGCCGCCCGTCGACGGCCGGCAGCGTCGTCCGCAGGACCTCGTGACGCCGGACCACCTCCGTCAGGGTTACCGCGAGCGCCGGGACATCCAACCGGCCGAGGAGGCGGACCCCGAGCAGATGTGCATAGAAGGGGTTCCCGGGCTCGAGCTGGTCGAGGAACCAGAGCCTCTGCTGGGCGAACGAAGGGGCGAAATCCCGCGCGCGATCGTCCGAAGCCCGGACGACCGGCGGAGCCTTGGGGGGAACAGCCGATTCGAGCCGGGGCGCGAGCTCCGCGACGGTTGGCGCGTCGAACAGCGCGCGCAGCGGAAGCTCGACCCCGAAGGCCTCGCGCAGGCGGGCAAGTAGACGGATGGCGAGGAGCGAGTGGCCTCCCAGGTCGAAGAAGCTCTCCTCCACACCGGGCCGCGCGATCGCCAGGACTTCGGCGAAGACGTCGGCCAGGGCCTCTTCCGCGGGTGTGCGGGGCGCCAGAGCTTCGCCGGCCACCCTACTGCCGGAGCCGGGAGCAGGCAGAGCGCGGCGGTCGATCTTGCCGTTCGGCGAGAGCGGCAGGGCGGCCAAGGTCACGAACGCTGCGGGAATCATGTACGAAGGGATCTTGGCAGCGAGGAAGCCGCGCAACTCTGCGGTCTCCGGGGCCGCATCCCCGAGCGGCACCACATAGCCGACCAAGCGGGCTCCGGAGCCGTCCTGCCAAGCCGCGACGACGCACTCACGCACCGCCTCATGAGTCGCCAGAACCGCCTCGATCTCCCCCGGCTCGATCCGGAAGCCGCGGATCTTGACCTGGTGGTCGATCCGACCCAGGAGCTCCAGGGTCCCGTCCGGCAGCCGGCGCGCCAGGTCGCCGCTATGGTAGAGGCGGGCGCCGGGGGCACCGAACGGATCGGGGGAGAAGCGCTCGGCCGTCCATTCCGGCCGGCCGTGGTAGCCGCGGGCCAAGCCGTCGCCGCCGATCGCCAGCTCGCCCGGAGCGCCCACGGGCGCGAGCTCCCCGTGCGGACCCAGGATGTGCAAGGCCGTGTTCTCGAGTGGCGAGCCTGCCGGCACCGTCCCTTCGCCCGGCCCGATCCGCAGCGCTGCCGACCAGACCGTGGTCTCGGTAGGGCCGTAGACGTTCCACAGCTCGCCCACCCGCGGCAGCAGCCGGTCCGCGAGACCGCGCGGCAGCGCCTCGCCGCCGCACAGGGCCTTCAGGCCCGGCCGTCCCCTCCAACCTCCGTCCGCCAGCAGGATCCAGGTGGCCGGGGTGGCCTGCAGGCAGGTAGCTCCCGCCGAATCGAGGGCCGCAGCCAGGAGGGACGCGTCCCCCGCCGTGGCGCCGCTCACCAGCTCGATGCGCGCCCCCACGGTCAGGGGGAGGAGCAGCTCGGTGACCGCGATGTCGAACGAGAGGGTCGTCACCGCCATCATCACGTCGCCGGCTCCGAGGCCGGGCCCCGCGGCCATCGCCGCCATGTAGTTGTCCAAACCCCGGTGGAGGACCTCCACCCCTTTGGGCCGGCCGGTCGAGCCCGAGGTGTAGATCACATAAGCCAGGTTCTCCGGCCCCGCCCGGGAGAGCGGAACCGCCGGCCCTTCGCCCGGGTCTTCGTC
>Ga0075424_100002477_pt1 | contig 16910 bp, 17 predicted proteins | sample SoiMethybrSBSTD3_FD_75301 | JGI IMG/M metagenome (GOLD analysis project Ga0075424, IMG submission 75301) | Bulk soil microbial communities from a Populus tree surrounding site in Tennessee, USA - Soil MetaG P. TD hybrid SBSTD3 | ecosystem: Environmental > Terrestrial > Soil > Tree plantation...
TGAAACAGATTTTCCAGCACATCGGCGGGTTACTTGAGGATCGCGGAACCAAGGTTGATGCTCACGTCCACATGAGCGACGCTGGATACCTCGCCCTGCTGGTCGCGCTATTGCAACCGTATGTTGCGCTTCCCCAAAGGCACAAAAAACTACTGGCAGGAGTGTTCGTTACGGCCGGGCTGCTCCTGCCAGTGGGGATCTTTTCGATCCACTACGTGGGGCTTGCGTACAGCCCGTTTGCAAATATTGGGTGGGCCAGTGTGCTGGCGGATACAGCCGGAGCGTTGCTGATCGTCGTCTTGCTCGCGGAGACGTACGGTCTTTGGAAATATCTCCGCGGCGAGGATAGCGGCGAACGAGAATTGCCTGCGGATTCGTCGTGGGAACGGCGGACATTGTTGAGCGGTGGAACCATCCTGATCCTTGTCGGCTTCTTGTACGGCGCATGGTATGCAGGCGTGGATCTTTATCGGCACGAAGCTCGAGAGACGCAGATCCTGAAGAATCTGCTGGATGCTTCTACAGGTGGGAAGGGTGGCACGGTCGTAGAGGTCGCCAGCTACGGATCTTTGGCGGCGGAAAAAGCTGTCAAGATCGCAGCCCATTCCCATGTGATCGAATTTGGTCTTTTGGCGATGCTGCTGTCATTCGTACAACCCTTTGTCTACCTGGGCGATCGGTGGAAGCGGCGCTGGGTGATGCTGCTGCTGGGCGGCTCGATGATTCTCCCAGTTTTCGTGCTGCTTGAGCTCAACCTTGGCCTCGTAGCAGGTGCGATCGCCGATGTCGGGGGACTGCTTGTGATGATCGCGCTGGTGGGGATGCTGGTGGGCGTGCTGCGCTACAGCGGGCGTCTCGACGCTGTTTCAGGAGTGACACGATGAATTCATCGCGCAGGCTGCTAGTGGTGGGCGGCTTGGTCTTAGCTGTGCTGGGGATGCTTTACGGACTTCACTACGCGATATTTGTTGAGCACCAGACGCTGGATCGGATGGGAGGCTCACTGGCACAGGCGTTTGTTCATGCCGCGGAGAGGAATACCGCCGAAGCGCGTGGCGCGGTCGACGAATATGAATCAACCAAGTACAACTATGTCCGGCAAGTCGACGTGCATTCGCACTGGATTGGGTTGGCAATGTTGCTCATCGTGCTGGGCGCAGTCTTTGACAACGTCGTATTAAGCGAGCGGGCTCGCATGTGGGTTGCTTCGGCCCTGGTTACGGGTTCGTTTGTTTTCCCTCTGGGAGTGATTCTGCAGACCGTGAACCACGGTACCAGCTATGCGTCAGCGCTGGCAATTTTAGGGACGGCGACCGTCACCATAGCCTTGGCTGCGATAGCATGGGGATTTGCGCGCGCCAAGCCGACCAAATGACGCAAATCGAGTCGAGCTCAATGGGCTCGACGCTGTAAACGAAAGAACAATGGAGTCGGGATGTACCCGCGACCGTTTCATTATCACCGAGCATCTTCGTTGAACGAAGCCGCGACCATGCTTGCGCAACTAGGAAACGAAGCCAAGCTACTTGCTGGTGGCCAGAGTCTCATCCCACTGATGAAGTTGCGCCTCGCGAATCCGCTCCATCTGGTCGATTTGAACTTTGTGTCGGGAACCAGCTACATCAGGGAAGAGGAAGACGCAGTGCGATTCGGAGCGCTTACGCGACACGCGGAAATCGAGAATTCCAACATCTCCGCTCGGATTCCCCTGGTTCACGATTGCGCAGCAGGAATCGCGGACGTACAGGTCCGCAATCGCGGGACGATCGGTGGTTCGGTGGCGGAAGCAGACCCCAGCGGCGACTGGGCGACGGCGCTGCTCACGCAGAAGACGGAGGTTCAGTGTGTTAGTCCGCGGGGCGAGCGCAAGCTGCCACTAGCAGACTTCATCACGGATGCCTACAGCACAGTGCTGGAGCCCGACGAATTGGTGCGCGAAATTGTGGTCAGACTCCCGGAGAAGGGCAGCGGAAGCGCCTATGTAGCATTTAAGCGGTCGGCGCCTGTGTATCCCACTGCCAGCGCGGCGGTACAACTCACGATGGACGGCGAAGTCTGCAAAGACGTGGCGATCGTTTTGGGTTGTGTGGGGTTGGTGCCGGTGAAAGCCACCGCTGCCGAGAGTGCCTTGTGGGGACGCAGGGTTGACGACAAGGCTGTGACAGCAGTGATGGAAGCAGTTCGTGTGGCCGCTGATCCACAATCCGACATGCGGGGTTCAGCGGACTACAAACGAACCTTGGCGGCTGCTCTGGTGAAACGGTCGATCGAAGTGGCGGTGCGCCGGGCACATGGAGAACCTGTTGAGGTCAGTCATATCTATGCCTGAAACCATAGACGAGGTTGCGATTCAACTGCAGGTCAACCGCAAGCCGTATTCGGCCAAGGTCGAGCCGCGAATGTTGCTGGTCGAGTTGCTTCGGGAGGTGTTCAACCTCACCGGCACCCACGTGGGCTGCGACACTACGTATTGCGGTGCCTGCACCGTGCTGATGAATGGAGTGACCGTGAAATCCTGCACGATGTTTGCCGTGCAAGCGGATGGCGCGGAGATTCTGACGGTCGAGGGTCTGGAAAAAGAAGGGAAGCTCCATCCAATTCAAAAGGCTTTTGGGGACTCATACGGGCTGCAATGTGGATACTGCACTCCGGGACTGATGCTGTCGACGCTGCAGCTCGTTACGAAGAACCACGACCCGAGCGACAAGGAGATTCGCAAAGCCATCGCGGGGAATACCTGCCGCTGCACCGGATATCAAAACATCTTCAAGGCGGTCCGGTTGGCCGGGCAGAACATGAAAGGGGCCTAGACGTGCCAATCCAGTTTTCGGGAGCGTTCGAGGTGCAGCGCAAGGTGGAGGAAGTTTTTGACTTCCTGACCGACCCGAACAAGTTCGCGCCCCTGCTACCGGATTTCCGAGGCGTTTCAGTACAGGATGCCGATCACTTCACCGTAAAGGTGAACGTGGGAATTTCCTATATTAAAGGAGTGGCCGACGTGAAGCTGCACCTGGCAGAAGCCCAACGTCCGACGCGCGCGCAGTACAAGGGGCAGGGCAGCGTGGCAGGCGGCAACGTTAGTATGGTGGCAGGATTTGATTTGACGGCGAATGGAGAAAGCACACGGGTCGCGTGGCAGGGAGAGGCACAAGTGTTTGGACGTCTGACATCGGTCGCCGGTGGATTGCTGGAGCCGTTGGGCAAGAAGCAGGTTCAAAAACTGATTGATGGGCTCCAGGCAGCTCTGCATCCAGCGAGCGGGAGCACGCCGTGAGCGGAAACGGAAGCAAGTGGGTTGGCAAGTCGGTTCCGCGCAAGGAAGAAGACCGCCTGTTGCGCGGCTTGGGCAAGTTCGCGGATGACATCAAACTGCGCGACATGGCCTACCTGCGGTTCGTCCGATCTCCGTATGCGCACGCCAAAATTGTCAGCATCGATACTTCCGCGGCGGAAAAGATTCCGGGCGTTCTCTGTGTGCTTACAGGAGCGGAAGTCGCAGGACAGACGCAGCCCTTCATTGAAATCGCTCCGGACGCCGGTGGCAAAATTCGCGATTTTCCCATCGCAGTGTCGAAGGCTCGATACCAGGGGGAGCCAGTAGTCGCGGTAGTAGCGGTTTCCGCCGGGCTGGCCGATGACGGTGCCGAAGCCGTGCAGGTTGAATACGAGGCTCTCGATCCGGTGGTGGATGCCGAGCACGCGCTAACGAATGCCAGCATCCTGCACGAAGAAGCCGGTACCAACAAGGTATGGCAGGGTGTGTTCGAGTATGGAGACGTCGACAAGGCTTTTCGCGAGGCGGCGTCTGTTATTGAGATTGACCACATGCATTTCCATCGTTTCTCTAGCACTCCCCTGGAGAACAACGTCGTCGTTGGGCAGTGGGACCCGAAAGACGAACGCATCTACTACTGGTGCAACAATTCGTTTCCGTCATTCGCGATCCAGTTCCTGGCTGCGCACTTGAATGTTCATATCGACCGGATTCGCGTACAGACCTTTGATATCGGTGGCAGCTTTGGCATCAAGATCACGAGCTATCCGCAGATGGCGGTGTGCGCGCTGGCTTCGAAGAAAATTGGGGGCCGTCCCATCAAGTGGGTGGAAACGCGATCGGAGCACATGACTTCCAGTGCCCATGGGAACGAGCGCACGTTCCGCGATACGCGTGTGGCTCTTAACGAAGATGGTGTGATTACCGCGATCACATCGCGGCATATTGATGATTGCGGTGCGTATCCACGCTACGAGCCGCTGGGTTGCGTGATCTGGTCGCAGGTGTTCCCCGGGGTGTACCGGTTCAAGAATGCCCGCATCGACTTCAGCCAGGGCGTCACCAACAAGTGCCCTGTTGGGCCAAATCGCGGGTATTCGCGCATGCAGCATTTGTGGTTTCTGGAGCGCGTAATTGATATTTGCGCTCATGAGTTGAGAATACCTGCAGACGAGATGCGGTTGCGTAACTACATCCGCCCGGATGAATTTCCGTACACGACGCCGAATGGCTGCATCTACGACTCGGGCAATTATCCGAAGATGCTGGAGTTGGCGAAGGAACTGATCGGGTGGGATGCTTGGAGAAAGAAGCAGAACGATGTGCGCAAAGAAGGCCGGATGATCGGAATTGGGATTGGGACGACGCTCGACTCCGGAACGAACAATTTCGGCCAGTCGCAGATTGTGAATCCCGGAGCGCCGTTCTCCGGAAATTCGCAGGGAGCTAATTGCAAACTCGATATCTACGGGGAGGTTGTGGTGGCTGTCGGTTCGTGTCCTCAAGGCCAGGGACATGAGACGACGGCCGCGCAAGTGGTCGCGGATGTACTGAACATCAGTCCTGATCTCGTTACGGTGCGCACTGGCTTCGACACAGAGCGCAACGTGCATACCGGGTTCTCTGGCACTTATGCGAGCCAGTTTGCAGTCTCGGGCTTATCGGCAGTGCATGGTGCAGCGCAGAAGTTGAAAACGGAAATGAAACGCCTTGGGGCATTCGTACTCGAGTGTCAGGAAAACGATCTCGAGTTCGGTGTGGGCGGCCAGGGGCCGGAGCTTCGTTCCAGGAGTAACGGTAAATCCATCAACTATTGGGGACTGGCGAACATTGTCAATGTGAACAGCGCCGTGCTGCCCTCCGAACTGTATGACGTAACCCTGAATTGCCGCTACATTTGGCGGGCCCCTTTCAAGGTTCCGGACACGAAGAAGAAGTATGGCAATCTCACCATGACCTATGCGGCGCAGTTGCACATCGCTGTTGTCGAGATCGATCAAGACACATTCATACCCAGAATTCTTGATTATGTTGCCGTGGACGATTGCGGGACGGTGATCAATCCGCCCATCGTAGAGGGTCAGGTTTACGGGGCGACAGCGCACGGAATTGGCGCGGCGCTGCTGGAAAGCTGCGTTTACGACGCGGTGGGCAATATGCTCACCAGCACGTTCAGCGACTACATCCCGATTACCGCGATGAACATGCCAAATGTGAAATACGGCCACATCGAGACGCCATCTCCTCACAGCTACAGTGGCGCAAAGGGCATGGGCGAGGGTGGTGCGGCGCCAGTACATACGATTTCTGCCGCATTGCAGGACGCTCTCTTTGATCGTGGAGTTTTCATCGAGGATTCCTTCAACAATCCCGACAGCCTGTTTCGTGCGCTCAAGGGAGAGATCGGCCAGGTGGCGAAGCTGGTGAAAGTGGAGCGGCGGGCTTAAGCGGCAGGATGAAGCGGGTATGCATCATCGGGTGTGGAGCGATCGGAAGCTTGTATGCCGCGCATCTGGCGCGAGTGGCCGAAGTCTGGGTCCGGGTGCGCCGCAAGGATCAGGCGGCGGCGATAAACCGTGAGGGATTGCGGGTGTCGGGAACGCACAACTTTTCGGTGAGGCTCCACGCAACCGACGACCCCGGGGAACTGCCGGAGTTTGATTTAGGAATTGTCGCCACCAAGGCAACACAGCTGCGAGAGTCGCTGGCGGGCCTGGGTGAGCGATTCGACAAAGGCGCGCTGATTTCGGCGCAGAATGGTTTGGGCAGCGAAGAGATCATCGCGGAGTACACGCGGGGATACGTGATCCGGGGAACAACCTTCATGAGCGGAACGCGCCACAGCGATACGCACGTGCAGTACGAGCTGAACACGGCCACTTGGCTTGGCCCTTATGAGCCAAGGGGCACGCCGTTCGCGGTTGTGCAGGACGCCGCCGATCTGCTGGTCGAAAGCGACCTGAACGCAGAGGCCCTGCAGGATGCGCGTCCGGCTCAGTGGTCGAAGCTCATCTTTAACGCGTCGGTAAATGGTGTTTCGGCTCTGACCGGACTTCCGCACACTCCCCACTTTGCTGCGGAAGCGGAATTCTCTGATCTGGGGCACTTGCTGCACCGGTTGATTGAGGAAGGCAAGAAAGTGGCAGCTGCGGTCGGTGTGGCGCTCCACGACGATCCCTGGGCGATGAACAAAATTGGCGCCATGACCAATCATCCGCCGTCGATGCTGTCGGATGTGAGGCGCGAGTCGCAGACCGAAGTGGATTTTCTGAGCGGCGCGATCGCGCATGAGGCGGAGCGGGCAGGCGTGGAAGCGCCGTTGCACACCGCCATCTATCGACTCATTAAGGGGAAGGAAGCAAGCTGGACGTTCAAAGATGAGAACCGGCCGGTAATCACACACGAAAGTGCTGGAGCGCCCCAGTCATGACTTGGCCGGTGGATGAGTCGAAGCTGAATCGGGTGCGCGCTCTGATGAACGAACAGGACGTGAGCGCTTTGGTCGTGCGCGCTCCCGACAACGTCTTGTATCTCACTAACTATTGGTGCATGAAGGGTTACGATGCAGTGGTCTTTCCTCGTGAGGGTGAGCCGACGCTCATCGTGCTCGAGCCGCAACTGGCGGATGCACAGCGAAACTCTTGGACGAAAGACCTCCGCCTATTCAAGGGCTACGACCAAGGCGACCCACGCCCCGCGCCGCACCGTTCTCTCGACCTCGCCCTGGATACGCTGCAGCAGCGCGGCCTTACGGATAAGGTGGCGATCGAGCTCAATATGGGGACGCAGAGCGCGGACCGCATGGTGGGTGAACCGACTACGCCCACGCAGTCCTTCTTCGATGCGTTTCGAAAAGTATCTGGCCAGGTTGTGGACGCTACGCCTCTCCTCAGCGAAGCGCGGGCTATCAAGACGTCTCAGGAGATCGAGCGCATGCGCCTAGCCAACGAACTCGCCGCGCTCGCCATGGACTACACGCGGGAACATATCAAGGCTGGAATGAAGGAGAGTGAAGTCGGGGGAATGTACGAAGGCTTCGTGCATGGCCTCGGCGTGGGCTACAAGGGCAAGGTGGAAATGGCGCGTGCGTTCACGCTGGTCTGGTCGGGGAAGGGAATTGCGACCTTCACTGCGACCGGCGACCGTCCGATTCAAGAAAATGAACCGACCTTGTTTGAAATCTGGGTATGCGCGGATGGCTACTGGACGGATCTGACCAAAAATGCCTGTCCAGGGGAACTGACCGCTCCTTATCAGAAGCTGCTGGACCTCCTGTTGCGCGTATTCCATGAAGCCGTCGCGTTCGCGCGCGACGGGGCCAGCTTTCCGGAAATGGATCGGATGGTCCGCGCTCGTATTGCGGAGGGCGGTTATCCGGGACAGCCTTCTCACGCGATCTGCCACGGCGTGGGTGCTCGCGCACATGAACCGCCCTTTGCCCACCAGGCCGGAGGTGGCACGGTGAAGAAGGGCATGGTGTTGGCCATCGAACCGGGCATCTACTGGCCGGGTGGCGGAGGTCTGCGCCTGGAAGATAACTTTCTGATTACTGACGGTGGCAATGAGAAGCTGTGCTCGGACCCAGACGATTTTCGACTGGCGAGACATCGATGAACGCAGTTTAGGAGAACGTTGGCGACTCCAATCAAAGACCGAAAAACCAGTCTCCACCCCAACGTCGTGGAGAACATTCTTAGCCAAGTGCGAGAGGACGAGATTGTCGCGATGGCGCGCGACTTGATCAACATTCCCAGTCCCACAGGGGAAGAACTGCAGATGGCTCAGTACATGCAGAGCGCTTTCCAAAAGCTGGGATTGAATGTCACGTGGCAAGAGGTCGAGGAAGGACGCGCGAACGTGGTAGGCCGCTGGACCGGGGTCAGTGGCGGCAAGAACCTGATGTTTAACGGTCATATGGATACGTCGAACACTGGCCGCGAAGACTTCCTCACCGGGTTGGGCTACAAACCGAATGCCGTTGTGAAAAATGGATTTCTGTATGGCCTTGGGATCTACAACATGAAGGGCGCTCTGGTGTGCTACACGCATGCGGTGAAGGCGCTGCAGCAGGCTGGGGTTCGACTGAAAGGGGACGTCATTGTTGCCGCGGTCGCGGGTGAAATTGAAAAGACGCAATGGGGTGAGTTCCGGGGAAAAGAGTATCGAGGATATGGCTGCGGTACGCACTACCTGGTGAATCATGGCGTTCTGCCGGATATGTGCATCCTGGGTGAACCCACCGACATGCATGTCGTGCTGGAACACTTTGGCTCGATGTGGGTGCGGATCTCGTGCACTGGAATTTATGTGCACACGGCCTTCTGTGAGGGCCGTGAGCAGATGAATTCCATTCGCCGGATGCACGGGTTAATGGAACCGATTCTAAAGTGGATTGGCGACTGGGAAGCTAAGGCGTCGTACCGTGGCAAAAAAGCCATCGTGAATCTTGGCGGGATTCGCGGCGGGCATCCCTGGCGAGCCAGCCGGACGCCCGAGAAGACTGATCTGTTCCTGGACGTGCGCGTACCACCAACAATTCCGATGAACGAAGCGCGGCGCGATGTTCATCGCCTGTTTCTCGAGCTCGAAAAACAGCATCCTGATTTTGGCCTGGAGTTTGAAACCTACGTTTCAGTACCAGGTGCACGCATCGACGAAAACCACGAAATGATTCAAGCCATCGAAGCCAACCATGAGCGCATCATGGCTAGGCCTCCCGAGAGAGAGGTCGTCATCTGGTGTTCGGATGCGAGCGTCCTGAGCCGCTACGGAGTCGAGACGGTGAACTACGGACCCTCGAGCGGTCCCCGCGATGAGGAAGGCGAAAAGGTCCGGATCCAGACCCTGGTCGATATCACCAAGATTTACGCGTTGACGGCCGCGCAGTTGTGCGGAGTCGCTGCTTGACGGGCACATTCGCCCTGAGGTCACACTTGCCAAGCCAGAAAGAAATTGAACGGCGCTATCGGAACGTGCGAACGCGCATGGAGAGCGAACAACTGGACGCACTCCTGGTGTGTGGAAACCAGTACGCTGGCTTCGAAGGCGCTGTGTTCTACATGTCGGGATTTGAAATTGTCCACCGTTATGTGTATGTGCTGTTTCCGCGCGCGGGCGAACCGACATTGGTGTTTCCGCGTGAAGCGCGTTGGATCGGCGACAAGACGAAACCCTGGGTCCAGGACCACGTGTGGCCTGAGGTTCCGGGGCAATGGGTCCGAGATATGGCCCTCGAACGGAAATGGAAGCGACTCGGCGTGTATGGCATGAATTTTGTCATGGCGGTGCGCGACTATCGCGAACTCTCGAACGGATCGCTTACGCTCGTCCCGTTCGACACGCAGTTTGATATGGCGCGCGCGGTCAAGAGTGAAGAAGAACTCGCCGAAGTCCGCGACGCCATGGACATCATCCTGGACGGGTTCTGGGCGCTGGTGGGTTCCTACGCTCCCGGCAAGAGCGAAGCAGAGATTATGGCGCCGGCGGTCGAGAGGTTTTTTGCGCGCGGTGCCGGAGCGCGCATGATGAACATCCTGCTCTCGGGAGCGCACGGCGAGGCCGAGGCATCCTTCAAGGTCCCCGGACATCGAGTAGTGGAAGCCGATGACCTGCTGTTGTATTCGCTGGAAGTCACGGGTACAGGCGGGTACTGGGTGGAGTTCTCCCGTCCATTGTTACGGGGCAAGCCAAGCGCGACCACGCAGAAGATGGCCGATGCGTATCCAGTGGCGCTGGAGGCCGCGCGCAAGCTCATGCGTGCCGGGGAGTTAGCCAGCAATGTGCATCGAGCCGTCGCCGATACATTCGCGAAGCACGGTTTCGCACTGGGACATCTCTCCGGGCACTCCATCGGCACGACCATGCTGGAATACCCGGCAATCGGCGCGAAGAGCGAAGTTCCGCTGGAAGAGAACATGATCTTCTCCCTCCATCCACAGGTGGTCGATCGTGATGGCAAGGTCTGCCTCTATACGCAGGACACGTATCGGATCGGGAAAACGGAAGGGGAGTGCCTCGCCAACGTCCCGTGGCGTTTCTTCAGTGGTCAGGAGACACCGGAAACCGCAACGCGGTGACCGAGCGTGGAAGGTTCTGCTGATGAGGATTTGCATCGTGGGTTGCGGAGCAGTGGGCAGCTTATTTGCTGCCCACTTGGCCAAGGCCGGCGAAGCCGAGGTCTGGGCGTACGACGTGTGGAAAGAGCACACCCAGGCGATACGCAAGCGTGGTTTACGACTGTCAGGAGCAGCCGAATTTACGGCGCAGCTTCATGCGACCAGCGATCCTAAGGAGTTGCCGCATTGTGACTTCGGCATCGTGGCCACCAAAGCGATTCACACCCGCAATGCCATCGCGCAGACGGCACATGCTTTTGGCGAAAGCTCGGCAGTGTGCTCGGTTCAGAATGGAGTCGGCAACGAAGAGATCCTCGCTGAGTACGTCAAGCAGGTGATTCGTGGAACGACGTTTCCGGCTGGGCACCCGATTGCTCCGGGGCACATTGGTTACGACATCAAGGGCGATACCTGGATCGGCCCTTTTGAGCCGACGCACACTTCGATGAGCCGGGTGAAGGAATTGGCGGGGCTGATGACTCGCTCGGGCATGAACACCGTCGCCTTGTCCGATGCCCGCGGTGCACAGTGGACCAAGCTCATTTTTAACTCGTCGACCAATCCCGTAGGAGCTTTGACCCTACTTCATCACGGTGCGGCAACTCGCTTTGCACCAATCAACGCTCTGTTCGAGGGCTTGATCGCCGAAGGCGAGGCTGTCGCCCAAGCCCTGGGAATCGAGTTGCATGGGGATCCACGGCAGATGGTTCAAAAGGGCGCGAATGCACCCGGCCAGCACCGGGCCAGCATGTTGCAGGATGTGCTTGCCAAACGCCCGACCGAGGTCGACTTCATGAACGGAGCGATTGTAAATTGGGGCAAACAGGCAGGCGTGCCCACGCCGCTCAATCGCGCTCTGTGGGAGCTTATCAAGGGACTGGAACACTCCTGGACCGATCCCCAGTGAATGAACAGTCTTTGCAGGCGTTAGAAGAGTCCATGGCACAACTATGACAATTCCCTTCAGCATCGGCGTTTTACAGTTAAGTATGGAACCCGTGCGTGAGACCGTCGCCATGGCAACCGCCTGCGAGCAGGCAGGCTTCGACACATTTTGGATTGCAGAAGCCTATCCGTGGTGGCGTAAACATTCGTTCGAGGCGCGGTCGTCAACGGCCGTCCTGGCCGTCATTGCAGCGGCCACGAACAGGATTCAGCTGGGTTGGGGCATCATCTCTCCCTACACACGGCATCCAGTGCAGATCGCCATGGAGGCGCGCGTCATGCAGGATCTGACGGGCGATCGCTTCATGCTGGGGCTGGGCGCGTCCAAGATTTTCATGAAGGAGATAGGAGAGGGTGAAGGGGAGAAAATAGGCCCGGCCACGGTCATGCGGGAAAGCATCGAGATTGTGAAGGGCGTCTTGCAGGGTGGTGCATTCCAGTACGAAGGGAAAGTGTTTCAGGCAAGTGTTCCACCTCTCAAGCCTGACGCGCATACGCCGCGGGGCATTCCGCCCGTCTACATCGCCGGCACCGGGCCTGTGCTGCAAAAGATGGCGGGATCCATGGGAGACGGGCTACTGACTGCCAGCATCACGACGCCCGCGTTCGTGCAGTATTCCCGGAAGAACTTGGAAGAAGGAGCGCGCAAAGCCGGCAAGGATCCCGACAAGCAAATTCTGGGATCTGTGATCGTGGGAAGCATCGGGCGCGATTCAGCGAGAGGCAAGGAAGGCGCCCGCGAACAGGCCGCCATGTATCTTGCCAACAAGGTGCAGAACATCAAAGGGTCGGCTGACGTGTTGCTTCAAAGTGCTGGCTTGACCTTCGAAGAACTTCAGCCCGTCGCCGATGCGATGGAAAGTGGGGGGCGAAAAGCGGCGGCCAAGGCCGTTACAGACGACATCCTTCGAAAGGTGTGTGCGATTGCCGGCACCCCGGACGAGTGCATCGAGCGTATTGAGCAATATCGCGCTTCCGGGTGTACGCACATCATGTTGGAAATTTGGGGCGACGATCGTACCGAACAGGCAAAGTTGTTTGGGGACGCAGTCTTGCCGCACTTCCGCAAGTAGTCAGCGCTTCAATGCACCGAGGAGTTCGTCAACGATTCGCCGGAACTCTTCGTCGGAGACCAGGCCACGCTTGGCAATGGCTCTCTTCTTAACAGCAGCGAGGATGGATGCGCGCTGATCTGTGAGAACACTTATTCCAAGTTCCTTGGCTTTAAGATCAATACTGTCGAGACCGCTTTTCTTTCCTAATACGATCCCGCGCGTGGCGCTCACCAGTTCTGAGGAGTATGGCTCGATCGCCTCGGGGATGTGGAACTGGCTAGCTACGGCTCCGCTTTCGCGCATGAAAAGATTCTCGCCGACGATCGGCTTCCATGCCTCAAGTTTGTATCCGCCTGCCGCCTGCACGACCTCCGAGACCTCCCGGACTTTCGTCAGGTCAAGAACAATAGGGACGTCGTAGAGGCAACGCAGAGCCAGCGCAATCTCGCAGATATCCGCGTTGCCGGCACGCTCGCCCATACCATTGATCGTGCCCTGAATCCAGGAGGCGCCACCTCGCACCGCCGCGACCGCACACGCCGTAGCCATCCCGAAATCGTTGTGGCCATGAAAATGAAGTGGTATTTGCGGACCGATCCACTCGCGGGTTTTGCGAACCAGAAACTCCGCGGCTTCAGGTCCGCAGGCGCCAATCGTGTCCACGACAACGATTTCAGCGGCGCCCGATTCGAGGGCGGTCAGGTAGACCTTTCGCAGAAAGTCGAGGTCTGTGCGTGTGCCGTCAACCGCGAAGAAGGCGACCGTGATCGAGTTCTGGCGGGCAAACGATACCGCTTCGGTTACGCGGCGCAGAACTTCGTCGCGTGTGATGTTGTACGCCTGAAGTTTGATGTCGCTAGTCGGGGCTTCGATGATGGAAGCGCCTAGGCCAAGCCGGACCAGTTCTTCAATGTCGGCCTTGAGCGCTCGCGAGAATCCCCAAAGCTCCGCCTTCAAGCCCGCCGCCTGCAGCAACTGGATTGCTTCGGCGTCTTCCGCCGAGACTCGGGGGAAGCCGGCTTCGATGCGGCTGACACCAAGTGCGTCCAGGTGTCGCGCGATCTCCAACTTTTGCTGCGGAGACAGCACCACTCCTACAGTCTGTTCGCCATCGCGCAGAGTGGTGTCGTAGAAGCGAACGGGAGATGTGGTCGGAAACGCAGAGCGAATCTCCGGCCGGGCGTTAAGTTCACTGACCCACACTTGACCTTTGGTGGATGTGGTCATGGCAGTTCGTTTACCTCAGGGTTTCCTGGGTGGCCAGGGTTTCGGGCGCGTGTCCGTATGCCTCCTGCCAGGAAATGACCCGGTTGCGCAAGATTCCGATCTTCTCGATCTCGCACTCCATTACGTCGCCGGGTTTTAAGTACCACGCCTTGGGGTCGCCGCTGAACGCCGCAACTCCTGAGACCGTCCCAGTGGACACGACGTCGCCCGCGCTGTATCCCATTGGGGAGTAGTGCGAGAGGATCTCCGGGATCTTCACCGACATCTTTCCCGAATGCGAGCGCTGGCGTGCCTCGCCGTTGACGCGCAGTTCCATGGCCAAGTTGTGGGGATCAGGAATCTCGTCAGCCGTTACGATCCACGGCCCCAACGGACAGAAGGTGTCGATGCCTTTGCAGAAGCTGAAGACTCCGGACTTCATTTCGCGCCGCTGAATGTCGCGTGCCGTGATGTCGTTGAAGATGACGTAGCCACCCACATGGCTGGCGGCTTCCTCGGGAGTGAAGTGCTTTCCGCCTTTCTTCAGCACTACGGCGAGTTCCAGTTCGTAATCCAGTTCGCTCGTGAGGTGCTCGGGATAAATAACGGGATCCTCGTGGCCGATGATCGCGTCGACATTCTGGAAGAAAACGATCCAAGGCATAACAGGATGAGAAAAACCCGCCTTGCTGGCCTCTTCGTGATGCTCGCGAAAATTGCCGGCCGTATGAAAGAACTTCTTGGGAACGATCGGCGCTCTCAGTCGGACGTCGGAGGCCGTGTAGAAAACGGGCTCGCCGCGAATGCCGATGACATTGCCCTGTAAGGCAGCCGAATGGTCAAACGCGGTGTGGGCCGCATCCAGGCTGGTGTCGCCGCCCTCGAACAGAACGCGCATGTTGGGTGGGACCAGAGCGTCTGCCAAACGGCAGGGTGCTCCCGCTTGTTCAACGTCTCGCAAGTAGAGGGCATACGAGGAATTCAGGTCGACGATGTGGTTGTCGTGGGTGAGGGCGCCAATCCGCGACTGCCGGACAGAATTGTCAAAGGTTAAGAGTTTCATGCGACGGTGTGAATTCGCAGAAGGCGCACGAACTAGAAGTCTAGTCCTCCCGACAAACGTTGTCCATGGAACTGCGGACAAGAAAGACTGGAAAGATCAGCCAGTGATAGGATTTCTGCAGGCGCATTTCGTGCGGACAGGCACACTTCATGAACAAGGTTGAAGAACTGCGTAAGCCCATCCTTCCTGGAAATGGAGCTTCCGATTACGAACGGTACCTTCGCACGGACGAACTTCTCTCTCTGCAGAAGGGGGCCACAGAACTGCTTCATCAGGATGAAATGACATTCCAGGTTGTTCATCAGGCTTCTGAGCTAATGATGAAGGGCGCTGCTTTTGAGCTGGAGCGCGCGCTGCGATGCGTGACCGAAGAGGACTATCCAAATGCCGCACGCCTGATCCGGCGCGCGAACATCGAGCTCGAGTACCCGATCTCGATGCTGCATGTTCTTGAAACCATCACACCTTACGACTATCACATCATTCGAGGCGGACTGGGGCATGGAAGTGGCTTGGACTCTCCAGGCTTTCTTGCTTTGCTCCACATAGGGCCGCGACTGGGACAGGCGTTCGATCACCAATTACAGCACCACAACCTTACCGTCGATGATCTCTACCGCCGCCATGCGGAGTTCTTCGGCCTGCACGACGTCGCGGAACGAATGCTTGATTTCGATGAGGGCATGCACCTGTTCCGTTTTCACCACCTCAAATTGGCGCAACGTATTATTGGGGGCGGAGTCGTTGGAACCATGGGGACTCCCGTGGAGGTCCTGCATCAACGCATGGAGCACCTCTTCTACAAGGAACTGTGGGATGTACGCAACCGGATTACTGCACGATCGACATCGACGACGTCTGCCGAATAGCCGATAAAATCACCTCCTCAACACGTTGTTATTCGCCAAAACTAGATACCCGTGTCGGCACACTTGAGTCGCACCAATAGGCTTCAGTCTGAAGCCGCGATTGCTCTCATAAAAATATAAGAAAAAGGCATCCAGACGGCGACGAATGCGCGGGGGACGCCACCGTAGTGCGCGCATAGTTCCGCCCATCAGAGAGGGGCCGAACCATGGGCAACGTCGAATTACGCAGGACGTTCGTAACGATGGTGAAATGCCTCCCATCCCCTTCAAGGTTGAAACGCCTGGACGGGGAGTGTAGCACCGTTCGTATCAACCTTGCCTTCCGGAAAAACGTCTGCCCCCCTACAATATTCGCCTCCCTCATCCGTCTACAGGAGTAGATGGACGAGGCGCTGAGAAAACAGTGGACGATGGCGGAGCAGGATCAGCGGGTCTCTGAGGCAATCGAGCGGGAACAGTCTCGGCTTCGCAACTTCATTCGGAAGCGCGTGCCGGACCAGGGTGACGCGGAGGACGTCCTGCAGGATGTCTTCTACGAACTCGTCGAAGCCTATCGATTGATGAAGCCGATCGAGCAGGTTACCGCCTGGTTGTACAAGGTAGCTCGCAATCGCATCACGGACCTGTTCCGCAATAAGAAGCGGGGGATACCGGCAAATGAACCGGCGGTCGGGACTGAGAATGGCCAGGATCTTCAGTGGGAAGACCTGCTTCCCTCGCCGGATGCTGGACCGGAGTCGGCATACGCAAGAGGTGTGCTGCTCGAGGAACTGGACGCGGCTCTCGACGAACTACCCGAAGAGCAGCGGGAAGTCTTCATCGGCCATGAACTGGTCGGTCATAGCTTCAAAGAACTGGCTGCACAAACCGGTGTGAGCGTGAACACGCTGCTTTCGCGCAAGCACTATGCAGTTCTGCACTTGCGCAGGCGGCTCCAGTCCATCTATGACGACTTCAAGGAAATATGAGGACAAGGATATGAAGAGGACTCGCTTGGTGAGAGGACTGAAGTTCGTGCTCTTTGCGGTGCTATTCGTCGCAGTGTTTGGCTTTGTGGTCATGCGCCTGTGGAATTGGCTAATGCCGGCTCTGTTCGGCTGGCATTTGATCAGTTTCTGGCAAGCGGTCGGCATTTTGGTTCTTAGCAAAATCCTCTTTGGCGGATTCCGCGGCCGACCAGGTCCGCACATGTATTGGCGGCGCCGCATGATGGAACGATGGGAACAGATGACTCCCGAGGAACGCGAGAAGTTTCGTCAAGGCATGCGCGGTGGCTGCGGTCCCTTCAGACCGGCAGCCGCAGGGCCGAAAGCATGAGAAGTGGTCAGCGGCGGGGTATTTCGGAGGCTTCTTTTAGCCATTGTAGATTCGCCTTTTGTTCGC
>Ga0075424_100002478_pt1 | contig 16907 bp, 10 predicted proteins | sample SoiMethybrSBSTD3_FD_75301 | JGI IMG/M metagenome (GOLD analysis project Ga0075424, IMG submission 75301) | Bulk soil microbial communities from a Populus tree surrounding site in Tennessee, USA - Soil MetaG P. TD hybrid SBSTD3 | ecosystem: Environmental > Terrestrial > Soil > Tree plantation...
GACTGCCGCCGACCGGTTTACTTCTTCGCTTAGCGCCTGGACCTGCTTCATACGCTCGCCCGCCTCCGCAGCGAGACTGCGTGCGGTTTCAGCGAGCTCGCCGATCCGTGCCTGTTGCTCGTTAATCGACGCCTCGTCCTGGACCACTTCCTTGAATCGCGCATGCGCCTTTTCGAGCTGCGACTGCAGAATGTCGAGCCGATTGGCCAGTGGCAGCACCCTGCTCTGGGCCGCCGACACCTGATCGACCTTCTGCTGCGCATCGAGCATCCGCGCGGTGACGCCGTCGCACTGCTCTTTGAGCGTATCGAGTTCCGTCCGTCGCGCGAGTTGTTCCGCCAGCTTGCGATCGACGTCCGCCGTCAGCACGTGCAACGTGTTGATCCGTGCCTCGAGCCTGTCGACCAGCTGAACGCGACCCGTCAGGCGTGTCAGCTGGGCGTCGAGTTCCGCCGCGACTTCGCCGAGCCGCGTGGCCTGTTTCGTTCCCTCGTCAACCTGACCGAGCTTTCCGAGAATCGCATCCATGGTTGCCTCGAGCTCCGGCGTCCGCGCGCGGAACGAGGTAAGGCGATCGCCGAAGGCCTCGAGCGCGGCACGGTCGGCGGCGAGCTTGTCCTGCAGCCTGGCGATCTCCGCATGTGACTTGTGGAACTCGTGGATGTCTTTTCGCAGCGCCTCGAGATCCGTGCGGCTCTGCTTGAGCCCTTCGTATTGCGCCGCGGTCCGCCGCGAAAGGTCGTCGACCTGCGCCAGCCGCTCGTGAAGCGTCTCCAGATTCGCCTGCTTCTTCATCAACTCGTCGGCATGTGTCAGAAGGGTCTGGAATTCCTTGCTGAGGGCGTCCGCCTTCTGATTCAGGAGCGAGAGATTCTTTTCCTTCGCGCTGAGCTCTTCGACGCGGTTCTCCGTTTCGCGAACGGATGTCTGCAGCCCCCGGAGCCGCTGATCGAACGACTCGAACTCTTTTTTCTCGAGCGCCAGCTTTTCCAGGTTCGTGCGCAGCGACTCCAGTAGATTGATGCCGTCCTTCTCGAACCGGGCCGCCTCGCGGCCGAACTCGTCGCGAACCTTCGATGAGGAGTCGACCTGCGCATTGGTCTCCGCGACCAGCCGCTCGATGCGTGCGAGCTGCTCTTCGCTGCGTGCGGCCTGCTTCAGGCCTTCGTTGAGCTTGTTGATCTGGACGTCCATACCCCAGACCAGTTCGTTGAGCCGGTTGGCCTCTACGACCGCGCGCTCGACGGTGTGTCTCTGGGACTCCAACACCTTGGATTTCTGAGCTACGTGCTCGGCGAGGGAGTTGAGCGAAGCCAGCTTCTCCTCTGTCGTCTTGCTCAACTCCTGAAGCTGGACGAGCGGACCGAGACGCTTCTCGACGTCCTTGACGGCCTCTGTCGCCGCAGCCGAATCTTCGCGCGCTTCCCGCGACGTCTCGCGCACCTTGTTGCACTCCTGGGCGAGCTGGCCGGCGGTGCCGCGGACCTGATCGAGTTCGCCGCGAAGCGCCGCTGCATGGTCGACCGATTGCCTGATTTCGCCCTGCGCGGCGCGCAGCTGGTTCCGGAATTCCTCGAGCGTTGCCCGTTCGCGCTTCAGGGCATCGACGCTCGCCTGCGTTTCCAGAGCCTGCGACGAGAGATGCTGCATCTGCTGGCGATGTTTCTGCAGCTCGCCGTCTGGCGCCATGAGCTTCTCGGCCGCGATTTGCGCCTGTGTCGCGGCGTCGAGCAGCGACTGCACGCGCGTCTCGACCTCGGCGAACGACCTGGCGCGATCTTCGAGTCCCTCGACGCGCTTGACGATTTCGTCGAGCCGGGTCGTGGTCGTCGCGGCTTTCTGATCGACCTGTTCGAGCGATTTTCCGAGCTGCGACAGCTTGGCGCTGCGGACGGAAATCTGGGTGAGCATCGTGCTCAGGGCACTGCGCTCCTCCCGTGCGACGGAAATCAGGCTCTGGAGATCGTCGCTCTGTTTTTGTGCCTTCCCGCCGCCGGTCAGGCCTTTGATGGCATCCAACATCGCGTTATGTCCTCTTCAAGTCGCGTCCGGAAAGAGTCAAATCTGCATTCTTATCGGCTGGCTCGGTTTGCATAAATAGCCACTCCGGACCGGTGACGGCCGGAAATCCGAAGCATTTGCCGGCATCACGACGTTTGCACGGCGTCAGCACATGCTCGCGCGTCTCAGTTCGGCGGCGGTGTTCGGCGTCGAGGCGTATCCGGTACGGATCGAGGTGGACGTCTCGTTCGGCCTGCCTTCCTTCACCATGGTCGGCCTCCCAGATACGACCGTGCGCGAGAGCCGCGACCGGGTGCGGCTCGCAATCCGCAATTCAGGGCTCGAGTTTCCTCCCCATCGCATTACCGTCAATCTCGCGCCGGCTGACGTGCGTAAGGCCGGCTCGTCGTTCGACCTGCCAATTGCGCTCGGGGTGCTGGCGACGAGCGGTCAACTCGCGCCAGCCTCGCTCGAGGGCACCCTCGTCCTGGGCGAACTGTCGCTTGATGGCGGCATCAACGCCATTCGTGGTGTCCTGCCGATTGCGGTCGCCGCCAGACGCCTCGGCCTGAATCGCCTTCTTCTGCCACCCACAAATGCGCCGGAAGCGTGTGTCGTGGAGGGCCTGACGGTCTGTGTGGTGAGGTCGCTTGGCGAAGCCTTGCACGCGCTGCGCTCCCCTGATGCGATCGTTCCAACCCGGGTCAACGTTCCATCCATGGCCGCGACCCCCTGCGATGGCGATCTCGCCGATGTCCGGGGGCAGCTGTTCGCGCGCCGGGCGCTCGAAGTGGCGGCCGCCGGCGGACACAATCTCCTGCTGATCGGTCCTCCGGGTGCCGGAAAGACGATGCTGGCGAGAAGACTCGCCGGCATTCTGCCGCCACTCACCTTCGAAGAGGCGCTCGAGTGCACAGCCATCCATTCGGTTGCCGGCACACTGCCTCCCGGCTCCGGACTGCTGACATGGCGCCCGTTCCGGGCTCCTCATCACACCGTATCGAATGTCGCGCTCGTGGGCGGCGGCTCCGTGCCGAGGCCCGGCGAGATCTCGCTGGCGCACAATGGCGTGCTGTTTCTCGATGAGACGCCCGAATTCGATCGGCGCGTGCTGGAGGTGCTCCGCCAGCCGCTCGAGGAAGGTCACGTCACGATCGCCCGCGCCTCCCGCAGCGCGATCTTCCCCGCACGCTTCGTCCTGATCGCGGCGATGAACCCATGCCCGTGCGGATACCTTGGAGACGACCGGCGCGCGTGCCGGTGCACACCCGCGAACGTCGCGAGCTATCGCGGGCGCCTGTCTGGTCCGCTGCGCGATCGCATTGACTTGATCGTCGATGTGCCGGCCGTTCCGATCAGTGCCATCGCGGACGCGACGCCTGGTGAATCCTCAGCTTCGGTTCGCGCCCGGGTGCTCGCCGCGCGGGAGTTCCAGCATGCGCGATACGGAGAGGACGGGCCGCGAACAAACGCAGACCTGCGCGGCAGCGCCATTGCGACCTATTGCCGCCTCAATCCGAAAGGCCGGACGCTGCTGCTCGGCGCCGCCAGGCAGCTTGGCCTCACGGCGCGAGGACACGACCGCGTACTGAAGGTGGCGAGGACAATTGCGGATCTGGCGAGGTCTGCGAGCGTCGAACGCGAGCACCTTGCGGAGGCGCTGCAGTACCGCCTCATCGAATAAACCACTAAGGCACAAAGACGGGGTGAACCACAAAGGGCACGAAGAGCACAAAGGCAAAAAACAGCGCACGAAGTCTTTTCTTCTTCTGGTTATGAAATACGCCCCAATTCCGATTGAAACCGAGCGAGCGGCCAGCGAGACGATTGCCGCAGCCATCGAAGTGCATCGTCATCTCGGACCAGGATTCCTAGAGAAGATCTATCAAGAGGCGCTGTGTCTGGAGCTCTCATCGCGAAGCAAGGCTTGAAAAGAATCGTTTGTTGACTTCGTGCTCTAGGCTTTGTGCCCTTTGTGTTCTTCGTGGTTCACCTCGTCTTTGTGTCCTTGTGGTCGGGTCAAATCTTCGCCCGATGTTCGCCGCCCTAACGTTGTGCTCTGAAACTGCGGAGCCATGTGCTAGGCTGTGTTCTCCCCCGCGAGCTCAACAGCTGACCCAGCAATAAACAACGGTCGGATGATTTCAAAACGCTACACGATTACCATCGCGGACCACAGCTCTGGCGTTGTCCGCCGCGCCACGCTCGCATTGAGACCGCTGTTCATCGGCGCAGGGATGCTGGCTGTCCTCCCGGTGCTCGTCGGCATCGGCGCCGCCTGGAAAGCCAAGAGCGAGGTCGCCGACCTCCGTGCGAGCCACGAAGCGCTCGAAACGGAAAACGCGAATTTCCGTTCCGCGACCAACGAGCTCGCGACTCAGATTGCGTCGCTCGAAGCTGCGATTCAAGACATCGGCGCGCGCTCGGCGCTTGATCCCAACCTCGCCAAGACGATGGACAAGCTGCCGTCGGTCGTCAAGACACGCGCCATGGGCGGCAGTACGGAAGCGGATCGCACGGCGCAGCGGACGCTTTCCGCTCTGGGAACGCCCGAAGACACCTTCGGGTTGCTGCGCACGCTGCTCGAGAGCCTGGAGTCGCGGCTGAGTGTGGTGAGCCGCACCGTCGATCGCCGCAACGCGCTCGCCGCCGCGACGCCCTCGATCTGGCCCGCGAAGGGATGGCTGACGTCGACGATGGGACATCGCACGGATCCGCTCACCGGAGACGACGATTTCCATGCGGGGCTGGATATCGCGGGGGAACGCGGTCAGCCGGTGTATGCGACCGCGGCGGGCACCGTGACGCATGTCGGTTATCAGGGTGGCTACGGCAACCTGATCGTCCTCGACCACGGTTTCGGCCTGCAGACGCGCTATGGCCACCTGCTGAACTACAGCGTGAAGCAGGGCGCGCAGGTGAAGCGCGGCGACGTCATCGGCCACGTCGGCAATACGGGCCGCTCCACCGGTTATCACCTGCACTACGAGGTGCTCGCCAACGGCAAGCTCCTCAACCCCCTCCAGCTCCTCTCGCAGCAGAAGCCGCGCGCACAGTAAGGTTCCGGCTTTAGCCGGACCAACCGCTTTTCCCGTAAACTAGACAGATATCCGGCCGCGCACACGCGGCGTCCTACAGGCAATGCTCGGACAAATCCTCACCAAGGTCATCGGCACGCAGAACGAGCGTGAGATCAAGCGGCTCCGTCCCGGGGTCGTTGAAATCAGCGCGCTCGAGCCGCAGATCCAGGCCCTTACGGACGAACAGCTCCGCGCGAAGACCGAGGAGTTCCGCAAGCGCGTGGCCGCTGGCGAGTCGATTGACGATCTCCTCGTCGAAGCGTTCGCCGTCGTCCGCGAGGCCGGTAAGCGCGTGCTGAACATGCGCCACTTCGACGTGCAGCTGATCGGCGGCATGGTCCTGCACAGCGGCAAGATCGCGGAGATGAAGACCGGCGAGGGAAAAACGCTCGTCGCGACCCTCCCGGCCTATCTGAACGCACTCGAAGGCAAGGGCGTTCACGTCGTCACGGTCAACGATTACCTCGCGCGACGCGACTCGGAATGGATGGGACGGCTGTATCGGTTCCTCGGCATGACCGTCGGCGTGATCCAGCACGAGTTGAACGATCAACAGCGGCAGGTCGCGTACGGGGCCGACATCACCTACGGGACCAACAACGAGTTCGGCTTCGACTACCTGCGCGACAACATGAAGTTCGAACTCGCGTCGATGGTCCAGCGCGGCCATCACTACGCGATCGTCGACGAAGTCGACAGCATCCTCATCGACGAAGCGCGAACGCCGCTGATCATCTCTGGACCCGCGGAAGAATCAACCGACCTGTACTACGAGGTCGATCGCATCATCCCGAGGCTGAAAAAGGGTGCGGTCACGCAGGGCAACGTCAAGCAGGAGGACCGTGAGGCGCTCGAGCAGACCGGCGACTATGTCGTCGACGAAAAGCACAAGACCGTGACGCTCACGGAAAGCGGCATGGCGAAGGCCGAGCAGATGCTCGCGCATCGCCTGGTGCCGGGATCGGGTGGCCTTTACGATCCCGCCAACATGCCGCTCCTCCATCACGTCCACCAGGGACTCCGCGCCCACACGCTGTTCCGTCTGGACGTCGATTACATGATCAAAGACGGCGGCGTGGTCATCGTCGACGAGTTCACCGGGCGGTTGATGCCAGGGCGGCGATGGAGCGACGGTCTGCACCAGGCGGTCGAGGCGAAGGAGAAGGTCAAGATCGAGCGCGAAAACCAGACGCTCGCGACGATCACCTTCCAGAACTACTTCCGCAAGTACAAGAAGCTCTCCGGCATGACCGGCACGGCGGAAACCGAGGCGCCCGAGTTCAACAAGATCTACAGCCTCGATGTCATCGTCATCCCGACGAACCGGCCGCTGAAGCGCGTCGAGGAGCCCGACCTCGTTTACAGGACCGAGCGCGAGAAGTACGACGCGATCGTCAACGACATTCTCGACAAGCAGGCCAGCGGACGGCCGACGCTCGTCGGCACGGTCTCGATCGAGAAGTCAGAGCGTCTCTCCACGCTGCTTCGCAAACGCGGCATCAAGCACGTCGTGCTCAACGCGAAGTACCACGCGCAGGAAGCGGAAATCGTCGCGCAGGCGGGACGGAGGAACAACGTCACCATCGCGACCAACATGGCCGGCCGCGGCACGGACATTCTGCTCGGCGGCAACGCCGAGCACATGGCGCGGCAGCAGGCGCTCTCCGAAGAGGTCGCGGAGAAGGTTCCGAAGGGTGAGGAGAAGTACGTCGACGACGAGGAGTTCGTGTACTTCTTTCACGTTGACTCGTTCTATAGAGTCCCGCGCCCGGACTGGGAGCGCATCTTCTCGCATTTCCAGCGCAGCACCGAGACCGAGCACGTGGACGTCGTGAACCTCGGCGGCCTGCACATTCTCGGCACGGAACGTCACGAGGCACGCCGCATCGACAACCAGCTTCGAGGCCGCGCCGGACGCCAGGGCGATCCCGGTTCGTCGCGCTTCTACCTGTCGCTCGAAGACGACCTGATGCGCATCTTCGGCTCCGAGCGCATTTCGGGTCTCATGCAGCGGCTCGGCATGGAAGAAGGCGTGCCGATCGAGCATGGCATGGTGACGCGGGCGATCGAGCGCGCCCAGAAGCAGGTCGAGGCGCAGAACTTCTCCGTTCGCAAACACCTCCTCGAGTACGACGACGTGATGAACAAGCAGCGTGAGAGCGTCTACACGCTGCGGCGCGAGATTCTCGAAGGGAAGATTCATCTGTCCGAGGAGGAGCTGGTCGACACGCGGGCGTACCTCCTCGCCCTCGCGGAAGACATCCTCGACGATCAGCTCGAGCGGTTCGCCGGCAAACAGCTGGACCCGGAAGAATGGGACATCGATGCCCTGGAGCGCGAGGTCAATCGCGTGTTCGGTCTCGAGCAGGCGCAGCTCGATGCGCTGCAGCTGGACGAGATGAACCCGGATGAAATGGGTGACGCGCTGTGGACGGCCATCAAGGCGAGCTACGAGGACAAGGAGAAGATGGTCGGCTCCGACCTGTTGCGCCGCGTCGAGCGTGACATCATGCTGCAGATCGTCGACGAGCAGTGGAAGGACCACCTCTATTCACTCGATCACCTGAAGGAAGGCATTGGCCTCCGCGGCTACGGTCAGCGCGATCCGCTCGTCGAATACAAGCGCGAAAGCTTCGACCTCTTTACCGCGATGAAGGAACGGATCGAGGAAGCGATGGTCCGCTACGTGATGTGGCTGCGGCCCGTGATGAATGAGGAAGCGCCGGCGGCACCGCGTTCCGTTCAACGTCGCGCGGCGCCGATCACGATGAACAAGGCTGAAGCGGCTTCGGCCTTTGGAACTGCGCGGCCCGCCGCCGCGATGGCTGCGCCTGCCACCGCTTCGGGGAGGCAGGGACCTGTCCCGGCGCGGACCGGCGGAGACGATGTGATCAAGACGGTGCGGCGCGACGAACCGAAGGTCGGACGCAACGATCCGTGTCCGTGCGGAAGCGGAAAGAAGTACAAGAAGTGTCACGGCCAGGCTGCGTAGCGCGGGCCTTATCAGGTCCGCCGCGAGGATCTCAATGGACTTGAAGACCGGCTCCCTCACGCTCCTCCCCACCGGAACCGAGCTCGCAACCGCCCTGACATTCGATGACGTGCTGCTGGTCCCCCAGCATTCGACCGTCCTGCCGACGCAGGCCGATGTCTCCACGCGATTGACTCGCAACATCCGGTTGAATGTGCCGCTGCTCAGCGCGGCGATGGATACGGTCACCGAGTCGAGCCTTGCCATTGCGATGGCGCAGCACGGCGGTCTCGGCGTCATCCACAAGAATCTCTCCATCGACGAACAGGCGTCCGAGGTGGATCGCGTCAAGCGTTCGGAGAGCGGCATGATCGTCAATCCGATCACGCTCGGTCCCTCGAACCGCATCCACGAAGCGCTCGACCTGATGAAGAAGTACCGCATCTCCGGCGTGCCGATTACCGATGACGGGAGCAAGGAAGGACGGCTGGTCGGAATTCTCACCAATCGCGACCTGCGGTTCGAGACCAACGTCAGCCGCGCGATCGATGAGGTGATGACGAAGGATCCCCTCTATACGGTCCCGGTCGGCACGACCCTCGACGAGGCGCGCGAAATCCTGCACCAGCACAAGGTCGAGAAACTCCTCGTCGTCGATCGCGACTACCGGTTGAAAGGGCTGATCACGGTCAAGGACATCCAGAAGGCCGTGAAATATCCCAACGCGTGCAAGGATGCGCTCGGACGGCTTCGCTGCGGGGCGGCCATCGGCGTCGCCAAGGATTCGTTCGAGCGCGCCCACGCGCTGGTCGCGGCGGGTGTCGATGTACTCGTGGTCGATACCGCCCACGGTCATTCGCAAGGCGTCATCGACATGGTGGCGCGCGTCCGCCGCGAGTTTCCGAACACCGAACTCATCGCCGGCAACGTCGCGACGTCCGACGCGACAGAGGCGCTGATCGATGCAGGTGTTGACGCGGTGAAGGTCGGCATCGGCGGCGGTTCGATTTGCACCACACGGGTGGTCGCGGGCATCGGTGTACCGATGATCAGCTCGATCATGGAGTGCGCGCGTGCCGCCTCGGCCCGCAACGTGCCAATCATCGCGGACGGCGGCATCCGCTACTCAGGCGACATCGTCAAGGCGCTGGCAGTCGGCGCGAGCTGCACGATGATTGGCAACCTGTTCGCGGGCACCGACGAGAGTCCAGGCGAGCTGATCCTCTTCCAGGGCCGGAGTTACAAGGAGTACCGCGGCATGGGGTCGATAGGCGCGATGCGCCGCGGCAGCCGCGATCGCTACTTCCAGGACGAATTCGATCTTGAAGGCGGGCGCGCGAGCGAGAAGCTTGTGCCCGAAGGCATCGAAGGGCGCGTCGCGCACAAGGGCAGCGTCGCCGCGATGATCCATCAGCTCGTCGGCGGCCTGCGCGCGGGAATGGGCTATTGCGGCAGCGCGACGATCGTGGACCTGCAGCGGAAGGCGAAGCTAATCCGGATCACGCCGGCCGGCGCACGCGAAAGTCACGTGCACGACGTCCAGATCACGAAAGAAGCGCCGAACTATCGCATGGAGTGAGTAGTTGGTAGTTGGTGGTTGGTAGTTAGTGGTTGATGGTGATACGTCTCGTCGCATCATCTACGAGCTCGATTCGGATCAGTCGTGCCCCACTGATGTCGTGAGTCAATCGATCGGGCCACTCGATTGCGAGGACGCCGTCGCGCACACCCGTTTCCTCCAGCCCGAGATCTTCAGTCGCCGTGTTGTCGAGGCGGTACAGATCCGCATGGTAGAGCGTCAGTCTGCCGCCGCGATATTCGTGGAGCAGCGTGAATGTCGGACTACTGACTTCCGCAGGATCGATTCCCAGTCCCGCAGCCAGCCCTTTGACGAACGTGGTCTTGCCGGCACCGAGATCGCCGGCAAGCAACAGCACATCGCCTGGTTTGAGCGTCGCCGCGAGTTCGTGCGCGACAGCCTGCGTTTCTTCTTCAGAAGCGGTAACCAGCTACGAACTCTCCTTTTCAGGATTGCACAGCCGGTTGAGCGCATCACCCAGATGCGCGATCACATCGGTCGCCGTCATCGCGACCTGCCCCTCGTCGGCTTCAGCAAGATCGCCCGCGGCGCCGTGTAGGAAGACCGCCAGGCGACACGCGGCTTCGGCGTCGAGCAGCTGCGCGAGCCATGCGGCAATCATTCCGGTCAGCACGTCTCCCGTGCCGCCGGTAGCCATGCCTGCATTGCCGGTCGGGTTGATGAATACGTGCCCGTCGGGTGTCGCGATGATCGTGCGGTGGCCCTTCAGGACGACGTACACGCGATGGGTCGTCGCGAAGTCGGTCGCCACATCAATCCGGTTCGCCTGCACCTCTTCGATTGAGGAGCCGATCAGTCGCGCCATTTCGCCTGGGTGCGGGGTGATGACGACGTCGCGCTCTTCTCTGCCGACCAGGCGCCCGGGGTCGTCGGCCAGGACCGTGATCGCGTCCGCATCGAGCACGAGCGGCACTGCAGCCCTGTCGACCAGCGCGCGGACGAACTCGCCGGCGCCGGAGCCGCGTCCGAGCCCCGGCCCGCACGCGATCACGTCGTGCCGCAGATCGAGGACTCGGTCGACCGCCTTTGCCGCGATCGATCCGTCTGAAGATTCAGGCATCGCCTCGGTCATCATTTCCGCAGCCATCGACGCCACAATCGGCAGGACCGACGCTGGCGTTGCCACCGTCACGAGGCCCGCGCCGGAGCGCAGCGCTCCCATCGCCGCAAGATGCGCGGCGCCAGTCTTACCGCGCGATCCCGCGACAATCGTCACGCGCCCGAAGTCACCCTTGTGCGAATCTGCCGCGCGCGGCTCCACGACGTCGCGCAGCTGCTCGGGCGTCAGCAGCTCGATGCGCCGTCCTTCGACGCCTTCGATCACCTCAGGCGGAATGCCGATATCGGCAATGACGACGTCCCCTGCATGCTCTTCGCCCGGCGGCAGCACGAGCGGCAGTTTCGGCGCCGCGAGCGTCACGGTCATCGACGCGTCGATGCAATCGCCGATGACATGCGGGGTGTCCGCGGAGAGACCGCTCGGGAGATCGATCGACACGATCGGAATCGACGAAGCGTTGACGTCGGCGACGATCGTTTCCATCATCCCGGCGAGCGGCGACTTGAGGCCCGTGCCGAACATCGCGTCGACGATTACGGTGCACTGGGAGATTTCCGAGAAGTGCAGCTCCCAGCTCTGCTCGTCGCCAATCTCCACGACCGTGACGCCAAGGCGGCCGAGGATGTCGAGATTGGTCTTGGCATCGCCGCGGACATCGCCGAGGGAGCCGATGACAAACACCGACGCGTCGATGCCGCGCTGCAGCAGCGTGCGCGCGACGACGAAGCCGTCGCCGCCGTTGTTGCCGCGCCCGCACAGCACCGCGACACGTCCGTTCAGCCGCGATTCGTACGCCGCTTCCATCGCCGCCACGACCTGACGCCCCGCGTTTTCCATCAGCACGAGCGAAGCAATGCCAATCTCTTCAATCGTGAAGCGGTCGGCTTCGCGCATCTGCGCGGCGTTCAGGATTCGCATGGGTATGTGGGAGTATTAGGACTGACTGGCCTGTCTTTTCCCACGTGACACCGGGCGCTGCCTCGCCGCGGCCGGCAGAATCGTGGCCGAAAGGCTGTCATACGCAGTAGTACATCAGTTGATACATACCACCAAATATGTCCGCAACGGTCAACGTCAATGGTCGCATTTCGCCGGAGCACGAGGCGGTGATCTCCGTCTTCGACCACGGCTTTCTCTACGGCGAAGGCATTTACGAAACGATGCGCACGTACCACCGGCGGCCGTTTCTCTACGACCGCCACATGCGGCGCCTCCGCCGATCGGCGCGGATGATCGAGCTGCCGCTGCCGTTCACCGACGAGGAGCTTGCGGCGCAGATCCGCGACACCCAGGCGATGGCGAGGATCGACGGTGAGGCCTATATCCGGGTGCTCGTCACGCGCGGCATCGGCGAGCTGACGTACGATCCCAAAGCAACGCCGAACCCCTCTATCGTGATCATCGTCAAACCGCAGGTCGATCCCGCCCCGCAGGTGTACGAAGAGGGTGTTCGCGTTGTGATTGTGGACATCGTCCGGAATCACCCCGACTCGGTGAATCCGATGATCAAGAGCAACAACCTGATGAACTGCGCGCTCGCCATGCAGGAGGCGATCAGGCAGAACGCTTTCGAAGGCGTCATGCGCAACTACCGCGGCGAGCTCACCGAGTGCACGACCTCCAACTTGTTCATCGTCAGGGACAAGGTCGCGCTGACGCCGCCGCTCGAGGCGGGGTTGCTCCCGGGCATCACGCGTGAGTTCCTGTTCGACATCGGCAAGGATGCGGGCGTCGAGGTGCGCGAGGAGGTAATGCGCGACGAGGACCTATTTGGCGCGGACGAGGCGTTTCTCACCAGCACGACGCGGGAGTTGGTGCCGATCGTGGCCGTCAACGACCGCACCATCGGCCGCGGCGTGCCCGGCCAGACTACCCGGAAGCTCCTCGAGGGGTTCCGCCGGCGCGCCGAAGCCGACTGACGGCAGGCTCACCTCGAACACCGTGCCGCCGCCCTCGGCGGGCACGCAGGTGATAGTGCCGCCGTGTCGCCGCACGATCCCTGTGCTGATGAACAGGCCGAGCCCGGAGCCGGGAATGGCGCGAGCGCCGCGCGCCCGGTAGCCGGGCTCGAAAATCCGCGGCCGTTCGTCGGGCGGAATGCCGATGCCGTGATCGCGCACCGTCACCCGCGCCGCATCTCCCGTCACGCGCAGCTCGATCTCGATGTCGCCCCCGTCAGGCGAATACTTGATCGCGTTCCCAATCAGATTCTGGAACACCCGCTGGAGACGCCGGTCGTCGTAGCTGGCCAATGCCGGCATGTCCGGGACAGCGGCGTACCGTATCCGGTGGCCGCGCGATACTGCCTCCATTTGATCGATTGCCGCCTCAAGAGTGCGGCGCAGGTCGTGGCGCTCCAGATCGAATTCAATCTCGTTACCGTCGAGCGATCGGAGATCCGCGAGCTCGTCGATCAACTGTGATGCCTGCACCGCTGCCGAATCGATTCGCGCGAACAGCCGGTGGACGTCCACCGCCGCGCCAGCGGAGATGCCGCGGCGTGCCGACCCGAGGATCACCGCGAGCGGATTCCTGACGTCGTGAGAAATAGCCGCCAGGATCGCGTCGCGCTCGGTGCGCAACGCGCGCTCGCGCGCCGCGAGCCGCTCGGCCTTGAGCTGCTGCTTCCGCTTGGCGGCGACCAGCAATCCGACGACGATCGCGATCGTGCCGAAGATGAGTTCGTCCCGCCACTGGTCGAGCGGCGGCAGACGGCCCGAGAGAACCAGGTCGTCGCCAACCACTGCGGTGATGGCTACGGCCACCGCCGGCCCGGTCCCACCGATAAGCGCGGTTGCCACGACCAGCAGCACCGCAAACATGACGTACACGTTGTCGCGCGCGGCGAAATGGGTCGCGAGCACCGCGAGCGTCCCGCCGGCGATGACGGCGACAAGATAGGCGAGCGCGATGCGCAGAGAGCGAGGCACGTCAGTGAACGGCGGACAACGTTTAGACGAAGCCGCGCGCGAATGGTTCGGTCAGGCGAACGCTTCGAGTGGCGGGCAGGAGCAGAAGAGGTTGCGATCGCCGTACGGGTTGTCGATGCGGCCGACGCTCGGCCAGAATTTGGTCGCACGCACGAACGGCAGCGGGAACGCGGCTTCTTCCCGGGAGTACGGGTGGGACCACTCAGTGGTCGCAACAGCTTCCGCCGTATGCGGGGCGTTCTTGAGCACGTTGTCGACCCGATCGGCCTTTCCCGTTACGACGGCTTCAATCTCGCGGCGAATCTGAATCATCGCGTCGCAGAAACGATCGAGCTCCGCTTTGTCTTCGCTCTCCGTCGGCTCGACCATCAGCGTGCCGGCAACAGGAAACGACACCGTCGGCGCATGAAACCCATAGTCCATGAGCCGCTTGGCCACGTCCATCTCCTCGATGCCGGCGGACTTGAATGAACGCAGGTCGAAGATCAACTCGTGCGCGACGCGGCCATTGGCGCGCGCGTACAGCACCGGATAGTGCCGCTCGAGCCGCGCCTTGATGTAGTTCGCGTTCAGAATGGCGTATCGCGTGGCGTCGGTCATCCCTTCGGCACCGAGCATGCGGATGTAGCCGTAGGAAATCAGCAGAATGCTCGCGCTTCCCCACGGCGCCGCCGCGATTGCATGAATCGCGCGATCGCCGCCCGTCCGTGCAAGCGGATGGCCTGGGAGATACGGCGCGAGATGCGCCGCGACGCCTATCGGTCCCATTCCGGGACCACCACCGCCGTGCGGGATTGCGAACGTCTTGTGCAGGTTCAAGTGACAGACATCCGCGCCGATCGAAGCCGGGCTCGTCAGCCCGACCTGCGCGTTCATGTTCGCGCCGTCCATGTACACCTGGCCGCCATGCTCGTGGACGATTGCGCAGATATCCTTGATGTCGTCCTCGAATACGCCATGCGTGGACGGGTACGTGATCATCAGGCACGCGAGGCGGTCGCGATGCTCTTCGGCCTTCCTCCGAAGGTCGCCGACGTCCACGTTGCCGTTGGGGGCGGTCGCCACGACGACGACGCGCATGCCAGCCATGGCGCCGCTCGCGGGATTGGTTCCATGCGCGGAGGCGGGGATCAGTACGACGTCGCGATGGGAGTCGCCGCGGTCGCGGTGGAACGCGCGAATCACCATCAGCCCCGCGAATTCGCCCTGCGCGCCGGAGTTGGGCTGGAGCGATACGGCGCTGAAGCCGGTGATCTCGCAGAGCGCATGTTCCAGTTCCCTGATGATCTGGGCGTAGCCCTGAGTCTGGTCGGCAGGCGCGAACGGATGCAGCCGTGAGAAGTGCTCCCACGTTAGCGGCAGCATCTCAGTCGCCGCGTTCAGCTTCATCGTGCACGAGCCGAGCGGAATCATCGACGTGTCCAGCCCCACGTCCTTCCGCTCGAGCGATCGGATGTAGCGCATCATCTGAGTTTCCGAGTGATGCGTGTTGAAGACGGAATGCGTCATGAACGGCGATGTCCGGCGCAATTCGACGGGCAGGCCGGGTCCTTCCGGCCCCGGCCCGTCAAAGAGGACGCGCGCTACCCTGCCAAGCACTTTCGCGAAAACACCCACGATGTCCTGGACGTCACCTGTCGTGACCGTCTCGTTGAGCGAGATGCCGACCGTCTTGTCGTCGATGTAGCGGAAGTTGATGCCGGCCTCCAGTGCGGCGCGGCGAATCGAGTCGATCCGCGGGCCCGAAGGGTCCGCGCCGCTGTGGCCGACCTCGAGCCGCAGGGTATCGAAGTACGCTGCATTGGTCTGCTTGACGCCGAGCGCGGTCAGCTCGCGCTCCAGGATGCGCGTGAGCTCGTGCACGCGGCCGGCGATTGCTTTCAGACCTTCGGGCCCGTGGTATACCCCGTACATCGCGGCCATATTCGCCAGCAGCGCCTGCGCGGTGCAGATGTTGGACGTCGCCTTCTCGCGCCGGATGTGCTGCTCTCTGGTCGCCAGCGCCATGCGGTACGCCTTGCGGCCATGCGCATCGACCGACACGCCGATGATTCTTCCGGGCGCCTGTCGAACGAAGGCATTGCGTGTCGCGAAAAATGCCGCGTGCGGGCCGCCATAGCCGAGCGGGACTCCGAAGCGCTGCGAGTTGCCGTACACGACATCCGCGCCCATCTCTCCTGGTGGCTTGAGGAGCGCGAGCGCGAGCAGATCCGCGCCGACCGCGACCAGCACGCCGGCGTCGTGTGCCTTCGCGATGAAAGGCGCAAGGTCCGTCACCTCACCGTACTGATCCGGATACTCGAGCACCACGCCGAACACGCGCGCCTCGAACGTCATCGTCTCGATCGGACCGACATGCAAGTCGATATCGAGCGGCTCTGCGCGCGTTCGCAGGACATCGATCGTCTGCGGGAGACATCGTTCGGATACGAGGAACAGCCGGCGCTCTGGCGGTCCTGCCGACGATCGCCTTCCGCTCGACACGCGATGCAGCAGCGTCATCGCTTCGGCCGCCGCCGTTGCCTCGTCCAGCAGCGAGGCATTGGCAACCTCCAGCCCCGTGAGGTCCGCGATCATCGTCTGAAAGTTGAGCAGCGACTCCAGGCGTCCCTGCGCAATCTCCGCCTGATACGGCGTATACGGGGTGTACCAGCCTGGGTTCTCCATCACCATCCGCAGGATGACGCTGGGCGTAATCGTGTCGTGGTATCCAAGGCCGATATAGGAACGGAATGACTTGTTCTGTCGCGCAACGGCCGTCAACCGGCGCAGGTATTCGTGCTCGCTTTCGGCGGACGGCAGGTTCAGTGGACGCGCCAGCCGGATAGACGCAGGGATCGCTTCGTCCATCAGCGCATCCAGCGATGCCGCTCCGACCGTCTCGAGCATGCGGTCGCGTTCGTCCGGGGAGGGGCCGATGTGCCGGCGGGCAAACCAGTCGCTGGCGTCGAGTCTGTTCATCCTACGTGCGACTGATACTGCGAGGAATCGAGCAGCGCGCCGGAGTCGTTCGGCTGCGCAAGCCTCACCTTGATCATCCACGTGCCGTGCGGATCGCTGTTGACCACCTCGGGGTGGCCTTTCAGATGATCGTTGACCGCGACGACTTCGCCGCTCATGGGTGCAAACAATTCCGAGACAGCCTTCACCGACTCGATGGAGCCAAACGATTCGCCGGCTGAGACGTTGCGGCCGACTTCAGGCAGCTCCACATAGACGACGTCGCCGAGCTGCTGCTGCGCGTAATCGGTGATGCCAACCTCAC
>Ga0075424_100002481_pt1 | contig 16904 bp, 18 predicted proteins | sample SoiMethybrSBSTD3_FD_75301 | JGI IMG/M metagenome (GOLD analysis project Ga0075424, IMG submission 75301) | Bulk soil microbial communities from a Populus tree surrounding site in Tennessee, USA - Soil MetaG P. TD hybrid SBSTD3 | ecosystem: Environmental > Terrestrial > Soil > Tree plantation...
TCATGCAGGTCGAGACCACGGTGGACGACATGTCCCCGCAGCTCTACGAGGCGTTGATGGAGCGGCTCTTCGCCGCGGGCGCGCTCGACGTCTACCTCACCCAGGTCATCATGAAACGGAGCCGGCCGGGCATCGTGCTGGTGGCGCTCTGCCCGCCTGCGCTCGCCCCGGACCTCGCCCGCATCCTCTTCGAGGAGTCGACGACCATCGGCGTCCGCTGGACGGCCTACGAGCGGGCGCGCCTGCCGCGCGAGATGATCACGCTCACCACCTCGCTGGGCCCCATCACCTTCAAGGTGTCCCGGCTCGATGATCGGCCGGTCACGGTGACCCCCGAGTTCGAGGAAGTCCGCCGCATCGCGCGAGACAAGGGCCTGCCGGTGCGCGAGGCGCTCGAGCGCGCGCGCGAGGAAGGCCGCCGGCTGCTCGGCTGACCGCTCCGGGACAATCTGCAAGCGGCTGCGGCCCTTGACATCCCGGGGGGCGGGGCATAAGGTTTGAGGCGCTTTTGCCAGCCCCGGACCCCTCATCTCCCCCAGGAGGTAGCGTGGTGAAACAGAAAGTCACCGTCACCATCAACGGGACCAGCCATTCGCACGAGGTCGAGCCACGCCTGCTGCTCGTCCACTTCATCCGCGAGCTCGCCGGCCTCACCGGCACCCACGTGGGCTGCGACACCAGCCAGTGCGGCGCCTGCACCATTCACATGAGCGGGCAGGCGGTGAAGTCCTGCACGCTTCTCGCCGTGCAGGCCGACGGCGCGCAGATCACCACGATCGAGGGGATGGCGAAGGACGGCAAGCTCCATCCCATCCAGGAAGGCTTCTGGGAGAAGCACGGGCTGCAGTGCGGCTTCTGCACGCCGGGCATGATCATGTCCGCCGCCCAGCTCCTGGAGCGCTATCCGAAGCCCTCCGAGGCGGAGATCCGGCATCAGCTGGAGGGGAATCTCTGCCGGTGCACCGGCTACCACAACATCGTGAAGGCCATCCAGTACGCCGCCGAGAACATGGCGAAGCGGTAAGGGAGGCCGACAATGGCGACGGCACGTCTGATGGGGTCGAGCATCAAGCGGCGGGAAGATCCCCGCTTCATCACCGGCAAGGGCAACTACACCGACGATCTCAAGCTTCCCGGCATGACCTACGCGGCGTTCGTGCGCAGCCCCCACGCCAACGCGAAGATCCGGAGGATCGACACCGCGGCGGCCAAGGGGGCGCCCGGCGTGGTGGCCATCTTCACCGGCAAGGACATGACAGGCGTGAACTCCTTGCCCTGCGGCTGGCTCCTGCCGGATCTCAAGGTGCCCGCGCATCCACCGCTGGCCACCGAGGCCGCGCGCTACGTGGGTGATCCGGTGGCCATCGTGATCGCGGAGAGCCAGACTGGGGCCAACGACGCCGCCGATCTCGTGGCGGTGGACTGGGATGTGCTGCCGTCGGTGACGTCCACCGAGCGGGCGGCCCAGGCGGGGGCGCCGCAGATCCACGAGGTGGCGCCGGGCAACGTGGCCTTCAAGTGGCAGATCGGCGACGCCGCGGAGACCGAGGCCGCTTTCAAGAAGGCGGACGTGGTGGTGAAGAAGCGGATCGTCAACCAGCGGCTGGTGGCCAATGCCATGGAGCCGCGGGCCTGCGTGGCGCGCTACGAGGACGCCACCGGCGATCTCACGCTCTGGGTCACCTCCCAGAACCCGCACGTGCATCGCCTGCTCATGACCGCCTTCGTGCTGGGGATCCCCGAGCACAAGGTGCGGGTGATCGCCCCCGATGTGGGCGGCGGCTTTGGCTCCAAGATCTTCCTCTACAACGAGGAGACCGTCTGCTCGTGGGCGACCCGGCAGATCAAGCGGCCCATCCGCTGGACGTCGAATCGCCGCGAGGCCTTCCAGACGGACGCCCACGGACGCGACCACATCACCGATGCCGAGGTGGCGCTCTCCCGGGATGGGAAGTTCCTCGGCCTGCGGGTCAAGACCACCGCGAACCTGGGGGCCTATCTCTCGACCTTTGCGCCGGCGGTTCCGACCTATCTCTACGGGACCCTGCTCAACGGCGTCTACACGTGGGGCGCCATCCACTGCGAGGTGACGGGCGTCTTCACCAACACCACGCCGGTGGACGCGTATCGCGGCGCCGGGCGGCCGGAGGCCTGCTATCTGCTCGAGCGGATGGTGGACGCCGCCGCGGCAGCATTGAAAATGGACCCTGCGGACATCCGGAAGAAGAATTTCATCCCGAAGTTCGACAACGGCTTCCAGACCAAGGTCGCGCTGACCTACGACAGCGGTAACTACGGGGCCGCGTTCGACCGCGCCCTCCAGATGCTCGACTACAAGAAGTTCCGCGCTGAGCAGGCGGAGGCCCGCGGCAAGGGGCGGCTCATCGGCGTCGGCTTCTCCACCTACATCGAGGCATGCAGCATCGCGCCCTCGAAGGTGGTCGGCTCGCTCGGGGCGCAGGCGGGGCTCTGGGAGTCCGGCAAGGTGCGCGTGCATCCGACGGGCATGGTCACGGTGTTCACGGGGTCGCACTCCCACGGGCAGGGACACGAGACGACGTTCGCCCAGCTCGTGGCCGATCAGTTCGGCATCCCGATGGATCACGTGGACATCGTGCACGGCGACACGGGCACGGTGCCCTTTGGCATGGGCACCTATGGGAGCCGCTCCGCGTCAGTGGGCGGCACCGCCATCACCATGTCGATCAACAAGATCAAGGAGAAGGGCAAGAAGATCGCCGCCCACCTCCTGGAGGCCTCGCCGCAGGACATCGAGTACGCCAACGGTCAGTTCCAGGTGAAGGGCTCGCCTCAGAAGGCGGTGCCGTTCGGCCAAGTCGCGCTCACCGCCTATGTCCCGCACAACTATCCCGAGGGCGTGGAGCCGGGGCTGGAGGAGACCTCTTTCTACGACCCGGCGAACTTCTGCTTCCCGTTCGGCGCGCATGCGTGCGTGGTCGAGGTTGATCCGGACACCGGCAACGTGAAGATCCTGCGCTACGTCGCGGTGGACGACGTCGGCAACGTGATCAATCCCATGATCGTGGACGGGATGGTGCACGGGGGCATCGCGCAGGGCGTGGGCCAGGCCCTCTGGGAAGGCGCCGTCTACGACGATGGCTCGGGCCAGCTCGTCACCGGCACCATGATGGACTACGCCCTGCCCAAGGCCGACATGCTCCCCATGTACGAGACCGATCGCACCGAGACGCCGACGCCGGTGAACCCGCTCGGCATCAAGGGCGCGGGCGAGACCGGCACGATCGCGGCGACACCCGCCGTGGTCAACGCGGTGGTAGACGCACTGTCCGGGCTCGGGGTCGACCACATCGAAACGATGCCGCTCACGGCGGAGCGAGTCTGGAAGACCATCCAGGCCGCCCGGGCGAAGAAGTAAGGGGGACCGCGCGCATGTACCCAGCTCAGTTCGACTACCACACGCCGGGCAGCATCAAAGAGGCGCTCGACCTTCTCGGCAAGCATAAGGACGACGCCAAGCTCCTCGCGGGCGGCCATAGCCTCTTGCCCGCCATGAAGCTCCGCCTCGCGCGGCCCGCCCATCTGGTCGATCTCCGAAAGGTTCCCGGGCTGACCGGTATCCGGGAGGACGGCGGCAGCCTCGTCATCGGTGCGATGACCACGCACTATGCCGTGGAATCGTCGTCCGCGGTCAAGAGCAAGTGCCCGGTGCTCGCGGCCACCGCCGCGCTCATCGGCGATCCGATGGTGCGCAACATGGGGACCATCGGCGGCAGCCTGGCCCACGCCGACCCGGCGGCCGACTACCCCGCGACGATCATCGCCCTCAATGCCGAGATGGTGGTGGAGGGCGCCCGGGGCAAGCGGACCATCAAGGTGGACGATTTCTTCAAGGGCCTCATGACCACCGCGGTGGGCGGCGACGAGATCCTCACTGAGGTGCGCGTGCCCGCGCTCGCCGCCAACCAGAGCGCCGCGTACATGAAGTTCCCGCACCCCGCCTCGCGTTTCGCGGTGGTGGGCGTGGCCGCAGTCCTCACGATCGACGGCGGCAAGTGCACGAAGGCGTCGATCGGCATCACGGGAGCGGGGACCCGCGCGGTGCGCGCGAAGGGCGTGGAGGCCGCCATCGCCGGCAAGGCGCTGGACGCGGCCAGCATCCAGGCCGCCGCGGAGAAGGCGCCGGACGGCGTGGACGTTCAGGCCGACCTCCAAGGCTCGGTCGACTACAAGAAGCATCTCCTCAAGGTCTTCGCGAAGCGCGCGATCGAGGCGGCGGCGAAGAAGTAGCGCGGGCGTGATCGGCGGGGTGGTCCTTGCGGCGGGGCTGGCGCGCCGCATGGGCCACCCCAAGCTGCTCCTTCCCCTCGACGGTCGGCCCGTGCTCCACCATGCGGCGTCGGCCCTCGTCGACGCCGGCCTCGAGGACGTCGTCGTGGTGGTCCCGCCCGAGCATGCCGCCCTTGCCGAGGCCGTCTCCGGCCTGCCCGTGCGCCTCGCCGTGAATCCCGCGCCCGAGGAGGGTCAGGCGGGGTCCGTGGTCGCGGGCATCGCCGCGCTGTCGCCCGACGCCGGCGCCGCGGTCATCGCGCTCGGCGATCAGCCGCGGGTCCCCCGGGCCGTGCTGGTCGGCTTGCTCGAGTGCTACCGCGCCGCGGGCAAGGCCATCGTGGCGCCCCACTACCGGGACGGGCGAGGGAACCCCGTGCTGTTCGCCGCGTCCGTCTTTCCTGAGCTCGCGCGCCTCACCGGTGACCAGGGGGCGCGCCGGGTGGTCGACGCCGATCCCGGGCGTGTCGCGCTCGTGCTCTTCGACATGCCCATGCCACAGGACCTCGACACGCCGGACGACTACGAGAGCCTCCGGGCCGCACGGCCGCCGGTGTAAACTAGGGAGCCATGAGAGAAGAGATCAAAAAAATCCGCGATTTGATGGAGAGCGCCGAGTACGTCACGGATCCCGCCATGGCGACGTCGGTGCACCTGGCGATGACGCTCAGGAAGCCGCTCCTGATCGAGGGGCATGCCGGCGTCGGCAAGACCGAGGTGGCGAAGGTGATGTCGCGGATGCTGGGCACGCGGCTCATCCGCCTGCAGTGCTACGAGGGGCTCGACGCCGCCCAGGCCCTCTATGAGTGGAACTATCCCAAGCAGATCCTCCACATCAAGCTGCAGGAGCACTCGGAAACCTCGACGCCGGACAAGGAGCACGAGATCTTCTCGGAGCCCTTCCTGATCCGCCGGCCGCTCCTCCAGGCCATCACCCCGAATGGCGCACCGCCTGTGCTGCTGATCGACGAAATCGACCGTGCTGACGAGGAGTTCGAGGCGTTCCTTCTGGAAGTACTTTCAGACTTCCAGGTCACGATCCCCGAGATCGGCACGGTCAAGGCTACCGAGCCGCCCTACGTGATCCTGACCTCGAATCGGAATCGTGAGCTGTCCGACGCGCTCCGCCGGCGCTGCCTCTACCTCTGGGTCGACTACCCCGGCTTCGACAAGGAAGTGCGCATCGTGACCCGAAAGGTGGCCGGGGTGAACGAGCGCCTGGCCCGACAGATCTCCCGCTTCATGGAGACACTCCGGACCGTCCGCCTCGCCAAGCTGCCCGGCGTCGCCGAGACGCTCGACTGGGCCCAGGCGCTGTCGTCGCTCCATGCCGACCATCTCGACGAGGAGCTGGTGCTGGAGACGCTGGGCTGTGTCCTCAAGGATCCCGACGACATCAAGCGGGTGCGCAAGGAGCTCGCCGCGTCCGGCATGAAGCGCTTCGTGGCGGCCGAGGGGTAGCACGTGCCCGCGACCGCTCCTGCCCGCAATCTCCTGACCCAGACCCTCGCGTTCGGGCGGATGCTGCGGGCGGCCGGCGTGGCCACCACCACATCCGAGGTGATGGACGCGGTGCGCGCGCTCGAGAGCATCGATCTCCTCGACCGTGACGAGGTCTACCTCGGGCTGCGCACCGTCCTGGTGACGCGCAAAGAAGAGATCCCCATCTTCGACCGGCTCTTCGAGTCGTTCTGGAAGTACCGGGCCGACGAGGGGCAGGGGCTGGACGGCCTCATCCAGAACATCGAGCCGCCGAAACCCGGGGACGACACGATCCACGGCTCGGTCGAGAGCCACGCCAAGAAGGAGACGCAGGTCGCGCTCGAGGGATGGGAGGAGCAGGGCGAGGACGCCGGCGAGCCGCTCGAGGTGCCCGGCGTCAGCGCCCAGGAAGTCTTGATGGACCAGGATTTCTCGACGTTCCCCACCGAGCACCTCGACGAGGTGGCGCGCGTCACCGTTCTCATCGCGAAGCGGCTGGCAAGGCGCCTGTCGCGCCGCCGGCGGCCGGTGAGGCGCGGTGGGGTCGTGGACCTCCGGCGGAGCATCCGGGCCAACCTGCTCAAGGGCGAGATGATCGAGCTCCGCCGCCGGGAGCGGCGGCGGCGGAAGATCCGCCTCGTGCTGATCGCGGACGTGTCCGGCTCGATGGATCTCTACAGCCGTTTCCTCCTGCTCTTTCTCTACGCCCTGCAGAACGTGTTCGGCCGCGTGGAGACCTTCACCTTCGCCACGCGACTCACGCGCATCACCGAGCATCTCAAGGGGACGACCTACAAGGAGGCGCTCCGGCAGCTCGCGGCGGTGCGGGACTGGTCGGGCGGGACGCGGATCGGCGAGTCACTACATGAGTTCAATCGCTCGTGGGGACACCTCGTCGACCGGCGCACCATCGTGATCATCCTGTCCGACGGCTGGGACACCGGAGAGCCGGAGGAGCTGGAGCACGAGATGCTGGTCATCAAGCGGAAGGCCGGGCGCATGATCTGGCTCAATCCGCTGCTGGGCAACCCGTCCTACGAGCCCCTGACGCGCGGCATGGCCGCGGCCTTGCCGCTGGTTGATCACTTCGCGGCGGCGCACAATCTGTCCAGCTTGCGCGACCTGGCCGGCCACCTGAAACTGGGATAGCGAGAGAGACCGCACGCCATGAGCAAGTCGGAGCTGTTCGAGAACCTGGACAAGCTGCGCGAGTCCGAGGGCAAGGTGGCCCTCGCCACCCTCGTCAACACGCGGGGGACCACGCCGCGCAAGGAAGGCGCCCAGATGCTGGTGGGCGAGGGCGGACGCATCCTCGGCTCCGTCACAATCGGCGGCTGCGTGGACGCGCAGGTCATCGAGGAGTCCGCCGGCGTGCTCGACAAGAATCGCCCGCGGCTGCTCGAGCTGGACCTGGGGGACGAGGAAGCCTGGGAGATCGGCCTCACCTGTGGCGGCACCATCGAGGTGTTCATGGAGCCGGTGACGCTGGACCGGCCCGGCGACGCCACGCTGGCGTTCTACGAGCGGGCCCGCGCCCACGCGGACGCGGGAGGGCGCGCCGCCATCGTCACCCGGCTGGACTCGGCAGGCGGCGGCGCCAAGCTCCTGCTCCTCGACAGCGGGGTGGTCGAGGGGTCGCTGGGGAGCGCCGAACTGGACGGACGGCTGCGCGACGAGGCCCGGGCGGCGCTGGAGACTGGCAAGTCCAAGACGGTGCTCGTGGCCGAGACGCGTGCCTTCATCGAGGTGCTGGTCCCGCCCGCCATTCTCGCTATCGTGGGCGGCAGCCACGTGGCCATGCCGCTGGTGACGCTGGCGCGCACCCTCGGCTTCCGCACCGTGGTGGTGGACGGCCGCCCGCGCTTCGCCACCCGCGAGCGCTTCCCCGACGTGGACGATCTCCGCATCGGCATCCCCTCGGAGCTGATCCGGGAGATTCCGCTCCTGCCGAGCACCGCGCTGGTGCTGGTGGCCCACGACTACAAGTACGACGTGCCCGTGCTCAAGCACGCGCTGGCGACGCCGGTGGGCTACATCGGCCTGCTCGGGTCGAGCCGGCGCGGCGCCGCCATCCTGAACCTCCTTCGGGAAGACGGGATCGCGGAGAGCGCGCTGGAGCGCGTGCGGGTGCCGATCGGGCTCGACCTCGGCGCGCAGTCGGCGCCCGAGATCGCCCTGGCCATCATCGCCGAGGTGCTGGCCGTCCAGCGCAAGGCGACCGGCATGCCCATCGTCGAGAAGGTGCGGCGAGGCCTCAAGTGAAGGCGCTGGCCCTCGGCCGCGACGGCCTCACGCCGGCCCGCCTCGTCGGACGCATCGCCGCGCATGACGTGCGGGGCGCGGGCGGGAAGATCATCGTGCGCAAGGGCCAGCTGCTGGACGCCGCGACGGCCGCCCTGGCCCTCGAGGCGCCATGGAGCGCGCCGCTCCACGTGCTCGAGCTCGAGCCGGGCGATATCCACGAGGAGCCGGCCGGCTCCCGGCTGGCGCAGGCCGCGGCGGGCCCGGGCGTGCAGGTCAAGGGCTACGGCGGTGGACAGTGGACCCTGGCGGCGGCGCGGCGCGGCCTGGTGCGCGTGCGCCATCGGGCGCTGCGCGACGTCAACGCCGAGTCGGGCATCGCGGTGTTCACGCTGTGGGACCTCCAGCCCGTCGACGCGGGCGAGGTCGTCGCCAAGGCCAAGGTCACCCCGCTGGCCATCGCCGAGTCGGTGGTCAAGCACGTGGAGAGCCTGGCCTGGGCTACCGGCGGGCTCCTGACCGTGCAGGGATTCGAGCCCCGCGTGATCGGGGCGATCTCCCGCGAAAGCCTGGAGCCGCGACAGCGCGAGCGCTTCGAGTCCGCGCTGCAGGAGAAGATGGACTGGTTCGGTTCGCGCCTGCTGCCGGTGCGCTACCCCGGCGGCGACGCCGCCGCGGTGGCGGCGACCATCGAGGGCGTCATCGGCGAGGGGGCCGGCCTCGTGATCGTGGCGGGCGCGAGCGCGCTCGACCCCCTCGATCCCGTCTTTCTGGGTATCGAGGCGGCCGGCGGCCACATGGAGCGCCACGGCGTGCCCGCGCACCCGGGAAGCCTGCTCTTCCTGGCCGACATCGGCGGCCGGCCGGTGCTCGGCATGCCCACCTGCGGGATGTTCTCGCAAGCCACCACGTTCGACCTGGTGCTCCCGCGGCTCCTCACCGGCGAGCGCGTCGGCAACCTCGAGCTGGCCGGGCTGGGCGAGGGTGGGCTCATGTCGGGAGAGAGCGCCTGGCGCTTTCCGCCGTACCGGAAGAACGCCGCGCGTGGGGAGCTCGGCGAGTGAGCCCCGTCCAGTACAGCGACGTCATCCGCGAGCGCTTCCGCAAGCCGCGCTTCCGGGGCCGCCTCGAGGGCGCCACCGCCGCGTTCGAGGACGTCAACCCTCTCTGCGGGGACCGCATCGCGATCGAGTGTCGGATCGAGGGGGATCGGCTGGCCGAGGCCCGCCATCACGGCGACTGCTGCGCGATCTGCGGAGCCTCCGCCGACCTCCTCATCGAGATGGGCCTTGGAAAGACCACGGAGGAGCTGGGGCGCATCGCCACCCCGGACCTCCTCGAGCGGCTCGAGGCGGACATCCGGCCCACCCGGCTCAAGTGCGTGACGCTGCCGCTCACCGTGCTGCACGGTGCCCTCGCCGGCAAGGCGGTGGCGCGATGACGCTGGGCGAGGCCTGCCGGGCCGACTTCCCCATTCTCGCGCGCTCGGTGAACGGGCGACCGCTCGTCTACCTCGACTCGGGCGCTTCAAGCCAGAAGCCGCGCCAGGTGCTGGAGGCCATGCAGCGCTTCTACGAGCGCAGCAATGCCAACGTGCACCGGTCCATCCACACCCTGGGCGAGGAGGCCACCGAGCAGTACGAGGCCGCGCGCGATGCCGTGCGCGCCTTCATGTCCGCGCGGCACCGGCAGGAGATCGTCTTCACGCGTGGCACCACCGACGGCATCAACATTGTGGCGGCGACGATCGGACGCACGCTGCGTCCGGGCGACGAGGTGATCGTCAGCGAGATGGAGCATCACTCCAATCTGATCCCGTGGCAGATGGCTTGCCGGGACCGGGGGGCCACCCTGCGCGCGATCCCGCTCGTCGACGGCGCCTACCTCGACATGGAGGCTTACGCCCGCCTCCTGGGTCCTCGTACGCGCATGGTCGCGGTGGCCCACATCTCCAACGTGCTGGGCACCATCAATCCGGTGGCGGAGATCGTTCGCCAGGCCAGGGCCGCGGGCGCCATGGTGCTGCTCGACGGCGCCCAGGCGGCGCCGCACCTCCCTCTCGACCTGGCCGCGCTGGGCTGCGATTTCTACGTCTGCTCCGGACACAAGATGCTGGGCCCCACCGGCATCGGCGTGCTCTACGGACGGCTCGAGACCCTCGAGGGCCTGGAGCCCGGCGTGGGCGGGAGCGAGATGATCAAGGAGGTGTGGATCGACCACGCCCAGTGGAACGATCTGCCCTGGCGCTTCGAGCCCGGCACCCCACCCATTGCAGAGGCGGTGGGCCTCCACGCCGCGGTCGAGTACCTCGACAAGCTCGGGATGGATCGCGTGAGCGCGCACGAGCGGGACCTCACGCGCCGCTGTCTGGACGCGCTCAGCACGATTCCCGGGATTACCGTGTACGGCCCGCGCAATCCCGAGATCAAGGGCGCGGTGGTGGCCTTCAACGTGGAGGGTTACCATCCACACGACGGCGCCGCGCTCCTGGACCAGTCGGGGGTTGCGGTCCGGGCGGGGCATCACTGTGCCCAGCCGCTCGCGCGAGCCTTGGGCGTCACCGGCACCCTGCGCGCCAGCTTCTCCGTCTACAACACCGCCGCCGACGTCGAGCGCCTCGCCGACGCGGTGGCCGGCCTGCGCGATCAGCTCTAGGCCGGGGTGCGGGCGGCGAGGCGGCGCGACCGCGGGCCCGCGACTGTGACCGACCATCCGCGCCCCACCGACGCGTTCTCCTCGCCCCGCTTCGGCCAGATCGCCACGTTCATGCGGTTGCCGCACCGGCCTTCGGCCGAGGGGCTGGACGTGGCGCTCTACGGCGTGCCCTTCGACGGCGGCTGCTCCTATCGATCGGGGGCGCGCTTCGGTCCGCGCCATGTCCGAGAGCAGTCCTCCCTCATCAGGCCGTGGAACTCTGCGCTGAACGTCCAGCCCTTCGAGCGCCTCCGGGTGGCGGACTGCGGGGACGTGGACATCGTGCCGATCTCCATCGAGCATACCTTCGCCGCCATCGAGCGAACTCTCGGGCCCGTCGTGGCCGGCGGGGCCATGCCCATCTGCGTGGGCGGGGATCACACCATCACGCTGGCCGTTCTCCGCGTGCTGGCGCGGCGCCACGGACGTCTCGGCCTGGTCCACTTCGACTCGCATCCCGACACCTGGGATCGGTACTTCGGCCTGCCCTACTATCACGGCAGCACCTTCCGGCGGGCCATCGAGGAGGGGCTGATCGACGGCTCGCGGTCCATTCAAGTGGGCATTCGCGGCCCCCTCTACGCGCCCGATGACTTCGCGTTCCACGCCGCCCACGGCTTCGAGGTCCTGCGGATCGAGGAGATCAAGCAGCACGGCGTCGAGTGGGCGGGGGGGCGGCTAGCCCGCCTCGCGGGCGCGCCCGTCTACTGCTCGTTCGACATCGACGCGGTCGATCCTGCGTACGCGCCCGGCACGGGCACGCCGGAGGTGGGGGGGCTCACGTCCTACGAAGCGCTGGGCCTGGTACGCGCGCTTCGGCCGCTCGACTTGCGCGGCGCGGACATCGTGGAGGTGTCGCCGCCCTACGACGGGCCGGGCGCCATCACTGGGCTCCTTGCCGCGAATCTCCTCTTCGAGCTGGTCTCCGTCCTCGCGCTGCGCGCCTGAGCGCCGCGTCCCGACGCCCGGCGGCGCGCCGCGTCCTATGCCCCGCGTGCTATCATGAGCCCGTGGAGTCAGCCATGAAACCGGCTCCGCTCGCCGCTTTCCTCGCCCTCCTTCTTTTGCTCGCCGCGGTCGCGGCGCCACCCGCCGCGGTCGCCGCCGCTCCCGTCGCGGTCATGGACCTTGAGGGAGCCATCACGCCGGTGACGGTGCGATTGGTCACCATCGCCGTGGACCGGGCGCAAACCGAGCGTGCCCAGGCGCTGGTGTTCCTCCTCGACACGCCCGGCGGCCTCGAGCGATCGATGCGCACGATCTGCCAGACCATTCTCAACTCCGAGATACCCATCGTCGTTTACGTGGCCCCGACCGGCGCCCGGGCCGCCTCCGCGGGCGTGTTCATCACGATGGCCGCGCATGTGGCCGCGATGGCGCCCGCCACCAACATCGGCGCCGCCCATCCGGTGACGGTGGGCGGAGGGACCACCGACAAGGAGATGCTGAAGAAGGTCGAGAACGATGCCGCCGCGTTCGTGCGGAGCATCGCGACAGAGCGAGGACGGAATGTCGACTGGGCGGAGAAGGCGGTGCGATCATCCGTGTCCGCCACCGAGCGCGAGGCCGTCAAGCTCAAGGTCGTGGACCTGGTTGCCGACAGCGTGCCCGACCTGCTCGTCAAGCTGGACGGCCGGACCGTGAGGACCACGAAGGGCAGTGTCACGCTCGAGACAAAGGGCGCGCCCATCAGGAAGATCGACATCAACTTCCGTGACCGCTTCCTGGCCCTCATCTCCGATCCAAACGTCGCGTACATCCTTATGATGGCGGGGATGCTGGGCCTCTTCTTCGAGCTCTCGACTCCCGGCGCGATCCTTCCCGGGGTGATCGGGGGGATCAGCATCATCCTGGCGTTCTTCGCCTTCCAGAGCCTGCCCATCAACTGGGCCGGATTGCTCCTGATCCTCTTCGGCGTCGTCTTGCTGATCGCGGAGATCAAGGTGGTGAGCCACGGGATTCTCACGGTGGGTGGGGTGGTTTCGATGCTGCTGGGCTCAATGATGCTCTTCGACGCGCCCGAAGCGGCCGGCGCGCTGCGGTTGTCCTGGTGGGTGATTGTGCCGGCCGTGGGGAGCACGGCCGGCCTGGTGATCTTCGCGCTATCCTTCGGTGTCCGCGCCCTCTACCGCGTTCCGAGCACCGGCGCCTCCGGCATGGTCGGGCAGCCAGCGGTGGTGCGGACTCCGCTCGCGCCCGAGGGCCAGGTCGCGGTGCATGGGGAGTTGTGGCGAGCGGTGGCGCAGGACGGCCCGATCGCCGCCGGCGAGCCGGTGACGATCGTGGGCGTGGATGGGCTGACCCTCACGGTGGCCAAGGCCGGGGCCGCCAGCCGGCGCTGAGCGCGCCGAGGAGAGTTCCATGGGCGGATTCGAGATGAGCGTGGGCCTGATCCTGGTCGTGGTGATCGCCCTGTTCGTGATCGCCTCGTCGGTGAAGGTCCTCCGCGAGTACGAGCGGGCGGTGATCTTTCGCTTCGGCCGACGCGCCAGCGCGGTGATCAACCCGGGAGGTGACGGGTCCGGACCCGGCCTCATCCTCCTGATCCCGTTCATCGACAAGATGGTGAAGGTGAGTTTGCGCACGATCACCATGGACGTGCCGCCCCAGGACGTCATCACGCGCGACAACGTCTCCGTGAAGGTGAACGCGGTGATCTTCTTCCGCGTGCTCGACGCCGCCAAGGCGGTGATCAGTGTGGAGGACTACCTCTACGCGACGTCCCAGATCGCCCAGACCACGCTGCGGAGCGTGCTCGGCCAGCAAGAGCTGGACGACCTTCTGTCCGCCCGGGACAAGATCAACCAGGAGCTCACCCGCATCATCGACGAGCACACGAACCCCTGGGGCATCAAGGTGGCCGCGGTCGAGGTGAAGAACGTGGATCTTCCCCAGGACATGCAGCGCGCGATGTCCAAGCAGGCGGAGGCCGAGCGCGAGCGGCGGGCCAAGGTCATCAACGCGGACGGCGAGTTCCAGGCCGCCGCGAAGCTGGCGGAGGCCGCGGACGTGCTGTCGCGCTTCCCCATGGCCATCCAGCTCCGGTACCTGCAGACCATGCGAGAGATCGCCTCCGAGCGGAACACCACGACCTTCTTCCCCATCCCGGTGGATCTCCTCAGCTCACTCCGCAGCGTGCTGGGCGCGGCGGGAGACGGGCAGGCGGGCGCCAAGAGCTGAGCGGCGGCGCGCTTGTCGCATGGCGGCGACCCGAGTAGAATACGGAGGTTGTCACGGGGGGTTAGCTCAGTTGGGAGAGCGCGGCGTTCGCAACGCCGAGGTCGAGGGTTCGACTCCCTTACCCTCCACCAGTCCGATTCATCGCGAAGGCCGGGGGCGCGTACCGCTCCCGGCCTTCGTGCATGATGCGGGGTGGAACGACTCACTGAGGAGCGCATCATGAAGCGGATCCGGCGCATCCTGCATCCAACGGATTTCTCCAGCGCGTCGCGCGCAGCGTTCGACCGCGCGCTCGCCATGTGCCGCGACTCGCGCGCGGAGCTGGTGATCCTCCATGCGCTCACGCCCATCGTCCCGATGATGGGCGAGGGCTACGTGCCGCCCCAGACGTACGAGGCCATCGACGCGGCGGCCCGCCAGGGCGCCCAGCGCAAGCTCGACGCCCTCGTGTCGCGCGCGCGCAAGGCCCGCGTCCGTGTCCGCGGCCTCGTCGTCGAGGGCTCCGCGCACGAGCGGATCGTGCGCGCCGCCAAGCGGCTGCGGGCCGACCTGATCGTGATGGGCACGCACGGCCGGTCGGGGCTGGCGCGGCTCTTCGTCGGCAGCGTCGCCAGCCGCGTTGTCTCCGCCGCCTCATGCCCGGTGATGACGGTCAGAGGCCGGTAAGGGGCCGCGCCCACCGGCGCGCCACGCCGGCCCAGCCGGAGTGGGGGAAGGATCCCGGCCCTCCCTCGGTCATCCGCTTCCTCCAGGGCCCGCAGCCTCGGCGCTACGAGCTCTGGCAGGCACTGCGGATCTTGGTGGAGTTCGTCCGCGGCTTCCGGGCGCTGCACTTCGTGGGACCCTGCGTCACCGTGTTCGGCTCGGCACGGTTCCCCGAGACACATCGCTACTACGCGCTGGCGCGCGAGGTGGGGGCACGCCTTGCGCGGGCGGGGTTCACGGTGATGACGGGGGGCGGTCCCGGCATCATGGAGGCGGCCAACCGCGGCGCCAAGGAGGCGGGCGGCGCCTCGATCGGCTGCAACATCGAGCTGCCGAAGGAGCAACGCCCGAACCCGTACCTTGATCGCTGGATCACCTTCGAGCATTTCTTCGTGCGTCGGGTCATGCTCGTGAAGTACTCCTACGTTTTCTTTGCCATGCCCGGCGGGTTCGGCACGCTCGACGAGATCTTCGAGACGGCGACGCAGATCCAGACGGGGAAGATCCAGCAGTTTCCACTCGTGCTCATGGGTCGCGACTACTGGGAACCCTTGCTCGGGTTCATGAGGGAGCGGCTGGTCGCCGAGCACACCGTGGAGCCGGAGGACGTGGACCGCTTCATCGTGACCGATTCACCCGAGGAAGCGGTGGAGCTGATCACGCAGACCGCGCTCGCCCGCTTCGGTCTCACCTACGGCGCAGCCCCCCGGCGGAGGTGGCTCCTGGGCGAGTAGCGCGAATGAGGACCGAGGGGGCGGGAGCGGGCGGGATCAGGCCCGCTTGGCGCGGGCAGGCTTCGCCGCGCGCTTCGGCGCGGCGGTGGCCCGCCGGGCGACGCGCTTCGGGGCAGCCGCGGGCTGGGCTTGGGCCGCGGGCTTCGCCGCGGCGGCGACCTTGACGACGGCGGGCCGTGCCGGACAGATCTTATGCAGCCACACCGTGCCGAGCTTGATGTGGTTGCCGTTCCGGTGGATCCGCAGCTTGCACTTGGGACACGTACCCATCAATATCTCCTTGGCGCGGGAATCGTCGCGGTCGAGCAGCGCCGCGGCTCGTGAGTATACACCAGCCAGGGAGGATGCGTGAGCGCGGACTGCGTCTTCTGTCGCATCGTCGCACGCCAGACGCCGGCGGACATCGAGTACGAGGACGACGAGGTTCTTGCCTTCAAGGACATCTATCCGAAGGCCCCCATCCACCTGCTGATCATTCCCAAGCGTCACATCGAGTCGATCGCGCGGCTGGCCCCTGAAGACACGGCGCTAGTGGGCCGCTGCATCCAGGCGGCGCGCCTCCTGGGCGAGAAGACGGGCTACGGCGAGCGTGGCTATCGCGTGAGCTGCAACGTCGGCCCCGAGGGTGGCCAGGTGGTCTACCACCTCCATTTCCACCTCACGGCGGGGCGGCGCGGGTGATTCGTGTCCGCGGCCTCCGGAAGGTCTATCCCGGAGGCGCGGTGGGGCTCGACGGGATCGATCTCGACCTTCCGGCCGGTGAGTTCGTCGCGCTCATCGGCCCGAGCGGCGCCGGCAAGTCCACGTTGCTCCGCTGCTTGAACGGCCTGGTCGTGCCGACGGCGGGCGACGTCTCGGTGGACGGCGTCTCCGTGGGCGGCGCCTCGGCCGACAAGCTGCGCCGAATCCGGGCGGGGATCGGCTTCGTGTTCCAGCAGTTCAATCTGCTGCGGCGGCTCAGCGTGCTCGAGAACGTCCTCGTGGGCCGGCTCGCACGCGTCCCCACCCTCCGTTCACTGCTGGCGCTCTTCCCGGCCGCCGACGTCACGCGCGCGCACGCCGTGCTCGAGCGCGTGGGGCTCCAGGGCCTGAGCGGCCGTCGTGTCGACACGCTGTCCGGCGGACAGCAGCAGCGCGTGGCCATCGCGCGCGCGCTCGTGCAGGACCCGAGAGTCCTCCTCGCCGACGAGCCCATGGCGAGCCTCGATCCGGCCCTCGCGCATACAGTGCTCGCGCTGCTGCGCCGGATCAGCGAGGAGGACGGCCTCACCGTGGTGACGTCGCTCCACGTCCTCGAGTTGGCGCGCCTGTACGGGCGGCGGGTCGTGGGCCTCCGGGCCGGCCGGGTGGTCTACGACGGGCCGTCCGACGGGCTCACGGAAGCGGTGGCCGAGCGCATATTCGAGAGTCGGGCCGCGTGAGCCGGGGCGCGCGATGGGCCGCCTGGGCTGTGATCCTAGCCCTGTTCCTCTGGTCCGCCTGGGCTACCGAGGTGTCGCTGTGGCGATCCGTCGAGGGTGTCCCGTTCGTGCTGGACTTCCTGGGGCGCATGCTGCCACC
>Ga0075424_100002482_pt1 | contig 16901 bp, 19 predicted proteins | sample SoiMethybrSBSTD3_FD_75301 | JGI IMG/M metagenome (GOLD analysis project Ga0075424, IMG submission 75301) | Bulk soil microbial communities from a Populus tree surrounding site in Tennessee, USA - Soil MetaG P. TD hybrid SBSTD3 | ecosystem: Environmental > Terrestrial > Soil > Tree plantation...
ACATTCGCATCATAGTTACTGAATATAGGATCATGTGTTATTATAGAGTCTATGTACTTGCATTTGGTAATTGCTATATAGACTTTATATGATAGAAGCTTCAACTATGTTATCACCTAGCTCCTCAGATGCACAATTACAAGGAAAATCAATAATAACAACTATGATAAAAAATTCAAAACAGAAACAATACAAATCATCTACGGCTAAAATAAAATCTCTAGAAGAGGATCAGTACCTAAAAGTTCAAGATGTAATGCAAATGGAATTTATCAATATGGCAGCTCATGAGTTGCGTACTCCTATACAACCTATACTTGGTTTATCTGAGCTTCTAATATCTAAGGTAGAAAATATAGAGCAACTTCAGTTATTAAACGTAATAGTAAGAAATGCAAAAAGATTACAGCAACTTACAAATGATATACTAGATGTCACAAAGATTGAAAGTCGCTCGTTTAATATAGTAAAAGAACAAATCAATCTCAGTGATGTAATATTAAATGTGGTAAAAGATACATTGACGATAGGTAATCATCTATATAATAATGAAAAAATTGTAGAACTGCGATATGAGCCGAAAGACATCTTTGTTAGCGCAGATAAGGGAAGAATAATCCAAGTGATTTCTAACTTGTTAAGCAATGCTATCAAATTTACTACAGAAGGCTCTATATCTATAGAAGTCGAAGAGAAAAAAGAGGACAAGAGAGTGGATGGTGAAGTAAAACAATATGTTGTAATAAATGTAAAAGATACAGGCGTAGGCTTGGACCTTGAAATACTACCTAAATTGTTCTCGAAATTTACTACAAAGTCTCATCACAATAGTACAGGAGGGGGTGTGGGACTCGGGTTATTCATATCCAAGAATATAGTTGAAGCTCACGGAGGCAAAATATGGGCTGAAAATAATCTTGGCGAAAAAGGAGCAACCTTTCACTTTATCCTTCCTAGCTGAGAAAATTTTAATAGACGTATTCTAATTCTGATATAATGAACCATAAATTCACCATGTATGACTTTTGGACTATTATAGCTGACGTTAGAATTATGATATGCTGGGGGCGATGACATATGGTCATCCAGTTATAATAGCAAGACGAGTACAGTGCATTGCAATATGTACTGAGTCGCCACTCATTTAGAAACTTATGTCTCCCGCTCTCTTGTTCATAGTATTCAAATGTATTATATCTACATCATGAACGCTTTCCAGTTTCCTATGTCGTGCCTCTTGAATTTTGCTAATTCAAGCTTGAAAGTTAGAAGCTTTCACAATTTTTACAATATGATTTCCGGCATACTAGCTAAACGATCTCAGCCCACAGTCATGTGATCATTCTGAATATGAACAGGCATTATAACACAACGAAAAGTCTATAGATACCGATGTAATTTGCTTTAGAAATAACTTTAAATCTTGAATCTTAACGTCATATGATTATCGATAAATGAAGCCTGAGTTAAAGAAAATCCTAGACATCGTTGCAGACCTAGCAGCGAACGACGTTAAGAAAGATGTCCTTGAGACTGATATAATCTCACGTAGCGGACTTGTGGATCTCGAGGTAAGGGGACACTTAAATGATTTGGAGTGGCTGCATTTAGTTAAAGAAGTACAACCCAGACCAAGTCGCACGGATTGGAGGCTATGGAGCATAACGGAAAAGGGATTGCGAGAAGTCTCTGATAAGGACCTTAGATAATTCCGGGATAGATCAGAAGGATGTGGCAGCTTTGAGTGGGTATTCTATAAAACACTAAGTACCTGACATAGTTTATCTATACGAGCGAGTAAGAGCGCATATAAATTACAATGACAGATTTTCTGAAGCGTCATAGTCTTCTTTTTCTGTAATAGTGCTCGCGATCTTCTTTAATACAATCTAAGAGTCGTCCATAATTAATATATGATAATGGCACATGACATCATCTTCTTCTATGGAATACCCACCTGGACCTCACTCAATATTACCTGAAAAGCTGTTACGCGAATTTATGAATGACCCAATTAAAACCCTAATGAATATAGCACATACATATAGTAATATCGCTCATTTTAAGCTTGGAAGACGACACGTCTATCTATTAAATGAGCCAAGCTATATAGAGGATGTATTAATTAGAACTCATAAGAATTTTATAAAAAGCAGAGGTCTACAGGTAAGTAAGCGACTATTAGGAGAAGGTTTACTGACCAGCGAGGGAGAATATCATGATAGACAAAGACGAATAATACAACCTGCATTTCATCCTAATCGTATAAGTACGTATGGTCAGATTATGACTGATTATGCACAACGTATGTATCAGAGATGGCGGAATGGAATGGTGCTTGATTTACATAAGGAGATGATGCACGTTACGATGGCAATAATCAGCAAGGCCGTTTTGGGTTCAGACGTTAAATTAGAAAATGATGACGAGATTGGCGATGCACTCTTGGTTTGCATGCAATACAATAACCGTCTTCAAATGCCATTTGGTGAGCTGATTGAAAAAATACCTATACTGCCTGTTAATAAGGGCTATCAACGTGCCAAAAAGACGCTGGACTCAATAGTATATGATATGATAACAAAACATCGAGATAACGATAACAGAGGCATAAACAAAGAAGGAGGAATAGACTTGCTGTATTCTTTACTTCAAGCACAAGACACGGAAGCTGGAATCGGACGAATGAATGATATACAACTGAGAGATGAAGTAATGACAATCTTTCTGGCTGGTCATGAAACAACAGCTAATGCGCTAACATGGACGTTTTACCTGTTATCTCAGAATCCAACTGTAGGCGACAAATTGTATGAAGAATTGTGTTCTGTACTTGGTGATGGTGGTGATGACGATAAAGAGAGTAGCAGCAGTGCCAATAAGAGAACTCCAACCATCGATGATGTACCAAAGCTAGAATACACCGAAAAGGTCTTTAGAGAATCTATGAGACTTTATCCTCCAGCATGGACCATAGGACGTCAGGTCATAAATGATTATAAGATCGACAAATATGTCCTCCCTGCTGGCTCAGTAATTTTAATGAGTCAATATGTAATGCATCATGATCCACGTTACTTCCCTGACCCCGACCTTTTCTATCCAGATAGGTGGACTAAAGAGTTCAAGTTACATCTTCCAAGGTTTAGCTATTTTCCATTTGGAGGAGGGATAAGAGGATGCGTTGGAGAACCATTTGCTTGGATGGAAGGAATACTGCTTTTAGCAGCGATACACCATCGGTGGAAGATGCATCATGATCCAGAACACAGGGTTGAATTAAAACCACTAATCACATTACGCCCTAAATATGGCATGCGTATGAAGTTAGAGCGTCGAAAAAAATGATATAATAATGACATCCTATAGGAAGGTAGCAAGAGTTCGGGGCATGTGTTTAATTTGTTGTTGTTGTTGTTGAATTAGATCTGGATGATTTCATTGAAAGTTACTAGGTTAATGCAATGCATAGTTGTTGCTCTTCATATATCATCGCTCGGATCCTTCCAACTTTATAAGATCGCACCTGTTTGGAAGTTGGGCTAGCAGAGTCTTAGGGCTTATGCATATTCAATATCTAACGTCGGGCTAAAAGTTGTATCTGACAATCATACCGTCTTCCATATCTATTGACAGTTATTATTATTTTTTCATTTATAGTTCTCTTTCGGATATCTGATGACATTTGTGAGGGATCGGTTATTTTGTTTCCATCGATTGCTTCGATAATATCTCCTTTTCTTAAATCAGCATAATCTGCTGGACTATGTGGTTCTACTTGTGCAATAAGTACACCTTCATTTGTTGGCAGTTTGTAGTACTGTGATAATTGTCTTGTTATCTTAATAGCTGAGATTCCAATCCATGGTCTATTTATTACACGTCCATTTTCTATCAATTCTTTCATTATTGTTTTAGCAGTATTCACCGGAACTGCAAATCCTATACCATGTGCATAAGGCATCTTGGCAGTATTAATTCCTATTACCTCTCCATTTGTATCTACCAAAGGTCCACCTGAATTACCCGGATTGATTGCAGCATCAGTTTGAATTAACTCAAGTGCTCCACTTTCAAATTGTAGAGTTCGATTCAATGCACTCACAATTCCGGCTGTTACTGTCGGACCTCCAATCAAACCGAAAGGGTTTCCAATTGCAATTACGATTTGCCCTATTTTCAAATGACCTGAATCTCCTAATTGTGCTTGCGGAAGAGCTTCTGTTGATTCTACTTTTACTACAGCTAAATCTGAAACTTCATCAGTACCTATTACCTTTCCATTGAATATATTTCCATCTTTTAACGTAATCTTCAAGTTACTTGCTTTATCGACTACGTGATTATTGGTTAGTATGAATCCCTTACTGTCTATTATAATTCCAGAACCGACACCTTCAATTGGAAACAGTCTAAATAGCTGATCTTGAACCATTCTTACACTGGCAATATTTACTACACTTTTACCTACTTTTTCAACTGCCTCTATGATTAAATCTTCATTAGCAGGAACAATCATATTGTTTTCGCTTTCACCTACACGTAAATGTATATGTAATTACATATAAAGACGAAAGTTAATACTAGCATACTAGGTTACGATTTGGTAACCTAAATCCACCTATGAAGGAAAAAGTAATCCGTAGATTGCAAACAAAACAAGTCTACTGACCTGCTGGCATCATCATGACTCGTGCTAATGGTTGTTAGTTATACGTTGTTAGATAGAGTCAAATTAAGTCTTGCAAGTAGGAATTGTAGCGCTAGAGTTTAAAAGGTATCTACAAAATATCAGAACTATTAGTTGGCATCTATCGTCTTTGAAATCAATTTTTCATCTACCTAATTACAAGTGTTACCATTGACAAAACAATTTTTTTGTCAATTCACTCCATAAATTTCTCGTCAACATAACACCATTTCCAACCTTCACCTGGTTCGAATGATTTGATAATAGGATGACCTGTTGATTTGAAGTGTTTGGTACCATGCTTATTGGGAGATGAATCACAACATCCAACATGACCACATGATAAACATAAACGTAAATGTACCCAGTCAGAACCCATTTGGAGGCATTCTTCACAGCCATTTGGTGTTTTTGCGTTTATATTTTGATTTACTTGTTGAATATGAGCGCAGCCTTTCGTAGACATTTGTATACATGATACAATAGTCTGTTATTATATTTAAATCCGGAAGTAACTTTATTGTTACCTGGTATTTTTGCTAAAACTAAATCACTTGGCAATAACTACTTTTGTATACTTTTGCACATGCATATTACATGTATCAAAGAAAAGTAGTAAGTGACAACGAATGGACAGGGTGGCTTCGTAGAATGAGAAATTGTTTTGAACAGGGCAAAATAAGGGAATATTGGGAAAGTGACCTTGAATTAGAAAAATGGTTTGATCCTACATTTGAAGACTTTATCAATAACGAAATAGTTCGCAAAACAAGTCCAAAGCAGAAAATGTAGAATCTAGAGATAATCGTTGTAGTACTAAACCAAGAAACTACATCCACCACCTGCTCTATACTACAACTTTTTGCAAGAAGACTCTATCATGTTCAAAAATCATACATAATCACATGGATAAAACTGGATCATTATTGTCCTGGCGATCTTCTCTGTACTGTGATTACTTCCCCAATGGTCTGATTCATTGCTGCTTCTGCTATATCGCTTGCATATTCCGCAGTTCTCCTAATGTCTTCTAGAATTAGCTTAATGTTAATATTGCTCATCTTATTGTGAACAGTATTATTATTATTATTATTGTCGTCATCATTATTAATAAATGAAATTATATCATTTTCGAGCGAAAGTATACCTTTTGCTTTGTCTACAACATTGTCTGCCATAGTATAGTCCCTGCGTAATAATGCTTCTACTGCATCGCTAAGGGCTGCCAATGATAGATTACTCATTTTTTGAATTTTTTCAAAGAGACTTTTTGATATTTGTTGTTGCTGTCCTTCCTCTCTTATCTTTAAACATTTATCAGCAATTCCAGTTGAATGATCTGCTATTCGTTCTATGCTCTTTACTGCAACACGATAACTCAAGCAATCAGCAGGACTCTTCAGTCCTATTTCCCGAAGTACTCGTTCATTTTGTGTAGCTATTGCAAGATTTCTCAATATATAGAGACTGAATCTATCTACCTCATCATCTGATTTTATTACTCCGTTTGCTAATTCGTAGTTTCCTTCACCTAATGCCAAGATAGCATCTCTATGCATAGAAGACGCAATCAAAAACATTCTTCTGATTGCTGTATTAACGGAGAGTTCTGGAAGTGTAAGCAAAACTTGGATCGTGATTGTTTCCAAAGAATCAGCTATTATCTCTGTCCCAACCAAATTCTTGCGTACAATTTCCCTAACCGCATCTCGCTGAGTAGAACTAATCCTTCCAGTCTTTGATTTTAAATGTATAATATTGTATCCTGATAAATATATGGATATTACCTTACGTTGTAGAGAACTTACACTTTCCTTTTCTAATACAATTGCAGTTGCCTCGTTAGTTGTACTAGAGTTTCTTTCTGCATTAGGTATTATCAGTAATGAGTTGTTTGCTTCACGGGTGAGATTTACAGGATCCCCTGGCTTTAGATGCATTTCTTCCATCCATTTTTTAGGTAATGATAAAATGTATGTTGATCTACCTGTAAACTGTATTTTACGTACCTCACCACTGCCTGACATGTAACTCTGGTTTTTGGAGGTTTACACTAGGTATTATATATTTTTGAAGTGTGATCATATAATTTATATAGTTCTATATAGATCATATAGTTAACGTCTAGGACTTGAGACGCCAGTTACTATATAATGCACAGAATCACCGATATAACATGCATGATCCGAAATACGTTCTAGATAGCGTAATATCAATAAAGCTGAGATATAGCAGTGGGGGCTAGTATTATATTCAGGAGGAAAAGTATTTTGTTGTTGATTGTGTGGGGATGATACAATTATATCCCGAAGGTACTTTCTGTATAATGCATCTACGATATTATCCATTTGGTAGAGTTTTTCAACTGCATTCTTATCGCGTGACTGTAAAGCTTGCAAGCTAATAGCTATCATTTCCATTACGATTTTTGACATTTCAGCTACTGCTGATTTATCACAGTCAGCTATGGAGCCCATCGTTTCAAGGACATCTACTATATCATAGGAATAGCGTCCAAATCTGGAAAATCCATATGAAATCTCCATACAAGACTTGATAAATCTAAGATCACTGGCCACAGGCTGATAACGCGCAATTAGCTCTACTGCAAGATCAGATACCTCTTCTTGCAATACTCTTAGTTTTTCTGACCAATCAAAAATTTGTTTCTTTATCTGAATTCCGCTCTGATAAGAGTCTATTGCAGTAAATACAGAATTCTCAGATAATTTAGACATATCCATAATAATGTTGCGTATACGGTCAAGGCCAAGATCTAATAGACGAGTCATATAATCAATAACAAACCATTAGAAGAAAAGAATCTTTTAAGATTAAAACGAGAGTTCAATTTCCATTTCCATTTCAATTTTCAATTTCATTTTTATTTTTATGGAAACGCAAATTCAAATTCAGTGTCTATCCAAATTTTCCTGATATATATCGTTCTGTTAGCTCTTTCTGAGGATTCTTAAATATTTGATCTGTTGGTCCATATTCAATTAATTCCCCAAGGTACATAAAAGCTGTGAAGTCTGATACTCTTGCAGCCTGTGTCATATTATGCGTGACGTTAATTATAGTCAGCTCCTTTTTCAATTCATGTACAAGCTCTTCAATTTTGGAAGATGCTATAGGATCTAGTGCCGAAGTCGGTTCATCCATAAGCAATACCTCTGGCTGCATTGCAAGTGCCCTTGCAATGCATAGACGTTGTTGCTGACCACCTGACAACCCCATTCCAGGTTTATCAAGTTCATTCTTTACTTCATCCCAAAGCGCAGCATCTTTAAGACTTTCCTCAACTATATCGTTGATTAATCTCTTATCTTTGATACCATTTAGTTTTAGTCCTGCTGCCACGTTATCATAAATACTCATCGTAGGAAATGGGTTTGGTTTTTGAAAAACCATTCCAACCCGCCTTTTTATAATTACTGGATCAATAGCTTTATCATAGATATCAATATCATCGATCATTACACGGCCCTTTGCAGTCGCACCTGGAGTCATCTCATGCATACGGTTTAAACAACGGATAAGTGTTGTCTTGCCACATCCTGAGGGTCCTATAATGGCTGTTGCAACATTTGATTTTATATCTAAATTAATATTTTTTAATACCTGCTTAGTTCCAAACCACCCATCAAGGTTCCTAATAGATACTTTATACAATACCTGATCGTAATCTCTATCTTTTTTTGATGGTTCTACTTTTAGTAAACGATCATGTATAGCTTCATCAATTGTCAAGCCACATATTTTCTTCATTATCTATACATATGCCTTGTCTATATAGATAACATAGATCTATATAGATACCTATACATGCAATGTTTTAACTCTAAAGCCTTTGCGCTGAACCAAAAGTCTTAGAACCAAGCTTGCGATTAGCACAATAATTATCAGTAACAAGGCTGCACCCCATCCTTCGGAGTGAGCTGTATCGTATGGTTGCGAGGCTAGTCTCCATATTCTAAGAGGTAATGCATCAATTGGCTTATCAAAATTTGTAAAGAACAAACTTGTACCGAGAATGGTCATAATTAAAGGTGCAGTTTCGCCTGCAATTCTTGATATTGCTAGTACAATGCCCGTAAGAACTCCACTTTTAGCGCTTTTTAGAACCACAAACAATGTTATTTTCCACCGTGAAATTCCAAGTGAATAACCAGCCTCGCGAATTGAATTTGGTACAATCTTGAGTGTCTCTTCAGTAACTCTTACCACTATGGGGATCATAATTATGGATAAAGAAAAGGCTCCAGCCAAGACTGAAAATGAGCCAATGGTAACTACTATTGTTATATATCCAACTATTCCAATCACTACTGAAGGTAAGCCAGTAAGGACATCGTTAAATAGTCTAACTGCGTGTGGAAAGAACCCAGTGCTCGATCCAAATTCTGATAGATAAATGCCGGCAAGAATTCCTATTGGAATCCCTATTGCCGATGCTAAGCCAACAACAATCAATGTTCCCTGAATAGCAGGAGCAATACCTCCGCTATCCTCTAATGTAGCACCAATTGCTCCTGGAGGTTGGGTCAATAACTGCAAGCTGATTGCTAAAGCGCCATTTTTTATTACCTCAAGTAATATACTTCCCAATGGGATTATAGCAGCCAAAACACAAGCTATAGAAAAAATGCTCACTATCTTGTCCACAGTCTTGCGCCTATTGGAATGCTTAGACATCATGTCATGAATCTTCTGCTTATTGTTATTGTTAGAATTTTGTCCAGCTGTTTTTCCTTGCATATGTATATTATTCCCTCGCTCCTGCGTTCACTTTCACCATTCTCGATACTAGTAGACGTGCACCTATGTTGATTCCCATTGTTAAAATGAGTAGGACTGCTCCAAGTCCAATTAGAGCCGAAAGCTGCAAACTCGACGATGCTTCATTAAATTCATTAGCAATTAAACTTGCTAATGTTTGGCTTTGGGAAAATAAAGATGTAGGAATGGCAGCTATTCCGATTGTATTTCCAATAATCATTGTAACTAGTATCGTTTCACCTATTGCCCTGCCTAATCCAAGAATCGCTGCCCCAAGTAATCCTGACTTTGCATATGGGAAAATAGCGGTTCTTACAGTTTCCCATCGGGTTGCTCCCAAACTATATGCTGCCTCTCTTTGGGAATCTGGTACAGCTTTTATAATCTCACGAGAAATTGAAGAGACAATGGGTATAATCATTATGGAGAGTACTATACCAGCCGAAAATACATCTAGACCAAACGGCGTTTGAGCAAAGAAAGGAATTGATCCAAATGCATTATGCAAAGGCTCCTCTATTAAGTCCCTTACCCAAAATCTAAATACAAACAAAGCCCACAATCCATAAATGATACTTGGAACTGCGGCCAACAATTCTATGATAAAGGATAACGGCGTACTAATTTTTGCTGGTGCCATTTCTGAGGAGAAAATGGCAATGCCAAGACTTACTGGTACTCCAATTGCCATGGCTAAAGCAGAGCTAATTAGCGTTCCAATAATATATGGCAATGCCCCATACGATTCACGGCCCTCGACAGAATTCCAGTCAGTGCCAGTTAAGAAACCAAAGAAACCCTCTTTTAGAAATATGTCTTTGGATCCACTGCCAACTGAAAAGATTACAAGTGCAATCATAAGTAAGGTGTAACAGGCAGCCGCAATCACTAGACCACGAAATATTTTATCTCCTTTTCGTTTTCCGTGAAGAAAAAAGAGAGATAAATTCTTCTTTCTATCTTGTTTATTGATCTCACTAATAGTAATAACCAAAACACCATCCGCTCATATTATGAAAGTATGAAATTCCGTCATTTATACCAAGTTTTGCATTTCTATGTTTTGCATTTCTATGTTTTGGCATACATGACATGGTCAATCTAGGTGTAGATATAATAAGCAAAAAAGTGGATTGCACTGTTGGTTGATTAATTAATTGAAGTCCTGAGTATAATTGATTCAATTGTACCACAGCAAATAAAAAAATGACTTCCATTCATGGGCAACCTTAGCTTAATGGGTTTCCATGAAAGGTTAAGGACTTTAATGTATCTTGGTCAAGTTTGACAACTGAATCAGGCAATGGAACATATCCTAGTTTGTTTGCAGATTTCTGACCATCAGTTATTGCCCACGATATAAAGTCAACTAAGGCTTTTGCCTTTGCATCATTAATACTCGGATTAGTACTCAACTCTTTGTATAGAAGCAGATAGGAGAAACTAGCAATAGGGTATGAATCTGGACCGGGGGCATTGACCATTGAAACTGAATCCCATGGCTGATCTCCTTTTGGAAGATTTGGTGCCGAGGCGCTAATTGCAGCTACAGTTGAGCTTATTGATGGTTCAATAAATTTGCCTGCTTGATTTTGCAAAAATGCATATGGCATTTTTGTTGTTAGTGCATAGGCCAATTCTATGTAGCCTATCGTATTTTGCGTACCTTTTATTGCGTTTGCAACACCTTCATTGCCCGGAGCACCTATTCCTGTTGGCCATGGTACAGATTTTGAAGTTCCAATCTTGTCCTTCCATTCAGAGCTTATTTTAGAAAGATAATCAGTCCATACAAAAGTTGTACCTGAACCATCTGATCTATGGACAACTACAATATTGTTAGAAGGTAGAGATACACCAGGATTCAGAGATCGTATTTTTGGATCATTCCACTTTGTAATTTTACCTAAAAATATGTCTGCAACAACCGGGCCTGAAAGTTTTAGTCCCTTGTTTGGAAAGCTAGGAAGATTATAAGCTACTACTACAGAACCAATTGTTTCAGGTATATGTACGGCTCCTGGAGCAGCTTTCTGTTCTGACTTTGATAAAGGAGCATCTGAAGCACCAAAATCAATCGTTTTTCCAGTAAATTGTTTAACTCCTCCTCCACTACCTATGGATTGGTAGTTTATATTTACAGTTGGTTTCACTTTCTGATATTGTACTCGCCACGTATCAATTAGAGGAAATGGAAAAGTCGCACCTGCACCATTTATAGATGTTTGACCTTGCGCATAAGATGGCTTAACTGACATACTTATTGGCATAATAGCTATTACCAGAATAAGCATACCTGTAGTAAAGCCCATTAGAAATGGTTTGTTACTCATTAAAAACTAGAATAATACTCAAATTATTATCTGTTAGGCATATAATTCGTATAGCGTATATGATGACTATATGAACTCATATAGCAAATTGGTTCATTATTGTTAGCGTTGTTAAGTAGTAAAGGATCTATATGTAATTGGCTTCTATTAGCGAAGATTTTGTATAATATTAGACTCTTGACAAATTTGTTACTAACGTATAGTCTCTATGCTATTATTGTTGAACCCCAGTTGATATGTTGTCATATAGGAATGCTTATCTATCAAAAATCGCATACCACTAATTGAGAGTAGAATTACATAAGAACAACTCACAGTATTAGGACAGCTGCGCTTACTACTGTTGTCCAAAGACCGTCTTTGTTTCCTTGTGCTGATTGCGTGATATTTTGGGTTTTGTAAATCTTTCCAGAAAGTTTCCATTGTTCTTCTCTTTGATTCCAAGTAAGACTTGGATCGTTTGGCAGACCAAGTGTTGTAGCAAGCATTTCCATAGCCATATCCTCCGCATAATCCCCAGCTTTTTGTGCAGTTTCTCCAGTCGAGTGATGTTCAGATAGATATCCATATTGCATATTGTCTGCAGGGCTTGCTAGACCTACTGAAGCAGCAATCAGCCTATTTGGTTCATTGGTAGAGGAACGTGCTAAAACAGTAAAAACAATTTGTCCTGCCATCAGATGCTTCCTACCTTCTTGCCTGGAAACTATTTTACAGTTGGATGGTTTTATACTTGATACAGAAACCAAATTGAGATCAGCTATCTCTGCATCACGTAAAGCTAACTCAAAGCTCGTAAGATAGTCTTTATGCAAGCCTTTGCCTTTAGTCAAAAACATTATTTTTGGAACGTACAATATCGGATTTGAAAGTGCTGTGATGTTATCTATTGTTGTAGTCATCATCTTGTCTGGTTTTTTCACCATCGTTATTCCTTTAGTACGTAGTACATAATATTATAATAGTGCGAGCAAGTGGATTGAACTAACTTACTAGGATACTTGAGCTTTGTAATAAAAAATGATTGTCTTGTCTTTATTGATTAGTGCAGTCTCTTCGTTTACTTGATGGTTATGATTATATGATTATGAAGGGTATCAATGATTATTCATGACATCTACGCAGACGTATACTGTAACAATTTTGAGTTCATTATATTAAGGCGACTGGAGGTTATAAGCAGCATTGACATTATTTAACAGGCATACATTATTAATACGTGCAAGTCTGCATACGTCTCTTAATTGCTGTGTAGGCTATTGTAATATGGCAATTTATCTATTCCTCTACGATGATTACTATCTGTCATTGTGTTAGGATACAGAGCGGTATTTGACAACAACAATAAACAAGCAACGGAAAATATAACAGCATGTGGGCGTCGTTCACTGCTCTAAATCCCCATACTACCCATGCAGTAGAGATGGGCGGTACGAGATATTTAATAACATCCTGCGATAATTATTATTGACACTGATTGAATCTCCCCCGTACCGTCTAAATAATGACTTGATTTATAGAGTAGTGCCAGAGTCAACGACGGTAAGTTGAAATATCTCTATTTGTATACTCGAATCATCCCAGAATAGATGCTTTCCAGTATAATATCAAGGGTAACAAAGACTTCTGTAAAAACCAATAGGTTTGATGTAGAAATATCCCGAGATAACCATGACACAGACAGCAATGACAATGGGGATGAACCACCACCTTCTGACATTAGCGATGAATATCACAGTAATAGCAGTAATGATGACAATAATAGACACGTATCTCATAATAAATGTGAGAGTCTAGACGAAGGAACATTTGCTTTTATGTGTTGGATGAACTCTGATGACAAAAAATCAATAACTTCTGATAATCCTATAGTTTTGCTAAAATTTGTTAACGATAAGCATACAATACTATATGATACAGATTTGCACTGTGAAGTTGATGTTCAAATAAATGAAGGTGTTCCATATTGCAGGCATTGCGAATTAGATGATTGCTCACATGTAGGTTTTGCTGTATGTGTAGAAGAATTGTATGGACATAAACGTGGAAAAGGTGAAAAAGAGGAGACAGTAGATGATATTCTATAACTAGGATTTGATAGAAGAGTTACGTAATACGAGATGGTAGAGCGAATATTTTGATAACCAGTCCTATTGTTGATTATCCCTCTTTTCCCTTTCTTTTAAAGAAAGCGGACGCTAATCCAAATTGCTGCCAGATTTTCTTATTATTCTCACCGCTGCTACCAAGAGAACCAATAGCATCAGCAACATTCCATCCTATCTTTGCCATGGGATTATGATCATTAATTTGACAAGTGGCTATACGATATATGTATTAGTATACACTTCAATATGAAGCTCTTTAGGTAGGTTATGTCTGGCTATAATATAACAACGATGCTTTCTGTGTCAGTATCAAAGTCAAAATGGGCCAGCTCTAGGAGTACAAGCAGGTACTTCGAAAGTACCAAAGGCTAGTAGCTTTATGCATTTTGGACATACTATCCAAACAATATTTAGTGTAGGAAAAGCTTACGAGATTGATTTCCGCTGGGCTTAACACAAGTGCCTTAATCAATTCTATCTTGAAAGTGGTAGAATTTCAAAGCCAGCCTGAAGGCATCAAATATGTCGTTGTATGAGGTTGCTTCTTTATCTAGACATAGCATCATTTTGTAGCATAAATATAACAGGGGTACCGAGATCAGGATTAGGACTGGAAGATGGAAGATCAACCTCTGCAACAGCCCAACTTCAGAGATAGTATCTAGAATAATTCCGGATTAAAACAATAAATAGCATGGAAATAGTTTTTCATATTTCCTTAATTAATTTGCGATACTTGCCCTCATTCTTCTTGGCATCTTCTTTGAATTGCTGAGCAGTCATTCCATGTGTATCCACTGCATGCTTTTTAGCATTTTCAAATAGTTCTTGTTCTGTAGCTCCTGTAATAGTATGTGAACACTGAGGATCACCTGCTTCTTTACAGTTGATAGACAACATTAAGCTTTGATTATAGAATTGATGTATATAAGGAGATCTTGTTTAAGTCTAGTCAACTTATCATAGAATTGGATTATCGTAGCTTAGGCATGTTCTGGAATGAGTATCAATTTCGTCTAGCAAATTATTCAAATATAACATTATCATATATCTCATATATCCATCTAGATCAGGATTAGGATTTTTGCAATATTCTCTCTTAACTCCTTATAATCGTCTAGTCTTGTCCTATCGGATTCACTAGATGGAAGATTTTCCAAGAGATTTTTCTGCAATTTTTCTGCCATGTTGTCAAGTGAATCGACGATCTTTTTAAGATCGCCTTTTGAAATCTCCAATGTGGCTATTTGGTTGGCCTTGTCAATCTTTATTCTATTGATCATATAACAATAACAGGATCTCCACTTTATCTATATAATATTGCTTAGTATCCACGGTATAGAATAAAAAAGATGTTGTTATTGTATATTCTCCAATTAGTATCTATCTAACTTAAGCCGACTGCCAAATAAGTCCGGACTTAGATTGAGCATAAATTACCTATTGTGGTTAAGAACTCTGGCTCAATAAAAGAGAGTTGTTATGAGATTTAATAGTTCTCCAATAACATATTGCCTTTAAGGAGCCAAAATGATAGGGCCCATATGACTATTGCATTGACAACTATCGTGTTCTTGCCTATAGAACACAAGTTCTAACAAAAATAAAAAAGTGGTGATAAGAACTACAATAAGGAAAATTCAAACTATGGCCTCTCTATTGGTAAAAAATACAACGTATAGAGAATAAAGGTAATGCTTCTATAGATACTCAAACTTCCCCACGATGATGTATGAGAGTTTGGTCAGGGTTAAATACCAGACCATTACAGATATTGTACTTCATTGGATAAGGCATGCTGGCAATAATCTTTTTCAGTAATTCACATAAAAATTAATTGTAAAAATATAATTAATCTTTTAATCTTCACTATTCAAAAAATATACTGTATCTGGTTTTTTATTATGCATCATTTATCTATTTGCCACATTTACACAATAAAGTGAATCATATGTTGAATAAATGACTGCCTTTAGAATTTAATTTGATACAAAAAGTTCACTGCGGGACCAAACAGATCTATAATTTCCTTCCTATATATCATGTTCTGAACATTACACTAGCTTGTATAGTAATTCTTACCGTATCGTCTCTCCACCATCAACTACAATTGTTTGTCCAGTTATGAATGATGTATAATCGCTAGCAAGAATTAATGTCACGCCAGCTATTTCCTCAGGCTTACCTGCTCTTCCAAGTGGAATTGATCTGACAATATCAACCCGCTGTTGAGTTGTCAATCTATCCCAATTTCTTTGTGTAGCAATAGTTCCGGGAGCGATAGCATTACATCTTATTCCATATTTACCAAATTCAGCTGCTATGTGCTTCGTGATTCCAAGGTTAGCAGCCTTTGCCACAGTATATGGAGCGCCTTTAATATATCCACTTATTGCAGGAGTAGAAGAAATATTAATTATTACTCCATTATGCTTTTTGACCATGATAGGTAGCACTCTACGGCAGCATCTATAAGTCCCCATAGTATCAATATCAATTACATTTTCCAAATCTTGATCCTGTATCTGCTCAAAGCTTGTATCCCACAGTTCGTCTTTAATTGGATAGCCAGCATTATTTACTAATATATCAATCCGACCATATTTTTGGCATACTTTATTGACCATCTCATTTACCTCATTTGCTGACGAGACATCAAGCTTCAAACCAAAAGTATTGGTTTGATATTCTCTAGCAATCTGATCAGCTGTAGTTTGTGCCTCACTTTCATCTCTTCCTGTAACAATTACAATTGCACCATGCTCAGAAAAAATATTTGCCATTGCTCGTCCATTACCTCTGGTCGAGCCGGTGATAATTGCTACTCTACCGTCAAGCAACTTATTCATCATTTTCTGTCATAATGGAGTGTAATAGAGGATCCTAAAATAGTCGATCTAATAATTATAATTGAAAAGAAATTACAGAAAAATAACAATGGCTCATCTGCAAAACTGACATAGCTAACTATTTTAACAATTGTTTAGC